>Ga0302325_10007123_pt1 | contig 24923 bp, 19 predicted proteins | sample Palsa_T0_2_FD_201948 | JGI IMG/M metagenome (GOLD analysis project Ga0302325, IMG submission 201948) | Peat permafrost microbial communities from Stordalen Mire near Abisko, Sweden - Palsa_T0_2 | ecosystem: Environmental > Terrestrial > Soil > Palsa > Peat permafrost | place: Sweden: Abisko... | reverse complement strand
GTGCGCGTGTCATAACCGCGCACCACGCCGCGCTCGGTGCTCACGGCGGAGTTATCGCCGATAGAGGAGCCCGTGATCACCACGTCGCCCACTACCGTAGGGGCCGACGTGACTTCATAATCGCCGCGGTAGGATTTTCGGAAATCCACGCCCTGCGTCAGATCGACCTGGCCGGCATCGCCGAAATCCGCGCATAGCTTGCCGGTCTGGCCATCGATCGCCAACAGACGCGCATCGATGGTACCTTCGAAAATCCGCAGATGGCACGGCGTCTCTTTAGCGCCCTTTCGATCCGTCCAGGAGGCCACGCCGCGCGAGGATACTTCCGAATAACCGTGAGTCCGGGAGACCAGCGGATCGAACTTCCACTTCTCCGCGCCAGTGGCCGGGTCGAGCGCGATCACCTGGTTGTAAGGCGTGCTCAGGTACAATGCCCCGTTCACTAGAATCGGGGTCGCTTCAAAGGCCGCCTTCTGATTCAGACGAGTCTCCGGCTGCAGCGCGCCCGTGTGATACGTCCAGGCGACCTTGAGCTTGGCAACATTAGCGCGCGTGACTTGCTTCAGCGGCGAATAGCGCGTGCCGCCGGGGTCGCGGCCGTAAGCGGACCACCCGTCGTCGGCCGCAGACAGGCTTGCAACCAAGAGCAGCGCAAGAACGATATAACGCATACCCATATTGTTGCCGGTGTTCCGCGAAAAACCAACGGCGCGGGGACGAGCGGGCCTATTCGCGGGACGAGGCGGCCCGAAACCGCCGCGTCCAGGTGAGTTCGGTGCCGTCCTTGAGGATGGTCAGCCGCTCTCCGTGAAACCACGGCTGCATCTCTTTCACCCTGTCGAGGTTGATGAGCGCGGAGCGGCTGATGCGCGCAAACTGGTCCGGATCGAGTTGGCGCGCCAAGCCTTCCAGTGTCCCGCGAATCGTATACGTCTCACCGCCGGCATGCAGCACGACGTTGTTGCGTACCGCTTCGGCCCAATCGAGCTGTTCGGCCGGAAGAAAGATCTCGCGCCCGTTGTTTTCGACGAGCAGCCGCTTCAGAAACCGCTGGGGCTCCCGTCGGGAGCTATCGCGGGCCCGCTGCTCTACCTGTTGCCGGGCGCGTTCGAGGGCGCGCTCGAAGCGTTCGGGATCCACTGGCTTCAGCAAATAATCCATCGCTTCGGCCTCGAACGCGCGCAGCGCGTGGTGGTCGTGCGCGGTCAGAAAGACGACGTGAAATCTGCGCGTGGGCACCGCTTCGAGAACCGCGAAACCATCCATGCCGGGCATTTGGACGTCCAGAAATACCAGGTCCGGGTCGAAGTTTTGTATCGCGGCAACGGCTTCGGCGCCAGAGCCTGCCTCGGCGATTTCAGCCGGCTCCGGATCGCGCTCCAGAAAGCGCCGGACTTTCCGCCGCGCGGGCGGTTCGTCATCCACGATCAGGACGCGCATCACGTGTGGAAGGGCACCGCGACGGTCACCGCCAGGCCACCGTCCAGGCAGTTCTCGAAGTCCAGGCGGTGGCCCGCGCCGTATAGCATCTCGAGACGCTCCGCGGTATTGGCAAGGCCGGTGCCTTTGCGGAACCGCCCGTTGGGCATGCCGCGACCGTGATCGCGGACCCTTACTCGGGTGGCGCTACCTTCGCGGTCGGCCGTCACGCTGACGGTTACCGCGTGCGACTGAGGATCGCCGCCGTGCTTGATGGAATTTTCCACCAGCGTTTGCAGCAGCAGGTGCGGCACCAGCGCCTGCCGGACTTCAGGAGTGACCTCCACATCCACCCGCAGCTTGTCTTCGAACCGCTGCCGCATGATATCGAGATACAGCTCGAGCGTGGCGATTTCGCGCTCCAGCGGCACTTCCTGCGCTTCGGAATCGGTAATGGTGCTGCGCAACAGATCGCTCAAACGCGAGATCATGGCATCCGCCCGGCGCGGGTCTTCGTACATCACCGCTGAAATGGTGTTCAGCGCGTTGAACAGGAAATGCGGTTGAAGCTGGAGGCGCAGATTCTCCAGCCGCGCGGATGCCAGCTTGGCTTCGAGTTGCGCCGCGCGCACCTGCCGGTCGAACAGATAGATGATGCTCACCATGACGCAGTAGACCACCACGTCGTGGAAGAACTCCATGGGATAGCGGGCAGCCATGATGCCGTAATCGTATTGGCCCAGACCGAAAAGCGGATATAACAGCCGGCGGAAAAGCCAGATCAGCGAAGTGTGCACCGCCGAGTAAGCCAACAGCGCCGCCACGTGCAAAGGTACGCGCCGCAGGAAGTTGGCGGACCCGATCGGGTAACGGCGGGCGAAGCGCTTGACGAATGGAAACAAAACAGCGGCCGTCCAAGCGCCGGTCAGCAACTCGTTGATGAGCGGATCCCAAGGCGAGACCGTCTCGCGGTTGGCAACGTACTCGAGATAGCGGTAGCCGAACAGCAGCAAGCCGACGGCCGTAAAAAAGCCGAAGATGGTCAGCCCGGAGCGGAGACGGCGTCGCACAGCATCAGTATACATGGGCCGAAGCTGGTTTCGGCGCGACCTCCGCATGAACCAGTCACTGATTATTCCTTTGGCTCGTGCACGACGATCACTTGATCGGCTTTGACGTTCTCCATTCGATGGACCGTCCCGCCCGGCCAGGTGATTTCCAAACGCGCGGAACGGTCGGCGCCTAAACCGAAGTGTACGCGCTTGTCACTCGCCGAGAGGTAACTTCCGGCGGTAGTCACATAGCCATACTGCGCCTTGCCGGATTCGCCGACTAACTTCAACCGCGCGCCAATACCGTCCCGATTGCTTTTTGTGCCAATCGTACTGACGATCAGCCAGTGATTGCCGTTACCTCCCTGATTCATGAGCACCAGTGGAGGTCCGTCGTGGCAGTTGATGACCAGGTCCGGAAAGCCGTCGTTATTCAGGTCCCCGAGAGCTACGCCGCGCGCGGAGATAGCCGCCCGAAACGGCTCTCCCGAGGAGTTGGAGACATCCACGAACCGGGCGCCTGTATTGCGCATCAGCAGCGGCGGCTCGTTGTACCGGATCGAGGGTTGGGTCAGTTCGATATTATCCATTACGTGGCCTTGCGCGATGAATAAGTCCTTCCATCCATCGTTGTCATAATCGACAAATCGTGCGCCCCAGCCCGAGTGCATCTGCGTGATTCCGGCTACGCCGCTTGGCCCTGAGATATAGTCAAAAGACTCACCCTGTTTACTTCGATAAAGCGCGTACCGCTGGTTGGCCAACGCGTTCACGAAGACGTCCGGCCAACCATCGTTGTCATAGTCCGCAAAGTCCAAGCCCATGCCGGCAAAGGTCTTTCCGTCTTCGTCGTAAGCCAGCCCCATCTGGAGTGCGATCTCGGTGAATGTTCCGTCCCGATTGTTGCGGAACAACTGTTGCGGGAAGGAATCGTTGGCCACCATGAGATCGGGCCAACCGTCCTGATTGTAGTCGTTGACCGCCACCCCCAGACCCTTACCCGGATACCGGGCGATGCCCGATTTGGCGGAGACATCCGTGAACGTGCCATCCCCATTATTGCGATAGAGAATATGAGTGAGCGGTTGAAAGAAATCCGGATGGCAGTAAGCACGATAGCCGGGCTTGTGTTCGCCGCAGAAGGGGTTCCTGCTGAAGTCCCATTCCACATATCGGGTCACCATCAAGTCGAGCCGGCCGTCGCGGTCGAAATCCACGAAACAGGCGCCCACCGACCAGCCCCCGCCCGCCACGCCGGCACGGTTGGTGACATCCGTAAACGTGCCGTCGCCATTGTTGTGATACAGGATATTCCGGCCGAGGTTAGTGACGTACAGATCCGTGAAACCATCGTTGTCATAGTCTCCCGTGGCCACGCCCATGCCGTAGGAATGGCCCTGGACGCCCGCGTGTTCGGTGACATCGGTAAACGTGCCGTCGCCATTGTTGCGATACAACCTGTTCCAGAACTTCGGATCGCTCTTATCCGGTTGAGCCCCGGCGGGCATGGGATCGAGCAGAGATGCCCCGTTCACAAAGAACAGATCCAAATGTCCATCGTTGTTGTAATCCAGCATGGCGACGCCGCCGGACATGGATTCCGGCAAGTACTTTTGCGAAGTGCGGCTAGCCTGATGGCGAAACGTAATGCCAGTGCGCGCCGTCGCATCGGTGAAAACCGGCAAGCCCGTCCCCGGTTTGGAGCCGGCAGCCTGTGCCACGAACGAACTGCAAATCGCGCCAAGAAACGAACGCCTGTCCATCTTCAATCCGGTTCAATCCATATGGAAGACTTCTTCCATTTTGGCCCACCATTCGCCTGGCCGCCGGGTTTCAAGAGGTTTCTGCATGGGCTCCATCAACGCCCACCACTCCTGCGTCTTTGGGTCGTCCGCCATCTTCGCCGTATCCGCCTGGTAGTCCGTGCCGTGGTATTCGAAATATCCGAACAGGTAATCGTCCTTGAGGTAGATCGAATAATTCCGTATGTTGCATTTCCGAATCATTTCGAGCACCCCCGGCCACACGCTGGCATGGTGGGCCTTGTACGTTTCGATGGCCTCGGGCTTGATCTTCAGTACGGAACCATAGCGGGTCACGGCGATCCTCCTGCGAGATTTACAAAAGCAGATCTTATAAGTAAAGTAGAAGGCGGCGCAACCGATCCGCATGTCCTCGCTCGAGATTCGATCCGTGGAAACCAGGGACGCGCGCTTCCCTCTGGAGGCGGGAGCCGGCACCGACGCGGTGCATTCCGCGCCGGTATACTCGTTTGCGGTCACGCTGCTGCGGTCCGGGGGCCAGGCTAACGGAACCGGCCTTGCGCTGACACTTGGGGCGGGCAACCAACTAGTGTGCGAGGCCGTTCGATTACTCGCCGAGGGGCTTGTGGGACGCGAGATCGACGAACTGATGGCCGATTTCGGCGCGGTTTCGCGGCGCATGGCGGACCATCCGCAATTGCGCTGGCTGGGCCCGCACAAGGGCGTCGTTCACTTAGCGCTCGCCTCCATCACCAACGCATGTTTCGATCTTTGGGCCACATCCAGGGGCCTGCCATTATGGCGCCTCCTACTCGATCTCACGCCGGAACAACTGGTCTCGCTGCTGGATCTACGCTATCTCGAAGATATCCTGACGCCTGAAAAGGCAGTAGCGTTGTTGCGCGAGAACGCCCCGGGCCGGGCGGATCGCGAATATATTCTGCGGGCAGGCTATCCCGGTTACAACACTTCGGTAGGGTGGTTTTCTTACGAAGACCAAGAGGTGCGCGAGCGTACGCGCGAGGCACTGGGCCGCGGATTTCGTGCTTTCAAACTGAAGGTGGGATCGCCGAATGCGGACCGGGATGTGCGCCGCGCGACGCTCCTCCGGGAACTGGCCGGTCCCGAGGCCGCGCTCATGCTGGACGCGAATCAGCAATGGACGCTGCCGCGGGCGCTGCGCATGTGCGAGGCGCTGGCGCCCATGGAACCCTATTGGATCGAAGAGCCGACGCATCCGGACGATATCGAAGCTCATCGCCAACTCGCGCGCGCGATTGCACCTGTGCGGATCGCCCTCGGTGAGCAAGTGCCCAATCGCGTAGTCTTCAAGAACTTCATGCAAGCCGCGGCCGTGCATTTCGTGCAGGCGGACTGCACGCGTCTCGCGGGCGTGAGCGAGTTCCTGACGGTGAGCTTGCTTGCCCGCGTATTCGGCCTGCCGGTGGCACCGCACGTCGGCGACATGGGACAGATCCATCAACACCTGGTCCTGTTCAATCACATCGCCCTGGGTCATGAAGTGTTGTTTCTCGAGTACATCCCGCACCTCCGGGACCATTTCATTCACCCGGCGATTGTGGAAGACGGAGTGTACCGGACGCCGTTCGAACCGGGCTGTTCGAGCGACCTCGCTTGGTGACAGATCCGGCACTCGCGTGGCGCACGCTTCAGCGTGCTGCGGCGAACTTCAGGTCGCCGTCTGGCCGTAGGCTGAAGCCCACGGCAGCACGCTGAAGCGTGCGCCACAACCGCGGTGCTACAGCCCTATTTCGTCAACACCACCGGCTCCGGGACTGCCGCGCCATCGGCACGCGGGTCGGACGCCGCATAGTTCGTACCGGTATTCGAGTTGTGCAGTATGGCCTGGCCGCGTCCCGTTGTCGGGTCGTATTCGCGGAACATGCGGACGATGTGTCCGCGCTCGGAAAGCTGCTGCAGCGTGGTGGACGGCACGCGGAATTCGATCGAGACATCGCATCCCGGCGCGCCGTTCTTGAAGAACCGCGGGGCTTCCAGCGCCTGTTGGAGGTTCATCCCGAAATCAACGTAGTTGGAGACGAACTGCGCATGCGCCATCGGCTGTGCCGGGCCGCCCATAATACCGAAGCCTATGTGGACTTCGCCCTTTTCCATAAAAGCCGGGATGAGGGTGTGGAACGGACGCTTGCCTCCGGCGAGAACATTCGGGTGGCCCTTTTCGAGAGTGAAGGCGGCCCCGCGATTCTGCAGGATGAAACCCATTCCCTCGGTCATCACATCCGAACCGAAGGCTCCGGAGATACTCTGAATCCAGCTGGCGATGTTGCCCTCTTTGTCGACGGTCGTTAGATATGTCGTGTTGCTGGAGAGGGGATCGCCCGCCGCCACATCGCAGTTGGCCTTGTTCCAGTCGATTAGCGCCGCACGCTTCATGGTGTATTCCTTCGACAACAACTGGGCGACGGGCGAATCGTACGTGCGCGGGTCGGCCACATAGCGGTGCACGTCGGAGTACGCCAGCTTCATCGCCTCAATCCGCTTGTGCATCTCTTCGGGGCTGAACGCGCCACCGGCGGCGGGCTGCCTTGTCTGCATGATGTTCAGCATTTCGAGCGCGGCCATACCCTGGCCGTTGGGTGGTAGTTCGTAGACCCTCCAGCCGCGATAGTCAATCGAGATCGGTTCCACCCACTCGGAGGAATAGGCCGCGAGGTCGTCCATCGTCACGGTGCCACCGAGGTGCTGCGAGGTTTTGACGATCGACCGCGCAATCTCGCCTCTGTAGAAAGTCTGGGCACCCTTCCCGGCGATCAGGCGATAGGCGCGCGCAAGATCGGGGTTGCGAAATACCTGGCCCGTCGCCGGAGCTTTGCCACCCGGCAGCAGCACGCGCGACGACTCCGGATTTGCCTTCAGCCCGCGCACCGCCCCTGCTGACGCCCAGACCCAATTCATGCCCTCGGCTACGGGGAATCCCTGCTCGGCGTAAACAATGGCGGCATCGAAAAGATCTTTCCATGGCAATTTGCCAAACTTCTCGTGCATCTTCAACCAGCCATCGACAGCGCCCGGAACGGTGACCGAGTTGATGCCGTCCCGAGGCATGGTTTTGGCGTCCCGCTTTGCGAGGAAGTCGGGCGTGAGGCCTTTGGGAGCGGGTCCGGACGCATTCAGTCCGGTGAGCTTGCCCGTCTTCGCGTCCCAGTAAATGACGAAGAGGTCGCCGCCGATACCGGTCATCATTGGCTCCGTGAGGCCCAGCACCGCGTTGGCCGCGATGGCGGCGTCGACCGCCGAACCGCCGCGCGCAAGAATCTGCGCGCCCGCCTGCGACGCCAGCACCTGACTCGTGGCGGCGATGCCCTGCTGCGTGATCACAATCGAGCGACCGTAGTTCCGGCCTATCTGCGCACTGAGCGCCGCGGCAAGCCACAAGCCAATCCCGAACGATCGCAGTAAATGATTCACTGGCCGGATTCTCCTCATCATTGTGACTAGCGGTGATTCGCGGTGATTTGCGAAAAAGTGTACCATCTTTCCGGTGATAATCGGGCGAGATATAACATTAACGCCGGTAACCTAACTCCGCGCCGCCGCTCACCGGCAAAATGCATCCAGTGATGAAGCGAGCCTTGTTCGACAGCAAAAAGACGGCCGCATCCGCCACCACATCGCCTTCCGGGCAATACCCGAGAAGATGGATTTCGTTGAGGTAGCGCTCCATGCCGGCTGCATCGGGCTGCTCCTTCGTCCATTGACGGAGCATGGGTGTCCAGACGGCCGCCGGGCACAGCGCGTTCACCCGTATATGGAGCGGCGCGTAGTCCGCGGCCATGGCCTTGGTTAGCGCGATCGCCCCGCCCTTGGTGGCCACATATGCGGCGTGGTTGGTTTGTCCGATCAGACCTACCATGCTGGCGGTATTCAGAATGCATCCGCGGCTGGCCTTGAGCGCCGGCAACGAAGCGCGGGTAGTCAGGTAGATGCTCTTGAGGTTCACGTTCATCACCCGATCCCACTCGTCGAGCGAGGTGTCGTGTATCGCCTTGGCCGCCCCCGATATGCCGGCGTTGTTGTGGACCGCGTCGATTCTGGAGAACCGCTGGAGGGTCGCCTGAATAGCGGCGTTGACGCTGTCCCACCGGCTGACATCGCACTCGATTACCAGGCACTCGGTTTGCAGGTCCCTGGCGGTGTTCTCGGCCGCGGCGCGATCGATATCGGCCAGCACCACGATGGCCCCTTCCCGCGCGTAAGCCAGCGCGCATTCACGGCCGATACCGCTCGCGGCTCCGGTCAGGAAAACTACTTTGTCACCGATCAGGCCATTCGCCATCGTCGCGAAATACGACACCCAAACATGAAAGTATACGCGCATGCCACCCACTAGCGCCGGCCGGTGAGTTAAAATTGCATCCAAGCCTCCAGGGCACACCGCACATGAATGCCAAAGCGTGTTTCGCATGGCCGGCGTCGGCTTGCGTGCTGATGTGCGCGGTCGAACTGCTGGCCCCCGCCCAGGATCTGGACACGGCGATTCTTTCCACACCGGCCAGAACGGTCACCATTCTGGACCAGATTGAGCGGCCGAAAGAGCGCAGCGACTTTTCGGATCTCTACAAGGAACGTGACCCTCAACGGAGGCTCCAGGCCGCCCGCGCCTTTCTCGGCGGCTACCCGGATTCCTGGATGCTGCCGGTGGTTTACGAAATGGCCGCCAAGGCGTCCATCGATCTTGACCAACTGGCCAATGCTATTAGCTATGCCAAGGAGTCCTTGCGCCTGTTTCCGGAGAACCCGCTGCTGCTTGTTCCGTTGGCGAATGTGCAGGTGCAGCAAGGGCTGCTCGGCGACGGCGAAACCAGTGCGCACGCCGCTCTCGAATATCTGGATCGCTTCGCGCGCCCGTCTTCCATTCTCGAAGCGCAATGGCCGGCGCTGCGCACGCGGCTCCAGGCTTCCAGTTTCTATGCGCTGGGCAAGATCCGCGTGTTGCAGGCAAAATTTCCGGCCGCCGTGGGGGACCTCACGGCCGCCGCGCAACTGAATCCGGAAGATGCCGAAATTCAATACCTGCTCAAGGTGGCGCGCCGCGCCGAAGGAGATCGGGGAGCGCCAACGCCACTCGCCGCGGCCCCCCGCGAGCTTTCGCCGGCGGGCGAATATGCCGGCTCCGAAGCCTGCCGGAATTGTCATGCCGACCAGCACGCCGCCTGGCAGCAGACCGGGATGGCACGCATGCTCCGTCCCTACCGGCCGGAAAACGTCTTCGGAGATTTTACGAAGCAGAAGCAGTTTGAAGACAGCACGGGCCGCCTGATCGCGCGCATGGGAATCGAAAAGGACCGGCACTATTTCTCGACGCGCGGCGAGGGCGGGCTATGGGAGCGCTATGCTGTCGATTACACCATCGGGTCCAAGTGGCAGCAGGCCTATGCGACGCAGCTGCCGGATGGACAGATCCATGTCTTCCCTATCCAATACAACAAACTGGAGGGCGCCTGGGTCAATTATTGGAAGATCATCGATCCGCCGGGATCCGAGCGTCCCGATCCGGACCTGTTTCATACCATGAACGGCCGCACGAACTATCAAATCAACTGCGCGCCATGCCACACCAGCCAACTGCGGGCCGGCAATCCGCGCGCGGAGGATGCGGGGGCTCTGGTGTTTCGAGAGGCGGGCGTTAACTGCGAGATGTGTCACGGGCCGTCTGGCCAGCACGCTGCCGCCATGCGCGCGGGCAAGCCATATACGAAACTTGCGGCGGATCCGCCCGTCGATTTTGCCAGGCTCGATAACCGGCTATTCGTCCAGATCTGCGCCCAATGCCACATGCAGTCGGCCATACGTGAGCGGGGGCCCGGGGGCGAGTGGAACTATTCGGAATCGGGCGGTTCATTCCTGGCGCGATACAGCAGCCGTCCATTTCCGGACTTCTCCCGCCGCGCATTTTACAAGGATGGCAGATTCCGCGAAACCACTTTCATCGTGGAAGCCTTCATGCGTTCGGCGTGCTATCGGAAAGGACCGGCGCAGTGCGCCAATTGCCACGACGTACATCCGGCGGATGCTGCGAGTAATCCGACTTCTTTGAAATATCGGGACGACCCCGACCGTATGTGTCTGCAGTGTCATGCGAGTTACACGGGCCGCATCGAAGCTCATACGCACCACCCCGCTTCGTCTGAAGCCAGCCGCTGCGTAAGCTGTCACATGCCGCGCATTATGAATAGCCTGCTGTTTGTGGCAAGGACACATCAGATCGACGACGTTCCGAACGCTGACATGACCTTGCGTTTCGGGCAGCGGGAAAGCCCCAACGCGTGTCTGTCATGCCATGCGGAAAAGGATGCGAAATGGGCCGCCGCGCGCTTGCAGTTCTGGTAACGGCGCTGGTAGTTGCAATGGTAGCAGCGACGATCCCGCTGCGCGCCGCTGGGGCGGACGAAGGCTGGGCCGGCTCCAAAGTGTGCGCGGGATGCCATCGCGAGATCTACGAAAAATACAGCGGCGTCGCCATGGCGCATTCGATGAGCCCAGCGACTCAGTCCGCTCCTCTGCTCGGCGCGGCCGTAACGGTCTTGAGCGCGAAATTCAATCGCTCGTTTCAGGTGTATCGCGACGGAGTGGACGTTTACCAGAGCGAGTCCGCGACGGATGCCGCCGGAAAGACGGTGTTTCGCGCCGCGTACAAACTCGAGTTTGCCGTGGGGTCCGGAGTGAATGGATATAGCTACGCCGTGCGCCGGGGCAACTATCTTTTCGAGGCGCCGCTCTCCTATTACGCGAGGCTCGGGAAATGGGAGCTTTCGCCCGGTTACGAATTTGGGGACTACGGATTTAATCGGCCGCTGGCGGCAGGCTGCGTGGTCTGTCACAGCGGGCGGCCGCGCATGGCTCGCGACGGGAACGGTCTGTATCTCGATCCGCCGTTTCAAGAGTTGGCGATCGGCTGCGAGAACTGCCATGGTCCGGGCGGCGTGCATGTCGCCAATCGCGGAGCGCCTCAGTCAATCGTCAATCCCGCGCGGCTCTCTCCGCGTCTGGCGGAGCAGATTTGCATGTACTGTCACCAGGGCGGCGACACCAGAGTGCTACAGCCCGGCAAGGACTATGCGGACTTTCGCCCCGGCACGTGGTTGAGCGATACGCTGGCTATTCTGAAGGTCGCTTCCCGGAACAGTGACGGTGACTTGCTGGAGCACCATTCCGCCATGCAGGCCAGCAAGTGTTTTAGCGGAAGCGGCGGGAAATTGAGCTGCTTCACCTGCCACGACCCGCATGCGCAACCGCCAGCCGCGGATGCGGCGGCATGGTATCGCGCCAAGTGCCTGACCTGCCATTCCGAGACGAGCTGCAAAGCGTCCCAACAGGAGCGCGCTGAGCGTGGGAACGATTGCACCGCGTGCCACATGCCGAAGCGTGACGTAACCGTGATCTCGCACTCCGCACTGACCAATCACCGCATTATTGCTTATGCAGGCGAGCCGTTGCGGACGCCGGCAGCCCAGCCGGAAGGCGGCTTGATCTACGTAAACCGGCCGCCCAACGGCGGTAAGCTCCCCCGCATGACTTTGTGGCGCGCCTACGGCGAGCTGCTGGAGAGCGAGCCGGCCTTCCAGACAAGTTACCTCGCGCTGCTCGACGAGCTAGCCAAAGATCAGCCTGACAATGGGCTGGTGCAGGCGGCGCTGGGAACCCGGGATCTGCGAGGGAGCCTGGCGGACTCGAACGCCACGGCTATCGCGCACCTGACCGAGGCCCTGGATCTCGGATTCAGCACCTCCACCGTCTACGCCGATCTGGCGGAAGCTCTGGCCCGCGCGGGCAAGTTGAACGAAGCCATAACCGTCCTGGTGCGCGGCGTGCAGGCAGAGCCCTATGCGCCTGAGCTGTACAAGTCTCTAGCACTGCGATACATCACCCAGAAAGCGTATCCCCGGGCGAAAGAGACGATGGAGCGGTATGTGGAGTTGTTTCCCCAAGACGACTTCATGCGCGGACTGCTGGCGAAGGCGCAAGGGCGCTGAATCCAAAACCCGGTCCATGCTCGTATCACGTATTGACGGTTCGTATTACGTAGCGGTATCATGACCGTTCGATTCGTAGCACTAATCCTGGAGGCTGGAGATGAGGCTGGTAGCGGGAAAGCGGAGCCGGGTCATAGCGCTGGTTCTACTCTCGCCAGTATCGGCGTTTTTAGCATGGGCCCTCGCTGGAGGCCGCATCTCCGGCACGCTCAAGGACCCCAGCGGTGCCGTGATACCGGGCGCCAGCCTCACTTTAATCGACACCTCGCTTAGAACCAGATTTGAGGCGACTTCCGACTCGCAGGGCTTCTACGAATTCCCCACCTTGGCGGTTGGCCGCTATGATTTAACCATTGAAGCGGTTGGATTCAAAACGCAGAAAAAGAGGAATCTGACTGTCGACGCGGACGCAGCGCTCAGATTGGATACAGTGCTGGAGATAGGACTGCAATCGGACGCGGTTACCGTAACCGCAGCCGAAGGCGCCATCGAAACGCAGGTCGACATCGTTGCCACGCACTTGGGGGAAGTCGTGTCGGACACGCAGATAGAAGCGTTGCCCCTGAACGGCCGTAGTTATACGGATCTGCTGGCGATTCAACCGGGCGTTAGTCCGATCACAACTCTGACGCCGACTTCCGTAATCATGGCGGGCGTCACGGGAACCATCAACCCTTCCGGAGATTTGAATCCGGGCGACGTTTCGATCGATGGCCAGCGCGAGTCATCGAACGGGTTCATCGTGGATTCCACCGACGTGCAGGAGCACATGAATGGAGGAACCTCAGTCATCCCCAACCTGGACTCCATCCTGGAGTTTCGCGTTCTGACCAATAATTTCGATCCCGAATACGGTAACTACAACGGCGGGATGATCAATGTGGTTACGAAATCCGGCAGCAACTCTTTCCACGGCGACGCTTTTGAGTTCCTGCGGAACACGGATCTCGATGCGAGGAACTATTTCGATAACACTCGCGGCGCTTTCCGGCAGAACCAGTTTGGCGGCACCCTGGGCGGCCCGATCAAGAAGCAAAGAGTGTTCTTCTTTGCCGACTATCAGGGCACCCGCACGGTTGAAGGCATTACCTCGCCCGAGACATCCGTGCCCTCTCTCGCGGACCGTAGCGGCAATCTCAGCGATATGGCGAGTACCCTGACCGGAACTGTCAGCGGACCCTACACTGCCAGGCTGCTCACGCAAAAGCTGGGCTACACGGTTTCCGAGGGCGAGCCCTATTACATGCCCGGATGTAACACCAGCTTGCGGTGTGTGCTTCCCAATGCGTCGATTCCCACTAGCGCGTGGTCGGCTCCGGCTCTGCGTCTGCTGCAGTACATCCCTACGCCCAATGCCGGCACCAATCTCTTCAGCACGTCAGCGTTTCCCGAAACTGTCAGGGACGACAAGGGAGCCGGCCGAATCGACGCCAGCACCCGGCTGGGTCAGGTGTCCGGCTACTATTTTATCGATAACTATCGGTTGGACAACCCGTATCCCGGTGGACAGGGCGGCGCGAGCATACCAGGTTTCGATGCTCTGACCATTGGCCAGGCGCAGATGTTGACGGTAGGCGATACTAAGGTCCTGGGAACGGCCACGGTCAATGAATTTCATGCAGGTTTCTTGCGAAATGTAAACGACATTGGCCAACCGCACGGCGGCGTCGGCGTGTCTCTCGCATCGCAGGGCTTTGTGACCGGTGTGGATACGCCGGGTATCGTCGTGCAGGCGCCCCAAATCGAAGGCGTTGAAAATATTGTGTTCCCTTCGTTCGTCATGGGCGTTCCGATTACGAACTTAGATCAGTGGAACAACACCTTGTATATCAGCAATACGACTTCGAAAGTAGTAGGGACGCATACCATCAAATTCGGCGTCCAATTTCACTACGATCAGGTTAACGAAAGCCCTAACGCCACCTTCAACGGAACTTTCAACATTGACGGAACGGAAACCGGCTCGGCTTTCGCCGATTTTTTGCTAGGCTTTCCCAGCAACTTCACGCAGACTACAGGCCAGCGCTTCTACCTTCGGAACCACTACGCAGGAGCATTCGGAGAGGATAGCTGGCGGGCGCGCAGCAATCTTACGCTGAATTTCGGCCTGCGTTGGGACTTGATTGAGCCGTGGTCCGAAAAATACAACTCCGTTCAGACAGTAGTTCCGGGTGAGCAATCCGTGCTATATCCGAATGCGATGAATGGATTAGTGGTTCCCGGCGATCCGGGGATTCCCTCCACGCTATCGCCAACGAAGTATCGCAATTTTGCTCCCAGAATTGGCCTGGCGTATGCGCCCGATGCTCAGAACGGATTTCTCAAAGCTCTCTTTGGTGACGGAGGAAAAAGTAGCGTCCGGGCCAGCTATGGCATCTTCTATACCGCGTTCCCGGGGTTGACCGCGGGCGTCATGTACGGTGTCCCGCCCTACGGATATAATTACCTGAGTCCCGAGCCGCCACTCTTCTCGACGCCCTTCATCAACTCCGCAAACGGTGCGCAGAATACCGATCCCTTTCCGTTAAACTTCCCTCCGCATAACGTTTCCGCGACGAACCCGTACACTTCGTTCAATTTTGCGGCTGTGACTCCCATCAGTGCCGATCCGTATTTCTACTATCGGAATAGTGTGGCATACACCGAGAACTATATGTTCTCCTTTCAGCGCCAGATTGCATCGAGCGCCCTGCTGACTATCAGCTACGCGGGAAATCAAGGGCACCACCTTCTGGTATTGCTGCCGATGAACGTAGGTAATCCGGCATTGTGTTTAAGTCTCAGCCAGCCAAACCAAATGGCGCCGGGGAACTCCACCTGCGGGCCTTTCGGTGAAGATGCCACTTACACGTCCGCATCGGGCAAAGTATACCAGGGCACGCGAGTCGGCTTGGGACCGAACTTCGGCTCCACGACCGCCCAAAAGTCAATCGGTAACTCGAACTACAACGCTCTCGAGACTAAGTTTCGTTTTACCAACGGCAAGCAGGGAACTATTCTGCTTGCTTATACTTATTCCAAGTCGATCGATGACGCGTCGAACCTCGGCGAACAGATCAACCCGTTCAACTATCGCCTTACCCGTGTCATCTCTTCCTGGGATATGACCAACAATTTCGTGGCGACCTATAACTATGCCTTGCCCTTCGATAGGCTTTTCCCGCGCAGCCGCCTTACCGAAGGATGGAGCCTGTCGGGCACCACGCGGCTCAGTACCGGATTCCCGGTGACACTGTTCGATGATTCGGACAGGTCGCTTCTCGGGACATTGGGCAACGGTGTGAATAATGAATTGCTGGATACCCCGCAGCTCTCGCCAGGTCCGCTCCAAATTAATACGAATCCCCGTAATGGCCAACCTGAATTCAACTCGAGCCTCTTCGCGCCGGAGACGCTTGGACAGTTGGGTAACTCACCCCGGCGCTTCTTTCATGGCCCCGGCATTGTGAACTTCGATATGCAAGTCAGCAAAACGATGCGGCTCACGGAATCGAAATCGTTCGATATCCGGGTCGAAGCTTTCAATGTATTCAACCACGCGCAGTTTTACGGTCCCTCTTCGGTGGATGGGGAGGTCAACGATGCGAATTTCGGAAGAGTTGTCAGTGCGGCCGCTCCCCGGCTGGTGCAACTGGCGGTCAAGTTCCACTTCTAGCTTAGCCAGCATGGGCGGCGCGAATCCGCCGGGTGCTACCATCGCTAAAGGGTGCGCTGAGGATGGCGAAGTTCAAACCTGTAAGGCCCAAATCGAAGACCAGCGCCGTGCCACGCGGCGGCCTTCCCTGCGTGATCCTGGTATTTTCGGGCTTCGGCCTGGTGCTGTTGTTGTTGTTCTTCTTGCTCAAATATGCGAACGGATAGTCGACTGCCGGACCAGATGCGCCCGGTCGAAATCACCGCCGGATACCTGCTGACCGCGGAGGGTTCGGCGCTGATCACGGTGGGCAACACGCGCGTGTTGTGCGCGGCTTCGGTGGAAGATTCGGTGCCGCCATTCCTGCGCGGCAGCGGGAAAGGGTGGGTCACGGCCGAGTACTCGATGCTCCCGCGCGCCACGGCCAAGCGCACCCCGCGTGAGGCAGCCAAGGGGCGGCTCTCGGGTCGCACCCACGAAATCCAGCGCCTGATCGGCCGCTCTTTGCGGGGCGTGGTGGACATGGCACTACTGGGCGAGCGCACCGTGACGCTGGATTGCGACGTGATGCAGGCCGATGGCGGAACCCGCACCGCATCCATCACTGGAGCTTTTGTCGCCCTGGCTCTGGCTTTCCAGCAATGCGTCAAGTACGGAATGATCAAACGCATGCCGCTGCTCGATTATGTTGCCGCTACCAGCGTCGGAATCCTTTCCGGCGAGGCGATGATCGATCTGTGCTACGAAGAGGACTCGCAGGCGGCCGTCGATATGAACGTGGTGATGACCGGATCGGGCCGTTTCGTGGAAGTGCAGGCCACCGCCGAGCGCGACGCCTTCGACGATCAGCAGATGGCGCGCATGATCGGATTAGCGCGCAACGGCATTGCGGAGCTGATCGAGATCCAGAAGCGCGCGGTGCGCATCGGGTGACGCTGTACTGCGCGACCGGCAATCCCGGCAAGCTTCGCGAATTCCAAATGTCGGCCGGACAGGCGGATATCCATGTGGAGATGGCGCCGGGGTTCGCCGATATTCCGCCGTGCGACGAGACTGGCGCAACCTTCGAGGAAAACGCCGTCCTCAAAGCGAGGTACTACGGCCCGCTCGCGCCGGGGCCGCTGTTTGCCGACGACTCCGGCCTGGAAGTGGATGCGCTGGGAGGCGCGCCGGGGGTCTACTCGGCGCGGTTCGCGGGGCCGCACTCGACCGATCAGGCGAATAACCAATTGCTGCTGGAGAGGATGCGCGGCGTGCGCGACCGATCCGCGCGCTTCGTCTGTGTCATTGCGCTGCTGGATGGGGGGCTGCTCGCGGGGATCTTCCGCGGCGTGGTGGAAGGCGAGATCCTCGAGGAGGCGCGTGGAGCGAACGGTTTCGGGTACGACCCGCTGTTCTTCTATCCGCCCTTCGGATGCTCGCTGGGCGAGGCCGCGGCAGAACAAAAACTTAAGGTAAGTCATCGAGGCAAGGCGCTGCGGGCATTATGGCAGCGTCTGATAAAATAAGATAATCCATGCCGAGTCCGCAGTTGATCGATTCCTACGGCCGCGTCCATACCAATCTGCGGATCAGCGTGACAGATCGCTGCAATGTAAGATGCTTTTACTGCATGCCGGAAGAGGGCGTGACCTTCGTCCCGCGCGGCGAGATTCTATCCTTCGAGGAAATCGAGCGGATCGCGCGCATCGCGGTGGGACTGGGCATCGATAAAATCCGCGTGACCGGGGGCGAGCCGCTGGTGCGCAAGGACCTGCCGGTGTTGATCGCGCGCCTGAACGCCATTCCGGGTCTTCGCGACCTGGCGCTCACCACCAATGGCGTGCAACTGGCCGAGCTTGCCGAGCCGCTGTACGAGGCTGGTCTGCGGCGCATCAACATACATCTGGATACGCTCGATCGCGCGCGCTTCAAACAGATCACGCGCCGGGACGACCTGGACAAGGTACTCGCCGGCATCGCCGCCGTACAGCGGCTGGGGTTCGGGCCGATCAAGCTGAACGCGGTCGCGGTGAAGAACCTGATAGAGCCCGATATCGTTCCGCTGGCGCGCTTCGCCCGCGAGAACGGCTTCGAGGCGCGCTTTATCGAGTTCATGCCCCTCGACGCGCAGCAACTCTGGGATCGCACCAAGGTGCTGCTGGCCGATGACATCATTCGCATTCTCTCGCGAGAGATCGCCCCGCTCATTCCAATCCCCTCCGCCGACCCGCGCGCGCCGGCTCTCGAATACCGGTTCGCCGACGGCATCGGGAGCGTCGGCTTTATCGCATCGATCAGCCGCCCGTTTTGCAAGAGCTGCGACCGGCTGCGGCTGACTGCGGATGGCAAGCTGCGCAACTGCCTCTTTTCAATTGACGAAGACGACGTGAAAGGTTTGTTGCGCGATGGGGCGCCGGACGAGGAGATTGCCTCGCTGATGCGCCGGAACGTGGCGGGGAAGTGGGAAGGGCACGAGATCAATACCGCACGTTTCGTCGCGCCGCCCCGCCCGATGTACGCGATCGGGGGGTAGAGGCGGGGGCTACAGCACGGCGGTCTCTTCCAACATGCGGCCTTCCGCAAACCTGGCCATATCCAGATCGCGCGCGTCTAACAACCTCGATGCGCCCTCCAGAATCAAGTCCGCCGCAAGGCGTCCGGTGGCCGGTGAATGCATCACGCCGTGGCCGCTGAACCCATTCACGAAAAATAGACCTGGCACACCGGGCGCCGGCCCGATAATGGCATGATGATCGGGCGTGACCTCGTAGAGCCCCGCCCAGGCGCGGCGCGGATTCACCTGCAGGTCCTCGAAACATGGCACGCGGCTGACGGCGCGCGTCAAAATCTTTTCGATGAACGCGGGGTCGAATGCGGTCTTAAATCCCGGCGTCTCTTCCGGATCGTTCCAGGCCATCAGCAGACCGAGCCCCTCCGGGCGGAAATGGAAACCGGTGGCCATGTCGATCACCATGGGCAGGCGTTCCGGCAGACCTGGGAACGGCTCGGTGGGCACCAGCATGCGGCGCAGCGGCGCGACCGGAAGATCGATGCCCGCCATATGCGCGACCTGCGCGGCCCAAGGACCAGCCGCATTCACCACCGTGCGCGAGGCGATGCTGCCGTGGCTGGTCCGGACTCCCGCGACTCCGCGCGCATCCGTGTCGATGCCGGCAACTTCGACGCCGCGCCGCAGCGTCGCGCCGCGTTCGCAGGCTGCCGCCATGAAGCCTTTCATGACGCTGTAGGGATCCACGAAGCCATCGCTGGCACAGAAGCTGCCGCCCAGAATATCGTCGCAACGCAGCTGGGGTACTCTGCGAATCACCTCTTCGGGGCTGAGCAGCTCCACGCCTCGCAATCCTAAGGCGGCTTGCCGCTCGTAGTTTCGGCGCAGGTACTCGATATGGGCCGCCGCCGTAGCTACGAACAGGTATCCGTGCGACTTATAGCCGGACGGGTATCCGGTGATCTCATCGAAAGCAGCGAAGACGGGGATGGAATAGAGCGACATGCGTATGTTCACCGCGGTCGAGAACTGCGCTCGCACGCCGCCCATGCTCTTTCCAGTCGAGCCTAGGCCTTGCTGGCTCTCTCGCTCCAGTACCAGTACGTTGCGGCAGCCCGCTTGCGTGAGGTGCCAGGCGACGCTCGAACCTACGATGCCGCCGCCGATAATGACCACATCCGCCGTCTCGGCCATGTGGCTCCCATTTTGTCATAGGCCGGTAGCGAATGAACCTTTTCGGCCTTTGCTTCGTCTAATTAAATGAAACGGAATCACCGGTTGCCGCACTACTAAATAGGATCATAAGCTTGCGGAGTACGTATGCGTCTCGAATCTGAAATCCGCGATGGCGTTTTTGTCTTGCGCCTCAAAGGCCGGTTCGTAACCGGCTCTAACGCCGAAGTTGCGTCGGCAAGAAATCAACTGCAAGGAACCGGTTTGGTCAATGCGATCGTTGATCTGGGCGAAGTGCCCTATATCGATTCGACAGGTCTGGCGTTCCTGGTGGATCTATACAAAATACTGCAAGGCCGTGGCGGCCAATTGGCTGTGGCCGGCGCCAATGCACGGGTGCTCGAAGTGTTGGAGTTGACCCGGATCGGCGAGCTGATCCCCGTTTTCGACGATCAGGAGAGCGCTCTGGCGATGCTCCGCGCACCTCAGGTCATGGCAGGTGGGGCAGGCCGCTAAAACCATGTTGACATTCCTGCTGTGGTGTCTGCTATTGCTGTTGTGCTGGCCTCTGGCCTTGGTGGCGCTGATTCTGTACCCGCTGATATGGTTGCTGCTGTTGCCGTTCCGGATCGTGGGCGTGGCGGTGGGCGGCGTACTGGAATTGGTGTGGGCGCTCGTAATGCTGCCCGCGCGCATCCTGGGCGGGCCGCGCAGAGCCTAGGTTCTGGTCAAACTTACGACCGAATCGTAAACTTAAAGGTTGCGCCCCGCCCCGCTTCCGACTCCACCCAAATGCGTCCACCGTGGCGCTCCACCACCTTCCGGCATAGTGCCAGTCCAATGCCGGTGCCGGGAGTTTCCTTGCCGTGCAGACGCTTGAACATGCCGAACACCAGCTCGGCGTCTCCCGGATCGATACCGATGCCGTTGTCTCGCACCGAGAACAACCACCCCCCGCCGGTTCTCACCGCGGAGATGTGTATTGCGGGTCCCGCCGCGCTCCTGTACTTGATCGAATTGCCAATGAGGTTTTGGAAAAGACGGACGAGCATAATCTCTTCGGCGGGCACGATCGGCAACGGGTCGGACGTCACTGCGGCGCCGCTCTGCTGAATGGCCGCCTGGAGGTTGAGCAGCGTCTTATCCAGCACCTCGTTGCAGTCGACGGGTGAGAAACTCTGAACGCCACGTTCGGTAACCTCCCAGTAGTCCAGCAGCGCCTTCAACAGGGCCTCAATTCTCAAAGCACCTTCGACGGAATAGGAGATGTATCTGTCTGCTTCCGCGCCTAGACTTCCTTCGTACTCCTGCGCCAGCAACTGGGTAAAGTTTACCACCATACGCAGCGGCTCCTGAAGGTCATGGGTGAGCGCATAAGAGAAGTGCTGAAGATCGGCGTGAGTGGTCTTGAGTGCCTCCTCGGCCCGCTTGCTTTCGGTGATGTCGCTGATCGCCGTGCGGCATAATGGCGCGCCTTGGGTGTCTTCGGCTGCCACCGCCTCCACCCGCGCCCAGAAAAAGCCGCCCCCGCTTTTCGCCAGCCGCAGATCGTCCACCTGCGGCTGGCCGGTCGCGAACAGCCGTTTGCGGTGCTGGTAATACAGATCCTCGTCCTCGGGGAGAATAAAACTTGTCAGCCGGTGCTTGAGCAGCGCCCCTCTGGCAACGCCCAGCAGTTTGGCGGCAGTGAGATTGGCTTCCAGAATCAACCCCTGCTCGTTGAGCGTGACATAGCCCACCGGCGCCAGATCGTAGAGGTCGAAATAGCGCTCCCGCGAGGCTTCCAGTTCTTGCTGCGTTCTGCGCAGCTCCTCGTTCTGTAACTCCAGCTCGATCTGGTGCACCCGCAGTTCGTGGAGCACCCGCCGCGCCTCCTCGGGCGACAGGGAGTCTGGGATTTCGGTCTCGTTTACCCCGGCTCTTTCCTCGGCCCGCACGCGCAGGCCGGCGCTCTGATCTTCAGAAGACACTCATTCCTTCCGATGTAGCAGGGCGCGGCCGATCGCATCGCGAAGTCCCTTGAGCCGATAGGGCTTGCCCAGGAATGCCTGGGGCCATTCGGCATGGTCGCCTGCCATCACTTGGGCCTCGTCGTAGCCGCTGGCCAGGATCACCGGGATGCCGGGCGCCAGCTTCCGCAGGGCCGCTAATGTCTGCCAGCCGTTCATGCGCGGCATGGTTAAATCGCAAAGTACGCAGCGGATTTCATCCTTGTGGCGCCGGAACACTTCCACAGCCTCGAGGCCGTCGGTGGCCTCGATCACCGCAAAGCCCAGGCGCGTGAGCATGGTTCCGACTATTTTACGAACTGCCTGCTCGTCTTCAATCAACAGCAGCGTCCCGCCCCAGGCGATTGCCGGAGATTTCGCTGTCTGGTCCGGCCGGCGGGGAACCTCATCGGCCGCCAGCGGCAAGAAGACCCGGAAGATGCTGCCGCGGCCCGCTTCGCTCTCCACCGTTACGGCTCCATGGTGTGCCCGCACAATTCCCAGAACCACGGCCAGGCCCAGACCTCTGCCAATGAACTTGCTGGAAAAAAAAGGGTCGAAGAGCTGTTCGATATCCTGATCCACGATCCCGCAGCCCTCGTCCGCCACTTCCAGGCAGGCGTAGCCATTATCATTCGGGTGCCAGTCGATGGGGAAGCGGTGCGTTTTGGGGATATCCGCCGGCGAAACGGTTTGGATGGTCACCCGAATCGCACTCCGGCCGTCCCTGCGCGCCTCCCACGCATTGAAGACCAGGTTGCTCAGAACTCGTTGGATCTCGTTCGCATTCGCGTTCACCACCGGGACTGGAGGAGGGCTAATTGTCTCCAGCACCGCGTCTTTCGGCATGGCGGCCCGGAGTAAGGGCAGGCACTGGAGGCAGAGGTCGGACAGATCCAGGGGCTCGCGTTTGCCGGGCGTCTGTCCCAGGTAGGTCAGCATCAGCCTGCTCAATTCAACCGCCTGGCGCGACGCTTGCATGGCGCTGACCAGGTTATCGAAGGGCTGCGCACTCTGATCCAACTCGCCCAAGGCTAGCTCCAGGTTCCCCGTCACCGCCATCAGATAGTTGTTGAAATGGTGGGCGATGGCTCCAGCCATGCGGCCCAGGCTTTCGGCCTTCTGGAGCTGCCGGTTTTGAGCATCGAGGAGCTTCTCCTGTTCGATGCTCTCGGCGCGCTTGCTCTCGGTGATATCGCTGACCGCGGCGCGGTATACGCTAACCCCGTCCGCGCCCTGCGTCGGGGCCGCCTCCACACGCGCCCAGAAAGGGCTGCCGTCCTTTCGCACCAGCCGCAGTTCCCAGGTTTGCGGCGCGGCGGTCGCGATAAGCTGCTTGCGGGCCCGATAGTGGATGTCCTGGTCAGCGGGGAAAATAAAGAGGGAAAAGGGCTGCTTCACCAGGGCGCCTCGGGGCACACCGAGCTGTTTGGCGGCGGTAAGATTGGCCTCTAGGATCCACCCCGATTCGCTGAGCGTTAAATAGCCCACCGGCGCCAGATCGTACAGGTCGAAATACCGCTCCCGAGAGGCTTCCAGCTCCTCCTGCACACGGCGCAGAGACTCGTTCTGCATCTCGAGCTCGATCTCGTGCACTCGCAGTTCGTGAAGCACCTGCCGCGCCTCCTCGGGCGACAGTGGGTCGGATGCTGCGCTCCAGTCTGCTCTGGCTTTTTCCTCCGCGCGCCCGCGCAGGCCCGAACGGAGATCTTCGGGAGACAGTCTTTCAGCCATGGATGGGCTCTCTCAATCTATGACCCTTTCGGTGGTGGCGATGGCATACGCTTCCCCGGATTCGTTCACCAGTACGGTGGCGGTCAGCGCCACCTCCAGGATCCGGCCATCCTTAGCGATGCGTTGCATGCGGTACGGTTCCACCACCTCCGGCCGGCTCTGTTGCCGGAGCTGCGCCAACACCTCTTTCCGCCGGCCCTCCGGGATCAGGTCCCGAATGTTCATCTGCAACGCCTCGGCTTCGCTCCAGCCGTACATCCTTTCCGCCGCCGGATTCCAGGTCAGGATGCGGCCTGCAAAGTCCTGCATGGTGATGGCGTCGCGCGCATCGCGGACTATCATCGCCAGACGACTTAGGGCCTCCGCCTCCCGCAGCGCGTCCTGCGCCTTTTTCATCTGGGTAATTTCGGTGAAGGTGATTACCGCGCCCTCGATCACATTCTCCTGGGTGCGATACGGCCGGATGTGCAGCAGGTACCACGCCCCCGCCTGGGTCTGCACTTCCACCTCTCTGGGGGCCAGGGTATCTAACACCGCCCGGACATCCGCTATCAGGCGGTCGTAGCCCGTCAGGTTGGAGACGATGTGACCCACCGGACGCCCCACGTCGGTGAGGATCAGGTTAATCACCTGGGTAACGGCGGGGGTGAAGCGCTGGATACGCAGCTGATGGTCCACAAAGATGGTCCCGATGCCCGTACCGGCCAGCAGGTTATTCATGTCGTTGTTGGAGCGCGACAGATCCGCCACCTTGTTTTGCAGCTCGGCGTTGACTGTGGCCAATTCTTCGTTGACCGATTGCAATTCCTCCTTGGAGGTTTCCAGCTCCTCGTTGGTGGACTGCAGTTCCTCGTTCACCGACTGCATTTCCTCGTTGGAGGATTTAAGCTCTTCGTTGGACGTCGCCAATTCCTCGTTGGAGGTCTGGAGGTATTCCTCCTTGGCCCGCAGCTCCTGCTGCAGCGCCCTGATTTGCTGATCGGCCTCGGTGACGCTCCCGCCCGTGTTGCCCGTCGCGCCCGCGGCTTTGTTCGCGGAAGAGCCCGCGGCCTTTTCGGGCTGTTGCAGGTCCGCCGCGGGCGTGTTCTCGAAGCTCACCAGGAACAGCGCGGCCGCGGCTGGGTCCGGTCCCGCGGACAGTGGCTGGACCGTCAACGTGACAGTAGTGAAACTGCCATTAGTCTTAACCTCTAAGCCCGCTTGGCGCACTGGCTCTCCGCTCGCCGCCGCCTTGTGCAGGGCGGTGGTGAGCTCCCGCCGCAACCCATCCCGGGCCATCTTCAGGATGTTCATGCCGGCCTCGCCCGGGGCTGGTTCCAGGTACTGACCGGTGCGGCCATGCAGGTAGAGGATGTCACCGCGGTCGGTGACCAGCGCCCCTGCTGGAGCGTACTGTTGCAGCAGCGCCCGTTCGGTCAGCTCGCGCACCGGCAGCTTGCTTTCGCCATGCGCCCTTCCGGACTGTCTGGTGGCGGATGCATCATCCGACAGGGGCGGGAGAAACTTCGCCATTCCCATCTGGTGCGAGGCGTACCCATCGTCTTTCTTGCGCTGATACAGCTTCGCCTTGCGATCTATCGCGGCAAAGAGATCCACGAACTCGCCCGTGCTCTCGGAAGTGCCCAGGAAAAGCACGCCGCCCGGGTTCAACGCG
>Ga0302325_10007122_pt1 | contig 24926 bp, 17 predicted proteins | sample Palsa_T0_2_FD_201948 | JGI IMG/M metagenome (GOLD analysis project Ga0302325, IMG submission 201948) | Peat permafrost microbial communities from Stordalen Mire near Abisko, Sweden - Palsa_T0_2 | ecosystem: Environmental > Terrestrial > Soil > Palsa > Peat permafrost | place: Sweden: Abisko... | reverse complement strand
ATTCCCACTTTCCCACAGCCTCGACGACTGCGGGCATTTAACTAAGAACCGGACATTTCATTTACTAAGAAAAGGGGACACTTCTAATGTCGTAAGGAGGGGGACATTTCTAATGTCGGTTGACACGCATGGTTTTTCGCATTGACAAATCCGCCCTACCGGCCCAGAATCTGAGACCGGTCGCCCCACTGAATCCAGCCAAGGGAAAGGGGTTTCACCTACCTCAGAGGAAAATATTCTATGTCGAATATCACCAAGATCTCCCTCATGTCCGCCCTGACCGTTATTCTGGTCGCCACGCTCTGCGGAAGCGCCGCAGCACAGCAGCACATCACCGGCACTTTAGCCGATGGCGCAACCTATGTGATCGACGTTCCCCCGCTCTGGAACGGCACTTTGCTTCTTTACAGTCACGGATACGTCACCCCCGGATCGCCAAATCCCGCAGAAGATGTGGGCGATCCCATCACTGGCGGCTTCATGCTGGCGGCAGGATACGCCCTGGCGGGCTCGTCTTATGCGACCACCGGCTGGGCAGTTCAGCAGGCGATCCCGGATCAGATCGCAACGCTCGATGCTTTTGAGGGTATCGTCGGAAATCCACTCAAGACGATCGCCTGGGGGCACTCGCTCGGCGGCATGATCACCGCCGGACTCGTGCAGGAGTACCCGGATCGCTTCAACGCAGCGCTTCCTATGTGCGGAGTCCTCGCCGGTGGTGTAGGGATATGGAACGGGTCGCTCGATGCCGCCTTCGCCTTCAACCTCTTGTTGGCAGGAGGATCGTTGCAAGTCGTCGATATCACCAACCCGGAACTGAATCTCGGCACCGCGGAAGCCATTCTCGCCGCGTCCCAGGCGACCGCACAGGGCAAAGCACGACTTGCGCTGGTTGCAGCCCTGAGCGATTTGCCCGGCTGGTACAACCCAACCTCTCGTGAGCCGGCGCCCACCAACTATAGAGCTCAGGAAGCCAATCAGTTTCTATGGATGGAGAACGTGGATTTTCCGTTCATCTTTGCTCTGCGCGCGGAACTGGAAGCCCGCGCCGGGGGCAACGTTTCGTTCAATACCGGCGTTGACTATACACAGCAACTGAACCACTCGGTCAATAATGCAGAGGTGCGGGCGCTCTATACCGCAGCCGGCCTGAGCCTGGACGCGGATCTTGCGACCCTGCAGAACGCCCCGCAAATTTCGGCCGATCCCGCTGCTTTGGCTTACTTGAGCCAATACATAATCTACAACGGCCAGGTGCCAATCCCGGTGCTGACAATGCACACCACCGGTGACGGTCTGGTCCCGGTCGAAGATGAGAGAGCCTATCGGAAGGTGGTTGGCGAGGCGGGGGACCTTGCCATGTTGCAACAGATATTTGTGCACCGCGCCGGTCACTGTGCGTTCACCCCTGCGGAGACGATCACCGCGCTGCAAACGCTTGACCAGCGCCTCAACACCGGGATATGGAAAAACCTCTCGGTGTCCGACCTCAACAATGAGGCGGCTTTTTTGGGCGCTGAGTTCAATGTCATTGAAGTGAACGACCAGTTGGTGCCGACGGCCCCGGCCTTTCTGCAATTTGAACCGTTGCCATTTCTGCGAATTTACGACGCATTCACGCAGTAGTGGGCGGTGCAAAGCGGCGCGATCCGATTTGTCGCAGCCGCCACACCGCTCGGTCGAGCGAACAAAAGCGAGTTTTCACCCGAGGAACACGAAGATGCCCATGTCGAATCTCACTAGGAATTCCCTCGTATGTGCACTAACCACCGTTCTGATTACCTTGCTCTGCGGGGGCGCGGCGGCGCAGCAGCACATCACCGGCACCTTGCCGGATGGCGCAACCTACGTGATCGATGTCCCGGCAAATTGGAACAACAAGCTGCTCCTTTACAGTCACGGCTACGTCACGCCCGGTTCGCCCAACCCCGCGAATGATTTTGGCGATGGCTACACGGGCTACTTTTACTATACGAACGGTTGGGCCCTCGCGGCATCCTCTTACGCGACCACGGGCTGGGCGGTTCAGCAAGCGATCCCGGACCAGATTTCGACGCTCGATGTTTTTCAAAGTGCCGTCGGAACTCCGACCGAAACGATTGCCTGGGGACACTCCCTCGGTGGCATGATCACCGCCGGACTGATCCAGGAGTATCCGAGTCGATTTAACGGCGCGCTTCCCATTTGCGGCGTTGTGGCTGGTGGTGTGGGCTTTTGGAACGAGGCGCTGGACGGGGCATTTGCCTTCAACGCACTGCTGGCCGGCGGGACTTTGCAGGTGGTTGACATATCAAACCCGTTGCAGAATTACGACAACGCCGAGAACTTCCTGGGCACAGCCCAAGGCACCGCGCAAGGGCAAGCACGAATCGCATTGGTCGCGGCCCTGGCGGATGTGCCCGGCTGGTTCGATCCCGGCTCTCCGGCGCCCGCGCCCACCGATTACACAGATCAGGAGTACAACCAGTTTCTTTGGTTCGCGAACGTGGATTTTCTGTTCCCGTTCTATCTCCGCTCCGAACTGGAAGGACGTGCGGGCGGGAATCCTTCATTCAACAACGGCGTCGACTACGCGACGCAATTGAGCAAATCGGTCGATTATGCGGAAGTCAAGGCCCTTTATGCTGCTGCCGGACTAAGCCTGAACGCGGACCTCGCGATCCTGAAGAACGCACCGCGAATTACGGCCGATCCTGCTGCTTTGACTTACTTGAGCGAGAACATCATCTACAACGGGCAGTTAACGGTGCCCGTGGTCACGCTGCACACCGTGGGCGATGGACTTGTGCCGGTCGAAGGCGAGAGAGCCTATAACACCGTTGTTCACGAGGCAAAAGATTCCGCCCTGTTGCAGCAGACATTCGTAAACCGCGCCGGACACTGCGAAGTCACGCCCGCGGAGACCATTACCGCGCTCGAAAACCTTCAAACGCGCGTAACCACAGGAAAATGGCCGGACTTCAACTATTTCGTCCTGAATAGTCAGGCGGTCGCTCTGGGTCCGGACTACAACATTCTCGACATCAACAATAGCTTGGTGTACACGTCGCCGGCTTTTGAGACCTATCAACCGTTGCAATTTCTGAGGATCTACGACGCGTTCACAGAATAGCGGCCAAACCGCTTCCTGGGTTCCGATCGACCCGCGAGCGTAAACGCCTACACCGGCACCGCGGTCTTCCGTTTCGGATTGAAGAACGGCAGCGACACCACCGTGGCCGTTGTCTTCATCCGTTGCGCTTCGATGGTCAACTCCATTTGTAACTTGGTTCCGGGCTTCGAATACTCGGCGCTCACGCTAGCCAGCGCAATCAGTTTCTTCAGCAGGGGAGAAAAGGCGGTCGTCGTCGCCTTGCCCACATGCTTGTCGTTCGAACTGGAACTGGCATAGACGGGGACGGCCGCGCGCGACGCCTGACTGGGAGCTGCCGGAGACAGTCCGAACTTGTCGAACTGCTCTTCCACTTCCACCCAATCCACCTCCAGTCCCACTAACTGGCGCGCCACGCCTTGCTTCTGATCTCGTCCTAGCGCGCGCTTCCCGATGAAGTTTTCTTTGTCGAGATGCACCATCTTCCCGAAGCCCAACTCATAGGGCGAGTACTTCTGCGATGGAATCAGCGCCTTCTTCGAGCTGATGTAATCGACCTCGATCAGCAGCAGTCCCGCCTCCACGCGCGACACATCGAGCGCCAGCATTCCGGCCGCATGAATATCGAACTGCTTGCCTTTGTCCATCAGTGCGTCCCAAACTTTGACGGCTTCGTTCCAGGGGATCCATATTTCGTAGCCCAGGTCCCCGGTGTATCCGGTGCGCGAAATATCGACCGGCACGCCGGCAATTGTTCCGCTCGTTTTTCGGAAATATTTCAGATTCGTGATCTCGGCATCCGCGACCGTCTTCAAAAGTCTCGCGGACATCGGCCCCTGCAGCGCCAGCGCCGCCGTCTGCTCGGAAATGTCCTCGATCTGAACCTCCATGTTCAGACCATTCTGCCGGAACCAGCGCAGGCTCGGATCGGCGGCCGTCCAGCGATACTTGTTTTCTTCGAGGCGCGTGATGGTACCGTCGTCGATGACCTTGCCGTCTTCATCGCACCAGCAGGCATAAATCACCTGCCCCACGGCAACTTTGTCGATGTCGCGCGTGATCACGCGGTTGACCAGTTTGGTCGCATCCCTGCCGGTGACCAGATACTTATAGAGCGGCGAAATATCGATCAGCGCACACGCATTGCGGATCGCGTTGTACTCATGCTCATGATGCACTTCGTACACGCTCACCGTGTAGTATCCCGACCACTCGCGGTAGTTCAGGCTCTGGCAGAGCGCAAGAGTTCTCTCGTGAAACGCAGTTCCAATGGGCAAGGTTGTGATCTCGATGCGAAAATTGGTTCGAGGCCCGATCATTATATGCGGTGGAGTGAACTCCGAGCAATGGAGCGACTTCCACTGGACCGAAGGTCACGCCACCTCGAACTCGCGCGCCGCAGGCAAATACTGCTTGCCGTATATGGCTGCGAACCGCCAGATCAGCCGGCAATGGCGTTTGCTTCTCGGCAGCCCGGTACTCGCCGAGCAAAACTTTCTCGATCGAAAAACTCTCTTTCGCGCAACGTGCTGTGCTTCGAGTATTGGATGTTCGAGTGGCCTCCGCTCAACGGTAGCAAAGGATTTCAGGAGTGCCAGGAATCGTCTAGGACGAATGCCCTTTTTCATTTAGAATTGCCGTGTATCTATGCGCCGCCTTCTTCAGTGGAGCGTCCTTCCCAGTGGCCTCTGAGCCGCCTTCAGTGGTATCGTACGTCTTCCTTTTCTTGCACAGTTAGATTAAGTCTTCCACTCAATTTGCTGTCGCCAATGCTTAGGTCCCGGTGAGCTAAGAGCTAAAAGAACCAAGGAGCTCGAACTAGTGGCTTCCAATAAGTACGACGTGATCGTGATTGGCGGAGGCCACAACGGCCTCACCAACGCCGCCTATCTTGCGAAAGCCGGAAAGAAAGTGCTGGTGCTCGAGCGTCGCCACATCCTCGGCGGTGCGGCTTGCACGGAAGAAGTGTTTCCCGGCTTCAGGTTTTCCGTTTGCTCCTATGTTGTTTCGCTCTTGCGGCCGGAAATCATTCGCGACCTCGATCTGCCCCGCCACGGGCTTGAGATCTTGCCGTTAGATGGCACGTTCACTCCCATGCCGAGTGGCGATTATCTATGGCGCGTGAACGATCACGGCAAAACCCATCGCGAAATTGCCCGCCACTCGCGCGTGGATGCCGAAGCGTATGACGAATTCGGCAAAGCCATGCAGGCCATGTGCCGCTTCGTGAAACCGATCCTAAGCATGATTCCGCCTGACCCGGCGACGCTGAACCCGAAAGAACTGATGAAGCTGCTTTTCATCGGACGGCGTTTCCAGGGCATGTCGAGCGAGGACAAATACAACCAGGTCCAGCTCATGACCATGAGCGCAATCGATTTTCTCGATCAGTGGTTTGAGACCGATGTGCTCAAAGCGACCATGTCGGCCTCGGGCATCATCGGAACCTTTCTAGGCGTACGCTCGCCCGGCACCGCCTATGTTCTGCTCCACCACTACATGGGCGAGATCGACGGCGCCTTCCGTGCCTGGGGTTTCGCGCGCGGCGGCACCGGCGCCATCTCGAATGCGATTGCCGACGCCGCTCGCGAGTCCGGTGTCGAAATTCGCACCCAGGCTCCGATTGCCAGGATCATCGTCAAGGATGACGCCAAGAACGGACGCGCCACCGGCGTCGTACTCGCGAACGGCGACGAGATTTACGCCGACGTTATTTCTTCGAGCGTCGATCCGCGACTCACGTTTACCAAGATGATTGAGCCCGGCCATCTGCCCGACGAATTCATGGACGGTGTGAGGCGTTACAAGTTTCGCGGATCTTCCGGCAAAGTGAACCTGGCGCTCGATGGCTTGCCCAACTTCAAGTGCCTGCCCGGAGTTGGCCCGCACCTGCGCGGGGCAGTGTCGATTTCGCCCAGCGTCGAGTACATGGAAAAGGCTTACGACGAAGCGAAATACGGGCACTGGTCTTCGCACCCATACATCGACATGGTGATTCCAACGCTGACCGACACCTCGCTTGCACCACCGGGCAAACACATTCTTTCCTGCTTCGTGCAATATGCGCCCTACAAGCTGGCACCCGGCCTCGACTGGGACACGGAAAAAGAAAAGTTTGGCGACAATGTGATCAACACCATCGCCGAATATGCGCCGAATATAAGAAACATCATCCTGCACCGCCAGGTCATCACTCCGCTCGACCTGGAACGCGAATGGGGATTGACCGAAGGCAACATTTTCCAGGGGGAGCTGTCGCTTGAACAGTTATTTTTCTTGCGTCCGGTTGCCGGATGGGCGCAATTCCGATCGCCCATCAAGAACTTGTATATGTGCGGATCGGCGACCCATCCCGGCGGCGGCATCATGGGCGCTCCCGGACGTCTGGCAGCGCTCGAAATTCTGAAAGACGGAAAGGCGGCCTGATGGCGGAGCAAAAGCCCGCAGAAAGCCGAAGGGCTGGAACGCGCGACGTGATCATCGTCGGCGGGGGACACAACGGCCTGGTCGTTGCCTTCTATCTTGCCAAAGCCGGATTCAAACCGCTGGTGCTCGAACGCCGGCCCCAGGTGGGCGGCGCCTCCATCACCGAAGAATTCCATCCCGGCTTCCGCTGCTCGACGCTCGCGCACAACACCGGCCCGCTCCGCCCCGACATCGTGCGCGACATGCAACTGGAGACGCACGGCCTCAAGCTGACGACTGCCGATGTGAGCACCGTCTCGCTGCTGCCCGACCGCGGAGCGCTGGTCCTATCTTCCGACGCAAAAACAACCGCGCAGGAAATCGCACAGTGGTCCCAGAAAGACGCAGCGTCCTATGCCGATTTCGCCAGCTCGCTCGGCAAGATCGGCAAGGTCATTGGCGAAGCGCTCGCGCTCACCCCGCCGAACATTGACAGCCCCAGCAGCGGCGACCTCTGGGGAATGCTGAAAACGGGCCGGTCGATGCGGAATCTGGGCAGGAAGGATCTGTATCGTGTGTTGCGCTGGGGACCGATGGCGGTTGCCGATCTGGTCGCCGAGTTTTTTGACACCGAGCCGCTGCGCGCCACCCTCGCTGCCCGCGGCGTCTTTGGAACATTTCTCGGCCCGTGGTCGGCGGGCAGCGCCCTCGTGCTGCTGTTACGCGCCGCTGCCGATCCAGTTCCCGCCGGAAGCGTTCAGTTCCCTGCCGGCGGCATGGGCGCCATCACTCTCGCCATGGCGGCGGCGGCGAAGCAGGCGGGTGCGGAAATTCGGACCAACGCGGAAATCGCCGAGATCCGCGTCCAGGACGGCATCGCCACTGGCGTCGTGCTCACCTCGGGCGATGAAATTGCCGCACGCGCGGTCGTCTCGAACGCCGACCCCAAGCGCACGTTCCTGCGCCTGGTCGATCCCGCGCACCTCGCGCCCGACTTCGTACAGAAAATCAAGAATTACCGCTCGATGGGGACGGTCGCAAAAGTCAATCTCGCGCTCTCTGCGCTCCCGGAATTTGGCGCGCTCAAGTCAAAAGGCAACGGCAATTTGCTGCGAGGCCGCCTCCAGATCAGTCCTGAAATCGATTACCTCGAGCGCGCCTTTGACGAATCGAAGTACGGCAATTTCTCGCGCCATCCCTACCTTGAGATCACGCTTCCGTCTCTTTCGGATCCATCGCTTGCCCCTGCCGGCCAGCACGTGATGTCCATCTACATGCAGTACGCTCCGTATCAATTGAAAAACACGGACTGGGAGAGCCAACGCAAGGCACTCGGAGAAACCGTGGTCAAGACGATCACGCAGTACGCGCCGAATTTGCCGCAAACCATCCTGAGCCACCAGATCATCACGCCCAAGGATCTCGAAGAAACCTACGGCCTCACCGGGGGCCATATCTTCCACGGTGAACTTGCGCTCGATCAGTTCTTCACCATGCGTCCCCTGCTCGACTGGGCGCGCTACCAGACACCGATCGAACACTTATATCTGTGCGGTAGCGGGACCCACCCCGGCACCGGGCTCACCGGCGGCGCGGGCGCGAACGCCGCGCGCGAGATTCTCAGGCGATTGCGAAAATAGAGATCATCGAATCGTGAAACCAAGGCCCATGTTTCCTCAGATCAAAGCAGCCCGAGATTTCGATTTAGACAGTCAGGATGTCGAAGGCCTTCTGGCAATCGGATGCCCGCCTGATGAGTACGGCGGCGAGGCTTCTTTTGTCGAGAACCGCGTTGCGATATTGACGCGATTCGGGCACGCGCCGCTCGAGGAAGCCCCGGTTGGAGCAATGGTCGCTGAGGTTTGGAACGAACCGTTCGGACCCTTTCGCGATCAAGACCTTCCCAGGAGGCGCTCCGCCTTCAATTCGGTCGCTCGAAGGATCATCGGCCGATCATGAAAGACTCCGCCATCCTTCTCGTCTCCTGCCCCGACAGCAAAGGCATCGTGGCCGCGATCGCCGATTTCATCTTTCGCCACAATGGCAACATTCTGTTCAACGACGAGCACGGCGACGAGGAATCCAATCTGTTTCTAACCCGGGTCGAGTTCGACGCGACGGATTTTGCCTTCGACCTGGCCCAGTTTCCCGAGCGCTTTGCTCCGATCGCCCGCGACCTCCAGATGAACTGGCGGCTGAGGCGTTCGTCCGACCGACCGCGCATCGCCATCTTCCTCTCGAAGTATGACCATTGCTTGCAAGACCTGCTCTACCGCCACCAGAGTGGAGAACTGCGCTGCGATATCCCGCTGATCGTTTCGAACCATCCCGAGAACCAGCGCATCGCCGACTTTTACCGCGTCCCCTACTTCGTCGTGCCGGTCACGAAAGAAAACAAGCGGGAAGCGGAACAGAAACAAATCGCGCTCGTCCGTGAGCACACGTGCAGTCTGGTTGTTCTTGCTCGCTACATGCAGGTGCTTTCGAACGAGTTCATCGCCGCTTTCGGATCCGAGAACCTCATCAATATTCACCACTCGTTCCTGCCCGCATTTATCGGTTCCAAGCCCTACCACCAGGCGTTTCAACGTGGCGTCAAGCTGATCGGCGCGACCGCGCACTATGTCACTCAAGTACTCGACGATGGCCCGATCATCGAGCAGGATCTAGTCCGCATCCACCATCGCGACACCGTCGACGACCTCATCCAGAAGGGACGCGACATCGAGAAAGTTGTGTTGTCGCGCGCCGTCCGCTGGCACGTGGAAAACCGCATCCTGCTATACGGGAATAAAACCGTGGTCTTTCAATAGCATGCGACCCGCGTTCCCATCGGGGACGGCTTGCCGCCTCTTTCGGCATGGCGAAACCGGGCAACGACGGTTTTTCTCCCGCCCGAGGTAGTGCACCCACTTCCGTAACCAGGTAGCCAATTGCGTTGCCGTTCCCTTTCGGTTTTACTAAAACATAGCCCCCATTTGGACACACTTTTGCGCGATCTCGAAGGAGCTGACCTTGGTTGAGGACCCCAAATGGGAGCTGGCCTTACTGGCCACCGTGCAGGGCTTCTACCAGCGGCTGCTGAGCGACCAGATGGGCGGGGAACTGCCCGCGCCCGCCCAATTCGCCCCTGACGTTATCAGCCGCTCCGACGACGTGCGCTCCACCCTCGAACAGATGCAGCTCTGGATCCAGCTCCTCGACATGGCGATCACTCCCGCCATGTTGCGACTGGGAGTGCAATCCGACCTTGATCCCGAGGTGGCCGAGGCGCTGCTGCGCTACTTCGCCCGCCGCCGCGACGATTCCGGCGCCAACCGCGACAAGACCGATCTGGTTGCAACCTTCTTGTTTCGCCATCCCCGCGTGGCTGGCCAGTGGGAACGGCGTGGCTACGGCCTCGATGGATCGATTCCTCTGTCCCCATTTGAAATTGCGCTGCTCGAAATCCTCTCCGAGTCCGACGTACCCGTGCTCACCGATGCCGATGTGCAACGGTTGCGTGAATTCAGTCCCCTGCTCGACCAGGCCAATCGCTTCCAGAACTTCAGCGCGCTCATGGACTCCGGCATCATCCAGCGGGTTCGGGAATTGAAAGCTGCGCTTGGCGAATCGATCTATCACCCCGGCGTTCTGGCGACTCTCGCACCTTACAATGTCGCCTTCGGCGATCGTTTCAACGCGCTGTTCTCATCCGCCGCACAGGAGATCAAGTCTTTCGGCGCCCGCCTCGAAGAACTCGGCGGCAGCATCCTCAGCACGGTCGACGGCGTCGAGATCACCGTCGACCATGTCGCCGCCCTGAACCCGGAAGCCCTGATGAAACTTGACTATGCCACGGCCCTGGAAAAATTCCGCCGCGTCTCGCGGCTGAAAAAGGAACTGGAGCGCCGGCCGCCGATCCGGCGTCCAGCCTCGGACCCAGCGCCCTCTGCTCACGGGTCGGGAGGTTCCGGCACGGCCCTTGCCCCGGCGCTTGCTCCGAAGTACGTGCCCGCTGCCATCACAGCGCAGGCGCTCTCGGCCGAAGACGCCAAGCTACAAAGAGTGGAGGAATCGATTCGTGTGTTCGTGCGGGTCGCCGATCCCAAATTCCGCCAGATCGTGCCCATGCGCTACTTCAATCTGATGCTCAGTGCCGCCGAGACTGAGGCGTATACCGCCGACTCGATCGAGCAAGCAGGTGCTAGCGCTGAAGCCACGCGAATGCTGCTCCGCGTCGTTGCTGCAAACGCGCGTATTACCACCGAGGTCGAGGAACTGAAGCGTTCGAGGAACGCCTCGAGTGTCTGGCGACTGCACGCCGACTCGCTGGTAGTCCTTATCGAACTTGCCAGGCGCCTTCCCGAGGGCATGGAGCCGCAGTCGGAAACGCAGTCGAACAGCGAACCTCTTCGCAGCTCGCTCGGAAAGCTGCGCGAACGCATCGCCGAGGCCGCAAAGCTTCTCGCCGAAGCCTAAAACCGCAACGGAAATCAAACAGGGACAGGCGACTGGCGATCCCCTGTCCCTCATGCTCGAACCCGGCGTTCTCGAACCGGGTTCCCAACCCGCCGCCCGCAGCTCAGTGAATATCGAACTGCTCCTGATGCAGCGCCGGATCCGATTTCACAATGATGGTTTTCTTGGTGAGCTCTTCCATCTCATTCAAAAGTTGCGCGTTGTTCGCCTTTAGCGCTTTTGCCACTTCCGGATTCACACGCAGCATCACGTCGCTGTGCTCGAGTTGCTTTGCGATCTTGCGCATCTCCACATAGATCTCGTTGCAGATGGTGTTCACCGACTTCACAAAACCGGTGGACTGGCAATAAGGACAGGGCGTTCCAATCGTCCGCTCGAGCGACTGCTTCACCCGCTTGCGGGTGATGGCCACCAGACCGAAATCGTTGAACTGCAGAACCTTCGACGGCGCCCGATCGAAGCGCAAAGCTTCTTCGAGCGCCTGCATCACTTTTTGCCGGTTGCGGCGCTCGTCCATGTCGATGAAATCGATGATGATGATGCCGCCCAGATCGCGCAGCCGCACCTGACGCACGATTTCCTTGATGGCGTCGACGTTGGTCTTGACGATCGTGTCCTCAAGGCGGGCGGTTTTGCCGACGTATTTTCCAGTGTTCACGTCGATTGCGACCAGCGCCTCGGTTTGATTGATGACGATATACCCGCCGCTCTTCAACCAGACCTTCGACTTCAGCGCCTTGTTGATTTCCTCGTTCAACCCAAACTGATCGTAAAGCGGCGTATCCTTGGTATAGAGCTTGACGCGCTTGACCAGGGCGGGCTGGAAGCGATTCGCAAATCGCAAAATGCGCTCGTATTCCTGCTCCGTGTCCACCCAAATGACGGAGAAATCCGAGCTCACCTGATCGCGTAGCACCCTTTCCACCACATTCAAATCGTGGTAGATCAGCGCCGGAGACTTGCTGCTGTCCGAGCGCGACTTGATCTCGCTCCAAAGATTCTTCAGAAAACGGATGTCGGCTCGCAATTCTTCGTCGGTAGCGCCCGCCGCCGCGGTGCGCACAATGAAACCGCCACCGCCGTTTTCGCGCTCGCTCTGGATGATCCGTTTCAGCCGCTGCCGTTCTTCTTCGGACGATATCTTGCGCGACACGCCAGTGTGGTTCACCGTCGGCATGAAGACCAGGAAGCGCCCCGGCAGCGCAATGTGACTGGTGATGCGCGCGCCCTTTTTCCCGATCGGCTCCTTGGCGATCTGGATGAGCACTTCCTGCCCTTCTTTGAGCAGTTCGCTGATCTGGGGCACCACCGTGTTCTCGCGACTGCGGAAGCGCCGTCCTCCGCGCCGTCCCCGCCCCCGATCGAATCCGCGCTCGGGACCGCGACGCTGTGTCCGCTGCAATAACATCGCTTCCGGTGCGGGACCGCGGACTACCGCGCTCGCATCCACCGTACCATCGCCAATCGCTTCGGCTTCGAGCAGGGCCTCAGCTTCAGCTTGGGCCTCTTCGAGTTCGGCCTCCTGCGCTTCGCGCTCTTCAGCTTCGAGCAAAGCTTCGGGAACCGCTTCGCCGTTCGCTGCCGGCTCGCCGCCGGTTGCCAACCCTGAGAGCGTCGAATCTGGAGTTGCCGAGGCTGGACTCGCCGACTCGGAAGCGGTTTCTCCCGCTCCTAACAGCTCTTCACCAGCCGCCCGCGTCTCTTCTTCCAGTTCTTCGAAACCCGCGTCGTCTCCCGGTTCTTCCCCGTAGGAGGTGAGATCGGCTTCTTCTTCCTCGATCTCCTGCTCCTCCACGGCGCCGTGCGCCAGATCGTGCGCCACCTGCGGTACTGCCACGGCGTCCGACTCGTGTGCGACGTCCTGCGACCGGGCGAGCGGTGCCGCGTAAGTTCCAGCTCCCGCGCGCGCCTCATTTCTCATTTCCGCAATTTCGGGCGGTGCGCCGGAAACGGCTCCTTCCACTTCCTCATAAACTTCCGCGTCCAGAACGTGCTCATGTTGCTCGTGGAGGGGTTCGGAAATCTCCGTCGCAAATCTCGGCTCATCTTCCGGAAAGCTGGGGTTGATTGCCGCCGAGGGCGGCGCCGTCTGCTCCTCCGCCGCGCTCTCCGCCGGCAAAGGCGCAACATTCTGACCCTGTCGCTGGTACTTCGAAATCGACTCACCCGGAAGCATGATGGGTTGATATCCCGGAGGAGGTCCGTAATCGTAATCGCGACCGGTGCGGGTGGCGGGAGCTGGCCGCTGGAATCGCGAATCCGATCCGCTGCGCCCTGGACGATCGGGGTGGCCAAGGCGGTCGTTTCGCACTTCACCCCGTGGTTCACTGCCGGCTTCGGTGCGGACGTCGCTTCGTATTTCGGGACGCGTCTCACTGCGAGGTTCGGTTCGAACTTCGCTCCGCTCCGGACGCTCGCCGCGCCCGGCGCGGTCTCCGATTTCTCCCCGGCGTCCCCGGCGACGTCGTCGTCCGCGAAAGTCGCGTGAGCTGCTGCTCGGGGCGTTGCCAGTCGCTTCCGAAGAAACCGCTTCCGGCCCGGCTCCTTCGCCCGCTAGGTTGCCGGCTTCGGCAAGCTGCGCGTCGCCATTCGTCGCTGATCCGCCTGCTTCCAATCCGTTGCGCGGACGCGCCTCGGTCAGCGGCCGATTTGCCGGGATCGCTTCATCCAGATCCTCATCGGTCTGTTCCAAATCCATGAAATCGGAAACGTATAGAAACGCGTCGCGTTCGAGTCCGATGTCGACGAAGGCCGACTGCATGCCAGGCAGCACGCGGGTTACCCGGCCCTTGTAAATCGAGCCCGCTAGGGTATATTCGTTTTCTCGTTCGAGGTAAATTTCTGCTAGTTGATCGTCTTCCGTGATCCCCACTTTGGTTTCATGAGGGGTGGTCGATACAAACAGTTCCTTGTTCATTTCTACTCCGGTTTTTTTGCCGGATCAGAAGCGCAAGGCGGACCAGGGGATCGATTGCGTTCAGCGCCGCTCCGGGTAGGAGCGGGCGCGGTCACCAGGAGGAAGTACTTCTTCCCGGGACCCACACTGCAGTGAATTGTTATTCCTCGTCTGCACTGATCGCGTTAAGCCTTCGTCAGGTCTGTGGCCACTCTCTCCGATTCCGCTGAGGGGGCCGTTCCCCGCCTGACTGGCTTCAATCCTGTCCGGCTTCGACTTCTGCCGGCATTCTGCCCTCCTTTTTCGCGAGGGCCTTCGTAATCTTGTTTCTTACCTAAGTCTTTTCTGCCAAATCTTGTTCGTGGCGCCGTTTTCGTTTTGATGCAGAGCGCCCTACTTCCTGCCGAACCGTCTCAGTTCACGAAACGGCGCATCCGTACGTTCATTACCATCCCCAGCGCCAAGAACATGAAAAGAACGGAAGACCCACCGTAACTCATAAGCGGCAGAGGTATTCCCGTGACTGGCATAAAGCCAACCACCATGCCGACGTTGACCAGAATGTGAAAGCTAAGCACAGCCACCACACCCATTACCAGAAATGCCCCAGCGCGGTCGGGCGCCGTTTGCGCATTCTGGGTCAACCGCATCAGCACTATAAAGTATAGCAGCAGAACCGCCAGAGCTCCTACAAACCCGTGTTCCTCGGCAAAGGCGGCAAAAATGAAATCGGTCTGCGGCACCGGCAAAAACGCCAGATGCGTCTGCGAGCCCTGGCTGCTCCCCCAGATCCCGCCCGACCCCACGGCAATCAACGATTGATTCACCTGATACCCGGAGCCCTGTCGATCCGCATCCGGATTGACAAAGCTGGTCAATCGGTCCTTCTGATACGACTTCAACTTCATCCATGCAAAGGGAACCAGCGACCCGGCGAGCATCAGCACGATCAGCGCTTGCTTCCAGCGCAGCCCACCGAGAAATAGTCCCATGATCGCGACCGGAAGATAGGTCAGCGCCGTCCCCAGGTCCGGTTGCGCCAATACCATCAGCATCGGGAAACCGACGATCGCGCCCGCCTTCAGAAAGTCCGGCCAGGACAGTTCCCGCTCATGCAAGTCCGCAAAGTACTTCGCGACCGCCAGAATCAGAATTAGCTTTACCCATTCCGACGGCTGAAAATGCGCGCCCCCCGGCATCTTGATCCAGCGCCGGGCCCCGAGATATTTCTGCCCGAACAGAATCACCGCGATCAGCGACGCCAGCGAGGCGATATACATCCAGTGGATCCGTTCCAGCAAGGCTTGATAATTGACCAGGCTGACGAGAAACATGGCGCCCACGCCCGCCAATATCCAGTAGATTTGCTTGATGTGGGCTCCGGCAAATTTGGTGTGTTCGGTCGCACTGTGGATCTGCAGCACGCCGAGCGCGCAGATCACCAGCACAAAGGCCATCAGGAGCCAGTCGAAATCTCGGTAAGAAACGTAGCGCGACATGGATTCAGTCGCCCACCCCAGAACCCCTAGGAAAGAACTCAGGAAAACAAAGTCACAATCAGTTGCAGGGACTCTTCCGGCAATCCGGACTCCCCGCATTCGACGAGCCTGTCAACACCAACACCGCGCCGCCGGTGAACATCGAAGCCGATGCCGTCTCGCCAGCAGCCCTTGCGCCAGAAACTCGATCACAGCGAAACAGCACACCGCAAGCCGAAACGCGACCGTGACCTCGGGTCCAAATCACTCCCGCATCTCTCGATTCTCGTTATCGTAAGCCTGTAAATGTTCGAGGTCAATGCGTTTATTGGCTTCCTTACACTCCAGAGTCACTTCCGTCGCGCTCGGGCTCGAGCCTGGCTTTTCATCTCTCCAATCCGGATCGAGCATCGGCCGCCCTAAGAGCATCTCGCCATCGACCCCTTGAATGTTCACAGCCATCCAGCGGTTCGCCTCATAATGCCCGAAGATCTTCATCTTCAGATAATTCTCCGTCAGCGCCTCGGTGAACTCCACTCCGACCGATTGCAGCGTAATCGCCTCTACTACGGTTCCCACCAGTGACCGCATAAATAGCGCTTTCTTCCCGGACCCAAGCGCCCGCAGCACGCGGTTTCTTTCCCGCGCCACCGCGACCGGAACTTGTCCGGCCCGCTCGGCCGCCGGCGTTCCCGGACGCGCTGAATATGTGAACACGTGCAGATAAGTAAACGGCAGCTCCTCGATCATGCGCCGCGTCTGATCGAACTCGGCTTCGGTCTCACCCGGAAAACCCACCATTACGTCGGCGCCAATCGCCGCCGTTGGCATGGCGGCTCGAATCTTCCGGATCTTTTCCTGATAGTGCCACGGCCGGTACTTGCGATGCATGCGCCGCAACACCGCGTCGCTTCCCGATTGCATCGGCACATGCGCATGCTTCGCGATCCGCCCCGACGACGCCACCAACCCGATCAGTTCGTCACTCCAGTCCATCGGCTCGACCGAACTGATTCGCAATTTCTGAAGCGATGTTTGATCGAGGATGACACCAATCAGATCGACGAGTCGTCGATCGTTCGTCGTTGGTCGTTCAGGGTTCGACTCAGGCGGCTCGCTGGACAAATGCCGAGAGCTCGGATCGTCGTGCTCGCCAACCGACAGCGACCGACGAGCTGCAGCCAAGTCTCGTCCCCACCGCCCCAAATTAATCCCCGAAATCACGACCTCGCGATAGCCCGCCTCGACCAGCGTCCTCACCTCCGCCACGACCCGCTCGATCGGCAGCGAACGGCTCTGCCCGCGAACATACGGAATCACGCAGAACGAACACCGGTTGTCGCATCCATCCTGCACCTTCAGATTCGGACGTGTTCGCTCATTGGCCGCTTCGAATACCGGAGCCGCCAGCAGCTCGGTATTGGCGAAGATGTCGCCCACAATCACATTGTCCGGGTGTTCCATGCTTGCGCGTTCTCTCGGCACGGGTGGGAACTCCGCTCCCGAAAGTTGCCCGAGCGGAACGAAACCCCGACCTGCCGAAGAACAATCCGTAGAGGGCGGTTCGGAAAAAAAAGAGGATGTCGCGATCTGCGCCGCCTGGTGCTTGTGCGAATTCCCCACGACCCAAGTCACGCCCGGCAGCGAGGCCAGCTCTTCCGGAGCACGCTGGGCGTAGCAGCCAGTCACCAGAATTCGGCATTCCGGGTTCACCCGCTGCAGCCGACGTATCGCCGCGCGCGCATCTTTGTCCGCGCCCGCGGTCACCGTACAGGTATTCAGCACGACGATTTCAGCGTCGCGAACCGCGCCAGCCCGTTCCAGTCCGCGCTCTAGAAACTGCCGTTCGAGCGCCGCCCCATCCGCTTGCGTAGCACGGCAGCCAAAATTCTCGATATAGAAGCGAGCCACGTCCCTATAGTAAACGAGTGGGGGCCGCGGCTGAAGGTCCGAGCCGCCAGGCATTCGAACGCAGAATTCCTTCCCCTAAAGCACAGGAGACCATGCGGCCGCCGGGATGAGCATCCCGTTGGCCCCACTTGCCCAGCCTTCAAAGAATAATCAGGCGCTCGCGACCTGCCGTCCCTGCTGGTAACACTCGCGGCATAGCACTGGCCGCCCTTGGGTCGGACGGAACGGTACCGTGGTTTCTTTCCCGCACTGCGAACAGTTCGTGCGGGTCTCCGTCCGCGTATAGGACTGCCCGCGCGACGGCTTTTGCGATGTGGCGCCAAGCACAGCCACTCGCTTGCCCTTGCAGTTCTTGCAACGTTTGGGTTCGTTCGTGAACTGCTTGTCGTGGAAGAACAGCTGTTCACCCGCTGTGAACACGAAATCCGTGCCACAATCGACGCACTTTAATACCTTATCCCGGTATTCCATTGAAGAGGCGCTCCCATTCCGCGTCCCTGCTCTGCACGGGAGACCCGAATAGGGAAGGATCCGGTTCACAACGTGGGCAGGAGATTTACATCCCCCTCATTCGTACCCCTTGGACTCGGCCCGCCACACGGCATGCACCGTATGGTTACTGCCTTACTGATCCTGCTTCTGCTGACGACCTTTCGACCCGTAGAGTCGCGGCTCGCCCGCGTCTCCGACGTTCAAGTGTGGGTGAAACGGGCCGGCCCGCGTCGGCGAACGGCCCGTCTTTTCTCAGTCCTGTTCTTTGCGTGCTTTCTTACGGCTGCGCTTGCGAGCCAGCGCTTCCTTGACTCGCTTTCTCTCGCCGGGCTTCAGGTAAAACGAGTGACGCTTTACTTCCTTGATAATGTCCTCGGTTTGTACCTTTCGCTTAAACCGCCGCAGCGCGTTTTCGAGAGATTCACCCTCTTGAAGTCGAACTTCTGCCAACGGACTACACCCCCCTGCTCGTCCTAAATGGACTGGTTAGTTATGGCAAGCCTTACCCTATTAAGTCAAGTAGAATGTGCATAATTGTTCACTTCATTTAAGAATTTAACTGCATCGAAACTTTCGTTGGTCGCAGAGCAAACGAACTCGGCGCATTCAGACAGCTTGTAGGTTGCTGATAATAAGCCAGATGGTAGACTCCCTTCACTGATTAAGTGCACTTAAACTTGATAACGTGGCCTGCCGAACTTCTCAAAGCCATTGTCGGCTCATCACCACACCTATTCGTTGTTGCAAATCGCAGCGGCCTCCCTCTAAGACCTAAGACCAGACACCTAACTAAGCCTCCAACAGCACATACCAATCCAGTCGATCCGAGACTCCGGAGCCGAGAGGAAATCCGAGAGACCCTACCGATAGATATACCAAAACGCCCCTCGCCGAAATGTGACGCCCGCACACGCAATATGTTCAGTTTCCTAGTCGAGTCGTTGGTCGTTAGTGTTGGTCGTTGATCGTTGGTCGTTGGTCTTTAGATCGATGCTCGTTCGCGAGCGAAACCTCTGAGCCGGGTGGCGGTTTCGCGTCCGGACTCGAAGTGCCAACGACTAACACTTGCGACCAACGACTCTACCACCCACTCAATGCGCGGGAGCTGTCGCCGGAACCGGCGGTTTTGTGCCAAAGTCCACTTTGGGCACCACTCGCGCAGCTTCCGTGGCCTGGAAGTATGCCGGGTTCTGCTTGAAGCCTGCCCACCCCGCATACAGGCTATTCGGAAACTGCAGCACGTAAGTGTTGTAATCCTGCAGCGTATCGTTATAACGCTTGCGCTCGACCGCGATCCGGTTCTCCGAGCCCGCTAGCTCGTCCTGCAAGCGCAGAAAATTTTCATTCGATTTCAGCTGCGGATAATTCTCGACCACCAGCAGCAGCCGGCCGATTGCCCCATCCAACTGCCCGTTCGCGGCAATCTTGTCGGACGGAGTCTGCGCCGAAAGCAGCGCCGATCGCGCCTTGGCAATGTCGCCAAACACGGTCACTTCCTGCTGCGCGTATCCCTTCACCGTCTCTACCAGGTTCGGGATCAGGTCGGCGCGTCGCTCGAGAACAATATCAACCTGCGACCACGCCGCCTTGACTGCCTGATCCTTAGCCACAAGGCTGTTTTTTACGCCCACGTATTGCCCAAACAGAGCGAGCACAATCACCACCAGCACCACCAGCACAATCAAGCCCTTGCCCATGTCACTCTCCTCGAATACAAAGTTGATCTCTACCGGGGACCCTTCCTGCGAATTGTCACCCTGAACGCAGGCAACGGACCTGCCGTTTGCCGCAGGATGCAGATCCCTTGCAAAACAATTACGCGGCCGGATCCGACATCTTATCGACCGCCGCCGTCACCTGCTCCACCAACTTCAGATAGCGCGCAAACACTTCATCGACCTTAGCCGACTTCCGATTCTTCTTCCGCTCCCGAAAATCCAGCAGCTCGCCAAACACGCTCGTATCAATCCCCAGCTTGCCAGCCATCGCCGCCGCCGCTTCCCGCTTCGATCCCGCCGCCGCTTCCCCGAGCGCAATGAGCGTATGACGGAACAGCGTACCAAACGCCGGCAAGGACCGCAGCAAAAGCTCCCATTTCGCCTCGTCATTGCCCGCCACCAGCAACCGCTGCCGCAGCAGGATCGTCTTCTCCCGCAGCTCATACTCCATCTGCGCCCGATGTAAGCGCATCGGAATTTCCAGCGTTTTCAAAACATCTTCTCCCCAGAGAACGCGATAATGCCGCCGCATGTCCAGAAATTCGATGGAGAATATGTCCGCCGACCGCCGTATCTCGTCCGCGCTCATCAGCAGCGGCGCCCGATGCTTCTGCTTCCCCCACCATGCAATCGCCGGAACCAGCGCCTCAATCGCAGCGAAAGAAGTCTCGTTCAGCACGCACAACAGATTTACGTCCGAGTGATCGGCAACATAATCCCCCGCCGCCGCCGATCCATAAAGAATCACAGCCAGCAGATTGGTCCCCGCCGCTCCGCGCATCCGTTCGACAAACTCGTCAATCAGTTTTTCCGGAACCATTCGACGTCCCTCACTATTTAGCGGCCTCCTGCCAACTCGAGCTTTACCCCGGATTGTCATTCAGCTTGGTTTGTCATCCTTGAGCGAAGCGAAAGACCAATGTGATTTGCGGGCACCGGCAAATACGGGGGTCTTCGCTCCGCTCAGCATGAACGTGGGCATCAACGCGCCAGATTTTGCGTAACTGCTCTCTCTACCAGCTGCCGCCCGCCCCGCCACCGCCCGTGCTGCCACCGCCAAACCCGCCAAATCCGCCTCCGCCTCCCCCACCGCCAAAACCGCCAAAACCTCCGCCGCCGAATCCGCCGCCCCGACCGCCGCCCAGATTGCTAAACAACATGCCCCAGAGCAGCCCCGACCAGAATCCGGATCCGCCTCCAGGTCGCCCGGGACCGCCTCCGCGAAAGATCGCGCGCAGAAGGGGAATCACGATAAAAATGACGACCAGGATTCCAATCCACACCAGCCCCGCTCCAGGCGCGGGCTGCTCCCGAGGAGCGGCCAATTGCGGCTGATTGTCCAGAGTGACCCCGGCATCCTGCGCAATCACCGAGGCTACGCGCGTGGTCATCAGCGTAGCCGCCGCCGCGTAATTCCCGGTTTGCAGGATGGGCACGGCCTCCCGCCCGAATCCGCCCACCTTCCCGTCCGGAAGAATCGGCTCCAGCCCGTAACCCACCTGAATAAAACGCTTTCGATCCTGAATTGCGAGCAGGATCAACACCCCGCGATTCGAGTTTTTCGCCCCGATCCCCCACTTTTGAAACAGCGCCAACGCATAACCCGACTCGTCCTGCCCGTCGAGCGACTTCACCGTCACCAGAGCAATCTGCGCGTGAGCTTTCTGATCGATCTGCTGGCAAAGATCGTTCAGCCGCGCCTGCGTAGCTGCATCCAGCACTCCGGCAAAATCATTGACGTAGTTGCTTGGGCGCAGCGAGGCGATCGGCTCGGCCGCAAGCCACACCGCCGCCCACAGCAGAATCGAACCGATCCGGAGAATCGTCGAGACCCTGACCCGCCGCGTCATTCGGGAAAATTGTACAGGAGTGGACCCCAGTAGAGGCCGGAGGCGACAAAGAAGGTCGGAGCCTGCAAACCTACTTGCTCAGTAAGGACGCAGCCGAGGCTGCCGCAAATCGCGAAGGTTCGAGGTTCGGATCATCCAGAAGAACTGGTCGGAGGGGCAACTTTCATGAATCAAGACCGCATACCGGCCGAGCGCGTCGCGATGAACGGGCGTGGGGGAACCTTGGCAGGAGCGAGCCCTGCCGCAGAACACCCCTTACTTGGCCGGCTGGTTCGCCGCCTCCTCCTGCTGTTCTTCAGCCTTTTGCCAGCCAGCGCTCGGGTCGTACACCTTCATCTCTTTGGCAAAGACGTCGGTTTTCTTGCCAAGATCCTTCTCATAAACAACTCCATCCTGGTCAACGATGAATGCCATCACCCCCGACGACCGGTATTCCGCCGGATACGCGACGAATGCGAAGCCCGCAGTCATTTTTCCGTTCACGACATAGCTCTTTGCTGCAGAGCCTTTACCCTCGCGCTCGAGGATATGAAAATAGTAGCCGCGATAAGGCGTCGCCGCGCCCACCTGGCTATTAGCATAGCCCGCTGCCACCGCCGATGCGACCAGCGGCCCGATCGGGCTTTGCGGCTGGCTATTGGCAGCTTTCCAATAAAGGCCGTTCTGCTGCCCTTCATCGCTGAAGATTTTCTGCGCGTACTCGCCATTGTGCTGCGCGGCGTATTCCTTCTGCGCCGTCACTAATTCCTGGCAAATGTGGATGGCCGATACTTCATTGCGGCCTATGCGCCTGTATAGAATCTCTTTCTCGCCCGCTACGGTATCGAAATACCACACATTCGCTTTATTCATCAGCGGGATCGGCCACGGCCAATTATGCGCACCGATATACAAAATCGTGGTTCCATCCGGCTCCTTTACGAGACGGTGCATTTCCCGATATCGTTTCGCGAAGTTAGCCCGGCTCTCGGCGTCCTCGGCGTCGTCTCCGGACGACACGATACGCTTTCCGTCCGGTCCGAGGATTTCGAGCATCGTTTTTTCGTCATTGCTCTCCGCCGCCGTGACGATCGCTTTGCTTGCCTGTTCGGCCGATGAAAATGTTTTCTGGCCCGGTTGCTGCGCCATTAAACCGCTTGGAAGGCACATCATCGCAACCATCGCAGCCGCCGCTAATTTCGGAAGATTGGCCCAATCAAATCCAGTGAAGTTCGTTCGCCGCATATGGCTCATCTCCATCTCCAACTCCATCTCAAAATTTTTCAAGCTACCAGGGGTTCGCTCCACGTGCTCGCGCTCGATCCGCGCTCGAACAATAATCTCTCGCTAATGACCTCGGATCATTAACTTCGGATCATTGTTCCTCGGATCAAGACCGCGATCAACGCCGCCCGCCGCCGCCATGAGATCCGCCGCCGCGGGCTCCACCTCCACCACCGAAGCTGGCACGACCCCGTGACGAATAGCTCTTCGACTCTCCGCCATGATCGTAGCCGCTGAACGCGCCCGACCGTACGCCGCTCTCGCCGCGCGGCGCGGCGTAGCCGCGAGCCGCACCCCGGTTTCCCTCGAACGGCCTCGCTCCGACTCCGCGATTGAAAGCCGAACCGCGCCCGACTCCGCCGCGGTAGAAATTGCTGCGGTTATAGAACGTCCTGCTTCTCGAGAAATACCTGGCGCCGCCATAAAGCGGGTACCCGCCATGCCAGTTGAATCCCCAATGCCCCCATCCCCATCCAAAGCCGCCGAACCAGCCGATTCCAAAGCCGATGCCAAACGAGAAAAACGGTCCGCCAAACCAGATTCCAGGATACGGATACCATCCCGGCCATGCCACAATGGGGTATCCGTAAATCAGCCACGGATCATAGGCCGGAACATAAACCACATCTGGCTCGGCAGGTTCAATTTCAATCGTCGGGCCGTCTTCCTTCACCACCTCGTGCTGCGGGTTTTTAAGAGCGCCGGCTGCTTCCGCTTTCCGGCGCATCACCTGCACCGCATCCATCACATCCTGCTGCTGGTTGTAGTAAGCGTCGCCGAGAGATGACGTCCATGACAGATTCTTGTCCATATTCCCGAGCACGGACGGAAATGCAGTGAGTGCCTTGACGCTCGGGTCCCAAGGTTGCTGGTCTACTTCCTGACCCAAAGCTTGTCCCTTCAAATCAGGATGCGCCTGCACCCATCGGTCCGCCTCGACAACTTCGTCGGGAAACGTGGACGCCGCCAAAATCTGCGCCACCAGCGAATCCGGATAGAGCGCAATCGGCGCCACTAAGCGCTGCAACTGTTCGGGAGTCTGCTGCGCGTATGGCGGCGCCTGTCCGCCCTGCGGGGCTTGGGCATCTTGCGGCGCTGAGGCGTCGGCGTCTTGGTCTTGGGCTGACACGCTCAGCGGCCAAGTCGCAAACATCAGAGCCACTGACAAGAGGCAAACCAAACTCTGCTTGCCCCATCCAGGCCTTGAAATCCCTGAGTCATATCCAAAAATGTTCATAATTCCTGCGCTCCTCCGCACCTTCATCGCTTGAGGTTTCCCACAAATCTTGAGGCGCTTAATAATAATCTCTCTAGTAAGGATGCGTAAAACACCATTTAGGCTGCACATTTCGTTTTGAGACTTATGCTCCGCACGTAAAGCTTCGTAAAGATTTAAATTGCAGGCCAATCGCCGATTGTCGGCGCACTTAGCCGTGCCGTGGAGTGCGCTTGTTCTTGGCCCCCGTATTTTTATCCATCCGAAGTTTCCAAGCCGTGCGCAGAGCGCCGGTCAGCACGTCCTCGTTCGCTTGCGCCAGCCGGATGTGAGTTGCTCCCATCCGTCCCCATCCGCCATGAATGGGCAGGAAAACTTTCGGCAACTCACGGACAAATTCCGCCTGTAGCTCCGGTGTGAGCATCAAGTTGCCATAACCTTCCTCTTGCGACGCCAGGGTGGCGAAGATCCTGCCTCCCACACGGAAATCGGCCGCCCCCATATGCGAACCCTCCTCCGCGCCCTCAAAGCTCAATGCAATTCTGCGAAAATCCGCCGCTTTCATTCCATCCTCCCGTTAATCCAGCATGACGCACCATGCGAGCCTTGTAATTGTTACGAAACCGGCCAAACTCGGTTGTGAGATGACGAACTCACGATCGCAGAGCGTTCTTGATCGTGCTGCCCAGCAGGTATTGTTCGGGTGGGTTGGAGAATTGCAAGGTTGTCCGTCCCCTCCCCCAGGATGGGTCGAAACGACTCTGTGCCACAAGAACGAAACCGACAAACAGCACCGGTGCAAGGAACCCCTTCATGGGGATGACGCCACCCTGCGAGCGGGATCATTCTAACTCCGAAATGTGCGGCCTTTTCCCGCTCGGGGCTATGGCGGGCCAAAACCGGCCCTCACGATTTCCAGGGTCTCCCTGGGCCCGGGCTGATACTTCCATTGCATGACCGCGCGTGCCAGAGCATCTGCGAGCACAGGGTGCCCCCCGAGAATCTTCACTTCCTTTACCGTCCCATCGGGCTTCACCAGCGCCCGCACCTGCGCGATTCCGCTCAGGTTCATCCGCTTCGCGATGTCGGGGTACTCCGGGGCAACGCTGTGCTCCAGTCGACGCGTCCCTTCCATTGCCGCGTTC
>Ga0302325_10007120_pt1 | contig 24929 bp, 19 predicted proteins | sample Palsa_T0_2_FD_201948 | JGI IMG/M metagenome (GOLD analysis project Ga0302325, IMG submission 201948) | Peat permafrost microbial communities from Stordalen Mire near Abisko, Sweden - Palsa_T0_2 | ecosystem: Environmental > Terrestrial > Soil > Palsa > Peat permafrost | place: Sweden: Abisko... | reverse complement strand
ATGGTAAAGGGTTTAGAAACGTTTGGTCAATAATCGAAGATAAAAAAGGAAGCATTTGGTTCGGTGACAATGATGGTCTTTGGCGCTATGACAGCAGTACCGTTACTAAGGTGTCGCAGAAGGGGACTTATGCCATAATCCAAGATAAAAAAGGAAACATCTGGACTACCACCGGTGAAGTAAATCCTGGTGGGGGGGGTGTCTGGGCACTTTCCCGTTATGATCAAAAGTCCTTGTACAATAAAAAGCCCACTGTAACCGAAATTATGTCAAGAGGACCAGCTTTATTGGTGCTTTTTGCAGCTAACGATGGAAGTATTTGGGTTGGTGCAACTGAGGGAGTGTATCGTTATGATGGAAAGACCATCACGGACTTTAAAAGTAAAGAGGGTCAGTGATAAGTACCAATAAGTGTTCAAACGAAGTACCACTCTCGCTACAAGGCCCCATAGTAAATTGTGATTAAGCCGGACCTTCCGGTTAAAAAATCTTCTTCGATAAATTAGGTTTACGGTGAGTTCTTTCCCCAAAACCCGCCGGCGAGGAGTACTCCCCAAGTCATGCCCTTCCCCGCGGGAATTTTGATTTCGATCGAATGTATAGCGCTTTGTTAATCACGTTATCAAAAGCCGGCAAATCTATATTTATCACTCCACCCTCAAACTTCTCACCGGATTGGCCGTCGCCGATCGTATAGTCTGCAGACTGACGGTGAGCAGCGCAATCACTATCGCCGCAATACCCGCCAGCACAAAGATCCACCATGGCATCGAAGTGCGATAGGCAAAGTTCTGCAGCCATTGATGCGCTCCCCAGCCCGCTACCGGCGCGGCAATAACCGTCGAAAGCCCTACCAAAAGGATGAATTCCATCGAAAGCAAGATCACCAGTTGGGGAACGTTAGCACCCAGCACTTTGCGGATGCCGATTTCACGCGTCCGTTGGTTGGCGGTGAATGCCGCAAGCCCGAAAAGACCCATACAGGAAATAAAGATGGCTATGCCCATGGCGATGTTAAGGATCTGCGATGTCTGCCGTTCCTGCGTGTAAAGCTGTTCCAACGATTCGTCAAAGAACCGGGACTGGAACGCGGTTCCCGGGTATAATTTTTTAAAGACCGATTCCATGTTTGTCATCAGCGTCTTCACCTTCCCAGCGGAAAAGCCGGCGCTGGAAAGTTTTATGCTCAGCTGGCTGCCGGCGCCTGCCTCCGTCGAGAAAATAAAGGGTCGTATCTTCTGATGCATATCGTCCGAATGGAAATCCTTCACTACACCGATTACATGCGACAACGATTTCGGGCCGTCAAAACCGCCAATCAACTGCTGGCCGATAGCATCAGCCGGCCGGTTGAAACCCAGGGCCCTTGCCGCTGATTCATTCAGGATGTAAACCCGGTAGGCGGGTTGTGCCGGGGGGGCCCCTAAAGCCGCAACGCTCTTCCGCGCCGTGTCCGAGAGATAGAAATTTCTCCCGGCGACAAATGTCAGCCCGTATAAGGATATATAGCCGGTGTCAATATCGTCGCCTCCGGGTTGGATCCTCACGTCGGGGCCTCCCTTATATTCAAGAGAAGTGCCGAGCATCATATGGTTGACCGATTCAGGATCCGCCGTGTTGAGGCTCACCTGCCGCACACCAGCCAGATGGCGGATTTCGTTGGCCAAGACATCTTTTCGGTTGTTCGGCTGGCCCCCGGGGATATCGATCGTGACGATGGCATCTTTCTTAAAGCCGAGGTCCGTATTGAGCATGTAATGGAGCTGCCGGCCTACCATCATGGTGCCGATGATAAAGAGCAGGCTCACCGTAAACTGGAAAACAATAAGGCCCTTGCGGAGATAGCTTTTCGAGTTGAGCTGCCGGACACCCTGTCCCTTAAGGCTGATGACCGGCAGGAAAGAAGAGAGGGCCCGCCCGGGATACCAGCCGGCGATCAGACACGTGGCCATGATCGTAGTCCCTATAAAGAGCCAGGTATCGGGGTCGGTAATATGCAGTTGCACGCCTTCGGGGATAAAGCCGTGCAGGGCTGCAATAACAGGATCGGCCAGCAGGAGCGCGAGTGCCATGGCGGTAACGACGATGATACCGGTTTCAATGAGGAATTGCCCGATAATGCCGCCTACACTGCTGCCCATCACTTTCCGGATGCCAATTTCTTTTGCGCGGAGTATGGACTGCGCCGTGGACAGGTTGATGAAGTTGATAGCGGCAATGACCAGGATGAAAAGGGCAATCCCGGCCAGTGCAAACAGCGTAGGCTTATGCGCCCGACGGCCGTAAGTATCCTGATAAGCCGCATTAAAATGGACGTCTGCCAGCGGTTGCAGCGACAGGCTGGCTTTCATACCGTGCTGTTGGAAGAAGGCGTGGAATTGCCGTTCTGCCTGGGCGGCTGTCGTACCGGGAGCCAGCTTGACATAGATATTGATATTGCTCCCCGCCATGTTCCAGTTTTGGATGTAGGTTTTGAGAAAGCTGCGTTCGAGGGTATTATAGGAGATGAGGTCTTTGAAGCCAAAGTCCGTATTATCGTCCCAGTCTTTGACGATGCCCGTGACCGAAACCGTCAACGAATCTTCGTACACCACCGAACGGCCCATCCAGTCTTTAGGCGTTCCGCCCTGAAAATAGCGCTTCCCCTCCGATTCGGTCAGCACCACCGAGAACGGTTTCTGCAGGGCCGTCGCGGAATTGCCCGCCAACCACTGATAATGGAAGATTTTCAGGTAGTCCGTATCGGCAAAGGTGATATGATAAGTTTGGTCGCCGCTGATTCCAGGTATGACCCGGACCGGCTGCCCTGCCAACGGGATCAGCACACGGGTGTCGTCCGTAAAGAGGGTAGTAACAGCGCTGAAACCCGTAGTCGCCTGGCGCAGAGCGGGGCCAAGGGGCCCGGACATTCCCGCATCATTACTTTGGATGCCGTCACTTGGCGTCCTCGGAGGCACCAGCCGATAGATCCGGTCAGCGTCAGCATGGAATTTGTCGTAGCTGAATTCGAAGGCCACATACAGGTAGATCACCACGCAGGACAGGATACCGAATGTGAGGCCAAGGGCGTTGATGGTTGTCGTCAACTTATGCCGGCCCAGACGACGGAGGGCAAAAAGCAGCTGCTTTTTTATCATGATTTTTAAACAATATATTCCCGGGAAACCACTCCCCGAAAACTTTGGTGTGAATAAGCTTTGGGTAGGGTTCAAGACCGGTTATTTGTTATCCGGGATTTCAAAAACACTTCGTTCCGCTATCAATCCCGCCGGTTACTCACCAAATTTTTTGATGGTCGGCGTGATATTTTACCTTTGTTTATATGCTACAAGCCAAAAAAAGAATTTGGATAGAAATATTGCTCCACGGGGTGTTTTGGACCGGTGTTTTTTATGTGCTTACTTCATTGAACAGTTCCCATATTCACGTATGGGCCAAGATGCCCCATATTACCAGAGACCAGTATGAAGAAACTCCCATCTCACCCTATGTGTATATCATCCTGGTTTTCCTGGCAGCGCTTTTTTATGGCAATGTATTTTGGGTGTTCAAAAAAGTGATTCGCTATAAAAGTGGCATAGCCCGGCTGGCCATATGCGCCGGATGGTTCACGATGGTATTTGGTGCGAATTACTTTATCGTTGGTCCCTTGTTCGATCAGGCCAATCCAACCCCTCAACCGCCTGTCTTTGTACCTTTCCAACGGGACGCCGTAATAACAGACGACCACCTGCGAACAATAACAGAGGACCACCCTCCAACTTATGTTCTCCGCCCCCATATCAATGCCATCACCTTCACAATCAATGACTGGCTACATATCCAGCCTGTCATCCTGCTCGCTTTCCTTGTCATAGCGGGTATATCTATCGCCTATTTCTTTCTGAACGCATGGGCCAAAAGCGAACTCATCCAAACCCAGTTGCAGGCCAACCAGCTAAATACCGAGATCAAGTTCCTTAAATCTCAGATCAACCCACACTTTCTGTTCAATACGCTCAACAACCTGTTCTCGATGGCGCAAAGCAAAGGCAATGATGAACTGGCCGACGGCATTTCAAAACTTTCCGGGATGATGCGCTATATGCTGTATGACAGCAATGAGGAAAGCGTCCCCCTCAGCAAGGAAATCACCTACCTCCAAGAATGCATAACCCTCAACAAACTGCGTTATGACGATGAGGAAGTAATCATAACGTTTGATCACGCCGGGCAAATTGCCGATATCCGCATCGCACCCATGTTGTTTATCCCCTTTGTGGAAAATGCCTTTAAATACGGCGTTGCCATAGGGCAAAAAGCGGCCATACAAATAGCCATAAACATTTCCGGTCAAAAACTGATCTTTACCTGTGAAAACACGGATTACAGCTTTATCAAAAAAATGGAAATGGAAATCAGCGGCATCGGGCTGGAAAATGTAAGACGAAGACTGGAACTGGTTTACCCGGGTAAACACCAGCTGAAAATTAATAATCAGGACGGGAAATTTATGGTTAACCTCGAAATCGATCTGTCATGATGACCTGCATAGCCATTGACGACGAACCGAAGGCCATAGAGGTGATAGAACGGTATTGCCAAAAGATCAGTTTAGCCAGCCTCAAGGCTACCTTCCGTGAACCACTCAAGGCCATCGAGTTTCTGAACCGCGAAAAGGTCGACCTCATCTTCCTCGATATCAATATGCCGGATATCAGCGGAATGCAACTCCTGCAAACCTTGTCGCCACGGCCCCTGATCATTTTCACTACCGCCTACAGCCAATACGCCGTGGAAAGTTATGAGCTGAACGCACTGGATTACTTGCTGAAGCCTATAACTTTCGAGCGCTTCCTTATGGCAATCAATAAAGCCGCGGCGGCATTGTCGTCAAGAAATACCACCGGTATGGATGAAGACGCTGCCGTATTGATCAAAAGCGGACCCCAGACCCATCGCGTTAAAGTCAACGAAATACTATACCTGGAAAAGAACGGCAATTACATTACCATTCACCTGAAAAACGAGAACATACTGATCCGTGAAAATATGGGTGACATTTTTGACCTTGTACCGGCGGCCGATTTTATCCGGGTACATAAATCGTACGTTGTCGGTATCAGGCATATCAGCATGATCGAAGTTCATCAGCTTATTGTTAATGGGGAAAAGATCCCTATTGGCAGCACCTACCGCGATTCGCTCCGCGACCGGCTCGGGATCATGTGATACCAATTCATAAGCCACCATTCCCCAATTTCTCCACCAGTGAATCCAGCAACACCGTTGCTTTCCGTAAATGCTCAAAATCAATCAGGTCAATCTTATCCAACGCCGTATGGTGATCGTCAAACCCGCCGGAAGACAGTAAAATCGATGGCACATTCTTATTTATAAAGCTGTAGCTGTCCGTATTGCTCACTTCATTCATCAGGCTGTCTGCCGGAGTATATCTCAGGTTGGAGTCAGCAAAGATTTTTCCGCTTGCATAAAAAACCTTCTCAAAACCGGGTGTGCTGACAGCCCATATCCCAGGAAATGACCGGTGTTTACTGCCGACCTGCTCCAGGTTAATGTTCATCAACAGCTGCGTCGCAGGTACGGGTAAATGATCCACAAACCAGCGGGACCCTTTCAGGTCAAGCTCTTCACCAGTATAAAAAACAAAAACGACAGTTCTTTTGCAGCGATGGGCCATCAGGACTTTTGCTGCGCCCAGTTCCGCCACGCAGCCGCTGGCATCGTCATTGGCCCCGTTATAAACGTGATTCCCGATTTTGCCCAGGTGATCCAGGTGTGCGCCAACAACGATCGTTTGATCTTTTAGATAGGCGTCCGTTCCCGGCACGACGGCAATGACATTATAGGCCGTGTCAGGCTCCTGTTTACAGGTTAACCTCACAGCCAGATGGCAGCCTTTGACCAGCAGCCGGGCGAGGTCCGGGCTCACCAGGATATAAGGTATGCCGGCGGGGGGCCGAACCCCATCGGGTACATAATGCATATAGCCAAAGCGGTACTGTCTGATCACCGTGGTTTCCCAGTCCCTGGCCTGGTTTTCGTCCGGTAAAAGAATGACGCCCCCGACCTGGTGCTTCGCCAATAAAGCCTGGCTCAACGAATCTGCCTGCGACAACACAACCCATTTACCGGCGGCATCCATGCCGGCATAATCCTCTTCCCTGCCCTTCCCGATAAATAAGGGGGACTGCTCGACCGTTTCGGGGGCCACGCCGGGCTGTGCTATGACAAATGCATAGGCACTATGCCGGTAGGTCACCCCATTGACCGACAACGTGCTCCCGGAGTAATCGTCCCAAATAAAAGGCACCGGCTGCAGGTAGGTTTTTCCACCGCTTTCATCTGTCCAACCGGGCCGGAGGTCCGCGGCCTTCAGTTGACCAATGATATAGTGTGCTGCCCTGAGATAACCGACAGAACCCGTGAAGCGGCCTTCTGTCGCGTCAGATGCAATACCATACATGTCTTTCTCCAAAGATTGAATCGTCTGCGCCTCACTCCCATAACCGATAACCGCCAGCAGCAATAGCAGGATATACTTGTTCATTTTATTGGCGATTAATTTTGTTTACGATTAATTTTCATGACCTGTCTGCCGCCCTCGTAGATGACCAGGGAATGGCTGTCCGGAAATACCAGTTGAACATCGTAATCCGGTAAAAAGAATGTATTATTTGTTTCCGGGACTAATAGCGCCGTAGGCACCCCGTCACCCGACACTTTTATAGCATTCCCTTCCTGCACGACATTCATCACCTTCCCATTACTTTGTTCATACAACCCCACGTAGCGCTGTATCGTGGAATCCGGCAGCACTATTCTTTGATGGTGGCTGTTGCCTTTGTTCATCATATCTGAAATCTCCCTACCCAAAGGCAGCGCCTCTTTAATGATCCGGTCATACACAAATCCCCCGTTATCTCCATTGGTCATCACCACAATCCCCTCTTTCGTTTGGGGCAAAAAGATGGCCATCGTACGAACACCGATATCCGATCCCCCATGCTGCAGTGCATAAGCACCCCCGGGCAGGCCCCTTACCACGCCCCAGCCGAGCCCTGTGTATTGGGAGTCTTTTGCTTGTCTCTGTTGTTTAACCATATCCGCATACAGCGTATCCGGGAGACCGGCGCCATTCATGACGAAAATCCCCAGCGTACTGTAATCATTGATAGTGGTAATCAGGTCATCGGCCGCATTGACAGATGTTTCGATAGAAGTGGAGTATCGATTACCCTGCCCGTCATGCCACATGGCAAACCTGTTCGTATCCAGGTCCGGGCCCCAATAACGGGTATCATTCATTCCCAGCGGTTTGAACAGTACGGAATCCAGGAGCTTGCCCAGAGACTGGTGAAATTTACTTTCCAGGGCGCGTCTTAGATATTCGTACCCTTCACCCGAATAACCAAAGTTTGTCCCGGGCTCAAACTTGAATGCCAGCTTACCCGAACCATCGTCCGTGCGCCAGTTGGGGAACCCTGTTTGATGGCTTAAAACGTAGCGGGTAGTTAATTTCCAGAGATATGGAGAACCGGCAATATCCGGGTCGATCCAATAACGCGCCAGTGGCTCGTCGAGGTTCCATTGCCCCGCCTGTACCAGCTTCAAGGTCAGCATAGCCACCACCGGCTTGGTTTGCGAGGCAATATTAAACAAGGTATTGGCAGGTGCCGGATAGCCCTTCTGCAGTTCACCAAATGTTTTGAGCCATTTGATCCTGCCGTCTTTGATCAGGGCGACGCCCACACAGGGAACATGATTTTCGGCCATCCAGACGGGCACGTTCTGCATCAGCGACTGCTCCAGCGTATCCTCCTGCCCCAGGCAATGGGTAGCCATCATGGATACAAAGGCTACGATCATACAAGTCATTTTCGGATTCATAATTTCTGATTTCCTCAAATGTATCTTGCCGATTACCGCCGGTAAAATAAGAGTGGCCAACGCATCCGCATTGATGATCAACGATCTCCGGCAGCAGATAACCCTATTCCCGGATGTTTGTCACCGGAAATGAGATGTTCGTCCTCAAAGTCACTTCAACAGCATAAGTTCTTTTATATCTTTATATTTACAATATGCCACCAGAAAACTTCAATACACCAAAAGCCCCCCGCATGAGCCAGGCCTTTCCGCAAGCGGTAATAGCCGAAAAATTTATTTTCGTATCTGGCACCCCTGGTTTTGATCTCCATTCCGGAAAAATTGTGAGTGATAACTTTGAAGACCAAACCAGGCAATGTTTTCAAAACATCAAGATCATTTTGGAAGAAGCCGGCAGCAGCATGAGTAATGTGGTCAAGACAACCATTTTTATGGTAACCGGCAATGATTTCAGCGTCATAAATAAGGTTTACGGAGAGTTCTTTCCTGAAAACCCGCCCGCGCGGAGTACGCCTCAGGTGATGCCTTTTCCTGCGGGAATTTTGATTTCGGTAGAATGCATCGCACTAAGTTAAAATCTCACCCCCTGCAGCTATTCCACCGCCAGGCTCTTCACCGGGTTGGCCAATGCCGCCCTAATAGTTTGCAGGCTGATCGTCAGCAAGGCAACGGCGCCCATAAAAACACCCGCCATGATAAATATCTCCCAGCTCAAAGTCGTTTTGTAGGCAAAGTCCTGCAACCAGCTATGCGCCCACCACCAGGCAGCAGGCACGGTGATCATAAAGGCAATGCCAATAAATAACAAAAAATCGGTAGATAGCAACACTAATAACTGCGTGACAGTGACGCCCAATACTTTGCGGACACCTATTTCTTTTTGGCGCTGGTTCATTATATACAACGCAACACCCGCCAAACCAAGACAACTGATGAATATAGACAGGAACGTTGCCCATTTCAACAGCGTCGATGTGTATTGTTCCGCCTTGTAATAGTTGGCAATCGTTTCATCGATAAAAGAATAATGCCAGTTGTCTTCAGGATACACCTCCTTAAATGCTTTTTGTATCTTGCTGATGGCTGATGGCCATGTACTGCTCCCGCCACTTAATGATATATTGAATGTCAAGTGCTCGCTTGCCCTGCTGGCAATCGCCAGCGGTTTAATAGTTTCACGAAACGACCGTATATGAAAATCCTGTACGACCCCGACAATCGGCACATCCCTGTTCACCCAGCTCCAATATAGCCGCTTGCCGGAAGGTTTACTCCAGCCAGTAATTTTATCTTATATAGCTTAATGTAGTTGCTATCGCCAAGTTTTATAGCTATGGAGGTTTGATCTCCTTCTGGCCATCACGGTAGACCAAAATGTCACCGCGCATCCCGCCGCTGTAAGAAGCCGGTGGATTTGACCGGCTAACCATCGATACGCCAGGTATGGCATTGATCTTATCTCTTAATATAACCCGGTGGGCTTCCGTGTCACCATAATTGGTATCAAAATAAACAATCGCATTTTTTTCAAATCCCATGCCGGCATTAAGTGAGTAATCAATCTGCCTGCTGACAACAATCGTCGCAATGAACTGGCCAACCCTGTCAAGAGCCTGAGGACGGAATAGAAGCCATAAGCCCGCAATCGCCGACCCTCCCCCGAAAAGCCGCAATCGCCTGCCGCCCGCCACTCGCCTCCCCTGCTCCGAGGCCATCCTTGCCGGATTTACCCTACCTTTGCCCCTCAATAGACCGGCAATGACTTTCAGCGACTTCAACCTCAACAAACCTTTACTGACCGCCCTGGATGAAATGGGTTATCATTACCCTACCTCTATCCAGCAGAAAGTCTTCTCCGTCATCATGTCCGGACGGGATGTCTGCGGAATAGCCCAGACCGGCACCGGCAAGACCATCGCTTATTTATTGCCCTGCCTCAGACAACTGACCTTTTCGAAAACCAGGACCCCGCAGTTCCTGATCATTGTCCCTACCCGCGAACTGGTCCAGCAGGTCGTTGAAACCACAAAAGCGCTGACCAAATACATGACCCTTCAGACAGTAGGCGTGTACGGCGGCGTAAATATCAATACCCAACGGGCAGAAGTGGAAAACGGATTCGATATCCTCGTCGCCACCCCCGGCAGATTATACGACCTCGTCCTCAGCGGCTCTATACGACTCAATACCATTAAAAAGCTGGTGATCGACGAAGTCGACGAAATGCTGAACCTCGGCTTCCGAACCCAATTACGCAATATTTTAGATCTACTGCCCGCAAAAAAACAAACGCTACTCTTCTCCGCCACCATTACCGACGAAGTGAGTCAACTGATGGATTTTTATTTCAACAACCCCGAACGGATTGAGGCTGCGCCCACCGGCACCCCCGTTGAATCCATCGATCAACGGGCCTATGAAGTCCCTAACTTCAACACCAAGATCAACCTGCTCGAATATCTTCTCAACCATGATCCTGAAATGACCAAAGTACTGGTCTTTGTATCCACCAAACAATTGGCCGATCAGCTCTATGACCAACTGGCCGGGAAATTTCCGGGCAAAACAGGCATCATCCACTCCAATAAGGATCAGAATTACCGGTTCAATACCGTGAATAAATTCAAGACCGGAGAATACAATACCGTTATCGCTACCGACATCATCGCCAGGGGCCTTGACGTCGCCGAAGTCACGCACGTCATTAACTTCGATATGCCCGATGAACCCGAGAACTATATTCACCGCATCGGAAGGACCGGCAGGGCCGACCGGAAAGGAATAGCCATCAGCTTCGTGACGCCAAAAGAAAAAGAGATGCAGGCGGCAATAGAGCACCTGATGAAGGTCAAAATCCCTATCGCCCCCTTGCCTGAAGACCTGGAAATCTCCACCGTCCTGACCGAGGCGGAAAAACCCCAGCCCTATGCCAAAGCCATTCCTTTAAACATCCCCAAACCTGAATTTTCAGGCGGAGCCTTCCATGAAAAACTGGAAAAAAACAAGAAAGTGAATGTCGTCATACGCCATGCCGACCGGATGCAAAAAAAATACGGCAAACCCAAGACAAGAGGCGCGAAAAAGAAATAACGGCTACCCCTGCCCCTCGAACGCCAGTCCCCCGACCACCACCACCCTGCCCCTCAACCGCCGCCGCCCTCGTGCGTCGCCCACCCGGACGCCGGCCCCCGCCCCCCCCTCCCCATTTAGTCTACCAAATTGGTATATTATACAGATTTGCGTATTTTCACCGCTCCGTCATCAAAATGCGCCAATCCAAAATGCTCCGCTCATGAAAAATTATCGCCGCCTGCTGCTCCCCTCCCTCATGGGGCTGTTCTCCTATCCCGGCCTCTATGCCCAGGCTCCGGCAGCCCAAACACCTCCCGCCCGGACACCGGTCGCCCAAACGTCGTCCGCCCCAACATCGCCCTACCAGCAGGAGATAGACACCTGGCATTCCCGCCGGGTACAGGATTTGAAGGCACCCAACGGGTGGTTGAACCTCGTAGGCCTTTACTGGCTGGATGAAGGCGCCAGCAGCTTCGGCGCCGGCACGCAAAATAAAATCACTTTCCCCGCCGGTACCATTGCTGAACAGGCAGGCACTTTTCAACGGACCGGCAATACAGTTCGACTGATTGCCCAAAACGCGGAAATAAAAGTGGATGGCAAAGTCGTGAAAGACGCCGTGATCTTCGACAAGGATTCCGCTCGCCAGCCCGTCGTATCCAGTGGCCACTTGCGCTGGACCATCATCCAGCGGGGCGAAAAGATCGGCATCCGCCTCCGGGATTTGGGCAGCCCGCTCGTCACACAGTTTAAAGACATCGACCGGTTCCCCGTCGACACCACCTGGAAGATACAGGCCGTTTTACAGCCACAGGACCAAACCCCGACAATTGCGATTACCAATATCCTCGGCCAAACCAATCAACAGCCATCGCCCGGTAAATTGGTCTTCACCGTCGATCATAAACAATATACATTGGATGCTTTGGAAGAAGGCGATCAGCTATTCATCATTTTCGGTGACGAGACCAGCGGAAAAACAACCTATCCCTCAGGGAGATTTCTGGCCGTCAAAAAGCCCGGCGCCGGCGGTCTGACTACTATCGATTTCAACAAAGCTTATAATCCTCCTTGTGCATTCACCAGCTTCGCTACCTGCCCGTTGCCGCCCCGGCAGAATATCCTGCCATTCGCCGTCACCGCCGGTGAAAAAAATTATGGTCATCATACAACCCAATAGCGCCACCCCGTCCCCCTAGCGACCGCCCCCATTCTCTGGCCCGCACGCAAAGTTCGCAAAATGCGAACTCCCCCGTCTCCGAACATCGCCCAAACACCGGTCGCCTGAACGCCAGGCCGCCCAGCTGCCGGAACCCAATAACGCCGCCCCAAAACCCGCATCGCCCGGAAAAAGCGTACTTTGCCCCCATGTCTCCCCAGCGGTGCCTGCTTGCGGCCATCATTACCGCCTGTTTCTTTGGCAGTCCGGCTTATCCCGTACCGTCCGGACTTCCACACCCGGCAAAAACCGCCCCCGTTCCCCAGTCCCGGGCATCAGCCGCCTCCGCTCACCATCTCACTGGCAACCCTTCCATATCCATCGACCCCATCATCGTCTCCAGCGATTCCGCCAACTGTATCATTCCCTTTACCCGCATCGGCAATCTGATTCTTATCCAGGCGAAAGCAGATACCACTACCGGATTCTTTGTCCTCGATACCGGAACCCCCGGCCTGGTGCTCAACCTCACCTATTTCCGCGATTATCCTGCTTCCAATCCAATCGAAGGCGGAGGCCTGACCGGTGCTGTTCCCATGGCAGCCAAAACCACTGTAGACAGCCTTCGCCTGGGCCCCATCAGTTACTCCCACCTGGAGGCAGACCTCATCAGCCTGGGACATATCGAGAACAATAAGGGCGTGAAAATATTCGGCTTGCTCGGTATGCGGCTCTTCGAACATTTCGAGATGATCATGGATTACAACGCCGGAGTCATCTATCTCCACCTGATCGGGAAAAAAGAGGCTGCCGTTTACCACAGTGATCAGTTGGCCGATACTACCGCCTACAACATCATACCGATCGATATAGAGGCCGGTAAGATCATCGTATACCTTTATCTGAAAGGAAAAAAATTGAAATTCATCATCGACAGCGGAGCCGAGACCAACGTCCTCGACAGCCGCCTGCCCAACCAGGTTTTCGAACAGGTCGTTATCACCCGCCGGGTAACGCTCAATGGCAGCGGCAATCATAAAGTAGAAGCCCTGTGCGGCGATCTCAAAGGCCTGCAGATCGGCGGACACGATATCGGCTCCCTCCCCGTTCTCATCACCAACCTCGAAAGCATGTGCAATGCCTACAATGATTGTCTTGATGGAATGCTGGGCTTTGATTTCCTGTCTCTTCATAAAATTGGATTTAATTTTGTCAAACGCAAGATGTATATATGGAAATGAGGAAGGGCAAGAATAAATATCTGTTACATAACTATTCCCTGCTGGTTGGATTTTCACTGGCGGCCTGGCTCTTTCTGACCATGGCCCCCGGCAACGCCTACTGCCAGAATGATGAGGGGACAGCATCTTGTAAGGTCAGGGATGGCAGAATGTACATCAAACTCGATAGGCCTATCGACGAGGCCACGCTGAACAGATTCGTGGAGAAGTTTGATCTTTCCGACCTGGACCTCCCCAAAGTACTTTTTTCCGGAAACTTTGACAAGATCAGGGCCATGGGCTGGCGGGTAGACCTCGACAATAAGCACAAGCTCATAATCAGTAAGAAGATAGGCGGCGTGGACCAGTTGGAAAACCCCGAGAAAAGAATGGCTCTGACTGAAGATCATCCCAATCCCTATGACCTGTTTCCTTCCCAGAACGACGACCTCGTATATGGATTCAATCGCTTTGAAGGCAAGTTTCCATTTGCCGTCAAAGACTCTCTGGTCACCTTTTTCCTCAAAGGCTCCACCCGCGCCCGGCAGGCCTTGCTGGCAGGCAGCTTTACCAACTGGCAAAACGGAGCGCTGCCGATGACCCACACCGACAGCGGATGGATCTGTGTGGTGAAATTGAATCCCGGCAAATACTGGTACAAATTTATAGTGGACCGCGGCTGGACCGTCGATCATGATAACCGCCTGGAAGAAACCGACCCTAACGGCAACACCAACTCCGTGTATTACAAATCCAATGTCGTTTTCTCTCTTCCCGGTTACGCCGCAGCCAAAGATGCCTACCTGACCGGCAGTTTCAATAACTGGAACCCCGGCGAACTGCCCATGGAAAAGACCCCATCCGGCTGGAAGATACACCTCTACCTGGCGGAAGGGACTTATACATATAAGTTTGTAGTGGATGGCAAATGGTATGAAGACCCGGCGAACAGCCACCGGCTGCCCGATGGGCACCGGGGATTTAATTCTGTATACCGGTTGGGAAAACCTTATCTCTTCACCCTCCGAGGATACCCGTTGGCGAAATCGGTCGTGTTGACCGGTTCCTTCAATGGATGGCAGACCTATGATTTGTTCATGCAAAAGACGGCGCAGGGTTGGCAGTTGCCCTACACCCTGGGGCCTGGTAACTACCAATACCGGTTCCTGGTAGATGGGAAATGGATCAATGATCCTGATAATCCCCTTTTTCTACGTGACCGGAAAAACAATACAGTCAATTCTTTCCTGATCATACAACCCAATTATACCTTCCGGCTGGAAGGCCACGCCGACGCAAAAGCCGTATTCCTGGCGGGTGATTTTAATGACTGGACGCCTGACGCCCTGAAAATGCAACGGACAGGAGATGCCTGGATCTTCAAGGTGCATCTCTCCGTAGGTAAGCACCTTTACAAGTTCATCGTGGACGGCCAATGGACCAGGGATCCTGCCAACCCTCTATGGGAGGAAAATGAAGAAAATACGGGGAATTCGGTTCTTTGGATGGAGCAAAAGTAAGCGCCCGCGCCGCCTAAATCGCCTTCTCATAAAGGCTTAGCCCGCTACCCAGGTAATGCCGCGGTACCGATGGATCGCTGTCATCAGAAAATTGCTTGAAGCCGGAAAAAACAAAGCCGCATTCCTGGTAGTAAGCATTCAACCGCGGATTATCCCGGCTCGTATCCAATCGGATAAACCGTTTCCCCTTTGCCCTGCCTAAGGCTTCCGCCCAGGCTACGATCTGCCTGACATACCCTCTTCCCCTGAAGGCGGGATTGGTGACGATCCGATGCAAATAAATCGAAGGATCTGCATCCCTTTCGTCCCAGACCATTCTGTCGGTAAAAGCAACGGAAAAACAACAGGCTATCTGCCCCTCCTCGACTACCTTCCAATGTAATTTTTCCCGGATCTCCTGCTCAATAAGCGCCCTATTCATTCCATGCCAAACATTACTCGCTTCTTTTGATCGCTGATATTGAATAGCCTGGTTGAAAAGCTCCTGTAGTATTTCCAGGTCCGCGGTTGTCGTATTGATAATGCTCATCTGCTCCCAAGATACTGATTTCACGTATATCCGTCTTGACCATGTCCGAATAGGCGGCAAACTCGGCGCTTCCCATTCCATCGCCCGCCAGATCGGCGCCATTCAGTATCAGCATGGTCCCTTTCGACATCGGCTCAATGCCATTCGGCATCCGCTCCACGCCATTCTGCATCGGTGTGATCCCGTTCGCTATCGGGTCCACATCACCGGGCACAGGCTGATCAAAATACCAGGCCGTCGCAATAAACCTTTTCACGTGCTGCCGCGATTCCGCCGGCAGATAACGCTCCAACGCCCAGAAATTTCTGCTGTGCGACCGGTGTATAGCTCTGTAAACCGGCACCGGACCAGCATTGTACGCCGCCAGCACCAGCAGCCAGTCTTTGAACTCATTGTGCAGGTCCCTCAGATATAAGGCAGCCGCACGCGTGCTCTTATAATAATTGGTCCGCTCGTCCCACCGGCCATTCACCCTCAGCCCAAGCTCCCTGGCGGTCTCCGCCATTAATTGCCATGGGCCCCTCGCCCCTACCCGCGAAACGGCAGTCGACTTCAACTCCGATTCTATAACGGCAAGATATCTCAGCTCAGCCGGCACTCCGTAATATTCTAAAATGGAATCAATAATCGCAAAAGGCCTCTTGCTCCTTGATTTGATCGTCGAAAGACAGTCATCATTGTTCTTGATGTACGCGTCTACGAATTTCCTCACCTGCCTGCCCGGGAGGGCAAAGGAGAAATTCTCTTTCGAAGAAAGGTTGAAATTGGCTTTGGTCGCCGTAGTCGTCTGAACGGTCTTCGCTGCATCAGATGATGGCTGCCCTGGATTAGCCAAAGCCGGTTCTGCCATCAGCAGCGTCAGGCTGCAAAGAAAAATGGGTACTTGTGACGTCAACATCGTTTTCATTTTTGGGTAAAACAATGCCGGTCCCAGGTAATGGATTGTAACTAATTATAAGTGAGGGTTAAGCATAGAGTACTGTAGGAGAAATGCCCGCCGTGGGTACGGTGAAATGGGTTCTTCATTCACGGTGGCTGTAACTAAGGAGGTAAAGATAAACACCACATCCCATACCTCATAGGGGTTTTTACGATTACGTTTCGAGTGTTTTTACGAGGAAAACTACGATTTAATACATGACCAATTGATAACCAATAAACTATTATTTGATGATCAGCACAATGCTCGACTGTTTTACCTCTCCCGCCGCCAGCACCTGCACCAAATAGCTGCCCGCCGGATACCCCGCGACCGGCAACGTGATCGTTTGTCCCGCCGGTTGGGCCACGCTCTCCTGCAGCAATATCTGCCCCGTCACATTCATCAGCCGGATGCTGACAGGCCCCGATACACCGCTGGCGCCCGCGCTGCCCGCCTGCCCACTCGCGGCCAGGCTTATATTGATACGATCTGTAGCAGGGTTCGGGAAGATTGCAATGCCCGTGCCCGTAGATTGGCTCACGACCTTGACAGCCGAGAAAGTGTTGTATCCTGCATTATCCACCAACTGCAGCCGGTAATAGTCCCGCGCCGGTAGAGGGGCGGCATCCGTATACGAATAGTTCGTCGCCAGGGCAGAAGACCCGCTTGCATCCAGCGTGCCGATCGTTTCCCAGTTCACCCCGTCTGCACTACGCTGGATATCAAAATGATTAGTATTCAACCCATCTTGAACTTCCCAGGTCAGCCCCACCGTTCCGCCCGTTTGCCACTGTGCATTGAAATCGACCAGCGTAAGAGGTAAAGGATCAGAAATGGTCGTGGAACTCAATGCAAAAGGGCTGAAAGTGCTCACGCTATTCCAGGTGACAGATCCTGACGCAGTTGATCCTGTCACTCCACCATTATTGCCCCAGGCATTCCAGTTCGTGCCATTAAAATGTGCCACCGCAATCGTTGCCAGGTTATTGACATACGTGCCTCCACAAGGACTGTTGGCATTCCAATATCCCGTGACATTCACCGACGAACTGCCCGCCGTGTGGTTCAGCGTCCAGTAATCACAACCGCTGACATGATCCAAACCAATGGCCGTTACAAGGCCCAATAAGATGGCGCTCGACCGGTTATACTGCGCCAGAAAAGCATCCGTCGTAGTCGACGGCGCCGAAATACCGATCGGGACATAGCCCGTGCCCGATGCTCCTACCGGAAAAGTAAAGGCCTGGTTACCGATCTTGGTGATGGGGCCATTGACAAAACTGCTGTTGGAAGCCCCGCTCGTAGTCCCGCCATTATTCACCGTGACCATGGTGAGCAAGGAGGTATTCAGCAGGCCATCCGTCAGCGTCAGCGCCCCGGCTACAGCCTCAGGTTGCGAGAGCGTTACCCCGGAGGCATTATTGATCGTTAGATTATTCACCGTGTTTGCGGTAGGAGTAGTCGTAAAGATACCCGTACCCTGTGCCGCCGTTCCATTGTACGTATAATTGGCTGCACTGGAAAAGGTTGACGCAATCTGGATCGACCCCGTAGTGCCGCTGGAGGCAATCCCGGCGGTATTGCCGGTCATAAGAGTACCCCCGCCACTAAGAGTAAAGGCAGTTGCGTTAGCATCAGTCTGCGTCAGCAGGTCATAGGTTCCGCAATTCAGCGTGCCGCCCGAATTAACTGTAAAAACCCCGGCATAGATACCGTCCTGGCCGTTGCTGGTGAAATTGCCCGTGAGGGTCACTATACTGCCGCTGAGGATCACATAAGTCATATAATAACTCGCTGACTGCTGGGCATTTTGATTCGTACCGGAGAAATTGATAATGCCGTTAGGCGTATTCCCGGAAGTATAAATGTACCCGTTTGTTTGAATCAGATTACCCGACAAATTCATCGTGGAGGTGCCCGTCCCGTTGCCCGATCCGAAATCCACATATCCGGGAGTGTTCACCGTGAACGAACCGACATTATAGGTATAGCTGTTATTATTCGAATTGTCCAACACAAGATAACCATTGGTCACACTCAACAACCCGCTGATCGTGCACCCTCCTGCCGCCATTATCCCCGTGGCTGAACCGGAATAAGTAAGATTGCCGTACGTTACCGCCGGTATCGTCTGATTGTTCGTCCCGTCAAAGACCACTGTACTACTGGCATTCAACGTCCCCAACGCAGGGATCGTCGTATTGGCGATAGTCAACGTGGCATTGGCAGAGACATTGATAGTGCCTGTACAGGTGTTATTTGAAGGGATCTGGAAATTGCAGGCATTGGTGCCATTACCCACGACAATGTACGATCCTGTTCCCGAAACAGTCCAATTGGCGGCAATGGTCGGCGTCGCGTTATTAACGATATTAAATACCTGGTTGGTGGCAGTGAAATTGGCTGGGGCAGTGCCCGTCCCATTTGTATTGGTACCCCACGAGGCAGTCAGGTTCAGGTTGCCGGTGGATTTGGAATAATAATTCGTCTGTGCATGTCCGTTGATAGTAATGCCGGTGACAATGACCAGCACCGCCAGGCGCAGGAAGTTCGACAGGTTCTTCATGTCAGGGTTGTTTAGGGTAACCCACCTCGCTGATAATGAAGACCTGGTTTGTGGAACTTTATTATAAGCAGGTGGCCGTGGCAGTTAAACGGACCTCGTTAAATGTTTATTACATTCTCAGGGTCTATCCTGGGGTCTATTTACAGCATATATTCATTAACACCTATTTAAATACACTTAGTTTTAAATATACTTAGTGATCCCATAACACATTTTCATCATTTGTAAAAAAGCTTTTCATTTTTATTACCTCTTGGAGAGTTACTTTTGCATCATGAATAACTTTAATGTTTTACAGGAAATCATCACCGATAGGCGCAGCATCAAACCGGCTTCACTCAACGGCAAAATCATCGACGACGAACAAATCAGGCAATTGTTGGAACTCGCCAATTGGGCCCCTACCCATGGCCTCACCGAGCCCTGGCGCTTCGTGGTATACAGCGGCAATGCCGTCCGGGAATTTTGCCGCCAGCAAGCCGACATCTACCGCAACGCTACCCCCGCAGAAAAATTTAATGCTGCCAAATACGACAAACAGTTGCATAATGGCGATAACGCCTCTCACCTCATCGCCGTCTACATGCAAAAAGGCGCCAACCCCAATATCCCCGCACTGGAAGAAATCTGCGCCACCGCCGCCGCCGTCCAGAATATCCTGCTCGGCGCCCAGTCCCTCGGCATAGCCGTCCTGTGGAGCACCGGCGGCAATGTATTGCTACCGGAAATGAAAGAATACCTGGGTCTCAGAGAAGAAGATCTCATGATCGGCGTACTCTCTCTCGGCTATACCGACGAACCCGCCAAACCCGGCCGGCGGACACCTATAGAGGCAAAAACAAAATGGATCGATAATCTGGAATAACCCTGAACACCGGCCGTCCGGACCGTCACCGCCGTCCCGGCCCCCGCAACGGCAGCCGGCCCATCAAACTTTTAGACAATCGTTTGCACCCTTAAAAAACCGCCCGATGACTTAAGTTTGGTCAAACATTGCCACCAATGAACAGAAAGTCATTCCTCCGCAACAGCAGCATGGCCGCCCTCGGCCTCGCCACCGGCCCCGCCATTCCTGTCCTGCCCGACCACAGCGCAGCCGCCGGCTCCTCCACCCCCTCGGCCGACGGATCCTCCGTGACCCCCATCCCCGCCGCCAGGACTTTCCCCACCGGCCTCGATCCGGCCTCACCCAAAGTCCGGATGGCCATCATCGGCACCGGCCTCCGCGGACAAAACCACCTGGCGCTCCTGCTGCGACGCGATGACGTAGACCTCGTCGCTATTGCTGATATCGATGACTATATGCTGTCCCGCGCAAAAGACATCATCACCAAATCCGGCAAGAAAATGCCGCAGGTCTATACCGGCAGCCCATATGCCTGGCAGGACCTTCTCAAACAACAACAGCCGGATGGCGTCATCATCGCCACCCCTTGGGAATGGCATAAGGAAATGGTCATCGGCTCACTCGAGGCCGGCCTCAAATACGTGGCCACCGAAGTCATCCTCGGCATCACCCTGCAAGACCACTGGGATGTCGTCAAAGCCGCAGAACACCATAACGCCAACGTTATGATGCTGGAGAACGTCTGCTACCGGCGCGATGTACTGGCCGTACTCAACATGGTCCAACAAGGACTGTTTGGCGAGATCATCCACCTCCAGGGCGGTTACCAGCATAACCTCCGGGGAATAAAATTCAACAACGGACAGCACGACGGCGGCACCGGCTGCGAATTCGGTGAAAAGGCTTTTTCCGAAGCCCGCTGGCGCACCGAACATTCCGTTCATCGCAATGGCGACCTGTACCCCACACATGGCATCGGCCCCCTGGCGCATTACGCCGGCATCAACCATGGCAATACCTTCACCACACTCTGTTCCTTCTCCTCGAAGACCCGCGGCCTTCACGATTATGTCGTCAAACACTGCGGTGAATCCCACCCCAGCGCCAAAGTCCGGTTCAAATTAGGCGACGTAGTGACCACATCCATCAACTGTGCCAACGGCGAAACCATCCTCCTGCAGCACGATACCAACCTGCCCCGGCCCTACTCCCTGGGGTTCCGTGTCCAGGGCACCGGCGGACTGTGGATGGATGTCGCAAACGGCATCTACATAGAAGGACAGTCAAAAGAAGATGACTGGGATGCAGCCAAAATCTGGTTAGACAAATATGACCATCCCCTATGGAAACGCTATAGCAACGACGCCGAAGGCGCAGGCCACGGCGGCATGGATTTCTTCGTCGTCCACGCCTTCATCGAATCCATCAAACGAAAAACACCCACGCCGATGGATGTATACGACGCAGCAGCCTGGAGCGCCATCGCCCCACTCAGCGAACAGTCCATCGAACTAGGCAACGCCACCGTCGCCTTCCCCGATTTCACCGGCGGCCAGTGGATGTACCGTAAGTCGTCCTTTGGCCTGTCAGATGAATATTAGGCGCCCATCCGGACGGCGCCCACCCATAGACCCGAAATCCGGCGGCTCCGCTTTATCCCCTATTTTTGTCCCATGAAAGAAGACAAGCTCCCCACCATCAAGGAGATCGCCAAACAACTCAACGTGTCGGTCTCCACCGTCAGCAGGGCCCTCCATAACCATCCGGGCATCGGCCTGCGGACAAAGATGCGGGTGCAGCAACTGGCGCAGCAACTGGATTACGAACCCAACCAGGCCGCCATCTTCTTCAAACAACGCAAGACGTCCACCATAGGCGTAGTCCTGCCCAACCTGAAAGAGGAGTTTTTCTCCGAAGCCATCAACGGCATCGAAGAAATAGCAACCAACCACAAATACAACGTCCTCATCAGCCAGTCCAGGGACGACACCGAACGCGAGAGGATGATTGTTACCACCATGAAGAACAACCGCGTCGACGGCCTCATCGTCTCCCTCGGCGCCAACACCACTACCTACGACCATTTCACCTCACTCAAAAAATATGGCATCCCCGTCGTTTTCTTCGATCGGGTACCTACCGTACCCGATTTCAACAAGGTTTACTCCAACATGAATAGCGGCACCCGCGAGGCCATCGAATTCCTCATCGCCAAAGGCCACCGCCGCATTGGTGTGCTCAATGGACCCGAACAGATGCGGTCCTCGCAAGAACGCACCGATACCTATATGCAAGTCCTTATCAAGCGGCGACTGAAGATCGATCTTGGACTCGTCACCTCCACCGACCTCACCCGGGAGGGGACATTGAAAGCCATGGGCCATTTGCTCGCCCAGCGCCCCCGGCCGACAGCCATCCTCGCCATCAACGACTACATCGCCCTCGACGCCATGCAATACGCCCGACAACAAAAGCTCCGCATCAACAAAGACATCTGTTTCGTCAGCTATGCCAACTTGTCGATCACAACCTACCTCCAGACACCACCAATGGCCTCCGTCGAACAGTATCCCTACCGCCAGGGGTCCGAGGCCGCCGAGATATTGATGGAGTTGCTGAGCAAAACCGACCGCGACGGCTCCCCATTAGAGCCCGAGACCTTCCGCAATGTGGTCATCAACGGCCAATTAATTGTCCATTCCAAGCGGTAATTTTTTTCCCGCAACCGTTTGCATATCGCTAACCCGGAGATATTGAATAATTTCGACCCGATTTCTTGATCCGATATAATGCAGTCACACATGAATCAGGTTCTCTCAGCTTATGGATTTTCCGCAGACGCGTCCGTTACCCCCCATGGCACCGGCCTCATCAACCGCACCTGGCTCGTCCGCAGCGACAAAGGCACCTATATCCTGCAACAGCTTAACCGGCAGGTCTTCGCCCGGCCCCACCTCATCGCGGACAATATCGAAATGGTAGGCCACTATCTCGCAGATCATTATCCTACCACCATCTTTCCACGTCCGGTACGATCGCTCGCCGGGCAGACACTCGTAGACGCCGGCGATGACAGCCATTACCGCCTCTACCCCTTTATAGAAAACTCCGTATCCATCGACCTCGCCAATACCCCCCGCCAGGCCTTTGAGGCAGCCCGGCAATTCGGCGGCTTCACCCGCATGCTGGCAGATTTCCCGGCCGACAGCCTGCACGAAACTCTCCCGCATTTCCACGACCTGTCTCTGCGCTATCGCTCATTCAGGGAATCCCTGCAGAACGGTTCGGCCCAGCGCATCGCCAAGGCCACCCCCATCATCGACTACCTGCAATCGCAAAACCGCATCGTCGCCCAATACCAGAACATTCTCACCACCCCCGGCTTCAAACGCCGGGTGACACATCACGACACCAAGATCAGCAACGTACTGTTCGATAAACAGGGAAAAGGTATCTGCGTCATCGACCTCGATACCGTAATGCCGGGCTATTTTATCAGCGACGTTGGCGACATGTTCAGGACCTACTTATCACCCGTGACCGAAGAAGAAAAAGACATTGACAAAATACAGGTCCGACAGGATTATTTTGAAGCTATCGTAAAAGGCTACCTGCAGGAAATGCACGACGTCCTGACAACAGAGGAACGACAGGCCTTCGTCTATGCCGGGGAATTCATGTTGTATATGCAGGCCCTCCGCTTCCTAACGGACTACCTCAATAACGATATTTATTACGGCAGACGGTATGAAGACCATAATTTTGTCCGCGCACTCAACCAGGTGACCCTCCTTCAACGCTTTCAACAACAATCTTCACTACTGCAAACCATAGCCGCCAATATTTCAGCCGGCTTCTGAAGACACGCGCCAAGAGCCGCACCCTTCGCGAACTCCCGATCGCATAACCCACTCCCATCGCTGGCGCACCCCCCGCCCATCCCTCAGCCACCCCCCAATCGTCCCTCACAGTCTTTCCCTGCAGCCAAATTGCAGTGAAACCGAGCTAAATCTTCACGCAAACGATTGCGCAATCTTGATAGCAAACGTTTGCACAACAATTGCTAAACCTATAAATACACCTAGCTTTATTACATCACGACGGTACCCCCTGTACCACTCATTTGTTGAATAACTAAAAACTGCTTATGACCCAAAAAACACTATTGTTGTTTTTGTTCCTGCTTGGATGCTCATGCATCGCCTTCTCCCAGGGACAAACCATTACCGGAAAAATTTCAGACGAATCGACAAAAACACCAGTAGCCGCAGCCACCGTCACGGTGAAAGGCACCCGAAAATCAGTCTCGTCCGATGGAGAAGGGAGGTTTACCCTCACCCTTCCGGCCGGCAAAGTGACCCTCGTCATCACGTCCATCGGGTTCGACAGCAAAGAGATCATCGTCCAGGCAGGAGAAGGCCCGCTGGATATCTTCCTCGACGCCGGCTCCAAACAATTGGGTGAAGTCGTAGTGACCGCCCTCGGTATCACACGCCAGACCAAATCACTGGTGTATGCAACTCAAACTGTACCCACCCAACAACTTACGGAAGTCAGGCCTACAGACAACTTCCTCGATGGCTTGAATGGCAAAGTGGCGAATATCGTGGTCAACCAGGGCTCGGGCGGCCTCGGTAGCGGCGCCGATGTCATTTTACGCGGTAACCGTGATCTTAATGGAAACAATAATGCGTTGATTGTTGTCGATGGCGTGCCTATTAACAACTCGACCTACAGTGCGGCCGGCAATGACTTCGGCTCAGTACAAACTTCAGACGGCGCCTCTAACATCAACCCGGATGACATCGAATCGCTAACAGTCCTGAAAGGGCCATCTGCAGCGGCCCTATATGGTAGCCAGGCCGGAAATGGCGTCATTGTCATTACCACCAAAAAAGGCAGGAAAGGGCGCGTCGACGTCACCGTCAATTCAGGCATCGGCTTCGAAAAGCCCTTTGCCCTGCCTCAATTCCAGAACAGCTACGGCCAGGGCAACACCGGACTCATCGCCACCGACTCCTCCCAGAGCGGCGCCAGTTGGGGAGCGCTCATGCAGGGCCAGAGCTACATAGACTACCTGTATCAGCCCAACACCTACAAACCCCAGAAGGATAACGTCAAGGACTTCTTCAACACCGGCTACAGCCTCAATAACTCCATCGGCGTGTCAGCCGGCGGCGACAAAACGCAGAGCTATTTCTCCT
>Ga0302325_10007118_pt1 | contig 24930 bp, 22 predicted proteins | sample Palsa_T0_2_FD_201948 | JGI IMG/M metagenome (GOLD analysis project Ga0302325, IMG submission 201948) | Peat permafrost microbial communities from Stordalen Mire near Abisko, Sweden - Palsa_T0_2 | ecosystem: Environmental > Terrestrial > Soil > Palsa > Peat permafrost | place: Sweden: Abisko... | reverse complement strand
ACAGCAATTTCTTCATGCTGGAAGGAGCGATCCAACATCATGCCTATCACGCCGGCCAGATCGCGCTCTTAAAGAAGATGCTATAGCCGTTTTAACGAGCTTGGTCTTCTTGATGGGCCACTAGACGAATCATCAATGGCTATCGAATCCAACCTCGGTTAGGACTATACCGAGTTGACGCCGATCTGCCTGAGTAGAAAAGGTCTTATCTACCGAAATGGCGATCTTGGCCGTGTCTCCTTCGGGACGCACGGGAGAGCTGGAGAGAGTATAGCTGCCTCCTTGCGCATAGGTCTCCGAGCCGACCATCTGATCATTTAATGTAATGGTGACGCGTCGAGCGGGGGCCAAATCGGGGATGAAGAACCGCACGATCAGCGGCAGCGGCTCTATCGGCGGCTTGAGAAGGACGACCGCAGTCTGGCTCATCCAGCGCGACTGGCCATTTTCGAGTTGATAGACGCCGCTCACGATCTGTTGCTCCGCTTGCGGCGCGTTCATCGGCAAATCGGAGAGAGTCGGCTTACGCTCGATCACTTGCTCGGCCCGCAGTTGGTCGATCGGACCTAGCGAAACATCGAAAGGCCGGAGTCCGAACATGGTGGTGGAGTACGCCGAGCGGCCGTGCAGCGCCACTAGTCGAAGCGGAATATCGGATGTGATGGTCCGCTGGGCGATGGGGGCGAGCGTTCCGCCTGCCACCGTCATGGGAACCGGATAACCGAGACTGCTGGTCACCACCAAATCGCCTGGATTGACCGGCTGCCCGACCAGAAGCGGTAGGCCGCCCTCAGCTTCGAGATAGTAGCGCAATCCCCACTCGCCGTTGATCCAGACACGCTTGGAGTTCGCGGCCGGTTTGAGCGTTTGGGCGAACTCACGGTAGCCGTTCCAATGCCGATAGTTGACTACAGCGAGTGTGACGCTCAGCGCCAGTCCGCAGCCCAGGCTGATCAATAGCAGACGCGGGCCTGCTCGCCGCGTCGCCAGGATCGCGATCGGGAGCATGAGCGGAAGCAGATAGCGCGCCGATCCGGCAAAGAACACTACCACCGCGCCGGCGAAGAAGATGAGCACCCACTGCGCCAGGAAGTCGCGCCAATTCCGCGCGCACCAAATGAGGATTCCCGCGCCGACCGCGATCGACACCCAAAAGAGCGGATTCCGATCATAGAACGCGGCGGCGATTGCGAAAGGAATGGTCGCGAGCGACGGCAGCCACAAACCGGGGAACACGATCCAGGCCAGATGACCGGTGAGAGCGACGGCGTTCTTGAGCTTCTGATTGAGCGCCTCAAATCCCCACGAATTCAGGTAATTCGCCAGCACGACGGCGGGAACGGCGCCTGTGGACAAGCGTTCGAAAACTTGCCAGGCGCCCAGCACCAGCGGGGCGGTAAGCGTCGCGATCGCCGCCGCTCGCCATTTGCGGCCATAGCAGAAAAGGATCGGCGTCAAGAACACGGCTTGATAAGCGCCTAGAGCAGCGAGCGCCATTGCCAGGCACGACGCCGCCAACCATGGAAGCGAGCGACGGTCCACGGCGCCGACATACAACGCCACCGCCAGCAGCCAGAAGGCGACGAACGGCAGATCGGATTCGAACGAATTACCGTTAATCACGAAAGCGGGCGTCACCAAAAACAGCAGCGTCGCCAGTAAGGGGTGCGGACTGAATCGGCGCGCCAGCGATAAGGCGCTGAAGGCCGCGATCAGCGAAAACAGAATGTAGGCGGCGTGAAAGGGAACTTCGCGAATGTCCTTGAACGCAGCCAACAGAAATGCGAGATACCAGGCGTTGAGCGGCGGATGCGGCTGGCCGCGCATGTCGACCACGCGGCCCAGGAACACGTACTCGGTGTGCTTGGGATGCCACGGCTCGATTTGCGCGTGCTCGGCTTCCGCCAGATAGTAAACGTCATCGCCTTGCACTGCCTGATTGAGAAACGGAATGCGCAAGGCCAGCACGAACAGGCCGGCGATCAGAAGGTCCCGAGGAGCGGGCATTTCGGCCCAGGCGGCCTAATCCGCCGCTTTGCTGGCCGTGCTCGGCGGCTTCCAGCGGACGATGGGTTTGCGCGCGGCGGTCACTTCGTCCACGCGGCTGGTGCGGGTGTGGTGAGGCGCCTTCAAAACCAACTCGGGGGTTTCCTCCACTTCCTTGGCGATGGAGATCAGCGCGTCGATGAACAGATCCAGCTCGGCTTTGCTTTCGGTTTCGGTGGGCTCGATCATCATCGCTCCATGGACGATCAGCGGGAAGCTCACGGTGTACGGATGGAACCCGTAATCGATCAGCCGCTTGGCGATGTCACCCGTACGCACGCCGCGTTTGGCTTGGCGTTCGTCGCTGAACACGCATTCGTGCATGGTGGGCGCGGTGTGCGGCAGATCGTAGTAGGGCTCGATCATTTTCCGGATGTAGTTGGCGTTGAGCACCGCATCCATGGTGGCGTTGCGCAGTCCGTCGCCGCCGTGCGCCATGCAGTAGGCCAGCGCGCGAATATGCATCCCGATATTGCCGTAGAAGGCGCGCACGCGGCCGATGGAATGCGGCGGATCGTAATTCCAGGTCCAGCGCTCTCCCGATTTCCGAAGTCGCGGCTTCGGCAAGAAAGGCGCGAGAGGCTCCTTGACGGCCACCGGTCCCGACCCTGGACCCCCGCCGCCGTGCGGCGTCGAAAAGGTCTTGTGCAGGTTGAGATGCATCACGTCGACGCCGAAGTCGCCGGGCCGCGCGATCCCGACTAAAGCGTTCAAGTTGGCGCCGTCCATGTACACCATGGCGCCCTTGGAATGCAGGATTGCGGCGATCTTGGTGATGTTCTCCTCGAACACGCCCAGCGTATTCGGATTGGTGATCATCAAGGCGGCGACGTCTTCGTCGACCAGGCGCGCCAGTTGCTCCACGTCCACCATTCCCCGCGCGTTGGATTTGATGTTGTCCACCGCGTAGCCGGCCATGGTCGCCGTGGCTGGATTGGTGCCGTGCGCCGAATCGGGGATGAGAAGCTTCTTGCGCGGATTACCTCGCGACTCCAGCAGCGCCCGAATCAGCAAAATGCCAGTGAACTCGCCGTGAGCGCCGGCTGCGGGCTGGAGCGTGACGTGATCCATGCCGGTGATTTCGGCGAGCATCCTTTCGAGCGTCCCCATCACCTCCATCACTCCCTGCGACAGCGATTCCGGCTGATAGGGATGCGCCCAGGCCAGCCCATCGATGCGGGCAACTTGCTCGTTGACGCGCGGATTGTATTTCATGGTGCACGATCCGAGCGGATAAAGTCCGAGATCGATGGCATAGTTCTGCGTCGACAGGCGCGTGAAGTGGCGGATAGCTTCCACTTCGCTCACCTCGGGGAAACCCTCGATGTCGGCGCGCGCGTTCCCGGCGCCCAGGACGGAGGCGGCGTCCACCGCGGGAACGTCCAATGGCGGAAGCTGATAGCCGCGCTTGCCGGGCGAACTGTTCTCAAACAAAAGCGGTTCGTTCTGGTTGATGTGCTGGCGAACTTTTCGGATCATTTCGCGAATGCCTCCGCCACCGTATCCATCTTTTCCCGGCGGCTCATTTCGGTGGCGCACAGCAGAACGCCGTGGTCGAGTTCGGGATAAAAGCGCTCCAGCGCCAGTCCGCCGATAATCTTCTTACCGAGCAGCGTCTGGTTCACCTGATCGGGTGTTCGGCCGTTCGTCGAAGCCACGAACTCGTTAAAGAACGGTCCGGAAAACCGCAACGGCACTTTGCCCGCCAGGTAATGCGCTTTAGCCAGATTTTGCTCCGCCAGTTCGCGCAATCCTTCCTTGCCGTAGACGGTCATGAACACGGTTGCCATCAATGCGATCAGAGCCTGGTTGGTGCAGATATTGGACGTGGCTTTCTCGCGTCGAATGTGCTGCTCGCGCGTCGCCAGGGTCAGGCAAAAGGCGCGGTTCCCCCGCGAATCCTTGGTCTCCCCCACGATGCGGCCGGGCAACTGCCGCATGAATTTTTCCTTGGTCGCGATGATTCCGGCGAACGGCCCGCCATAGCTGGGTGGGATGGCGAAGGATTGCAGCTCGCCCGCGATGATGTCGGCGTCGCGCGGAGGCTCCAGCAACCCAAGCGAGACGGCTTCGGCGACCACGAAAATCAGCAACGCTCCGTGCCGGTGCGCGATCTCGGCCGCGCGCCGCGAATCTTCCACGATGCCGAAGAAATTCGGCGACTGAATAATCACGGCCGCGGTCTGGCCGTCGATCTTTTTTTCGAGATCGTCGAGATCGAGCGTCCCTCGATCGCGGTCGTAGCCGAACTCGGTCACCGGCATGCCCTGGTGCTGTGCGTAGGCCAGCAGAACGTCGCGGTATTCCGGATGCACTGTGCGCGCCACCACAACGCGGTCTTTACCGGTCAGCCGCATCGCCATCATCGCGGCTTCCGGCACCGCCGTCGAACCGTCGTACATGGACGCGTTGGCCACTTCCATGCCGGTCAACTGGCAGATCATGGTTTGAAATTCAAAAATCGTGGTGAGCGTGCCTTGCGAGATCTCGGCTTGATACGGCGTATACGACGTCAGAAATTCGCCGCGCGAGACCACCGTGTCCACCAGCACCGGGCGGTAGTGATTGTAGACGCCGGCGCCCAGAAAAGAAGCGTAGCCATTGGCGTTCTCGTCGCCCCGCGCGCGAAAATAATCGACGATTTCGTACTCCGATTTTCCGGACGCGATGTCGAGCGGCCGATTCAAGCGCACTTCCTTCGGCAGATCGGCGAACAGGTCTTCCAAGGACGCGGCGCCGATGGCGGAGAGCATGGCTTGGCGCTCGAGATCAGACTTCGGTAGATAGCGCAATAGTGTGATTACGGGGAAACGCCGGTCTAGTGCCCGGCTTCCTCTGCTCCTACATAGGACTGATATTCGTCAGCGGAGAGAAGTGCCTTCGTTTCGTCGGGGGCTGACAGTTTTATCTTAACAAGCCACGCAGCCCCGTGCGGATCCTGATTCAATTTTTCGGGCGCCGTGGATAACGTGTCGTTCACCTCCACCACCTCGCCGGAAATGGGCGCGTAGATATCGGAAACGGCCTTTACCGATTCCACCGACCCCAGCGCCTTGCCCTGCTCCAGACGCGCGCCGAGCTTGGGAAGATCGACATACACGATGTCGCCCAGCTGGTCTTGCGCGTGTGCGGTGATGCCGACCACGCCCACGTCGCCCTCCACCCGAACCCACTCATGCTCTTTGGTGTACCGAAGGTTTTCTGGATACATTATTTCGCTCGCTTATAAAATGGAGTCGCAACCGTCACCGCTTCCACGGGCTGGCTCCGAATCAGCACTTGGATGCGCTGGCCAGGCTTGGCTCGATCGCAGGGAAGGTAGCACAGCCCGATGTTCTTGTTGAGCGTCGGGGAGGGTCCGCCGCTGGTGACCCAGCCCGCCGGGACGCCGTCCAGCAACACCTCGTAACCATCGCGACCGATGCCGCGCCCGGTCATTTCGAAGCCGATCAGCTTGCGCGTGACGCCTTGCGCTTTCTGTTTCAGAAGAGCGGCCCGGCCGATGAACTCGCCTTTGTCCATTTTGACGATCCAGGCCAGATCCGCTTCCCAGGGCGTGATGGAGGCGTGAATTTCATGGCCGTAAAGCGCCATCTTGGCCTCCAGCCGCAAAGTGTTTCGCGCTCCCAGACCGCAGGGCTTGATGCCGAATTCGGCGCCGGCGCCTAGGATCTCGTTCCAGATCCGCTCCGCTTGATCGGGAGCGATGTAGATCTCGAACCCATCCTCGCCGGTGTAGCCTGTGCGCGCGATGCGAGCCGGAACGCCGGAGACGACGCCGTCGACGAAATGATAATAGACGATTGCCGCCAAGTCCGTGGTGGTCAGCTTGCCGAGAGTGGCGAGCGCGCGCGGCCCCTGAATCGCCAATTGCGCGTAGCGGCCGCTTGCGAATTCGACCGTCGCGCCGCTCTGGTTGCCGGCTGCGATGTGCTCGAAATCCTTTTCCTGGTTCGAGGCGTTGACGCACAGGAAATAATGGTCGTCGGCCACTTTATGCACCAGGATGTCGTCGACGAAACCGCCGTGCTCGTAGAGCAGGCCGGAATAATGCGCTTGGCCGATCTTCAGTTTCGCAACGGCGTTGGTGGTGATCGAATCGGTGAACGCGCCCGCCTCGTGCCCGCGGATTTCGATCTCGCCCATGTGGCTGACGTCGAACAAGCCCACGCGCTGGCGCACAGCCTGATGTTCATCCAGGATGCCCGAATACTGCACGGGCATGTCCCAGCCTCCGAAATCGACCATCTTGGCGCCCAGCTTGCGGTGTGCGGAGTGGAGTGGAGTAGTTTTAAGAACTGCGACGGGTTGAGTCATCGAAAAGCGCTTTGAGAGCGGTCTTTTATTTTAGCAGCCGCTATTGCTGGAAGCTTTTCACGGCGGAGTCTTCGTCGTCGAACACCTCGACCACTCGATACACCCGCGTGAGCTGAACCAGGTCCTGGACGCGCTTGGTGAGCTTCATCACCTTGAGTTTTCCGCCGCGCTCGGTGGCGCTGGTGCAGGCCGATACCAGTTCGCCCAGCCCGCTGCTGTCGATGTAGTAAACCTCGGCCATGTTGAGCAGGATTTTCTTCTTGCCGGCGTCGAGAGTTTCATGGATAAGAGTGCGGAACTTCTGCGTCGCCTCGCCGAACGTGATCGGGCCTTGTAGATGTAAAACGAACACGTCTCCTACTTCCCAGTCGAAGTACTCGAGGGCCATGTTGCGACGTTACCAGAAAAAGAGGGTCGAACGTGCGGATGGCCGGGTTCTCACGCATGGCGTGGGTGTGTCAAACGAGACAGGCCGCCTATTCCCGTGCGGGCTTCCCGGTTCTATCTCGTTGGAGCACCTCGCGTGGGTGGTGATGCATTGTTTCGGCACGCCCATTGCAGGCTATACGCGAGATTCGTTAACTCGTCCGAAGCGCACAGGGAGCGGGACGCAACCGTGCAAGAAAGTCTACGCGCCGTTAAGTCCCGCACCCGATGCGCGTGAAGAATCTTAGATCAAGGTGGCGCGCTAACGAATGATCGATCGTAAGCAAGGAGGATTTATATGCCCGAAATCAAAGTTACTAAAGAGAATGGCGGCGCTATGACCCACCGTCCGGAGGTGTATTTCCCGACGTTTCCGTTCGGGAGCCTGCTCGGCACGCGTCCTTTTGGATTGATGAAGCGGTTCTCCGATGAGATGGACCGCACGTTTGCAGGCCTGGCGCCGGCAACGGAGTATGATCTGTGGGCGCCGCTGCTGGAAGTCAAACACTACAACGGCAACTTCATCGTGACGGCGGAGCTGCCGGGCATCGCTAAGGAAGACGTGAAGGTGGAGGTGCTCGACGAGTCCTTGGTGATCGAAGGCGAGAAGAAGAACGTAAAGGAGGAAAAGGGAGAGGGGTTCTATCGGTCAGAACGATGCTACGGCAAGTTCTATCGGTCCATTCCTCTGCCGAAGGGCGCGAAGCCGGAGTTGATTAAGGCGGAAATGACGAACGGAATCCTGAAGGTCACGATTCCGGTGCCGGAGGTAAAGCCGACGCTTCGCGAAGTGCCGATCACAGCGGTCAAGTAGGGTAGCGGGAGCCACGCTCCCAGCCAAATCGGGGGACGCGGCCGGCAGCCTCCCTGGGCTCCTTTGTCGGTCGCGTCCCTTACTGATGAACCGCGGTGTAGAGCGTCTGCGCGCCGGGCGTCCCACCCAGATTGAAAGTCAGCGGCACCAGATCGTTGTCCGGCACCGAGGGAACCACTACGTCGAACTGATACAAGCCAACATAGTTCGGCGCCAGCCCGTCATACGACAATTGCGCCGAGGTCTGGCCAAACATTAGTTGGAAAGAAGTCGCGAGTTCGTTCTGCTGGGTGACGATCTGGCCCGCGGGGAAGTTCGGCGTGACTGAGCCGAATCCAACGCCATACATCGTTATTTTCTCTCCAGGCGGGGCGGGCCGTGAGTTGACGCCCGCGATCGATCCTGCCGGAAGTACGTAAGTCCCGTCCTTATGAATGGCCACGACATATTGGTTTCCGCCGATTTTGAACGACGCAGGCGCGAGCAGGCCGGGCTCGGTGGTATTCACCATCAGGGTAATGGCGTTGCTGACCACACCGCCGTTGCTGACCGTGAGTTGGAGCATTCCTCCGGTGGCGATGTTCGACGGCAACTGCGCGTTCACTTGGCCGTTGGAGGCCGATGAGACGTAGTCGACGAACGCCTTCTGCCCTCCGATCATCACCTCGACGCCGTCCAGCGCAGTAGGCGCGTTGTCGCCACTGAAATCGCTGCCGCCCCACTCCCGCGTGTCGGGCGCGAGATTCGTCCCGTAGATCTCGACCCACGACCCTGGCGCGACGCTCGAAAATTCGCCGAACGCCGACGCGCTCACCACTCCGCTGATGGACGGGGTCGGCGGCGGACCACCGGAGGCGCCGGAACAAGGGCCGATGCTGGTGATCGGATAGTCGGTGGAACCGGCGCTGTTGTTTACTACGATGTTGTTCTCGTTTGCCGGAAGCACCCAGGACGAGATCGGCGGAAAAGCGGCGGGCTGGGGCAGCACACCGCTCGGGATTACATCGCCCGCGCCGCCCAAGACGACGAACCAGGAATTCATCGGCCCCGGCAAGTTGGCTGGGACGGACATGGTGAAGGCGGTTACCGAGCCGTTGCCGGGCTGGTAATTGAAGATCGCGCTGCCGAGCTGGCAATTTACGCAGTCTGGCGTAGCCGCGGTGCTGATGGATGTCTCCGTGACGCCCCCGATGGTCAGGCTGTTGGTGCCCTGGAAATAGTCGTTGGTGATGTATCCGGTGCCGTTCGAAAACGTGGGCCCGTTCTTGCTGGTGAACGAGGAGATGGTGATCTGGATCGTCGCGCCGGAACCGGAGAACTGATAACATTGCGCGCCGGCCGTGGACGCTGTGAGGGCGATCAGGAAGAGGCTGGACAAGGCTCGCATGTTTTGCATTGGAAGCTCTGAGTATAAATGATGCGTCGAACGGGAAACTTGCAAGAAAAGCGTGCGTGGTCTATTTAGCCGCGTTGGTCGCGGATCACGATAGTCTCGGCGATACGGTCGTGAACCGTACGGCGGTTCGGGTGGATGAAGTACTGCGCGAATCCGAATCCAAATTCGAGGGCCGACGCGCCGTAGCCAAGCGCTCGTTCAATGGAGTGCCACAGCGACATCCTGGAATGGACCAGCGATACGACACGGATGCCCATCACGCGCTTACCCAGGGTGCGCCCGTTTCCCCAATAAACAGACAGCCCGAAGAAGATGACCAGATAGACGACGCTGTACCAGTTGTGGAAGAAGTTCAGCTCGATGTGGATGTTCTGGTCGCTCTTCCCAAGGCTCGTAAACCGGTTCAAGAGCTTCGCGGCCGCGACGAGGACTCCGAGAAATAATGCCCCGGCAATAAGAAAGTCGACAAAAAAGGCGATGGCGCGCGAAGCAAACGAGGCCAACTCCACGCCATCGAGTTCCTTCGTGCGCTCGGTTTCGTGAGCGTTGTAGAGCTTTAATCGCCCGGCCATGCCCGCCTCAATGAGATTCCCACGGATCTTTGCACGATACTCTAGTTTAGGCTTGGCGCGCCCGGAGGGACTCGAACCCCCGGCCTATTGGTTCGAAGCCAATCGCTCTATCCAGCTGAGCTACGGGCGCGGTTGGTGGCACTGCTATTCGATGGTAGCATCGCCGGAATTGCCCCGCGCGGCTAGAAAACACTCAATGTCACTAATGTTTTTTCCACAAGTCACCAATATGTAACCGAACCCGCGTTACAAAGGGGCATGCGGTGCGACCTGCACGTACACACGCGACATTCCGGCATGTGCAATGTTCCATGGATGAATCGGATTTGCCGCGAATGCTATAACGATCCGCGGGCCGTCTACGAGACGCTCAAACGGCGCGGCATGGACCTGGTGACCGTCACCGATCACGATTCCATCGATGCGGCCGAGGAGCTCCGCCGCTATCCCGACTTCTTCCTGAGCGAAGAGGTTACCTGCATCACCGAAAGCGGCACCGAAATTCACGTGGGCGCGTATGGGATCGAGGAGCGCCATCACGCCGAACTGCAGCGCCGCCGCAGGGATGTTCCGGCCTTAGCCGCGTATCTGCGGGAACAAAACATTTTCTTCAGCATCAACCATGTATATTCCAGTCTCACCGGGCGTCGCACCGATCAGGATTTTCAGCTCTTCGAGCGGGAATTTCCCGCCATCGAAACACGGAACGGACAGATACCGCGCGCCAATAACCGTTCCGCCGAGAGGCTGGCCGAGGAGTGGCGGAAAGCCATTGTGGCCGGTAGCGACGCGCATACCCTATCGTCCCTGGGCCTGACCTCGACCGACGTTCCCGGCACGCGCGATGTTCCGGAGTTTCTTCGCGCGCTGCGGCATGGGCGCGCGCAGGCATGCGGCGAGGCGGGGGACTACGTCAAGCTCACGCGCGCAGTGGCGGAGATCGGGCTTCGATTGATCGGCGAGCACAACTGGACCATCGTCTTGGCGCCCTTGTTCCTGGCCGTGCCGCTGGTCACGCTCGGCAACTATGCGTGCGAAGTTTTTTTCAACTACCGATGGTCGCGCCGAAGCTGGGCGGGCCAGCCGCTCGAAGCTAGTCCGACTTCGACTTATCCGACGTAGCCGGCTTCGATTCGGCCGGTTTGGCGTCGCTTTTAGTCTCGGTCGTGGTCTCGCTCTTCGTTTCGGCGGTTGAAGCGGGGGCGTTGGCGCCTGAATCGCTTTTCGCAGGCGTCCCGCCGCTGCTCTTGGCGTAGTCGGTTGCGTACCAGCCTGAGCCTTTCAACTGGAACGCGGACCGAGAGATCAGGCGCTCCAGGTTACCGCCGCAGTTATCGTGAACCTTGAGCGGCTCGTCGGAAAACCTCTGTCGTACTTCTATGACGTCGCCGCATTTATCGCACTTGTACTCGTAAAGCGGCATCCAACCTACCGGGGTTGCTGCGGATGCGGCACGTTGAGCGGAGTGAGAACGCGCTCGGGGCTTGCCTTTTCGGCGGCGGGCGCAGCGCCATTCCCGGCCGATGCGATATCGGTTTTGCCCTTGGTCACCACCTCGATCGCCTTCTTAAGCAGAAGGTCCTCGTTCGGCCGCTGTGGCTCGGCGCTGGTTGGATTGCCGTCGTCATCCACAGCGGCGGGCTCAACCTCGGCCACGGGCACCGAAGGGGTGACGCCGGTGTCCTGAATCGCCTTCCCGTCGGGAGAATAATACTTCGCCACCGATAGAATCACAGCGGAGCCGTCGTCCATGGTGATCACCTTGCGGACGGCGGCGTCTCCGTAAGTCCGCTCGCCCACCACCTCGGCGCGCTTGCCGAGCAGAGCGGCGGCGGCCACCTCGGCGCCATCCGCCGTGCCGCGATCCACGATCACGACCAAGGGAAGATGGCTGATATCGGCCGAGGCAACCGCGTTCGTATCCTCGCGCTGCACCTTTTGCCCTTGGATGTAGGTGATCAGTCCCTTGTCCAAAAAGAGATTGGCGAGTTTCGAACCGTCGCCGGGCCCGCCGGTGGCGCAATGGCGCAGGTCGAGCACCAGACGCTTGGCGCCTTGCTTTTGCAATTCCTCCACCTTGGTGGCAACGTCGGCGACGTTGTGGCCTTCCAGGCTCTCGGCTTGAACCAGGCCAACTTGCTCCGGCAGCATCTTGGCTGTGATTGCGGGATACTCGATGACCGCGCGCGTAAGGGTCAGCTTCTGCGGTTCTGGCTTGCGGAATCGCAGCACGCCCACTTCGACCGTAGTTCCGGGATCGCCCTGGAGCAGCAGTTCGGCAAAAGCGAGCGGCATATCGCGCGTCGCCACGCCATTGATGGTCTCGAGCACATCCGTGGTGGTCAAGCCGGCTTTGGCTGCCGGCGATCCGGGAATCGCGTCCACAATTCCTACATAGCCGAACTTTTTCGAAAGAACCAATCCGACGCCGGCCTTGTGCTGATCCTTGCTCTTGAGCCACTGCTTGTACTGATCCGCGCTGAGATAACTGGCGTACGGGTCGACGGACTCAAGCAGGCCGTTTACGGCCCCCAGGGTCACGCTCTTCATGTCGGGGTCTTCGACGTAATCGCTCTTGATTCGCGAAAGAACCTCGGTGTACACGGCCAAGTGCCGGTAAGTATCTTCAGGAGCGGCGCTTTTGCCGCGCATCGCTCCGAACAGGAGCACGAACACGAGGCAAGTGGAAGTGGAAGCGACAAAAATCTTGATACGGCTATTCATCATATGAGCCCAGCGACTACCTAGCATCAGTATAGCGTGGGTCCCGGCGCGATGACTACGCCAGTGGCTTTCGGGTAGTGGGCTACTTTGATTTTGGGCCTTGCCAATCCAACCAATTCTGACACAGCGCGATCGCGGCGAATGCCATTGCTAGGCCCCACGCTAGTGGAGACACTGCTTGAATCGAGTGCTTCATGATGTAGGCTCCCAAAAGGATGGCTATAAACATCAGAATGCAGAGGGCTCGTGCAGTTGTGACGCCGCGGGGCAGATTGGAGAGTCGCAGGCGCTTAGCTCCTATTCGATTATTTTTACGATGCTCTTTCTACCCCGTTCCCGACTTCCCACAGCCGACTTTGGCCACGATTCTCTAATGGACCTCGAAGCGCTCTAGCGGTTCGCCGGCGTCGTTAACGGGGACAAGAGTCTTGCCTCCGTACAGATCAATCCAAGACAGCTCCGACCGACTGAGATTACGTTGAACATTGGATGGATGCAATTCCGAAGGCGTCGCCGCGCGATTTTGTCCGTCAAGACGATGCCGGCCGTGGGCGATTAGGTGACCCACGGGATCCCAAGCCCGACAAACATCGACGTCTCCCGCGCGATCTAATGAGCAGTCAATCCAGGCCGCGATCTCGATCCTTAGAAACGTACCGAGCACGCGAAGAGACGCCTGGCGGTCGCGTAAGCGGCTGCCACAAGCCGAAGGCGACTCCGATATGATACACCGGCCGAGAGAATAAGACCAACGCCACCGCGACAGGTAAAACTAAGACGCGCCTGATCAGAAATACCTCTTGTAACGACGATGACATCGCTCGCGCGGCATTTTCGCTTCCCTAGGTGAACGCGGCATTTTCGCTTCCCTAGGTGAACGCCGTCGAGTGAGCGGCTAGAATTCGGAGATAGCTGTCATACCGAGCGAGCGCGATATCGCCGGACTCCACGGCCTGCTTGACGCCGCAATCCGGCTCGTGGCTATGCGAGCAATCGGCGAAGGCGCATCGGCACTCGTCGAATTCGTGAAAGTAGCGGCGGATATCGCCGGCGCTGACATTCCATAATCCAAACTCGCGGATTCCGGGCGTGTCGATCACCATGCCTCCGCCCGGCAGATGGTACAGAGCCGATGACGTAGTGGTGTGCTTACCCTTCTGATTCGCGGAACTAACGTCGCCGGCGACGAGATCGAGTCGGGGATCGAGGGCGTTCAGCAATGACGACTTGCCGACGCCACTATGGCCCGTGAACACACATAATTTCCCGGCCAATTTTTCCGATAGCTCGGCCACGCCCGCACCCGTTGCGGCCGAGCAGCGGACCATCTCAAGGCCCACGTCCTGGTAGGGCCGGAGGACATCGAGCTGAGAGGAATCTTCGAGCAGATCGATCTTATTTACGCACAGCAGCGGCTCAGCGCCCGACTTGCCGATCGCAATCAGGTAGCGATCGATCAATCCCGGCCGCAATGGCGGACTCTTGAGCGATACGACGTTCACCACCAGCTCGATATTGGCCGCGATCACGCGCTCCAGGCGAGGATTATCCGGGTCGCTACGGGAAAGGACGCTGCGCCGCGGCAGTATCTCTTCAATGCGGCGGCGGTCGTCGGAAAACAGCACTCGATCGCCCACGGCCGCGTCCGAGGGGCGGCAGCGCTCGCGATGTGAGCCGCACAGGACGCCACAAAAGCCGGCGCCGGTCTCGACCACCAGTCCGGTCGCCCACGCTTCGGATCGCGCCCGCTGAGTCCTGTTGTCTAATTTCGTTGCATGTTTACGCGCCAGGCGCAATGCCCGCTTCGTGCGCGCTTCAAAATGTTTGCGTAGTTTTCTGTCCTCACGAGACATTACAAATCTCCTCAAGCAGTGCTGAATGCACACTTCTCCTTACATAGGCGGGGTCGCCGGTAAGCGTGTAAGTTGAGTTGCTACGTCCGGGACGTGGCAGCTCGATGCTAGAGGACAGTCATAGGCGGACCTGAGATCATCGTACCTAGGAGGCCTATTGCAATGCAATGCACCGAAGAAGCGGGCATTCGTTTCGTGGAGGGCGAGGCCGGCCAACCGCTGATGCGAAGCGTCAAAGACGCCGGCCTCGTCTTGGAGGCATGCTTTTCCGCAGGGACCGACTCCGCCCTGCTCTACCCGGAAAATCTTACCGAGGCGTTCTTCGATTTGAGCTCAGGGGAAGCCGGTGAAATCCTGCAGAAGTTTCGCAACTACCGCGTCCGAGTCGTGGTGGTGTGCGCGCCAGGCAGCGTTCGCTTCAGCACGCGGTTCGCCGAAATGGCGTCCGAGGAAACACGCGGAAGGCACTTCGGAGTGGTGGAATCCCGCCAAGCGGCCCAAGAATGGCTCAGTCGGTGACGGGCGATTTTTTCTTTTGCTCTTTTTCGTATTCCCTGAGCACGCGGCTGACGTAGTCGATGGTCTCCCGATAGGGCGGGATGCCGTTGTATTTGTCGACTGCGGCGGGGCCCGCGTTATAAGCGGCGACGGCTTTCGACACCTGATGCGGATCGTTCTCGTATTTCAGCAACAGCTCGCGCAGGTATTGAGCCCCGGCTTGTGCGTTTTGATCCGGATCATAGGGGTTGGCGTTAAGCTCGGCGGCGGTGCCAGGCATGAGCTGCATCAATCCGACAGCGCCTTTCGAGGACACCGCGTCAATCCGGTATCCCGATTCGGCGCGAGCGATGCTGTGGACGATCTCCGGAGGCAGGCCCGCTTGAATCGCGGCGCGCGTGATCAGCTCTTGGGGCGAAACCGCTGGAGAGGCTGACGAAACCGCGGGGGGCGTTTCCGGAGCGGCCGGCGGCGCATAATCTTCGCTCTCGAAGCGAGCGATGGCCGTCGCCTGCATCTCGATCACGCCTTGGTTGGTCTGAAGCCTAACCACCGCGCCTTCGGTTTCGTGACTGTCGGCGTGGATTCGAAACCCGTTGCCCAGTACCGCGTATTCGCCCGCCGAGGCGGTCAGGGTAGCGAACAGAATGGATAGTACTATCCTCACTCCTATAAATTGTGACGCATTTTTGAGCCAAACCGTGGGAGTCAATCTGAAACCGCCAGTTCGCCCGGCAGGATGGGGCGGGTTCTCGGCAGAATACCGCGCCGGGCGAGAGCGCCGACGCCGGCAAAAATCCCCGTGAAAATGACGAGTTTGACGGCGTCCGCCGCGCGGCTGTGCGGCATGGTCTTCCAGAGAATGCCCAACACCGGCTGCGCGATGCAGGATCCCCACACGGCGCCGTAAAAATAGCGGCGCTCGTGGCCTTCACCTTTCGTGGACGCCTTGACGCGAGGCAATACGCCTGCCGCGCCCAGAGTCCAGATCGTGATCGCGATGGGGAAATAGCCGTACTCGTAAATCTGTTTCAATCGCCAGGCCCCCGTTGCGACGGCCACGGCGAGCCCGGCGAAATTCAAGATGGCGAAGGCGATGACGATGCTCCAGGCAAACGTGTAACAGATGCGCCGGTAGAGCGGATTGGGTTTGTCTTCGATGAAACGAATGATATAAGGCCTGGGTTCGACGCCCGGAAGTCGCCCGCGCAATCCGGCGACTCCCGTGGCCAGGATCACCAGGCCCAACCAGACCAGCCTGGAACGGTTGAAGCCGTGCTCGAACAGGTCAAACGTTGACGGACCGGGTGCGATGAAGAATACGAAGATCCAGATCGGCCAGTGCGCCAGCCTATACGCCGGACGGTTACGCTCGCGCAGCTTGCGGTCGCTCGCAAGCTCGATTCGGGTAGCCGGCTTCACATCGCGGTGGCGTTAATTGGTGGGCGGGGCCGGCTTCGGCGTTGGGGGAGCAGCGGGCTTGGGAGCGGCAGCCGGCGCGGGCGTAGCTGGCTTGGCCGTGCCCGAAGCACCCATCGCGGCGCTGCTCTGATCGTAAAGCTCGATGATCTCCTTGGTGATGTCGATGCTGGGAGAGGCGTACAAGATGGGGCTCTGCTGGGAACTTACGTCCACCACCATGGTGTAGCCATGATCGCGAGAATACTTCTCGATCACCGCCATGATCTTCTGGCCCAGTTGTTGCAGAATTTTCTGCTGCTCCTGATCGAGTTCCGCCTGCGCATCCTCGATATCCCGCTGAAGAGATTTCTTGGAGCTCTCTATTTTCTTGTACAGATCGTTCTTGGTGGCCTCGCTCAACGTGTTCTGGCCTTTGTTGAGCTGATCCTGCATGGAGGTAATGTTGGTTTGCTTTTCCTCGATGGCTTTCTTCTTTGGCGCGGCCTTGGCTTCCAACTCGGCGGCAGCTTTTTGGCCGTCCTTGGTGCTGATGATGGCCTGTTGAACCGCGATGACGGCAACCTTGCCGCCGGGCTGGGTTTGGGCCTGGGATCCTAAAGCCGCGGCCAGAACCAATGCCGGCCCCACTAAAATCTTGATATTCACTGTGAAACTCCTAACCATATATTGTACCTTTGACAAGCTAAAGCATGTCCTACTAGAACGTCCGGCCGATGGAGAAGCGGAACAAGTCGCGCCGCTCGACCAAGGGAATCGGCGCGCCGATCGAAGCGAGCGCGTTCAAGAAGGTGGCGTTGTTGGGGAAGTACGAACGGTCGGCTGCGATGGGCGGCTGGATGGTTCCGCGGAAGGTGCTCGGATTGTACGCATACCACACGCGGAAGGGAGCATTGACCACCGGCATCAAGACCTGCAGTTCGAGTCCGGTGGATGCGCGCAGTTTCTGCGTACCGGGCACGATATAGGCGTGGCCGTTAAAACCAGCTTGAGGGAACTCGGAATTCAGGCTCGCGAGATCGCTTGGGTTTACGCGCAACTGGTTGGGAAGAGTAAGCTTATCGATGCCCACGTCGGCAAAAATGGCAAGTTTGACGGGCCCAAAGATCGGGATCCGATATTCGAAGTTTCCCACCACGTTGGTATCGCCGCCCGGAAACACAAACTGGTACGAAGGAATGGTCATGGTCACGGGCGCGAACTGCTTTACGCCGTTCACGTACTGCTGCTGAAGGCGCTGCGTGCCGTCGTTATTGAGAACGTTGACGGTAGAGGAAGTAGGAATGAACGCAATCGGGCTGATGCTCCAAATGTCGAACCCGCGGATGTCGTTCTCGCCGCCCGTATAGTAGCGCGAAAACGGCGGAGCGGTCTTGCCGCCATATCCGGCGATGAAACGACCCAGAAGGCGCATGCCGATCACGTGACCTTTCTTGAGCCCCGGCCGGAAGTATTTGGCTTCCATGGTCGGTTCAATAGTGTTCACGTTACCGCCCAGGACGCTTCCGGCGAACGATGTCGAAATGAACAGCGACTTGCCTCCGCTGGGGTCGATGGGATGATTAATGCTGTTGTAGGTGTAGGACGGAATAACTTTACTCGTGCGGATGCCGCTGAGCTGGTTGGGGCCGCTCACGGTAGCCCGGAAGTCGATGTAGTCAAAGTAGGTGGTGGCGGCCGGCGTCAGAGTCTTGATATTTGAAATATCGAAGCCATAGGTTAAGCCGACGCGCGCGAAACTGCGGCGAAGCGGGTAGGACACAAACATCGTGGCGCCGTAGCCGTTGGAGACGTAATTCAGAAGGTTGCTCGAACCGAGGGAATTGTAATACGAGATCAGGTTAGTTCCGGATAGGATGGACGCTTCCCGCGCCTGGTTGTAGTTGAAGCGATTGACGAACACCGTGAAGCCGGCCTGAAGATGCAAATCAAACAAGTAAGGCTCGGTGAAGCCGAACCGCGCCTCGCGAAGGCGTGTCCCCAACTGCGAACTGAGGCTGAGAGTCTCGCCCAGCCCAAAGAAGTTGTTGGTTGAATAGGACGCGCCGATGAAGGTACCGGCAATGCCCGAAACCCCGCCGTTCAATTGAATCGAGTTCTTGCCGCGCTCCCTGACCTTGAGCGTGATGTCCACGGTATTGGTCCGGGTGTCGGTCTTGATGTCGGCGGCGTCTTCAGCCTTTAACGGCTCGAAATATCCCAGCTGATTCAGTTTCAGGATGCTCAACTCCCACAGGCGGTTGTTGAAAATCTGACCCTCGTCGATCAGCAACTCGCGGCGAATCACTCGGTCGCGCGTGGTGGTGTTCCCGGAAAAATCGATGCGGCGCACAAAAAATTGGTTGCCTTCGTCCACCGAGAGCGAAAGGTCAATCTGGTCTGAATTCGGAATCGGCTCGAAGGACGGCTCGACAACGAAATTGATGTAGCCGAAATCGCCGTACAACTTGCGCATGTTCTCGATGCCTTTGCGGAGCTTGGCCGTCGAGAAAACATCGCCTTTCGCCATCTGAAACAAGGGCGTCATGAGAGCTTCCGGCGTTCGGAAGAACTTAACGCCGCTGAAAGTAATGTTGTTCAGATGGTACTTTCTGCCTTCTTCGATGAAGATGGTGATGTCGGCGCGTGTTCCGGGCTTGTTCTCGTGAATGAGAGGCAGGTGGAAGCCTTCGCCGCCGAACTGGCGCATGGTGACCGTGGAGTCGGTCACCTTGGCCGTGAAGTACCCGTGTTCCTGATAAAACACCTGAACGCGCTGCTTGTCCTCTTCCAGCTTGGTGGAATCGTAGGTCTTGGCGAAGAGGTTTTCGAAGAAAATAGAATACGGAATGCCGATGGGGTGCAAGTTCTTCATGGCGCGAATGACATCGGCCCTCGGAAAGACGGTATCCCCCTTGATGGTGATTTCGCCCACCTTGACCTTGGGTCCTTCATCGATTTTGAATGTGACTTCCAGCGATGAAGGCGGGACGCGACGCACCTGCGCATCCACCTTGGCGTATTGGTGTCCGCGCTCGGCTTCCATATCGAGCAGAACGTTCTTGGCGCGCTGGATCTTGTTCGGATCGTATTGCGACTCGACCACCAGACCCACTTTTCTTTCCTTGAAGCGATCCAGAATGTCGGACTCGCTCATCGACTTGTTGCCCGTGTAGCTGATGGATCGGACTACGGGCCGTTCGACGATCACGAAGCGAATGATCCAGCCGGTCTTGCCCGGCTCGCGCTCGATGTGGATATCGTCGAATCGCCCGCTGTTCCATAACGCGATGAAATCCCGATGCAGCGTGTCCTCATCGTACCGGTCGCCTTTTTTGGTGTAGATTAGCGCTTGCAAAGTGTCCTGACGGACGCGCCGTGCGCCGCGGAACTCCACGCTTTCGACAACATTCTCCGGAGGCTGGCCAGGCTGCGTGGTGACCACGTTGGATGGCGGCGGTGGCGGCGTCGGCCGCGCGGGTTCCACCGGCGCGGTCGGGACGGTCTCGAAAGGATTGGGCGGACGTGGGGGCTGACCGGGTTGCTGCTGTTGTTGGGCCGGCTGCTGCTGCGGCTGACCAGGCGATTGCGGCGCTCCCGCTAATGCAGCAACAGTGGAAAAAAAGCCCGTGTAAAGCAGCAGAGATCGCAGGCGTCCAGGCCTGTGAAACATCATCTCAAGAAGGGTTCCTTTCCACTCTGCGCCAACGTTTCGAGACGTCCGCTATCTCAGCTCGGTTTCACGGCACACTGACGGACGAAGCTCTATTCTAGCTGAAACCAGCAGGAACTCGGAATGGGCGCAATGCGCACAGTGGGCCGGTACCGCACAGCAGACCGCCACCCAAACCTGCGTCTTTCCATTAGATCACGGCGGCTTACTGAATGTCAGGGGGCGCGTGGGGATCGGACTGGTCGGCGTTGCTTTGGCCGGAGTAGTAGGAGCGATAATAACTGTACTTACTATACAATTCGCCCTGGCGAGCGCCGTTGACGACGATGCCGAGGACGTTGTTTTGACAAAGCGACTGCATGGCGCGCGTAATGGAATCGACGGTAGTGGCGCCGATCCGGGCAACCAGAATCGTGCCGTGACAAAGCGTGGACAATAGGTTCGCATCGGCGGCCACCAGCAAGGGCGGGCTGTCTAGAATGATCCAATTGAACAGATCGGGCAATCGCTCAAGCATCTTTTTAACTTCCCTGAGGTTTAGCAGCTCGAGCGGGTTCATCACCGGTTCGCCTGCCGTCATAACGTAGAGATTGCTATCGCCGATTCTACGCATCGCTTCGTGTAGCGGAACCTTGCCCTGCAAGTAATCCGCAATACCAGGAGCGCGATCGATTCCGAAGAGATCGTGGATGGTCGGCCGGCGAAAATCGAAGTCGCAGAGCAAAGTGAGATTGCCCGCCAGTTGCGCCTCGGCCAGCGCGAGGTTGGCGGCCACGAAGGACTTGCCCTCTGCCGGAGAGGGGCTGGTGACGATCACGGCGTGGATGGGCTGCATGCTCTGCATGTGATTGATGCGCGTGCGGACGGTTCGAAATTCCTCGCCGGCGGGTTCGAGCGGGCGCGATGCGTCAATGATCAGCCCATTCGGCGAACGAGCGCACGGCACGCTTGGGACCAATGTCAGAAGGTCTTCCGCAAAGTACGCCCCATTGTTCGATGACTGTGGGGCGGCGACCGCGCTTCCGAACGTGGCGAAGGGTTCGGCCAGGCCCGATCGCCGCAAAGCTTCATGTACTCGACTCAAAGATCCTCCCGTTCCTATAGCTTGATGGCGAAGTAGTACACCACCGATCCGGACATGACAAGCACGCCCAGAGCGCAGGCTGCCGACCAGGCCAGCCAAGCCAGCCGCCTGCGGCGTCGCACCACCGACTCATCCTCGATGAGCGAGAGGCTTCCCAAAATCGGCAATTCCGTATGCGCGCGAACATCCCTGAGATTCTTGAGCGTGGCGTCCCGCATTTCGCGCGCTCCCGCCAGACAAAGGCCGGCGATCAGGCCGATCGCGGTTCCCAAGGCGATAATCACCGTTCGTTTGGGTTCGGCGGGGGTCTGGGGAAGGGAGGGCGGATCGAGCTGCTCCAGGCGCTCGCCTTGCTGTCGATTCTCGAGCGCGGTGGACAGCGCGGAGCTGTTCAGATGCCGGTCCAAGTCCTCGTAGTCGCGTTTTGCGAGGTCGCGATCGCGAATCAGCTCATCGTAGTCTTTCATTCCGATCGGCACGCCCTCGATGCGGGCCTGATAGCTCTTGATCGCCGCGTCCAATTGCGCGGCTTGTTTGCGATAGTCCTCCAGTTCCAGATCCTTGGCCTGGAGCAAGCCTTGCGTTCGCTCGATCAGCCCCTCTAATTCGCGCTGTTCGCGAACGAATTGAGGGTTTGCAGGCGCCTGGATGGCTGCGTGAGCCGGTTTGGTGTCGTCCTGCTTCAGAATCGTTTCGCGCTGTTTTTTCGCGGCCGCCAGAAGGCCCGACAGGCGCTGCACGTCCGGATGATTTTCGCGGTAGCGTTGCCGCGACGTTGCCAACTCGTCCTCGTACTGAGAAATCTCGCGATCCTTGCCGGCCAGCGTGTCATTCTTTTGCTGGATGGCGGGTTCCTGAGCATGGGAATCCTTCAACGACGCGAGCTGTTCGCGATAGATCCGGAGTTGGTTCTCACTGAGCAACTTCTCCTGGCCCACCCGATTCAGCGACAGGTTGAGATTGAGCTTCTGGCTCTCGAGCGCCGTCAAATTCTGGTAGTTGTTCTGCTGTTCCTCGGGCAGACGGCCCATATTGCGGGAACGGAACACGCTGAGTCTTTGTTCGATATCGTCCAGTTTCTTCTTGGCCACGTCCCACTGATCCCGCAGAAATTGCGTGGTGGAGACGGTTTCCTGCGAAACCTCGCGAACGTTCTCCTCCAGGAACCGCGCCACTATATCGGTGGTCACTTTCTGGGCCGTGAAGCGATCGCTATATGCGAAGCGGATCTCAAAGGCGGGATATTGCTGTTTTTGGTTCTGCGCCTGATTGAAGCTCAACTGCACCGGAAGAACCTTGATGTCGTGCAGCCTCATGTTGTCGATCACCTCGTCCAGCGGGAGACTCGCGAGCTCCTTCTTGTACAGACCATGCGTGTTGATGATATTGGTCAGCGTGGCGCGATTCAGGATAAGCTGAACCAGCGAGTTCACGCGGCCCTGGAGATCCACGTTCACGTTGGCGGGCACGAAATTTTCCGGCACCTGTGGAGGCACCACGCGAATGGTCGCGGTGGACACGTAGGTGTCGGGCCAGAGGAAGGCCGTCACCACCGATATCACCAGAGCCGCGAAGGCAGGGCCTAATATCCAAGCTTTGTGCCGCCGCAGGATGTCGAGATAATCGTCCAAATCGAGTGCGCGGCGCGCGGAGGGTAACGATCCTTGAGGTTGCATGCTGGTTTTCTTCCGCGTTTCGCTGGACTAGCGGACGATGACGTGATCTCCGTTCTCCAGCAAGATGTTCTGTTCCAGACGCTTGCCGCTGGTGACTTGCTTGTAATTGAAGTAATAGACTTTATTGCCTCTGAGAATGCGGATCTTTTTCGTGTTGGCAAAATCCTTGAAGCCGCCTCCGTGACTTAACGCTTCGAGAACCGTGGTAGGCGTTACCAACGGGAATGCTCCAGGACGGTTCAGCTCTCCGTCCAGGTAAAATTTCTTGCTTCGGACTTCGGTGACGAATACGGTCACGTCCGCGTTGTTGATGTACTTTGCCAGGAGCTCCGTGAGGTGCTTGGTGAGCTGGTCGGGTGTTTGATGCCCGGCTTGCACTTCGCCGATCAGCGGAAGGGTGATCTTTCCGTCGGGCCGAACCGCGACGGGCAAGGTAAAGTCGGGCTCTCGCCACACCTTTATGAAAAGAACATCTTCCGGGCCGATGAGGTACCGGTTAGGATCAACCGCCGCGCCCACACCATCGACGATGATGTTCTCGGGAGGATGAGGACTGTCGGACCTGCTTTGTCCGTCCACCGTCAGGCTGCCGAATGCGATCACTGCCGCGAATGCAGCCTGCGCGGAGAAATGAGCCTTCACGGATGCGCAGTAGCGCCTTCATTGTACAATGTCTCGGTCCGCCTTACGTAATGGTTCGAAACTATGAAATATTTTCTCGCGAAGACCGACCCTGAAACCTACTCCGTCGATCAATTGGAAAAGGAGAAGAAGACCGTGTGGGACGGCGTCCGGAACCCACAGGCCGTGCGCGCGATCCGGGACATGGCTCCCGGCGACAAGGTGTTCATCTATCACAGCGGCGGGCTGGCCGCGGTGGTGGGACTGGCGCGCGTCGGCTCCGAACCGAGAACGGATCCCAAGAATCCGAAATTAGCGGTGGTCGACTTCGAGTTCGTCGGCAGGCTGGAGCCGCCGGTTACGCTGGCCGAAATCAAAGCGTCGAAGCTGTTCGACGATTGGGCGCTGGTCCGGCAAGGCCGCCTGTCAACCATGGCCGCTCCGGAGAAATTTGCCGCCTGGATGCGAAAGAAGTTTCCGAAGGCCGGGATCTGATCGGCGGCTAGACCAAAGCCGGCTCAGTCACTTCGCTCGCGGTGAAATACGCGCAATCCGGATGGTGGAACACCAGGGCGCTGACGCTCGCCTCCGGCTCCATCATCATACCCTCGGTCAACTCGACGCCGATCTCCTCGGGATGCAGCAGCTTCCACATTCCCTGCTGATCGTCCAGGTTGGGACAGGCCGGATAACCGAAGCTGTAGCGCTTCCCGCGATAACGCGATGTAAACCGCTCCTGCATCGTCATCGTGGGGGGATCGGGAAAACCCCAGTCTTCGCGAATGCGCCGATGCAGCCATTCCGCGCAACCCTCGGCGCTTTCAATGGCGAGCGCCTGAAGCGCGTGGGCCTTGAAAAATTCCCCGGCTTGTTTGGCCCGCTCGGATTCCTCGCGAACTCGATCACCCGCGGTGACCACGAATAGCGCCAGGTGATCGCGCCGGCCCTCCTCGGCGTCTAGGACATAATCGCTCAGGCACAGGCCATCCGCGCGGGGCTGCCGGCCGAACTGGAACGTGTGGATCGGGCTTTGGACGCCGGGCGCGAACAAGCGCACCGCGGTGCCGTCGCGTTCGGCTTCGAAGAACTGCCACACTGCCTTCACCTTCATGTATCGCGCCGCTTCCGCCTTCACCTCTTCGACTTCGTGATATAGCTTGAGCGCCTTGGCGTCGCGCTCGGCCAGCAGTTTTTCGAAATTGCCCTTGAATCCGAGATGCCGACCGTACAGCATGTACGGATTAATGTAGCTCCAGATCTCGGGCAGATTCGGCACTTCGCGAACCTTGCGATCAAGATAAGGCGCGGCCGGGATTGGGATGTCGGCCCGAACCTTGGAACTGCGGACTTCCCCCTTCGGCGCGGGCGGCGCGACGGCCTCGACAACGTTTCCACCATCTTCGGAAAAAATGTGCGACGCCAGCACCTGTTCGCGCGTGGCCGGGTCCATGATCTCGTTCAGGATGCGCAGGCCGGTCATGGCGTCCTTGGCGTAAAACGTGGGCGCGGCATAGCTGGGCCCGATCTTCGTTTTAGTGAATTTCTCCGAAAGCGCGGCGCCGCCTACCAGCAGCGGAACGCCCACGCCGTGATCCTTCAAGTCTCCGCCGGTCACTACCATTTGATGCGCGCTCTTCACCAGCAAGCCCGACAGGCCGATGGCATCCGGCTGGTGCTCCTGGCAGGCTTTGATCAAATCCTCCGGTGGAACCTTGATCCCGAGGTTGACCACCTGGTAACCGTTATTGCTCAGGATGATCTCCACCAGATTTTTGCCGATGTCATGCACGTCGCCTTTCACCGTGGCGAGCACGATCTTGCCGCGCGCCGCG
>Ga0302325_10007117_pt1 | contig 24931 bp, 19 predicted proteins | sample Palsa_T0_2_FD_201948 | JGI IMG/M metagenome (GOLD analysis project Ga0302325, IMG submission 201948) | Peat permafrost microbial communities from Stordalen Mire near Abisko, Sweden - Palsa_T0_2 | ecosystem: Environmental > Terrestrial > Soil > Palsa > Peat permafrost | place: Sweden: Abisko... | reverse complement strand
TCTCCTTGAACGGCGACGAGCGGCCTACGGTAACGGCCCTCCGCCGCAACGCGGCCTTGTTGCGGCATTGGGGAGCGCTGCTGCCCGGCATGCGGCCGGAGCGCGCCAACCCTGTGCGGCTGGCCACCGGCAAACTCCCACCCGGAGTGACTGCCACCGAAGTGGTTTCGCGCACGCCTGGCGTGGCTTCCGCGGTCTCCATCGTCAACCAAAGCCGCCAGCCGTTCCGGAGGACGTTGCGCGCGTGGGATCCTTTCGCCAAGCGTTCCATCGAGATTGAAAACGTCCAACTCGCGCCGCACGAGACGTTATGGCTGCCCGTGAATGTCTCGCTCGGCGGCGCCGGGCTTTGCCGCGAATGCACTGAATTCTCCAACGCCGAACATATTGTATACGCGACGGCGGAATTGCAGACCGTCGAGTTCGAAAACGGCACGCTGGCCATGGAGTTCGCCGCGCCCGCACCGGCCGAGGCCGTGCTGCAGCTCGCGCGGCGGCCCAGTGGACCTTACCTGGCGGGCGGCCATCTCGTCGAGTTCGATTTTGATGAGAAGACTCTGCGCGTCCGCTTGAAGATCCCGCAGGGCAAAGGCCCCGCCAGCCTGATCCGCGTCGCGCTGGCCATCGAAGCGCCGGAACACTCCGCCTTCTTCGAGGAGGCCAAACGCCTCATCATCGGCCGCGCCAACATAATCTCCACTTCCTACTCTTCCGAACAGCTTGCCGATCGCTCGCGCCTGCGCCTGCCCGAAGGGTTTGCCGCCACGCCCACCAGGAAGTCTCCCTTGGAAATCGACTATGCGGTGGATGTGCCTGCCGACGCCCTGCACGGCGATTGGGCCAATCTGGCTATTGAGGGGGATGGCGTGCCGCTCGGCCGCGCCCATCTGCAACTGTTCCGGCCCGCATCGGTGCATCTCCCCGAAGGCCTCCGGCTGCATTTCGGCGCCGCCGCGGATCTGGCCGTGGAGCCTGCCATCATCCCCATCGACGCCACGGCCGGCCGCACGGTGGATGTCGACGTTCGCAACAACTCTCCCGAAATCCAAACTTACGCCATCCAGCCCGCGGGTGAGGGCTTTCAATTCCTGCCGCCCAAAACGGAACTGAATTCCGGGGGCGTCATGGATCGCGGGCTCGCGCTGCGCGTCTTCCCCGATAGCGCAACGCCCGGCCTGCACGACTGGGTTCTGCGCTTCTCCGGCGGCGCCAAGCTGGAGATTCCCGCCCGATTCCTGGCCATCCCGCGCGGCCGGGCTGTGGCATGGTCCGCGGACCTCGATGGCGACGGCACGCCCGAGTGGGTCCTCGAGAACCAGAAGGCCCGCGCGGTGTTTTCGGCCCAGGATGGCGGCCGGTGGCTGGAGTTCGTATGGAAGGATTCCGCGCCGAACGGTCTGAACGTGCTGCCGGAAAGCGGCGCTTTCACCGGCGCGGGTGCGGTGGAAGTACACGCCGGCGACGGCGAGCTTGATTTCACCGGCAAGGACTGGAAACGGACCGTGCGGCTCTCCGGCGCCGAAGCGAAGCTTACCGTGGAGCAGAATACGCCGTTGCCAGCGGAGACGCTCGAAACCGGCAAGCACAACGAAATCTCGTTCCAGGTGGCGCGCGAATCCGCTACTCATGCCGTCTACACGCTGGCTAAATAATGGCTAAGAAAGTCCCTCACTTCGGGTAATAGCCGTCGCGCGTTCGGACCATCAGCCCCGGCCTTACCGCGGTCAGCTTGATCTTACGATAGCTGCCGTTCGCATCCGTTCGTTGTGGAGTGTAACCGATGCTGTATTGGTTGCGCAGCGCGTCTTCGATCTGCGTATAAATCTTCTCGATCGGTTGGTCCCCGGTTACCTGGAAGAACGCGCCGCCGGTCTCCTCAGCCAGGCGTTGCATCGCTTTCCTGCCATGGCTGGCCACCATCGTTTCAATGGCCCGTTTGCCGGGGCGATAGAGCGGGGCGTGATCGGCGAACAGGATGGAGTAGATGATCGTATCAGCCCGCTGCGCATACTCGATGGCCGTCACGATGGATATCTGGTCGCGAAAAGCCACGCCATCCGAGAGCAGAATATACGCCTTCCGGCCTCTGCGCTGCCGCATGAGATTCTCGGAGCAATCGCGGACGGCGGTATAAAGCCGGGTCGCGATCTGGCCGGGAATCCGGAGTTGGGCCAACGCCGCATCGAGGTCCGGGCGCGAAGAAGTGAAACCCTGCAGCACCTCCACGTTGACGTCGAAATGCGCGATGAAAGCCCGATCGCTATCGCGCAATACCTGGTCGAGAAACGTGTAACTTGCGCTTCTTTCGCGCTCCAGCACGCCCGTCTGGCTGCGGCTGGTATCCACCAGCAATCCGATCGTGAGCGGCAGGCCGGATTCCTGCGAAAAGTAGCGGATGGTTTGCGGCACGCCATCTTCCAGCAGCACGAAGTCGTTGCGATCCAGATCTTTGACGAACCCGCCTTCCCGGTCGCGGACGGTCGCCAGTAAAGTGACGACATTCACATCGGTAGAGAACTTCGCTTCTTGTGCGCTTAGAGTAAGCAGCGATAACAGAAGCAGAACGCCGCGGGAAACTCGCATAACCTGCTAGACCCGCTGCGGGCCCCCGGCGTTTCACACAACCGTTTGTCAATTAGCAACTGCCGCGGGTACCGGCTTCCGCGCCCGGAATCGGAACGCGTAAGGTTCCATCACATCCACATGTACATCGTCGAAACCGGCGGCTGTCAGCCGAGCGGGAAATGTGCCCGGGTCGACCACTACCATGTTGTCCCCGAGGTGCAGCAGCCGGAACGTACGGCTGTACAGACTGTCGGTCCCCGCGAAAACTGCACCCGGCCGCAGCACCCTCGCCACCTCGCTCAACAATCGGTCTTGCATCGTGGCGGAGGGCACGTGATGCAGCATGGTGAAACAAACTGCTCCGTCAAAGGTCCGGTCGGGGAACGACATCGCCGTGGCGTCCTCGCATACCACCCGGACATTCCGATCGGCTTGCCGGCGACGCAGCCGGTCCGCCTGCGCGTGGTTCACCTCCACGCAGCTTAAACGTGCCACGCGGGCGCGCAGCAGGTCCGTCGAGACCCCTGGACCCGGTCCCACTTCCAGCACATTTCCCCCCAAATCCAGGCCTTCGAGCGTCCAGGGCAGAATGTGGGTTTCGACGACTTTTTTCCAGCGTGCCGATCCACATAGCCAGCGATGCATCAGGTTCATAGAGCCATGATCCCTCCAATTTGAGAATGTCGCAAGACTGGTGTTATGCCAAAGGATATCTCGATCGCGACACACACCGCCCGATCGGCCCTAACACCCGGCGCCGCCACGCGGCGTGCGGAATAAAGGAGTAGAATTGATCCATGCTGCGACCCGCTGCCTGGCTGTGTCTTTGCCTCTGGGTCCCCCTGGCTGTCGCGGGAGGCGCGGAAGGCCAAACCCAGCAGCCGCCGGCGAATCGGAACGACGAGATGACCACCCACGAAACGCCCGCGACGTTCCGCACCAAGGTCAATCTGGTGCTGGTGCCGGTGGTTGTCCGCGACAAGCAAGGGCGCGCGGTCGGCGACCTCCATCAGGAAGACTTCCAGCTCTTCGATAAAGGCAAGCCGCAGACGATTACATCCTTTTCCATCGAGACACTAGCCAGCCAGGCCGCCGAGTCCGCCAAAACGGAGACGGCTCCCTTGCCCGATAGCGAAGCGCCCGCCACCATCAATCCGGCTGACGTTCCCAAACGCTTCGTCATATACTTCTTCGACGATGTGCATATCTCCCAAGGAGATCTGATGCAGGTGCGCACCGCCGCCGAACGCCACATCGACGAATCGCTGGCTCCCACCGACCGGGCCGCTATCTTCACCACTTCCGGCCGGACCACGCTCGATTTCACGGACGACCGCGCCAAGCTGCACGCTACCCTCCGCCGCATCACTCCCCAACCCATCGCGCGTGCCATGAGTCAGTTGTGCCCGGATATCAGCTATTACCAGTCGGACTTGATCATGAACCAGAACGACCCCGGCGCCTTAAACGCCGCCGTGCAGGACGCGATCGCGTGCATGATGCTGGACCCCACCGACAAGGCTTCCGTGCAAGTTGCGCAATCCACGTCCCGGGCCACGGCTTCGCAGGTGCTCAACACGGGTGAGTCGGAAAGCCGTGTCTCGCTCCAATCGCTCAGGGAAGCGGTGCGGCGGATTTCCGCCATGCCGGGACAGCGCGCCATCGTTCTGGTTTCTCCGGGTTTCCTTACGCTCGCCGATCTTTTCCAGGAGAAGACCGAACTCATCGACCGTGCCATACGCGGCAACGTCATCATTAGCACCCTGGACGCGCGCGGTCTGTATACCATCATTCCGGGCGGCGATGCCAGCCAGCCCAGCCCCCAGAGCATCGTTGGGGGAAACATGCGGTCCCAATATCAGTTGGCCAGTTCCCTAGCCCAGGAAGACGTGCTCGTCGAAATGGCCTATGGAACCGGCGGCGTGTTCTTTCACAACAGCAACGACCTGGTGGAGGGATTCAAGCGCGTGGCCGCGCGGCCGGAGTTTGTTTATGTGCTGGGCTTCTCGCCGCAGAACCTGAAGCTCGACGGCCGGCTGCACGGCTTGAAGGTTACGCTCCGGAACTCCATCAAGCTGGAAGTGCAGGCGCGCAAGGGCTACTATGCTCCCCAGCACCTGGCCGACCCGGCGGAGACCGCCAAGCAGGAAATGCAGGACGCGCTTTTCTCGCGCGAGGAATTGCGCGACATCCCGCTGGTGATGCACACCCAGTTTTTCAAGCCCACCGCGGAAGACGCCAAGCTCTCGGTGCTGGCGCGCGTGGATGTGAAACATTTGCATTTTCGCAAGGAGAATGGACGCAACCAGGACGACCTGATGGTTGTCTCGGGACTCTTTGACCGGAACGGAAACCTGGTTAGCGGCAACTCCAAGACCATCGAAATGCGCCTGAAGGACCAGACACTGGAGAGCAGGCTGGACTCGGGCATCACCGTGAAAAGCAGCTTCGACGTGAAGCCGGGCAGTTACATGATCCGGCTGGTGATCAGAGACTCCGAAGGACAACTGATGGCAGCCGCCAATGGCACTGTCGATATTCCCATGAACTGAGGTGCAAATTGAGATACACAATGCAGCTTTGCAGCATGTTACTTGTGACAGCCGCAGTGATTGCGGCGGGCGCGGCAGCGCGGGCTCAGGACGCCAACGCGCAGGCCTCCGGCGGGCTGCCGGTGATCAAGAGCGAGACGCGCCTGGTGCTTGTGGACGCGGTCGTGACCGACAAGAAAGGACAATACGTTCAGGATCTGGAACAGAAAGATTTTAAGGTCTTGGAAGACAACAAGGAACAAACCATCACCAGTTTCTCTTTCGAAGCTAATCCTAACTCGCCGAATAACAAACAGCAACACTATATGGTGCTGCTGTTCGATAACGCCACCATGGATTTTGCCGACCAGGCGCGCGCACGCCAGGCCGCGGCGCAGTTCATCGACGCCAATGCCGGTCCGAACCGCCTGATGGCCATTATCAACTACGCCGGCAGCATCAATGTGGCGCAGAACTTCACGGCGGACGCCGACCGGCTGAAGAAGGTAGTCGCGGGGGTCAAATTCTCGCCGGTTTCGCCCAACGAGCCAGTGCAGGTGGCGTCCACGGGCATGCCGAATCTGGGCAGGGCCGAAGCGTCATTCGGGCTGTGGGACGAGTTACTGGCTCTGCGCAGCATGGCTAAGCTTTTGGCGCCCATACCCGGCCGCAAGATGGTAGTGTTCCTGACCGACGGTTTCAGGGTGCCCCCCGAAAGTATGTCGGAGCTGACCGCCGTGATTTCGGAATGCAATCGCGCGAACGTGGCGATCTACCCCATCGACGTGCGCGGTCTGGTGACTGCCATGCCGGTGGGACCCAGCGGCGCGAGCCTGGGGTCTCCATTGAGTTCCCAACAGGTGCGGCTGATTCCGGCTTCTTACAGCCCGGCGAATTCGATGGGCGTGGCCTTCTTCCAGCACGGCGGTGGAGGGGGCGGCACCGGCGGCGGCACGGGAGGCGGCACGGGTGGAGGTACCGGTGGCGGCACAGGCGGTGGTAAAGGAGGCGGCACGGGCGGCGGTACCGGCGGAGGCACAGGCGGCGGTAAAGGCGGCTCCACTGGCACCGGTTCGGGCGGTAAAGGCGGCACCAGCGGCGGCGGCACGAACAACAACAACCCCAACAACAATACCCTGAATCCGTACAATCAGTCCCGCAATCTGATTCCGCCGTTCCCGACCAGCGCCACGACCAACCAACAGGTCCTCTTCGCGCTGGCGGATGGCACCGGCGGTTTCGTGATCGTCAACACCAACGACCTGTTGGGGGGATTGCAAAAGATCGGCAAGGAGCAAGACCAGTTCTACTTACTGGGTTACACGCCGCCTGAAACGGCGGAGGGAAGCTGCCATTTCCTGAAGGTGAAACTGGACCGTCCGGGAACCTCCGTCCGCTTCCGTAACGGCTATTGCAACGTGAAGCCCGCGGACGCGCTGGCGGGGAATCCGGTCGAGAAGGATCTGGAAAACCGCGTAGCCGGCTCCGCGGCCGGTGTGCCCGGCGCCAGCATGCAAGCGCCGTTCTTCTATTCGTCGAACAACACCGCCCGCGTCGATGTGGCCATCGATATCCCGGCGCAGAGTATCAAGTTCGAGAAGGAGCATGGGAAATTTCATGCTGAGTTGAACATCCTGGCTATCGCCTACCGCCCTGACGGAAGTGTGGCGGCGCGTTTCAGCGACAACAAGAAGATCGAGGTGGAGAACAAGAAAGAGGTGCAGGCCTTTAACGAGCGGCCGTATTATTACGACGGCCAGTTTGACATCGCGTCCGGCCAGTACACACTGAAGGCCGCCTTCAGTTCCGGAGGCCCCAGCTTCGGCAAGCTGGATATGCCTCTGACTGTCGACCCCTACGACAGCAAGCAATTCGGCCTGAGCGGCCTGGCGCTCAGTAAGGATCTGCACCGGGCCGCCGACGCCGGTTCGGAACTGGACGCGGTCTTGCTCGAAGGCCATACGCCCCTGATCGCGCAAGGGTACCAGTTCACGCCCGCTGCGGCGTACCGTTTCAAGACCACGGACCACGCGGCTTTGTACGCCGAAATCTACGAACCGCACGCGGTGGATAAGACTCCGCCCATCGTGGGAATCCAGCTTCGCGTGCTGGACCGCAAGACCCACGAAGCCAAGCAGGACTCCGGACTGATGGGCGTAAGTAGCCAGATTCGCGCCGGCAATCCGGTGATTCCGGTGGGACTCAAAATACTCGTGGATAAGCTGACCCCTGGCGCGTATAGCGTAGAGGTGACGGCGAAGGACGCGCTCAACAATTCGAAGACGAGGACCGCCGACTTCGACGTCGAATAACCTTGTCCCGTTTTTTGTTCGGTTTTTTTCGGTACAATGCCCGTATGAAGCTCTATATCGCGGCACTCGCGTTATTGCTGCCCTGCTTGGCGACCGCTCCGGATCCGATCCACGGAAACGATCTCGGCGATCCGAAGGCCCCCATTCTGATCGAGGTCTTCAGCGATTTCCAATGCCCGGCCTGCAAACGGTTTCACGACGAAGAGCTGCCGTTGATCGTCTCGGATTACGTGGCACACGGCAAGGCGTACCTGGTGTATAGATACTTTCCGCTGCCGCAGCACCCTTACGGCCGCAAAGCCGCCGAGTTGGTCTGCGCCTGCGCACAGATCGGCAAGTACGAGCCGGCCGCCGATATCTTGTTCGCCAAACAGACCGCCTGGTCGCAGGACGGTAAGCTCGACGAAACTCTCGCCACCGTACTCACACCAGCCGAACAGAAGCAAGTGACAGCGCTGGTTAGAGACCCGCGCGTGCAGGAACCCATCGAGCACGATCTGGCGGAAGGCCGCGCGCTTCCGCTGGCCAGCACCCCCACCGTGTTGGTGACTTACAAATCCAAGCAGTTCAAGCTCTATGGCGAAGGCCTCTTCAATTACAAGTGGGTTAAGGAGACCTTGGATGACCTTCTTAAGCAATAAGACGCCGGCCGCGGCTGCATTGACCCTGCGAATAGTACTGGGCGGCATCTTCGTGTATGCCGCCTGGATGAAGCTGCAGGAGCCTTGGGCGCTGTTCGCCATGGCTATCGATTCTTATCAAGTGCTGCCGTCGTGGGCGGTGGAACTTGCCGCGCGCGCTCTCCCATGGTTCGAATTGTTGCTGGGCGTGTGGCTCCTCGCTGGCATATGGCGCCGTGTTTCGACGGTTGCGGCGACCCTGCTGCTCGCCGTCTTCTTCGGCCTGATGGTCAGGGCTATCGTCAAAGGCATGCAGATCGACTGTGGCTGCTTCGGACCCGGCGAGCGCCTTTCCTGGATCACGCTGCTTCGGGACGGCGCGCTGCTGGCCAGTTCGTTGTTCGTCACCGCTATGGCCTTCCGCCCGTGGGGCGGGACTCGAGCCCAGCGGCCCGTCTTAGAGAAAACATCCACGCCCGAATCGTCCGATCGAGCCCAGCCTGTTCGCTGACCTGGCTCTGCCGCGTGCCGCGCCGGGGCCGGCGATCCTAGTGTAGTGTGGGGCGGGCCATCGGTTTCTGTGGCCGGCCCACTTGAATACCGACCAGCGCAGACGATAGAAAAGGATCGTCCGCGCCACGGTTGTACCGGACTAGTCAGTCGCAGGAGCCCTTGCCGCCGGACGAACTATCCGCCGGGGCGGGGCTGATGTGTGCCGGTGTGCTGCCGGAACTTGCGTCAGGGCTGGAGGACCTGTGCCTGCCCCCCGCACGGAACGTATAACTGGCCAGCCATACCCAGTTAGCGAAGGCTGCGTCGCCGTGCCCTCCGGTCAGATCGTCGGGTACGCTGCGCGTGCGGTCGCGATAAATCGCCCGCGCGATGGTCACCGTGAGGACATTGCCGTTCCTTGCGTATTGGAGGCCCGGCTCCACGGAGATCGCGAAGCCCGGCCGGCGGAAGCCGAGATCGTTGCCGGTCGGAAACAGATTACGCGCGGGCACCCCCTCCATTCGTGGACCAAACGTGACGGTCAACCCGCGAATCCTGCTGATCGGGTGCGCGACGCCGCCCTCCAACAGATACTGATCCATGACCGCGTTGTATTGCGTTAGAGTGATGGGATTCAGAGTCGAGCTTCTCAGGACGCCGTTAATATCTTCTAGCATCGCGGTATAGGTCCCGTTGAAATAGAGCTGGCTCGATAGCACGTTCTTGTAGGCGTTCCATTGAAGCGGAATGCCCCAGCCGCCCTGACCGGGCTGAATGGAATAGTCCACGATCGTCGTGGTTGTTTTTCCGTTTGCTCCTTCGACAACATTCGCCACGTTGTCTTTGCCGGTGGGAAGTAGCAAGCCGAAGCCTAACTGGATATTGCCGTGAGTGTTCTCCCTTGGATCCCACAGCCACCCGTTCGCCATGAACGACATGTCACCAATGCCGGAGGAGGTGTAAACAATCGACGAATCGTTAGTGTGGCGGCTCGCCGTGAGCAGCGGGACGTCGGTCGAAAAGCTGAACCGCGGCGAGAACTGATAAGTTGCGCTGAAGTTCTCCAGGTTGATCTTATTTTCGACCTGTGTGCCTTCCTGTACCCTGTAATTCTGCTCGACAGGCCCGACAAAGTGAATGTACGAGAACTGATGCCGGTATGCGATACCGAATTCCCATTGGCCAGGAGACAGATAACCGCCCTCGCTCTCCGGACCGCCCTGTTCGCCGTTGGACCTGGCGACAATGCAGCCCTGACCGAAAGCTGGAGCTACTGCCGCCGCCGAGGCGGCCAGGCAGATAGCGAGAATTGTGCGCTGACGAAGACCCATTGAACGTTGCATGGAAAGTATTTTAGGGGCGCGCGCACAAACAAGGCAATACGAAAAAACAATTACTGAATTAGGATTAGTTATTTGTAACTACATGTGATTCACAAGAGCCGATGGCGGCGCGGACTTGCGATCGCCCGTTAGCCAGGCGAGCCGCTCATCCAACTCCGGCCGGTGAATTTCGCCAAGCACGCGCGAGAATACCGTTCCGCTCTCGTCCAGGAACGCCGTATCCGGAACGCCCTTTCCCATCCGAAGCTTGTCGAGGTCGTCCGCCGAAGCGCCGGACCATACGGGAAAACCAACATGATACTGCTCCACAAAGGCAGCAATGTCCTTTATGGTCTTGTCGTCGTCGAGCGAAATGGCGATGAACGTAACGCCTTTCGCCGCCCATGTCTTTTCCGCTTCCACCAGCATGGGCATCTCCTCGCGGCAGGGGACGCACCAGGTCGCCCAGAAGTTCAGAACGACGATCTTACCGCGATAGTCGCGAAGCCGAACCTTCTCTCCGGAGAGACTCCGCAGAGTAAGATCGGACGGCTTCTTGTCGGCAGCGGGCAGCGTAACGGCGATTAGCGAGAGCGAGACGGCGAATGCGGGACGGAACATAGAGCTTGTATACCGCACATAGCGCGCGGTTCGCAAGTTACTGCGCCGCCGCCTGACTTGTCAGCTCTTTCAAGTAGCGGTAGTAGAAATCCACGCCGTCGTAGAACGCGGCCGCGCGCACCCGTTCGTCCCTGCCGTGTGCGCGGATATCGTCCTGGTCGATAGCGACGCCATTTACGCCATAGGTCGGGATGCCCGCGCCGATGGTATAGATGCTGTCGGAGGCGCCCGTTTCCATGTCCGGAATCACCGGCACTCCCGGCCACATTTGCGCGGCTACACGTTCCAGCGGCCGTAGTATCTCGGGTTTGGGCAGGATGGGTGAAAATGCCATCTTGTCCGGTGCGCCGTCTGTCACATTGCCGGCGTTGTCCACGAAACGCACCGTGACTTGCGGGTCGGCAAAGATGCCGATCAGCTTCTGGCGAATCTCCTCCGCGGAGTGGCCCGGCAGGATGCGGCAGTTCACGTTGGCCTGCGCGAGTTGCGGCAAAGCATTGTTGGCGTGGCCGGCGCTCAGCCGCGTGGCAACGCACGTGGTGCGCATGGTGGAGTTGTAGCGCGCATCCCGCGAAAGGCGGGCGATGGCGGCTTCGTCCGGCGGCGTGTGGAAGATGGCCCGCATGTCGTCGGCGGTTTGCCCGGTTTCCAGATTGGCGCGGCGCTCGAAGTAAGTGCGCGTCACTTCGTTCAACTCGAACGGAAACGGCGCGCGCTCCAGGCGGGAGAGCGCGTCCGCAATGTGGTAAATGGCATTGTCGGGCACGGGCAGCGAACTGTGGCCGCCCGGATTGGTCGCGGTCAACTGGAAGTCGGAGTAGAGCTTTTCGCTGGCCTCGATGTCTACGTCCACGGCTTTGCCATTGACGGAAGTGACGCCGCCGGCATCGGGGTTGAGCGCAAATTCGGCATCCACCAGGTCGCGATGATTGCGTAGCAGCCAATCGACGCCATTCGATTTGCCGCCTTCCTCGTCGGCGGTGAGCGCCAGGATGATATCGCGGTCGGGCCGGTAGCCTTCCCGTTTGAAGCGGATGAACGCGGTGACCACGGCGGCGTCGTCGACTTTCATATCCTGCGTACCGCGCCCGTAGAAGTAGCCGTCTTTTTCCACGAACTCGAACGGATTGGTGGTCCAGTCTTCGCGGCGGGCCTCCACCACGTCGATGTGCCCGATGATCAGGATTGGCTTGTGAGCGCCGCTGCCGTGCAGGCGCGCCACCAGGTTTCCCTTGCGCTCGTTGGGTCCCAGAACCTGGGCGTCAGCCGGGGCGAACCCTGCGTCAAGCAGCCGCTGCCGCATCGCTTCGGCGGCGACAGTCGTGCTGCCTACCGAATCGGTGGTATTGATTTCAACCAACTGCCGGAAGATGTCGTGGGAGAGGCTGCGGGTGGTATCGTCAAGCTGTGCGCCGGACGCAAGGGACAGAAACAGCAGCGTGGCGCATGCGCTCCTGCGTGCCGGGCCGGCACTCGTGCGGACAAAGGGCTTTGACGCGTTCCACATCTGCCCATGTTCGCAGAGTGGCGGCCGCTGTGGCAACACGGAGCGGCGCCCGTTGTGGCAACATAAAGATGATTCCATGATCCGCTTCATCGTCTATTTTTGCGCCGCCCTGCCGTTCGGTTCGCTTACAGTTTTCGCGCAGCAGCCCGGGCCCGCCCGCGGCCAAAAGGAGTTCGTACAGTCGTGCGGCTTCTGCCATGGCGAGGATGCCACCGGCTCCCGTGCGCCCGACCTGGTGCGCTCCCCGCTGGTCAACAAGGATCTGGGCGGCGACCTGATCGCGCCCGTCATTCGCAACGGCCGCCCCGACCAGGGCATGCCCGCCCTGCCGCTAGCCGAAGCCACCATCCAGGACATCGTGGCTTTCCTGCACATGCGCGTAGGACAGGCGGCCAAGAGCTCCCACGTCGGCGGCGATTATCCCCTGGAGCGCCTGCTCACCGGCAATGCCGACGCCGGCCGCGCTTACTTCAATGGCGCGGGCAAGTGCGCGGCATGCCACTCGCCCACCGGCGATCTGGCGGGCATTGCCAGGAAATATGCGCCGCTTTTTCTGGAGGAGCGCATCCTCGCTCCGCGCCCGCCGGGGCATGCGCCAGTGACCGTGACCATGCCTTCCGGCGAACAGGTTACAGGTAAGCTCGACCATCTGGATGAATTCTCCGTGTCACTGCGCGACGCGGGCGGTTGGTATCGCTCCTGGCCCCGCGGCCAAGTGACAGTAAGTGTACAAGATCCGCTGCAGGCCCATCGCGAAATGCTGACAAAATATACGGACGCGGATATCCATAACCTATTCGCCTATCTGGAGACTCTGAAGTGAACGCCAACCTTAATGACGTGGCGCGCGCACTCATGCGTGCCGTGCCGGCACTCGTGCCGACACCCCGCAGGGCCGGCCTTCTGTGTGCCACCATGGCGGCAGTGCTCAACTCCGGCATGGCGCTGGCGCAAGGCCTGGACCCCGCCGCGCTGCTGAAGCTGCCCACCGATACCTGGCCGACTTACAACGGCGACTATACCGGCCGCCGCTACAGCCCGCTGAAGCAGATCGATTCTTCGAACGTCAAGTCGCTGACGCTGGCCTGGGCGTTCCAGGCCAACTCGCAGGCCATCAAGTCGACGCCGCTCGAAGTGAACGGCATCCTGTACTTCACCGTGCCGGAACAGGTATGGGCTATCGACGCGCGCACCGGCCGCCAGGTCTGGCATTACCACTACAAGAAGTCCGACGGCGATCACATCGGCCATCGCGGCGTGGCCATGTGGGACAACTGGCTGTACTTTGAAACTCCCGATGCGCATTTGGTCTGCCTGGACGCCAAGGACGGCCGCGCGCGCTGGGATATCGAACTGGCCGACGTGCAGCTCGGCTACTTCGCCACCATGGCGCCGCTGGTGGTGGGCAACCACGTGATCGCGGGCGTCTCGGGCGATGCCACGGATATCCCCGGATTTCTGGAGGCAGTGGACCCCGAGACCGGCAAGCAGCAATGGCGGTGGTACACCGAGCCGAAGCCGGGCGAGCCGGGCGCGGAGACCTGGCCCAAGGACGGCGATGCCATCACACATGGCGGCGGCATGACCTGGATGACCGGAACTTACGATCCGGAGCTGCATCTGCTCTACTGGGGCACCGGCAATCCGAATCCTGTGTTGGCCGGAGACGCGCGGCTCGGCGACAATCTGTACACCTGCTCCATCGTGGCGCTGAATCCCGATACGGGCAAGCTGGTGTGGGCCTTCCAACCCTCGCCGCACGACACTCACGATTGGGACGCCGTGGAGACGCCCGTGCTGTTCGACGCGCACTTCGGCGGCAAGCCGCGCAAGCTGTTGGCGCAGGCCAGCCGCAACGGATTCTTCTTCGTGCTCGACCGGACCAATGGCGAGCATCTGGTCACTGCGCCCTTCATCGAGACCAACTGGACTGCGGGGATCGATGCGCGCGGCCGCCCGATCACGCTCAAGGAGAAAGAGCCGCACGCCGACGGACGGCTGGTCTATCCCGGCTCAGACGGCGCCACCAATTGGATGTCGCCCAGCTTCGATCCGCAGCTTGGCTTGTTTTACGTGGTGGCGCGGCGGGTCTACAGCATTTTCTATTACACCGCCACCGGAAAACCGGAGGGCTGGGCCGGGCGCGATCACAACATCTGGGAAGAATCCACGCTGCGCGCTATCGATTACCGCACCGGCGACATCCGTTGGAATCACGAGCTGGGTCCCAACGAAAGCGTCGCCGGAATTCTGACCACCGCCGGCAACCTGTTGTTCACGGGCGATTCCCAAGGCAACCTGCTGGTGCTCGATCCGGCCACGGGCAAGACGCTTTGGCACGTGAACGCCGGCGGCTCGATGCTCAGCTCGCCAATGACGTATATGTTGGATGGGCGGCAATACGTAGTCGAGGGAGTGCAGGGCGTGCTGTACGCCTGGGCGTTGCCGGAGTGAAGTGACTATTCCGGATCTGGCTCAGCTCAAGCAAATGGAGGCGCGCTTCGCGCCCGTCGAACTGCGCGTGGACACTTCCGGCCTGTCGCCCGGCGACAGGAGCGCGCTCGCGAAGCTCATCGAAGCCGCGGGCGTGATCGACGATATCTTCCTGACGCAGTTGTGGAGCGGCAATCACGCCATGCACGCGCGGCTGCAGAAGGACGCGACGCCGCTAGGTAAGGCGCGTCTGGATCATTTCCGGTTCAACAAAGGCCCGTGGTCGGACCTCGACGATTACGCCGCTTTCCTGCCCGGATCGCCGCCGCGCAAACTGCCGGGCGCGAACTTCTATCCGGAAGATATGCGCCGCGAGGAGTTCGAGGCTTGGACCAGGACGCTGCCGGATGCGCAGCGCCGCGAAGCCGAGGGATTTTTCACGGTGATCCGGCGGGATGCCGGGCAGGGTTTTACGGTGACGCCGTACAGCCTGGAATACGGGCACGATCTGACACGCGCGGCTGCGTTGCTGCGCGAAGCGGCCGGCCTTACGGACAACCCATCGCTGCGCCGGTTTTTGAACCTGCGCGCCGGCGCGTTCCTATCCAACGATTACTATGCGAGCGACGTGGCCTGGATGGATCTGGATGCGCCGCTCGATATCACGATCGGGCCTTATGAAACCTACAACGACGAACTGTTCGGCTACAAGGCGGCGTTCGAGGCCTATGTGAACTTGCGTGACGGCCGCGAGACGGAGCGTCTGCAGCGGTTCGCGGGCCATTTGCAGGAGATCGAGGATAACCTGCCCATCGAGCCGCGGCACCGTAACCCGAAGCTGGGGGCGCTGGCGCCGATCGCGGTGGTGAACGAGATCGTGGCGGCGGGCGATGGCGCCCACGGCGTCCGTACGGCTGCTTATAACCTGCCCAACGATGAGCGCGTGGTCCAGGAAAAAGGCAGCAAGCGGGTGATGCTGAAGAACGTGCAGGAGGCCAAATTCCGCGCCATCCTGGCGCCCATCGCCGCGCGCGTGCTGCCCAAGGGCGCGCAGGCCGATCTCAGTTTCGATTCGTTTTTCGAGCACATCCTGGCGCACGAACTGAGCCACGGTATCGGGCCGCACCGGATCGAGTCAGGCGGGCGAAGCACCAACGCGCGCCAGGAATTGAAGGAACTCTATAGCGCCATCGAGGAGGCCAAGGCGGATATCACGGGCCTGTTCATGCTGCAATACCTGTTCGATCGCGGCCTGTGCGGCGTGGGCGCTAGCGGCGGTGTAGCGGCGGCGGAGCGGCGGATGTACACCACATTCCTGGCATCCGCGTTCCGGTCGCTTCGTTTCGGGTTGACCGACGCGCACGGCAAAGGCATGGCGCTGCAATTCAACTATCTTTCGGACAAGGGCGGGTTCGTGGCCAACGCGGACGGCACCTTCGCGGTGAACTACGCGCTGATCAAGCCCGCCGTGCGCGACCTGACGCACGACTTACTGACGCTGGAGGCGGAAGGCAATTACGCCGGCGCCCGGCAGATGCTGGACAGCCTCGGCGTCGTGCGTCCCGGCATGCGGAAGGCGCTGGACTCGCTGCAGGACTTGCCAACCGACATCAGGCCTTCGATGAACCCTTGACCGCACCATCACCACCCAGAGAGCATTTTTAGGCTCCGCCGATCGAAGAACGCCGCATCCGCCGCGCGAAAATAGCGCTGGATCTCCGCGCCGCCGAAGTTCACGGTGGTCTGGTCCCACTCGCACCGGGTGCAATAAGGAGCACCGTCGCCGTCGGGCGCCCCCGCGGAAAAGAACGACCTTGCCCGGCGATACTTCTCGGAGTTGAACACATCGCTGCCGTTGCCGTCGAATCTGGCGAAGACCAGATCCGCATCCGGCCGCGGCGCCCCGCAGCAGGGCAGAATTCTGCCCGTTGCGTCCATCACCATGTTCTTGTACAGCCAGTGGCACGTGTGGCCTGCGCTCGGCGGTGTCTCGCTGGAGGCGGGCAGGTCCCACGGCTTCTCAAACGCCCGCGCAATGGCTTCGGCGTCTACGCTTTCAGGAAACGGGTTCCAGTTTTCGGGCTGGTTGCTGAGCGCCAGCCACTCGAACCGCCGCACGCCGCCCTTCACTGCTGCCGGGCGAATCTCGGGATCGTCCCACGTCACATCAAACGGATTCACCACCCGGAACTGATCGACGCCGAGGTCGCGCGCCATGCGCGAAGCCAGCGGAATCTCGTGCGCATTGTGTTCAAACGCCAGAAAGTTCCACGACAGCACCGGTGCGCGCCTGGCCCGCCTGCGCCTGGCTTCCACCAGCCGGCCGACATTCTCGAAGACGAGCTCCAGCTTGCCGTTGCGGCGGAAACGCTGGTAGACGGGCTGTGTTGCGCCATCGATCGACAGCACCATGAAATCGAGGCCGGATTCAACGTAGGCGTCCGCGTCGAACCGCGATACGGAAAGGCTCGTCGAGAGCGCCGTCGCCAACAGATAATTCTTCGCCCGGCGGATGAGCTTCGGTGTATTGAGGTTCAGCAGCGGCTCGCCGTAATTGCAGAAATAGACGCCAATCGCATGAGGGCCAAATCGTTTCAGCAGCGCCGCGAAGCGGTCTGCCGGCAGCGTGCCCTTGTGCCAATCGAATATCTGCAGCAGCTCGGAGCGTTCCGAGTGGACGCAACCCGGGCACGCCAACTGGCACATATCCGAGGGATCCACGACCAGACCGTAGGGCCGCGAGAGTACCGCCGTGCTGCGGGCATGGAAGTGATACTTGGCGAGGCATATATTGAGAATCTTGAGCGTCAGCGCCTGCGCCTGTGGCGCCTCGAAACGCGAGCGCAGACCGGCATATAAATCCGGCTTGAATCTCTCGACAACCGCGGCCGCGGAAGCCGCGCTCCGACACTGCCGGAGTTCTAGATCGATCTTCGACAAAGTGGGTAAGGCAGTATGGCCGCCATACAGGGAGGCGGGAACAAGGCGATGAAAGAGCACACTAAAGCGGCGATCCACGCGTTGTCGGCTCCTGCTGCAATTCTATCACCCGCAATCACCCGCAATGCTAATTGCGGTTGGTCCAGGCGGGTGCTTCCTGGGTGAGCTTCCCATCCCACTTGTCCAGTAATCGGCCGGTGGACGTGTCCCGCAGTTCATATTGTGGAACGAGGTCGCCATGAACGGTATTCGTCGAGAAGGCAACCTGCTTTCCTCCGGCCTCGAAGTGCCAATCGGCAATCATCATGCCGTTTCCAAATCGTTCGAGCGGCTTTCCGGGTCTGTAGATAATCAGGGTCAACGGGATTGGATACGATGTGCAGCAGTTCGCAAACTCGACAAGCCAGCCAGCCGCCAATTTGTTTCCGGCTAGCCTTGCAGAGGCAACGGACACTTGATCCTTCTCTTTCGGCGGCACTACTTCCTGGCCGTCGCTCTGAACGATGTGAACCCTTCCTTCGGAGTCAATGTCGATGGTGGTAATTGATTTGGCTGCCGCATTCTTAGCGGCAAACCCAGTCTGGAAAGCAGGCCGGAATATGACCACAACGACGAAGATCAGCGCAACGGCACGAACCGACGGGAACATATTCATTTACTACCGATTTGGTTCCTAACCACCGCCTGCATCATCCAGTTGTGCGACGTCCCAACATGTGCGGCCCTCACAAACTTCGCTACGCTTCGCCGGAATGCGCCGTAGGGAAACGCATCGGCCACTCTGACTACATAGCCTTCTTTCTCTGTCAGGTCCATTGTGTCACCCAACTTGCGCGCATAGTCATGATCCCATACGCCATCAAGAATGACGGGCACGGTGGCCAGATCGAGCACGCCAGCGTATAAGCGCGTTTCGTCCCACGATAAGCAGACGTTGTTTTCATCCCAGATGGAAAACACCATGAAGTACGTTGGGAGGTTGGCGTAGTGTAGCGTGTGCTGTGCGAACAGATTTTCGCCGCAGATTCTCCAGCCGGGGCTGATCTTCGACCGTATCTGTGCGTGAAGGTTCTTCACCCATCCGCGGCTCGGATGCGAGCTGCTATCCAGGCTGCGTGCATGGATATAGTCGGCATACATGGTCGTGTTTTCCCCATCCATCTTTTCGGTGATGACGACCCGGCGACGATCGAAGCAACTAGTGTCTTCGAGGACCCGGTCATCATTCGTCTTTCCGGGCGACCACGGCAGATGATACGTTCTTGGATATTTCACCCGGTCACGGAAAGCCGAAAGCATTCCGGCTGATGCCAGGACCTTGCGGACAGACTCGTCTCCGAAGAGTTCGCCTTTCGGTCCGTGTGCCGTCTGTGTTGATGATGTTTCCCCATTTGTCATAGACGGCGTCCCGGTAAAGATGGTCTGGCAGGACCACTTGCCGAATGCCCGCCGCCTGTCGTATCTGCTCGCAACTCAGGACGGTTTGTTCAGCCTTTCGATGGCAGCCGATCCGACCCTCCCGATCATCGCAGAGCGTGGCGCCGTTTTGGACGTAGTAGCCGCCATCGTCCCAAAGCCTGCGCTCCAGAATATGGTGGGAATCAAGGGGCGGTTCGACGCAACCGCAGATGACACACTTATAGCCGTCTCGCCGGAAGACGCTCTCCCGAAACGAGTCCCGATCCAGCAGTTCCGACCCGTCGTTCTCGATAGACATGGGCCACCAGCGAGTTCGCCCATATTTTCCATGATAACGTGACGTAGGATGAAGACATGGCTCTCTCAGTACCGGCTACGCTGCTGCTTCTGGCCGCCGCTTCCGCATGGGCACAGCAATCGTCTGTCGGCACCGGCCAATCGGACAATGCCGCAGGCCAGCCGGATAGAGGGTCGGTCAGTGGAGCTGTGACCTACGAGGACGGCAGGATTGTCGTGGGAGCAACAGTCTACGCGGATCCCATTGGCAAAGTCATGGCTGGCATCGCGCCTCAAAGCCAGACGGACTCGACCGGCAACTTCGAAATAGACCAGCTATCGTGGGGCCGCTATTGCGTTTCCGCCGCGCAGGAAGACGAGGGCTATCCCGCAAAGCTTTCTGCATTTTTCACCAGGAATCACGAGGCTCAGATCGTTACGCTCGACGCCGACAATCCAACTGTAACGGTCACGATCCGGCTGGGCCCAAAGGCTGGAATACTGACCGGCACCGTAGTCGACGCCGTGATTTCCATGCGGTTGAACCCGTGCGCCGATTTCCGGTGGGCCGCCGACCCTGACAATCTCCTGACCGGCACCGGCCTCGTCAACGCCAAGTTCCGAATGTTGATTCCATCCGGCACAGATGTTCTTTGGAAGGTCTGGCTCGACGGCTACAAGCCTTGGTATTATCTTGGTCATGCGGGAACTACGGACCAGTCGGTGGCTGGCTCTGTTCGGTGGGAACTGTGGTCAAGCCGTGAGAAGCACCCAAGGCGTGGTTGGCGGTTTAGTTATGCCAAATGCGCGCTGCCATTCGAAAGCATCGCCAGAGCCTGCCGCAGATCGGTGATGGAACCAACCGCCCCGATTTCCCGCGCGAATTGAGTGGCCATCCGGTAGGCCGATCCACCCAGTACAATTCTCGGCGCACGTTCGCCCAGTTTGGCGCGGACGGTTCGCACCAGTTCCGCTACCGACGGCAGGTTAGCCACGATGGTCGTGGAAATACAGAGCACATCGGCCGAACTCTCCTCGATGGAGGAAAGGACCGAAGAATGCGGCAAGTTGGTCCCAAGGAAGCGCACCGCCCAGCCATTAGCCTCCATGGCATCGGCCACCAGATTCGCGCCGATTTGATGCAGTTCCCCCGAAACACCGGTGACTACCATGCTGCCCCGTTGGACCGCTGCCGGAACCAGGCGCGGGTAGATGGCGGCGATGGCGTACTGCGTGATGGACGTGGCCATGTGCTCTTGCGCAACACTGATCCTGTTCAGCTCCCAGAGCTTGCCGACCCGATGCAGCGACCGGGCAAAGACTTCGACATAGATATCGATGTGGCTGTGGCCGGCGCGCAATGCCTCGTCTACGATGGTCAGCGCCGCTTGCCGTTGACCGCTCAGAATGGCTGCGAGAAAGACCTGTCCGGTCAGTTCCAGGCTGCCGCCCGAAGGCTGTGCGCCCGAAGCCGGCTCAGGCTCTGTACAAGCTTCGCGGCCCGGCGTGAGATAACTTGAAACCGCCTCGCGCTCCTCCGGAAGGAGCCACACCGAAAGGCGCCTTTCAATCTGCGCAAGGCTCTCTTCGAGCGTGTGCGCGGCGATACCGCGGGCGCCCAGCATCCCGGCAGTCCACCGCGCATAGTCGCCAAACGCCGCGGGCGAACCCGCCTCAATGGCTCCAGCGAGAAAGTCCACATGCAAGCACGCGTCCGCGGTGCAGAACTCGCGGCCGCGATCGCCATAGCGGTCAACCCACTCCGGATGGTTGCTAAAGAATTCATCGGTGATAGCTTGCGCCACGTTCTGCTTCACCGAAAGTACCTTCCGTGAAAGCCGGAACCGCTCGGAAACAGATTCGGGCATCATGTGCAAACGCCCGGCGCCGCTTCGACGCGGTTTCGACCGGCGCTTTTAGCGCGGTAAAGCGCGGCATCGGCGCGGCCCACAAACTCTTCCGGCGTTTCAGTTGCGATCCAACTGGCGACACCCAGGCTGGCCGTGATCCGCCTGGGACAGCCGGCTAGTTGGATATCCGCGATCCCTTTCCGGACACGCTCGGCGACGGCGATGGCGCCTTCAGTGGATGCCCCGGGCAGCAGCAGGACAAACTCTTCGCCGCCGTATCGCGCCGCCAGATCGTACGGGCGCAATTGACTTCCGAAAACCGCGGCGGCTTGGGCGAGCGCCTGGTCGCCGGTCATATGGCCGTACTCATCGTTGATCGACTTAAAGTGGTCCAGGTCGGCGATGATTACGCTCAGAGGTTCGCCCAGCCGCCGTGCGCGAGCAATCTCTCGTTGCAGGGCCTCGTGCAGCGTCCGCCGATTGGCCAGGCCCGTCAGCGCATCCGTGCGGGCCAACTGCGCGATGGTCTCATTGGCCAGCTTGAGCTCCCGGTTCTTCCGGGCAAACTCGCGCATCATCACCGATAAATCGTTCGTCAGTTTGAGGAGTTCAGTCTGAAAGGACTCATCGTGCCGGCGTTCCTCGGTCCCCAGCAGCAGGGCCGCGCCGCGGCACGCGACCAGCGCAGCTTCGAGCGTAATCGGACTGTGCTGCCCGTCGGCCGCATTCAGCCGCAGAGTGCCATCGCACGGATCTCCCGCCAGCCGCCGGCGGAGGGGCTCGGCGTCGGAACACACCAGGTAGTCCCATATGCTTAAGCCGACGTTCTTCGCCGGATCCGGCGGGAAGATTCGACGGCCGGCCCGATTGCGCGCGCGAATTGCGCCGTCCGGCGCCAGCAGCAAAGCAAACACGTCACCCGATTCCATCAGCCACTGCGAGAGCGCCAGAGGGTGGTCCGCGATGGCGTCGCTTACGGTTTGGACGCCGGCAGGGTCTTCGATGCGATTTGCGATCGTCAGGGACGTGCATGCCGCATCCAGTTTCAACCCCTGAGGCATCGACTCGTGCGACTGGTGATGCGCCTCGCTGCGGTGCCAGGCGCGGAACGATTCCTCGTCGGTCCATTGCGTAAGCAGCAGAAACACCGCCGGGTCCGCGGCATCCGTCAGGGCGTCGAGGCCGCGGAAACCAAGCGCCTTCTCGACCAGGCGAGGGCGGTTCAGGAAGGCCTTTCGGACTTCTTCCTCGAGGCCGTTGCGAACTCGAAACCGGGAGATGACTGTGACCACACTTGATTCTGTAGTGTGTAGATCGCCGCGATATTCTCCAGGATCGCGCCGAATCTTTCCGGCTGGCTACTCGGCTGGCTACTGCGCGAGCGGGTAGTCCATGCTACGCAGCAGCCACTCCCGGTTGGCGCGCACATCCTCGCGCAGGCGTTCGCAAAGCGCGTCGCGGTGTTCGTAGAGGCGATAGCCGTCCTGCTTTGCGTGATTGTCGAGCAGCGCTTTCACCAGGAACGGCATCACCATCGAATAGTCCGCCTGCATGCTTTCGGTGGTTTGCAGATATGTATCCTTATCCACCTTGCCCCAGGTTACGGCTTCGGCGGGCGGGCAGGAGGACAGCGAGCCATCGGTGACCGGCGCGGTGACAATCTGGACGTCGAACTGGTAGCCGCGCACGTTGGGCAGCCCCAGCACCTGGCCCAGAGCCGGCTCCGGCTGCAGGTTGTAATTCTTGGGCACGCCGCCGCCCAGAATCAGCGTGGCCAGGGCGTGGGCCGGGCTTTCGAACAATCCCCAGCGGTGGTAGGCGCAGGCCTCGAACACTTCCGCGTGCAGGTCCAGGTCGAACGCGTATGCGGGTAGGATGCCGGCGTTGCGCATGGCCCAGAGCTTCATGGAATTCAGGAACACACTGCCATCGGCGGGTGCGCCCACCAGCACGGGGATGCCCAGGCGATGGCAAGTCGCCAGCAGGCCGGCTGGCACTTCGTTGCGGCGCTCCTGCGCGGCATAATACGCACCGAGGCGATAACGCAGCTCGGTGCCGGTCATCTTCTTCTGAAACTCGGGGCGCGCCAGGCACGCGCTCAGGAAGCGGTCCTGATCGAGCAGCACGGCCTCGTCGAAGGCCATATCGGTAACGCGAATGGTGCCTTGCTCGCGCAGCGCTGCGTCGTCGCTGAAGATGGGCACCTCGTGAATGGGATGGTCTTTGTGCGCATCCAGGCTGCGATGCCCGTCGTGATAACAGACTGCGTCGGTGGTGCTGATGTAAGCGACCCATCCGGTTTCGAGCAGTGGAATGAGCCAGGCGAGATGCTGGCCGGAGACGGTGACCGGCCCGGAGATGGCCAGCGTCAGCGGGCAGCCCTCGCCGATGGCGCGGTCGAGAATGGTGTAGATACGCCGCAGGTATGCGCCGCCGAAGGCCGGCAGACAGTGCCGGAAAATCTCGTCGAGGGTGGCGCATTCATCGACGCGCCGGACGCGGACGGGGTAGCGTTGGGGCATCGATTTTGAAGATAGCATGGCGCGCGCGGCGGGCTGCTTCGGTGTGCGGCCCTACCGCTGCAGGGTCACTCCGATCGCAGCGCTTCCATGGGATCGACGCGTGTGGCGCGGCGCGCGGGGAGCCATGCGGCGGCCAGCGCCGGCGCCACTACTGCCGCGGCGCTGAGCCCATATGAAAGCGGATCGAGCGGCGTCACGCCCAGCAGCATGGAGCGCGTGTACCGGGCGGCCACCGCCAGCCCGGCGAGGCCGATGGGCACTCCGACCGCGGCCAGGCGCAACGCTTCGCCCAAGATCAGGCGCTCGATCTGGCGCGGCCGGGCGCCCAGCGACATGCGCAGCCGGAATTCGCGCGTCCGCCGGTTGACGGCGTATAGCAGCACGCCGAAGAGCCCGGCGGCGGTCAACAGAACCACGCTGCCGCTCAGCGCGCTGCTGGCGGTGGCGACGAAACGGTCGACCGAAAGCGCTGCGTCCATGGTTTTCTGTAAAGTGGTCGATTCGTATACTTTCGCTTCGGGGTCGAAACGCTGGACCTCGGCGCGGGCCGCACGGTCGAGGGCCGCCGGTTGGCCGGAGGTTTCCACCATCAAAGTGATATCGTCCGGCACCGTCTGGGCGAACGGTAGAAAGATAAACGGCGCCAGCGGTTCGTGCAAACTGTTGGACGGGCCATCCTCGGCTAACCCCACCACCTGGCGCGGCTGGCCGTCGATGCGGACCCATTCGCCCAGCGGATCGCGATTGCCGAACACAGTGCGGGCAAACGCTTGCGACACTACCACCGCCAGCGCGGCGCCCGCACGGTCGCGGCTGTCGATGCTGCGCCCGGCCACCACCCGGGTGCCCATCAGCGAGAAGTAGTTGCCGCCCACGTTGTTGAGGTACACGCCCATGGGCGCGCTCCCGGGGATCTCGACGCGCGCCGTGAACCCGCCGCCGGAGCCGCTCTGGGGGAGCCGCCGCGCGTACGTCGACCCGCGCGCGCCCGGCAGCGCGGCCAGCCGCTCGCACACCTGATCACACCAGGCAGCCCGTGGAATCTGCAATGCGGGGACCACAGACAGGGCCAGGACCTTCTTGTGCGGATCCAGGCCCGGCCGTATCCCGGTACCGTGATAAAGGCTGGTCAGGAACAATACAGCGATTCCGAACAGCGTCACGCTCACTGCCATCTGGCTTATGACGAGCGCCTTCTGCTGCCAGCCGCGGCGCCGTATCGTCGCGCCCTGGGTCTGCTTCAACACATCGGAAATGTTGAGCCTGGCCGCGCGGAGCGCAGGCGCCAGTCCAGCTACCAAAACGGCGAGAAGGAGCGCCCCCGCCGAGAATGCGAGCACGCGATAATCCAGCCGGATACCGTAATCCAAAAAGGAATCCATCGCATGTTCGAACTGCGACACCTTCTCCATCAGAAACTGGGCCAGCAGAAGTCCCAGTCCGGCGCCCGCCAAGGTGAGCAGAACGGTCTCCACCAACAACTGACGTGCGACTCGCCAGCCTCCCCCGCCCAAGGCGATC
>Ga0302325_10007115_pt1 | contig 24936 bp, 23 predicted proteins | sample Palsa_T0_2_FD_201948 | JGI IMG/M metagenome (GOLD analysis project Ga0302325, IMG submission 201948) | Peat permafrost microbial communities from Stordalen Mire near Abisko, Sweden - Palsa_T0_2 | ecosystem: Environmental > Terrestrial > Soil > Palsa > Peat permafrost | place: Sweden: Abisko... | reverse complement strand
ACTCGGCCTACCCCGAACTTGGCGATTCCGCCATCCACAAACTCATCGACGCCCTCGCCGACATCCGCCAGATCGCACTGCCCGTCGACGAGCTCCTCGGACCCAGCACGCTGAATATCGGAACGCTCTCCGGTGGCCGCGCCCCCAACGTAATCGCCGACGAAGCCCGCGCCGACGTTATGGTTCGCCTCGTAGGCGATTCCGCCGAGACCAAGGCCGCGCTCGCCAGGGCCGTAGACGGCCGCGCGGAACTGCGCGAAGTCATCGAAATCCCCGCGCTCCGCCTCAATGCTATCGATGGCATCCCCACTACCGTAGTGGCTTACACCACTGATATACCGGCCTTCGGCGGACAATGGGGCGAGCCGCTTCTGCTCGGGCCCGGCACTATCCACGTAGCGCACACCCTCCAAGAGCGCGTGCCCAAGCGTGAACTCCTCGAAGCGGTAGAACTGTATCAGAAAATCGTAAGGCAACTATGCAAACGCGAATCGAAGTAGGCATTCTGGGCGCCACCGGCATGGTGGGCCAGCATTTTATCAAGTTTTTAGAGGGCCACCCCTGGTTCGACCTGAAGTGGCTGGGAGCCAGCGACCGCTCCGCCGGTAAGAAGTATAAGGACGCCATGAACTGGAACCTCGCCGGCAGCACGCCCGCTTCGGTCGCCGGCCAGACAGTGGAAGAGTGCAAGCCGGGCAACGCGCCGCTGCTCCTTTTCTCCGCCATGGATGCCGCCATCGCCACCGAAATCGAACGCGCCTTCGCCCAGGCCGGGCATATCGTGGTCTCGAACTCCCGCAATCACCGCATGGAGCGTGATGTTCCGCTGCTGGTTCCCGAAATCAATCCCGAGCATCTCAAGCTGGTGCCCGGCCAGCAGCAGGCCCGTGGCTGGAAGGGAACGATCGTGACGAATCCGAATTGCTCCACGATCGTCCTCACCATGGGGCTCGCGCCGCTCAAGAAATTCGGCATCGTCAAGATTGTCGCCACTACCATGCAAGCCATCTCCGGCGCGGGATATCCCGGCGTGCCGTCCATGGACATCCTCGGCAACGTCATTCCCTTCATCGGCAATGAGGAGGAGAAAATGGAACAGGAGACTCAGAAGATCATGGGTGAATTTCGGGGCGACCATATCGAGCCGCTGCCTGCCCGCATGAGCGCTCACTGCAACCGTGTGGCCGTGGTCGATGGCCACACCGTCACCGTGTCCGTGGAATTCTCCTCGAAGCCCAGCCTGGCTGATGTGCGCGACGCGTTCGACAGTTTCCGCGGCATTCCTCAGGAGCGGCAACTTCCCAGTGCGCCGCCGCGTCCCGTCATCTATATGGAAGAGGCCAATCGCCCGCAGCCGAGGAAAGACGCCGAACGGGAAAACGGCATGGCGGCCTTCGTCGGCCGTCTGCGCGCCTGCCCGGTGCTCGATTACAAATTCGTCGCCATGGGCCACAATACTATTCGAGGAGCCGCCGGCGCCGCCGTGCTCAATGCCGAGCTCATGCATTCGGAAGGAATGCTGCACTCATGATCGTCATGAAATTCGGCGGCACGTCGGTCGAATCGGCCGCCGCCATTGCCCGCGTCGCCAGCATCGTGAAACAGCGGCTGAGTCGCCATCCCGTGGTAGTAGTTTCCGCCATGGGCAAGACCACCAACAAGTTACTCGCCATCGCCGCGGCCGCCATTGAGGGCCACCGCGACGAATACATCCGCCAACTTCACGACCTTCGCGACTACCATTCGCGCGAAGCCCGCCAGGTGGTACCGCTCGAAGAGCGAGCCGGCCTCGATCGCTTTCTCGACGAGCACTTCCAGGAACTCACCGAACTCGTCAAAGGCCTCGCCGTCCTGGGCGAGCTTACCCCGCGCTCGGTTGACGCCATTTCGAGCTATGGCGAGCGGCTCTCGAGTTACGTAGTCACTCACGCCTTCCGCCACTTCGGCGTGCCCGCCGTGCATTTGGATTCGCGCGAGGTCATCGTCACCGACAAGCGCCATACGCAAGCCGCGCCCAACTTCCCCGAAACTTATCGCCGTCTCGCCGCCACCGTTCCGCCGCTGGCCGCGCAGTCCGTCGTCGTGATGGGCGGCTTCATCGCCTCCACGCTCGAGGGCGTCACCACTACGCTCGGCCGCGGCGGGTCGGATTTCACCGCGTCCATCGTCGGCGCGGGCATCGGCGCCGAGGAAATCCAGATCTGGACCGATGTCGATGGCATGCTGACCGCAGACCCCACCATCCTCCCAGGCGGCCATCGGGTGAAGACCATTTCCTTTGCCGAGGCGGCCGAATTGGCCTATTTCGGCGCGAAAGTGCTGCACCCTGCCACGGTGGTTCCGGCCATCGAGAAGAACATTCCGGTGCTGATTTTGAATTCGCGCCGGCCGGACGTCCCCGGCACGCGCATCACATCGGAAAGTGTGCCCTGCGCCAACCCGGTCAAATCCATCGCCTGCAAACGCAAAATCACACTGGTAAATATTCATTCCAACCGCATGCTGATGGCGCACGGTTTTCTGAGCCGCATTTTCGAAGTCTTCGAGCGCTATGAAACTCCCGTGGACATGGTGGCCACTTCCGAAGTCAGCGTCTCGCTGACTATCGACAATTGCAAAAACGTGGACGTCATCCTCGGCGAGTTGCGGCAATTCGCCGAAGCCAACGTGGAACACGATCAGGTGATCGTCTGCCTGGTGGGCGAAGATATTCGATACACTCCTGGAGTGGCGCGCCGCACCTTCAATGCCCTGGACGGCATCAACATCCGCATGATTTCCCAGGGCGCATCGCTGCTCAACATCAGTTTCGTGGTGAAAGAGGCCGATCTGCGCCCCGTGGTGGAAGCGCTGCACGGCGAGTTCTTTTCCCAGCTCGATGCTAACGTTTTCGATCGGCACGAGGCTGTCCATGCCTGAGACGCGTCAATTGGCCATCGTCGGATACGGCAAAATGGGCCGCATGATCGAGCAATTCGCGCCCGAATATGGTTTTTCCGTCGCTCTGAAGCTGGATGAATTCAACAACGCGAACTTTGAAGGCGTGACCGCCACGAATTTTCGCGGCATCGATGTGGCCATCGATTTTTCGATTCCTACGGCTGTCCTTCGCAATGTGGAAGGCATCGCCGCGCTCGGCGTCAACATCGTTGTGGGCACCACCGGCTGGCTGGAACATGTGGAGACAGTGAAACAGTTGGTGGAGTCGAAGGGAGTCGGACTGGTGTGGAGTCCCAATTACTCCATCGGGGTGAACGCCTTTTTCCGGCTGGTGCGCGAAGCTGCCCGGCTGCTGGAATCGCAGCCCTCGTATGGCGCCTGGGCTTGGGAAATTCACCACTCCACCAAAAAGGACGCGCCGTCGGGTACACTACTGAAGCTGGTGGAAGAAATGAAAAATGCCGGCTACACGCGCCCCATCGATGTGAGTTCCAACCGCGGTGGAGCGCATCCCGGCACCCACGAAATCGGCTTCGATTCTCCCGCCGATACCATCACCCTACGCCACACCGCGAGAAGCCGCGAAGGCTTCGCCCGTGGAGCATTGCAAGCCGCCAAGTGGGTAGTCGGCAAGAAAGGTTTTCATGAGTTCGGTGACATTGTATTTAGTTGAACTTCAAATCGGGGAAAAGCGACCGACCAATCTGAGCCCCGACCGTCAGGGAGTGGGCGCATTTTTATCTTAGGAGGTGAGACATGTTTACAGGCTGTGGCACCGCGTTAGTAACTCCGTTCAAACGCGACTTATCGTTAGATGAAGAGACACTCCGCCGGTTAGTGCGGCGTCAGATCGAGGCGGGTATTAATTTTCTGGTGCCCTGCGGCACCACCGGCGAAAGCCCCACACTCACTCGCGCCGAGCATCTGCGCGTGGTGGAGATCGCCGTCGAAGAGGCCAAGGGCAAAGTTCCTGTTCTCGCCGGCGCGGGCGGATATAACACCCGGGAAGTCATTGAACTCGCTCAGGAGCTCGCCCACATCGGCGCCGATGGTATCCTTTCCGTCACTCCCTATTACAACAAGCCCACGCAGGAAGGCCTGTACCAGCACTACCGCGCCATCGCCGCCGCCATCCGGCTTCCCATCGTGGTGTACAGCGTGCAAGGCCGCACCGGGGTGAATGTGGAACCCGCAACTCTCGCCCGGTTAGCGGAGATCGAGAACATCGTCGGCGTCAAAGAAGCGTCCGGCAACATCGGCCAGATGGCTAATGTTCTGCACGAAGTTCCGGACAACTTCATCGTGCTATCGGGAGACGATTCCATCACCATCCCGTTGATCGCCCTGGGCGGCCGCGGCGTCATTTCCGTGGTCTCTAACGAAATTCCCGCCGAGATGACGCAACTGGCGCAATGCTGCCTGCATGGCGATTTCGCCGGCGCGCGCGCCATCCAATCGCGCTTCCTGCCGCTGATGAACGTCAATTTCGTGGAGTCGAACCCCATTCCCGTGAAAGCCGCCATGGGCTTGATGGGGCTGCTCGATCTGGTCTACCGCCTGCCCATGTGCCCGCCGGCTCCGGCGAACCTCGCGAAGATCGAAAAGGTGCTGCAGTCCGTAGGCCGCGTGGGGAGTGTGTCGGTTGCAAGCTGAAATCGAAAGTCTCTTCGACAGGAAGCCGGCCTGTTACGAGGATCTGGACTTCCAACTCTTCGCCGAGTTTAAAGCCGCGCTCAACGAGGGCCGCATCCGCGCCGCGGAGCCGGACGCTTCCACGCCCACCGGTTGGCGTGTGAATACCTGGGTCAAGAAAGGCATCCTGCTAGGCTTCCGCATGGGCGGTGTCATGGATATGTCGGTCGATGTCGAACGCCAACCCTTTTTCGATAAGTCCACATATCCGGTAAAACGTTTCACTGCACAAAGCGGCGTCCGCATCGTGCCCGGCGGCTCCAGTATTCGCGATGGCTGTTACATCGGCAAAGGAGTCACCTGTATGCCTCCCATGTATATTAACGCCGGCTCGTATGTGGACGACGGCACGATGGTTGATTCGCACGCGCTAGTGGGAAGCTGCGCGCAAATCGGCAAGAACTGTCACATCTCGGCCGCCAGCCAGATTGGCGGAGTGCTGGAACCGATCGGCGCCATGCCGGTGGTCATCGAGGACGACGTCCTGGTTGGCGGCAATTGCGGCATCTATGAAGGCACGGTAGTAAAGCGCCGCGCCGTGCTGGGCACCGGCGCCATTCTCAATCGCTCCACGCCGGTGTATGATCTGGTGCGTAACGTGGTGCACCGCGCCGAAGGCGATAACCCGCTGGTCATACCCGCGGAAGCCGTCATCGTAGCCGGCGCGCGCGCCATCGCCGGCGGTCCGGGCAAGGATTGGGGACTTTCTGTATACACGCCGGTAATAGTGAAGTATCGCGATGCCGGGACCGATTCTAAGATCCAGCTTGAGGACTTATTGAGGTAAATGGCCCGCATTCTCCTGGCCGACGATAACGCCGATCAAGTCACGCTCCAGCAGGCGATTCTAACAGCCGAAGGTCATGAGGTGTTTACGGCTGTCTCTAGCACGGAAGCGTTACATCTCATCGTGCGGTGTAGTCCTGACCTCGTGCTGGCGGATCTGCGGATGCCGCGTGTCGCCGATGGGCTGGGGCTCATCCGCGCCATACGTGAGTCTGGGTGCCTCGCTCCTATTATTCTCCTGTCTGGTTGGCCCGACGATATTTACGGGACACCCGAACAAGAGATGGTCTCGCGGGTGCTCCTAAAAGGGAGCACTCGGGAGCTATTAGCTGCTATCGCCGAGCTTTCGGCAAGATAGAAAAGAGCGCTTACTTCAGCTTCCGCGCCTTTTCGAAATCTTCTTTGAGCTTACCCGTGATCTTCTCGGCGACATCGGAGCTGGCGCCGCGGAATTTGGCGCCCAAACTTTCCTGGGTGGTAGACCAGATCACGTCGCCATCCTTATTGACCAGCCGCACCGCGGCGATCGCCTCGTGCCGCCGGTCGGTGGAATGGTCCGACTCGTTTTCGCCCAGGGTGAGTCCTGCAGTGCTGGCCCGCTGTGCCGAACTAGCGCGCCCCGTGCCTACATTGGCACGCGCGTTGATGCTGTCGGAACTGGTATGGACGTCGGTGAAGACCAGGTCTTCCGCCGCGCCGCGCAGCGTGGCATCGGCGCGCTCGGGATTCTCGGTGAGAATGAATAACTGCGAACTGGCCATGCTGCTGATCAGGATGTCGCGCATCTGCGCGGCTGTCTCACCGCCGGTGAGCCGGTCCACGTAGACCCGCTTGATAGTTGTCAACTGGCGCAGCCCAATCTCCTCGATCGCCGATGTGGAAGACGGCGGATCGGCCGGGCCGGCGGCGAGCGCCAATGCGAACAGGGTTAGGGGAATCATGAGTTATCCTTTGATCGCCTTACGGGCTTCGTCGTCCTGGAACTCCACCCGGCGGCCGGTGAGTGCTTCCAGGCCGACCAAGACGGAACGGATGTCGTTCTTTTCCACACGGAAGACCAGCACTTGCTGCTTCCCGTCGGAATCCACGTAGCCGAGTGTTACGAAATGTTTGCGGCTCTTTGTGAGGAGAAAGATGGGGGAAATTAGAAGCGCCTCAGCGATCCGGCGGGCCACGGTTTGACCATACTCCAGGGTGTTCACCTTCAGGTAAGGCACGCGAATCTCGGCAGACCCGGAGCGAAATACTAACTCGTTGGCCCCAGTGTAATCCAGGAAAGCTGTCGCTTTGGCGGATATTCCTGCAGGCGTTCCGCCCACCAACTGGGTCTTGATTCCCGGTTCGGCGCCGGCGGCAGCGATCGCCAGCAGCAGGCCGGCGCCTACGAGCACTACAGAATTGCAGTTCATGACGGTTAAACCCGATAGTGCCGCTTGACAGGCTGGTTTCTCAGGAAGTTTACGGTATAGTTTGAGGATGCGATTTCGCTGCGGCGCATTGGCTCTCTGGTTGGCACTCGCCGGTGCGGTGGGCGCCCAACCCGCGTTGCCCCCGGCCGAGCGCCAGTTGAATATTGACTCCTTCGAGGAAGTCTGGAAAACCGTCCGCGATAAGCACTGGGACCCGAAACTCAACGGCGTCGACTGGCAGGCCGCCCATGATGACCTGCTCCCCAAGATCGAAAAGGCCGCCACCATGGACGATGCACGCGACGTGATGTCCGAAATGCTGGACCGGCTGCATCAGACACATTTCGCCATCGTACCGGGGGAAGCTTACAAGGAATTGGGCAGCAATGCCGGCGCGGAAAAGGACAGCGCTTCGGAAGGCGCCCCGGGTATCGATCTGCGCATCCTGGATGGCCATGCCATCGTGACCTTGGTGGTTCCCGCATCTCCGGCAGCCACCAAAGGTGTGAAGCCCGGCTGGGAGATCCTGAAGATTGACGGGAAAGATCTCGCCCCCGGCATAGCGAAGGTTCGCGAAGCCATGGGAAAATCGCTGACCGGCGAACTGCTGCAAACCAGCTCCCTGAAAGAGCGCCTGGAGGGCCCGATCGATAAGACGGTAGAGGTGGAATTCCTCGATGGCAAGGCGCACAAGGTCAAGCTGAAGTTGGGACGCGCCGGCCCGCGTGGCGCCGAGACGGTGCTGGGCAGACTGCCCCCGCTGCATTTCTGGGTGGAAGCGCACAAAGTACAGCAGGACGTGGGCTATGTGCAGTTCAATATGTTCTTCGAGCCCGATGCAGTGAATGCGGCGGTACAGAAGATGGTGACGGAGTGCGCGGGATGCAGGGGATTCGTCATCGATCTGCGAGGCAATCCGGGCGGGATTGGAGGGATGGCGATGGGGCTCGCCGGATGGTTTACCAGCAAACCCGGGCTGGTGCTGGGCGCAATGCATCTGCGCACAGCCACTATTAAGTTCGCCGTTTATCCGCACGCCGAGCCCTTTAGCGGGCCGCTGGCGATCCTGGTGGATGGCTGCTCAGCCTCCACTTCGGAGATTTTCGCCGGGGGCATGCAGGATCTGAAACGCGCACGCATTTTCGGCACGCATTCCGCCGGCGCGGCGTTGCCCTCGCTCTTTGAAAAGCTACCCAATGGCGATGGATTCCAATACGCCATCGCCGATTACATTTCGACAGGCGGCCAACCGCTCGAAGGAGTCGGTGTGACCCCCGATGAGGAAGTGAAGCTCACCCGGCATCAGTTGCTGGAGGGGCAAGACCCTGTATTGGACGCTGCGGTAAGCTGGATTCATAAACAGAAAGATTGAGGTATATTGTATGAACTGCTCTCATGTAGCCAAGAAGTTCGCCATCGGCGCCGCCCTGGTGTTGTCTCTGACATTGGCGCGGGCGGCCGACGACCTGCCCAAGGCGGAAACAATCCTCGATAAGTATGTGGATGCAACGGGCGGCAAGGCCGCTTACATGAAGCACCACACGGAAATCACCAAAGGCACGATGGATATCGCCGCCTTGGGGGTGAAGGGCACCGTGACTACTTACAGCGCCGAGCCGAACAAGAGCTATACCGAGTTCGATCTGCCAGGGCTGGGAAAGACCACTAAGGGCACCGACGGCACGGTCTATTGGATGCAATCGGCGATGGTAGGCGCCCACATTGAGGAGGGCGCCGAGAAAGCGCAGTCCATGCGGGCGCGGATGAACGCAGAGGTGGCCTGGCGCGAGTTATTTAAGGAGGTCAAAACCGTCGGAATGGACACGGTAGAGGGCAAGGAATGTTACAAGGTGGAAATGACCCCCACCGAAGGCGCTCCGATCACGCAATATTACGACAAACGGTCCAGCCTCATCCTGAAGATGACCATGACCACGCAAAGTGCCCTGGGCGAGCAAACAGCAGATTCGTTCTATAGCGACTACCGTAAGGAAGACGACGTTGTGATGCCCCATAAGATCAAAACAAACATCGCCGGACAAGACATTGTATTTACCGTGGACAGCGTGACCTTCAACCCGGAAATTCCGGCCGATAAGTTCGCTCTTCCGAGTGAGATTAAGGCGCTGGCGAATAAGAAGTAGCTTACTACTTTTTGAGACGCACGATATCCAGGCTCCGAACATTACTCCGACACGGTCAGCGTAACGGTGTTCGATTTGACGATCAGGCGGGATGCGTCGCCCTGGGCTCGACTGACCTGAATCGTGTACTTGCCTGGTTTGCTCAGATCGTAGATCTTGCTGACAACGATCTCATCGTAGGTGGTCTGGTGCCGTTCGATATCCTGTGGGAATCCGGAGCAATCGCTACAGTAGCTGTACTCGAATTCGGGCGAATCGTAGGCAAGGAAGCGCCCTATCGCGATCTCGTGGCCGGTGCGTTAGCGCCGGCCTTCACGACGCTCTGGGCGACGCCGAGGGTCAATGCTACGACGTGCAGGACCGCCAGGATCGCAAAGTACCCCTAACCTGAAAGCTCCGGCTCGGAGGCGACCGGCAGGGGACGCCTATTTATAGACGGCGACAACCGAACGGCATTATTTACCCGGCAAGTCGACCGCGGGATAGGCTTCGATGTATTCCTCCCCATTGCAGCCATAATATGCGACAGTGCGCGCCGCGAAATCGACGTCGTAGCGAACCACTCCGGCACGCCACGACGCGGCCAGGAACTCCGGAAAGGTGCTTTGCCCCGCCTGATCTATACGCAACGCCGCAATGAGCGCTTCCCGGTCGAAGTCGGGTACGTCCATGATGCCGGTCGCTAATGGAGCACCTTGTATGAGGACGGGGCCGTCATTAGTGAGAAACAGACTTTGGCAAGCCGGCAGGAACCAGAAATTCCGGGTTACTCCGGCGCACCGCAGAACCTCCGCCAGATAGGGAAACCCGCCGACCTTAGGCCGGACAGCCATGGCCCGTTTCTGGGCCGCTTCTAAGTTGTCGATCGCTTTACTCATGAGGATTCTCCTTATTCGACTGGTGTGTCGGTGATGTGGTGAAACTCGGCCAGCTTGCCTAGAAGGTGGCGCAGCGAGGCTTTTTCGCCAGCGTCCAGACAATCGAAGAACTGACGATCGTTCCTGTCGGCGATTTCCGCCAGTTGCGGAAGAACGCGGCGGCCCCGCGGGGTGAGGGAAAGCAACTGGACACGGTGGTCCTCGCGCTTGGTGGAGGACGCGATCCAGTTCTTGGCTTCCAGCTTGTCGACAATCTTGGAAACGGCGCCCCGGGTCAAAGACAAGGCTTCGGCGAGCTCCCCCGGGGTTGTGCGGGGCCGCTGCCGGAGGTGTTGCAGCATCACCCATTCGGCGACGGAAGTCTGCCGCGCCTGCAAGGCTCGCGCGAAGGCGCCTGAAACGCGATTGGAAACGCGCCGCATCCAGTAACCCAGGTGGCTCTCGAGTTCAGCCTGCCCCGCTCTTTCAGTTTCCATGGAAACTAATATGCTTTCCCGGGAAACTAAATGTCAAGTATTTTTTCGAGGACAGGCTGGCCCATGCGGACGCGCAAGACCTCGAGCGGAGTAGCATACGACCCCAGGCGGAATACCACGCGACGGCGGCGGGCGATCGATAAGCCACCGGAGCGATCGTATTCTTCCCAAAAGTGGGAGCCGCGGGCCATCGGTCCAACGATGTCGGCGACATAGTCGTGGCGCGCGATTCGGCCATCGGGGCCGAAATAGAACTGCTGGCGGCGGCAGTGAGTAGGCACGCCGTCAGGGAAGATCACATCCACCCCTTGCGGCACACCGCGGCGGCGCAGAACGGCATGCAGGCGCGCGGCGGCGAGGGTGAACGGGAGCACGTGATAGTGCCAAAGCGCATATCCGAAGAAGTACAGCGCGTCGAGAGGAGACCAGCGGCGGAATTTAGCGAAACTCTCGAAAGTGCGGCGGTGGTTACGGCTCTCGGAAAGAACATCGCCCGTGACAGCGCTTTCGATTCTGACGTCGCCGTTGTCAAAACGGCCTCGATGTCCTTCCTCAGGATATCCGTGGAACAAGGTGACGCATTGGTGTGGGAAGATCTCGAATTCCCGCGGCAACGGAAAGGCGTGTGGATATCCTTTGAGAGCGATCAGCGATCCGGACGCGCTAGTAAACGGCAGACGGATACTGGTAGTGGATTGCCACAACGCAAGGCCGCCGTGCGCGGCAATCGAGCGCTCCACCAGGGCGACTGCATCCGGCGTCCATCCGGTGAACGATTCCATATCCGATTCTTGCGAAATCTGAACATTCGCAAAACCTCGCTAGACTAGGGTTTCCTTGGGAGAATTCCCTTGCTTACTACAGCCTATTGTAGTAGCTTTAAGTAACGATGCCGACGCCAAAGCTATCCAAGCTGGAACTCCGGATCATGGAAACCCTGTGGGCCAAGGGGCCGTCCTCTATCCGCGAACTCCAGGAAGCGTTTCCCGAAAAGGGCAGGCCCGCTTATACGACGGTACAGACCGTAGTCTATCGGCTCGAATTCAAGAAGGCGGTGCGCCGCACCGAGAAAATCGGCAACGCGCACGTTTTCGAGGCCCTCGTCTCCCGCAGTTCGGCACAGCACCGGATGATCGATGAACTGGTAGCGCTGTTCGGTGGCAAGTCACTGCCCATCGTGGCGCACCTGATCGATTCGGGGAAGATGACGCCCGAAGAAGTACGCGAGGCGCGCAAGGCGCTTTGGAACGCCGCCAGGAAAGACAAGAGCAAATGATTCCTAGCCAGTTACTCCCCTATGCGAATCACTTGTGGCAATCCACGCTCTTTGCGGTAATTGCCGGTGTGCTGACGCTGCTGCTCAGAAGGAATCGCGCGCAGATCCGTTATTGCCTCTGGCTTTCGGCGTCGCTGAAGTTTCTTATTCCATTTTCCATCCTGGTGGCCGCCGGCGGTCTGGTAGGAAGGCATAGCGGCGCGGCGATGGCGCCATCGAAGCTGCATTTCTCGTCTGTCGTGGAGCAGGTCGAGGAGCCATTCACCGCGCCAGTGGAGACATTCGCCATGCCAGCGGTCCACTCTTACACAAGGGGGCTCGTCGAGGTTGTTCTGGTGGTCTGGGTGATTGGTTTCAGTGCGCTCCTCTGCCGTTGGAGTATGCAATGGCGCCGGCTTCACCTGTCGGTCCGTAATGCATCTCTACTGGAGATGCCGATTGGCCTCCCAGTGAAGACTTCACCGGTGTTCTGGGAGCCAGGTGTGTTCGGAATATTTCGGCCAACGCTGCTGCTGCCTGACGGAATTGTAGATTGCCTCACGCCACAGGTACTGGAGGCAATGGTGGCGCACGAGTTATGTCATGTTCGGCGCCGCGACAACCTGGTCACAGCCATCCACATGGCGGTGGAGGCGATCTTCTGGTTTCATCCCCTGGTGTGGTGGTTGGGTGCGCGCCTGCTGGAGGAGCGCGAACGGGCCTGCGATGAAGAGGTGCTGCTCGCCGGGAACGACCCGCATGTATACGCGGAAGGCATCCTCAAGGTATGCGACTTATATCTGGCATCGCCGCTGGCATGCGTTGCGGGAGTGACGGGCGGAGATCTGAGAAGACGAATCGAGGCGATCGTGAGCAATCGACTGGCGCTTAGACTCAACTACGCGAAGAAAGCCATGCTAGTGTCCGCCGGGGCATTGGCGTTCGCGACGCCGGTGGTGCTTGGCATGCTGAATGCGACGGCCATCCATGCTCAATCGCCGCAGGCATCGCCGCAACCGGCGGCTCCGGTAACACAGAGGTTCGAAGTGGCCTCGGTGAAGCCATGTAAAGAGTTCGCTCCGGCCGGCCGTGGCGGCGGGCCCGGGCCGGTGGGAAGGCTTGATCTTAACTGCCAGACAGTAGTGAATCTGATCCGCACCGCCTACATTTTATACGGCGAGGGTAACAGTGTACGCACGAACCCGAATATCCCGCTCATCCCGATCGAAGGTGGACCAGCCTGGGTCAACTCCGATCATTACGCCATAGAGGCCAAGGCGGAGGACGGCGCCAGTTCCGACACCATGCATGGGCCAATGCTCCGAGCGCTCCTGGAAGACCGGTTTCAACTGCGGATTCGTCGCGCAACCAGGGAGGTTCCGGTCTACGAGATGGCGGTCGCCAAGGGTGGTCCGCACTTGCACCCATTCGTGGAGGGAAGTTGCCTTCCGATGGAACTCGCGGTCCGTATGGCCGAGCCTTACGACAAACCTATCTGTAAGATTACCGGGGGTGGGATTCGAAGGCCCAAGGGGCCGGAGATTATGGGCGAGTATCATGGACTGACCCTTGATGAGTTTGCCCAGGCACTCACTATGAAAGAGAAAGACGGGCTGCCAGTCATCAATAAGACCGGAATCGCAGGGACGTTCGACTTCGAATTCACCTACGCACGCAAAGGAGAAAATGGCGAGATCACCGGACCGACAATTCTCGAGGCGCTCCAGGACCAGCTTGGCCTCAAACTTGTGCCGGCAAAAGGACCGGGCCAGGTGCTAGTGATCGACCACGTGGAAAGGCCGTCTGAGAACTGAAAACAGCCGAAGCTAATTCGCCGTGGGGCTCTTCTCAATGTGGTCCACTACAAGCTTCACCACCGGTCCTTTACGGCGTTCCAACCGCAGTCCGAGCTTCGCAAGTCCTTCGTTGAAGGCTTTGGTTAGAGGGCCGTTGGCAGCGCACTCGTGCCAGGCGCCTGGAACATCGCGGGGCAAGAGACCGCGCGCCCCATGGCCGATCCATGGGCCTTGGTAGTGGGGTAGAATCGACTCACGCCTGTGAAAATCGCTCCTTACGGTTCCTGGAAATCGCCCATCACTTCCGACCTGATCGCGGCCCAATCGGTTGGACTGTCCGAGGTCCGCCTCGATGGGGAAGATGTGTATTGGCTCGAATCGCGTCCCCATGAAGCGGGCCGCTCGGTGGTGGTGCGGCATGCACCAAAATGTTCGGGCGAAGATGTCAATCCCGCGCCGTTCAACGTCCGGTCCCGGGTGCACGAGTATGGCGGGGGCGCCTGGACTGTCTCGGATGGCGTGATTTACTTCTCGCATTTCTCCGATGGCCGGCTGTATCGCGTGACGCCCGGCGGGCATTCGCCGTATGCGCTCTCCCCGGAAGGCGACTGGCGATACGCGGATGGCATCATCGACAAGTCACGGCGCCGCTGGATCGGTGTCCGCGAGGATCACATGACCGGCGAGGTGGTCAATGCAATCGTGTCGCTCGACTCAGATCGCGGTTGGACCGCGGGCGACGCTGCCGGGTGCGTAATCCTCGCCTCCGGGCACGATTTTTATTCCACGCCGCAGCTTTCGCCGGATGGGCGATGGCTGGCCTATCTGGCATGGGATCATCCGAACATGCCGTGGACCGCAACGGGTCTCCACGTAGTGGAGTTGCAGGCGGACGGAAAGCCGGCCGGCGATTCACTCCGGCTGGCCGGCGGAGAACGGGAATCGATCTTCCAGCCTTGTTGGGCGCCGGATGGCTCGGGGCTGTTTTTTGTGTCCGACCGCTCCGGGTGGTGGAATCTGTGGCGGCAGAATCTGGATGGGGCGGCCATGGCGATGTTGCCGATGGAGGCGGAATTCGGACAGCCGCAATGGGTTTTCGGGATGTCCACGTACGCATTCGCGGCGGGCGGGCGAATGGTGTGCTCATACGTATCGAAGGGACTGGGCCATCTGGCGGCGATCGATGCGGAATCGGCCGCGCTCGTGCCGTTCGATGTGCCGTGGACGGATTTCTCATCGGTGCGCGCGAGCAACCGCCGGGTGGTTTTCCGGGCAGGTTCGGCGACCGGAGCAAGCTGCATCGTCGTGATGGATGCGGATTCGGGAGCGACGGAGATTCTCAGGAAAGCGACTACGGTGGCGGACGATCCTGAGATTGCGAAGTACTTTACTCGCGTGGAAGCGATTGAGTTTCCCACCAGCCTGAATAAGACGGCGTTCGGGCTGTATTACTTCCCGGCCAACCCGGATTACAGTGCCCCGGAGGGCGAACTGCCGCCCCTGTTAGTGAAATGCCATGGGGGCCCCACGTCAGCGGCGTCAAGCACTCTCGATCTACGGATTCAGTATTGGACAAGCCGCGGAATCGCGGTGCTGGATGTGAACTACGGAGGCAGCACGGGCTATGGGCGTCAGTATCGGGAACGTCTGGATGGGAACTGGGGCGTGGTGGATGTGGACGACTGCGCGAACGGCGCGCGGTACCTCGCCGAGCAGCATCTGGTGGATGGAATACGCTGCGCAATCACCGGCGGCAGTGCCGGCGGATACACGACGCTGGCCGCGCTAACTTTTCGCGACACTTTTCAAGGGGGCGCGAGTCACTATGGCGTTAGCGATCCTGTTGCCCTGGCCCGAGACACACATAAGTTCGAATCGCGATATCTCGACTCACTAATCGGGCCTTATCCCGAAAGGGCAGACTTATATCGAGAGCGCTCGCCGATTGCGCACACCGAGTTACTGAATACGCCAGTTATTTTCTTTCAGGGCGATGAGGATATGGTTGTGCCTCAGAGCCAGACTGAGTTGATGGTCGCGGCTCTCCGCAAGAAAGGGACTCCCGTGGGCTACCTGCTTTTTTCGGGGGAACAGCACGGCTTCCGCAAGGCGGACAATATCAAACGGGCTCTGGACGCGGAGTTGTATTTTTACGCGGTGAATGTGTTCGGATGCAGACTCACTTTTTGAGCGGGCGTTGGGCTACCGGGCACTTGTCATAGACGGTCGACCGCCGTGCGGTGTAGTTTGGAGGATATGCCCACTCTGCACGCCGGCCGTTACACAACCACAATCCAGGGGCCCTTCGTCGTTTTTCTTATCGGTTTTCGCATCAATCGCATGCTCGCCGTCGGCAAATGGCTTCCCGTTGCAAAGGCTATGGGCCCTATGCTGAAGGAACTGAAGTCCAACCCGCCGCTGGGCTTGCTGGCCGCCCATACGTCACTTTACTGGCGCGGGGCGATGGTCACGCAATACTGGCGGAGCTTCGACCACCTGGTCAACTACGCCCAGTCTCGCGATGCTGTCCACCTTCCCGCCTGGAAGGCTTTCAACCAGAGTGTCGGCTCAGATGGCACGGTGGGGATCTGGCATGAAACCTATCAAGTGGCCGCAGGACAGTATGAATGCGTCTATGCCAATTTCAAGGGCGGCATTTTCCCCTTGACATCACACACTGTGTAGAATACAGTGTGTGTAGGACAGCATGTGATGCACACCAACGGAGCCAATTCCGAACTTTTCGACAATCTCCGGCTGGAGCTGCGGCGCGGCTGCCTGGTAGTGGCTGTGTTGGCGCAATTGCGCACCGAACTGTACGGCTACGCCCTGCGTAAATCTCTGACCGATCAGGGCTTAGCCATCGACGAGAATACTCTCTATCCGCTCCTTCGCCGCCTGGAAAGCCAGGGACTGCTGGTCAGCCAGTGGCGCGAAGAGGAAAAACGAAACAAACGCTTCTACCGCCTGTCACCGGTGGGAGAAACGGTCCTGGCTAGCCTGCTGGACGAATGGCGCGAAATGAACTCGGCCCTGGAGCGGATTCTCGCCGCCCCGTTCGACCCAACCGCGTAAAGGAAACCGCCATGCCTACGAACCCAACCGAACTGATCAACCGCTATTTGAACGCCGTGAAATTCTGGCTCCCTAATGCGCAGCATCAGGACATCCTTGCCGAACTGGCCGAGGATCTCCACTCGCAAATCGAGGAACGCGAACAGGCCCTCGGCCATCCTGTCGGCGAGGACGACGTGGTCGCCATCCTCAAGCGGCGCGGCTCTCCCATGCGGGTGGCCAGCGGCTACCTTCCCTCGCAGCGGCTCATCGATCCGGCCCTGCTACCGGTTTACCGCCTGGTGCTCAAAGTCACGATCCTGTGGGTGTTGATCCCGCTATTTTTAATCATTTTTGTGGGACCGATGTTCACCAGCGCGCATGAGGGGCGCGTGCTGCTCACTTTCCTGGACACGGCTGTCCGCAGCGCCTTCATGGTGGTCGGTATCGTGACCACTGTTTTTGCGCTGGCGGACCGCTACCACAAGTTCCAGGATGCGAACGACTGGGATCCGCGCAAGCTTCCGCGCCGGGCCGTCCCCAACCCGGCGACAGCACGCTGGAGTTCCTTTGCGAATTTCTCGGGCATCCTGGGCGGCGCGATTTTCTGGGCCATAGTGATGTGGCATCGCAGCGAATTCGTCTTCGAGGGCGGCCGCCGCGTCATCCTGCAGCCCATTTGGAGCCAGGTATATTGGATCGTTCTCGTGCTGACGCTGGGGGATGCCCTGATCGAACTGGTTGCCTTTTTGGATCGTGGCCATAAGCAGCTTCGCGCCCGCATCCGGCTGGGATGGGATGTTGCCTCGATTCTGTGTGCAGGGTTGCTTTTGCGAGTAGGCTCGTGGGTGGAACTGGCCGGTCTGGATCTCACCGCGGCGCACATCGCCAAGCTGATGGTATGGGTTAACCTCAGCATTCAGTTCACCCTGATCGGAGTATGTGCGATCAAGCTGATTGACGCCCTCCTGCAAATCCGCCATCTGTACCGGAATAAGCCCGATGGCCAGGCGCCCGTCCTCTTCACGGCATAAGAGTTCTAGCGTTCCCAAGCGAAGATCTCGACGGCGAGAGTGTTGAGGCTGTTGACCACGCGGTCGGTTTCCACATTCACCAGGGCATAGCGATCCACCGCGGGGTCTCCGGAACTGACCAGGGCGTGATGATCTTCGCGCAGATCGGGAAGATCGGTAGCCGCGATGGGAGATCCGCGGAGTGCGGCTGCCAGGTAGTACAGCGTCAGATCGGCATGGCTGGTCAAGACGCGAAATCCCTCGCGGGCGGGCACGGCGCGGCTGCGCACCAAACCGGCTTCGAGGGCCATCAGAGCATGAATCAAACGATGCGAATTGGCCAGGATGGTGTCGAGCGCCGTCAGCCGGGCAGCGGGAACGCCGGGTTCGCCGTGCAGCCGGCCGGCAGAGGCTTCTAGATTCGATCGCGCCAGCCGGCACGCCATCCCGGTGCGTTGCAATTGGGCCGCGAAGGACTTTTCCGGATCGAGGTAGGCATCGCGGACGGTCCGGAAGTATTCCCGATACCTGTCGAGCAAGGTGGCCATGGTCTCGGAGACTTGCGAGCTTTCCCAGGTGGGCCAGAGCGAATACGCCACCAGCGCGATGATTCCGCCGGCGGTGGTGTTCATTGCGCGCGCGGCGATGAGCTCGGCAGGACGAATGCCCGTCATCGCGAACATCAGCACTACCAGCGAAGTGAGCGCGGTTACCAGAATCCCGTAGTTGGCTGGGCCGAAGCAGCGCAGCAGAAACGTGAAAATCGCGATCAGGACGACCTCAGCGGCCAAACCAGGGGAGAGAAAGTGAAACAGCAGGGTAGCTGCGACAAGGCCCGCGTAGGTTCCAGCCAGGCGGAGCAAGCCGCGGCTGAACGTGGCGGTGAAGTCGGGCTTGAGGATGATGGCGACGGTCATGGGCAGCCAGTAGGAACGGCGCCAGTCGAGCGCGTGCGCGGCCAGGGTTCCGGCGGTGACGCAGACCGCCAGCCTTACGGCGTGACGAAAAGCCGCGGAGCCGAGGTGCAGATTCGCTCGCAGCAGCACCAGGGCGCCGGCCAGACGAAGTCTCCAGGGCTGGCGGGCTTCGTAACGTTCGAACTCCGTGGCGCCGGCGGATGTGACGTGGCCGGCTAAGTCCAGGGCGGATCGGATTTGCCCGGAGAGGGCTTCAATCTGCCATCGGGCATCGCGGACCATGGGGTCGGCATCGCGGGCGCGCAGTTGTTCGCCCAACTCGCGCAGTTCGGCGGAGTACTCTCCGGGGGCTGCGGCAGGAGAGGCGAAAGTCAGCGACTCAGCGATGGCGCGGAGCATTTGCGAAACCAGCAGAAGGGCCCGGCCGAGGGATTGCGCTTGCGCTTCAGTCTGCGGATCGCGTCCGGCCCGCGCCTGTAGCCGCGACAGGGCGAGGATTGCCAAGCGGGTTCGTTCCGCCTGGCTGAGGAGCGCCAGATAGCGTTCGGACTCGAGCGACCGGTCGCCGCCGAGGGCTTGGAGCGCCAATTGCGCGGCGGTGACCTCGGCGCTTGCGGGTGGGGAAGCGGTGGCCGATCCGCCGGCTGCGGCTGCGCGCGCGAGTTCGGTATAGAGCGCAGCCAGCGCGCGCCGTTCCGGGGCATAGCGGCGGATCGGCCAGAATATCAGCGCCAGCAGCACCTGGAGCAATCCGCCGGCGAATCCCAACAGTCCGGCGGCGACGGCCTGTTTGGGCAACATTACCTGCGCCGAAAAGACCGCGTAGGTGACCAGCGTTACCGTGCCGATATCGGCGGCGGGAGTGCTGACCGCGACCATTATGCCCGCGGCGAGGGCGCAGACTCCGGCGCCCACGGTCGCGAGGACGTGATGCTGGCCGAGGAGCCCGCCGGCGAAGACCGCCAAGCCGCAGAAGAAGCTGGAGAGCAGCATGCGGCGTGCGCGGTGGGCGTAAGGGTCGGAACCATCTGAGAAGGAGACATTCAGTGCGCCGGTTGCCGCGATGAGGCCACCGCCGGGGTTTCCGATGGCGGCTCCGATGGCCAGGGGCACTGCCACGCCGAGAGCGTTTCGCAGAGCCATCCAGGGGATGACTTTCGAGGTGTCGAACGCGGTGACGCTCTCCCAGACGCTGCGGGTCACGGTTGTTCGGCACGCTGGCGGGAGAAATGGCGCATAGAAAGAGGTAATCACAGGGCGGCGCCAGATTGCAATGCGTTAGCGAGGCAAATGTCGGTGACCTTGTCAGCAGTCGATGAGGGGCTGGCGACGGCGTGGCGCCGTTTCTGCGGGAACCTCGATTTCGTCGAGCTGCATTACAGGGCTTTTGTGAAAGGACCGCTAGGCCAGGCCGGGCGCACTTTCCGGTAACCGTTTCCTGCCGGAACCCGCGGCTCGCCCCATATCGCCGACTTTACGTCCGAGCGCTCGCCATGGCGCATGTTGTGGCACGCCATTATACGCGGCAGGCAACCAAGGAGGATCTAGAGGCGATCCAGACCGCCTCTCTACCCGTTTCGGCGCCTGGTACGGCGATTCCGATGGGTATGCGCATTCCGGCGCGCAATGGAATCGGAAGGGGATTACCTGGCGATCAAAGCGATGGCCGCGGCCGGCTACGACCCAGCTGGCTTGTCTTCCTACCTGGAACGGGTCCAGCCTGCGCCCGGCAAGAGCCAAGTGATGAGCGCGCTGCGGCCGCGCGATCAGCGCCTGAAGGCCATCCGGACCGAGATCCGAAACCTGCCCGCCGGAGACTACCGTGCCAACTATGAGTTTGACCGCGTAAAGGCTGAGGTGAAGCGTCTGTGCTGATCCGGGGACAACCACTGGGCAAGCCGCGTCAGGCAACGCTAAGCCCGCCGCGACCACAAGGCCTGATACGGCGATTTCGCGGCCTCACCGACAGCGTCCTCCATACCGTCATATTTGAGCCTCTCTCGGGAGATAGTTTTCATTGAGAACTTTCCCGAATGCCCAGAGAGCCTTATCCACATGTCTATGTCTGATACCGTCGAACTGGGCGTGAAATGCTATTAAATGCTATATATAACGATCCAAGTAAGCGCGAATCCTCTGCCGGTCCGTATCGGGGATCCGAACTCCAGGTTGGCCGGCCGGAACAACTTCCAGAAAAGTAGGTCGTCACCTCCGTTCTATACCCGCTCACTGCCGCTGTGGCTTGACTCCGATCTCTCCTACGGACGAAACACGGTCACACATGGGATGGAAGTCCCGACCGAACCGAAATTTGTGCGGCCGATTACGATGCTATAACCGCGTCGGGAGAATGCGCGAGGACATGAATTATGCATTAAACATAATAAGGGTATTATGTTCTGAGTTTTTCTGGTGGCACGCGCCGTGAGTAGGATAAACTGGTTGAGGCGTCTACCCGTCCGGATTGCCCCTTGGAGGATCTCGGTGCCTATTCCCCGATCTTTTTCCGTTCTTGTTGCGTCTCTGCTCTGCACAGCCGGAACTCTGGCTGCGCAGACTTTGAGCGTGAGTACGGCTACGCTGAGTTTTTCGTCGGCCCTGGGCAGTGCGAGCCAGCAGCAGACTTTCAACGTGACCAGCAGCGGCGCGTCGCTTTCGTTCGCCGTCGGCTCGAATGCCACCTGGCTCACGGCAAACCCCACAACCGGATCCACGCCTTCGACGGTAACGGTCACCGCAAATCCCGCGTCACTCGCGGCCGGAACCTACACTGGCACTCTCTTTGTGAACAGCACCAACAACTCAGTCTCGGTGCAGGTAACGCTGGTGGTGAGCGCCATTGGGGCGAGCCCGAGCGCTTTGAGTTTCAGCTATCAGCTCGACGGGACGCTGCCGGCCACGCAGGCGATTAACCTGACAGGGAGCCCGACCACGTACACCGCTGTGCCCTCCGTCCCCTGGTTGATGGTCACGTCCAGCGGCACCGCACCGGGAGCGGTTGCAGTGTCGCTGAATCCCGCGGCCGGTTCACTGACGGCCGGGAGTTACAGCGCCACCATCAGCATTACGCCCGCTACGGGAGCGCCCATTTCGATTGCCGTCACGTTGACCGTAACGGCCGAGCCGACGGTAACCGTGAGCAGCTCCTCGCTGTCGTTCGACTACCAGATAGGCGGGGCGAACAACGTGGTGTCGCAGGTCCTTACCCTGAGCGTGGGTGGCGCCCAGCAGCAGTTTTACTCGATTACTTCTTCTGTAAGCAACAACCCCTCCGGCCAGGATTGGATCCTGGCGAACCCTTCCAGCGGCATTATCCCCGCCGGAGGCAATATCCAAGTCACGATCAGTTTCAATACCGCCATCAGCAGCAGCTTTACCACGCCTAATACTTACTCAGGGACGCTAGCCATCGGCACAACGACGGCGGTCGCTCCGGCGAACATTCCGGTATCGCTCCTGGTTTCCAGTTTGCCGCTGCTGAGCGTGCCTTCGAATACCTTGAATTTTCTCGACGAAATCAATGGCTCGACGCCCGGCGCGCAGAGCGTGACCGCGGTTTCTACCAATGTGGCGGCCAGTTCCACCACCGGGCAGTTGCCGATTACGATCTCAGTGACCACGACCGACGGCGGGAATTGGCTGACCGTAACTCCCACCAGCACGGTTACGGGCACGCCGTTTTCGGTGTCGGTCAATCCCGCCGGCCTGAGTGTGAGGACTTACAATGGCACGGTCACGGTCACGCCCACCGGGGCGGGGAACGGAGCCCAGACCATTCCAGTAGTGCTCACGGTGGCCAACGACCCGGTGCCGGTGGTGACTCCCGCGGCGCTCTCGTTCCTCTATGAGATCGGCAAGTCGCAGCCGGGGACGCAAACCATTTCGATCGCATCCAGCACCGGCGCGGGGCTCAACTACAGCGCTACGGCGGCCTCCACGCAATGCGGCGGAGCGTGGCTCACATTGAGTGGCGCCACCAGTGGGACCACCAGCGGAACCGCCGCGGGCAGTTTCACGGCCGCCGTCGGTACCATCGGTCTGACAGCGGGAGAGTGCGACGGAACGATCACGGTGACTGCGGCCAATGCCACGGCCGGCGCCGCGGCGCCCGGTAGCCCGGTTACGATTCCGGTGACACTGTATGTGAGCAGTAATCCGCTGCTGGTGACCAGCGCGCCGTCGCTCAGTTTCACGGCGCAGGTGAGCGGCGCGGCCCCGGCGGCACAGACGATTACGCTTTCCAGTACGGATCCAACCGTGGCGCTCAACTACAGCATGACGTTCGCAACCACGAGCGGAGGCAGCAGTTGGCTGTTCGTCGCGCCGGTCACTGGATCGACAGCTTCCGGATCGAATGTGCTGACCGTTTCGGTACTCCCAGGATTACTCTCGGCAGGAACTTATGCCGGCACCATCACTATTACGGCGACGGGAAGCGCCACCGTGGCGAACAGCCCGATAATTATCCCGGTGACCTTCCAGGTAACCTCGACGACGCTGTCTGCCAGCCCCACATCGCTCTCTTTCACGCAAACGGCGGGGGGGTCCTCGCCGGCATCCCAAAGCTTGCAGATTACGACCAACGGCAGCCCGGTGAATTATACGGCGGTCGCGAGCATCGTTGAGTCAACTGCAGGGATTCCATCGTGGCTTTCGGTGACTCCAGGCACTGGGACGACGCCGGCCACTTTGATGGTGAGCGCCAACGGCGCCAACCTGACCCCAGCCACTTACACCGGGTCGGTGACTGTCTCGGCGCCGAATAGCGCGCAGGTGAGCGTGCCGGTGACCTTTACGGTGAATGCCGATTCGATTTCAGCGTTGCCCTCATCGCTGTCCTTCACCGAACCTGCCGGAGCGCCTACGCCGGCAACCCAGACGGTGACCGTGACCGCAACGCCGACTTCGCTGACTTATAGCCTATCGGTGAGCATGGCCAACGGCGCTTCCGCCAACTGGCTGAGCGCGACGCCTGGCAGCGGCGGGACTGTAATCGTTTCGGTAAGCAGCGCGGCTCTCGGGATAGGCAGCTACACCGGTTCGCTGACTATTACGGCCAGCGGCGCCACGGGCAGCCCGATTACGATTCCAGTTACGCTAACGGTGGGTCCAGCGCAGTCTCTAGCCGTGACTCCGCCCGCCGTCACGTTCAGCTATGTGTTGAACGCATCGGCCCCGGCGGCACAAACCGTGACGCTGACCTCCACTGGGGGGTCCGCACCTTTCACGGTTACGACTAAGACGGCCGACGGTGGCACCTGGCTGCAAGTAACACCTGTCAGCGGCGCCACGCCGGCGACGCTTTCCATCAGTATTTCCACCGCCGGGCTGGCCGCGGGCAACTACTCCGGTACAGTTACTGTCAGTTCCACGAATGCCGCGCAAACGGCCGCGGTTACGGTGAGCCTGACCGTTGCGGCCGTACCTACTCCTACCATCGGCGGCGTAGCCAATGCGGGCAGTTACGCCACGGGATCAGTGGCTCCCGGGGAAAACATCGTGATTTTCGGAGGGGGCATTGGGCCCTCCACTCTGGCCGGCCTGCAAGTGACTTCGAGCGGTTTGGTGGCTACCACTGTAGCCAACACGCAGGTGACTTTCGATGGCATCGCGGCGCCGGTCGTCTATGTCAGCGCTACACAAACCAGCGTGATGGTGCCATTTGAAATCGCGGGGCGCACAACGACCACGCTGCAGATCATGTACCAGGGAGTTAAGTCGGCAGCGATTTCCTACAACGTGTCCAATGCCGTTCCGGGCATCTACACGCAAAATCAGCAGGGGACTGGTCCGGGAGCGATTCTGAATCAGAACAATACCGTGAACGGCTCAAGCCAACCCGCGTCGGCCGGCTCTTATGTGGCAGTCTATCTGACGGGCACGGGTAACACTTCTCCCGCCGGTGCCACCGGCGGAGTCATTCCCACCAACGGCGCCGGCCTGAAGACCATCGCTCTGCCGGTGACCGCGACAATCGGCGGTCTTCCGGCAACGGTGGCTTATGCCGGTTCGGCGCCGGGCGACGTGGAGGGCGTCATGCAGGTCAACCTCGAGATTCCGTCCGGTCTCACTCCGGGCGCGCAACCGATTCTAATCGCGCTCGGTTCGGGCGGCACGAACGTATTTACGACGCAGACCGGCGTGACGGTGCAGGTCCATTAGGAAGCGGTCAGCGGTAAGCAGTCAGCGATCAGCTCCGGTGTAGGCTGACGGCTGGCTTGGGTGCAAAATGTGCAGAACGGATCGGGGTTCTGGGCAAGGTATGTTTGTCTTTGAGCGGCGAACGGATCGGTGTTCGCCGTTTTGAGGATGGCACTCTTCTAATCGTCGCCAAGCCGGGTGAATGGCGCCGGCGGAATAATGGCGAGGTCTACAAGGCCCGCAACACGAACCTCAGCGCGATGTCGCGAAAGTTTTGCCAGCGACGTTCCTGCGCGGTCCGAATGCGAATGCTGCCCGTCGGGGATCGTTACCGGGTAGTTCAGGGCTGGCCTGCAAAGTAGTCCCGGCGGCTCGCGCTTTCCGCAACGATGGCGCCCAGGTCCTCGGGACGAAGCAGACCGCGATGCGTATCTC
>Ga0302325_10007114_pt1 | contig 24940 bp, 24 predicted proteins | sample Palsa_T0_2_FD_201948 | JGI IMG/M metagenome (GOLD analysis project Ga0302325, IMG submission 201948) | Peat permafrost microbial communities from Stordalen Mire near Abisko, Sweden - Palsa_T0_2 | ecosystem: Environmental > Terrestrial > Soil > Palsa > Peat permafrost | place: Sweden: Abisko... | reverse complement strand
CGGGCCTATCGGGCATTGCTGATAAGATCGCGCCGACGCGCTAGCGTGCATGGAGCAAGGTTGCTAGCATTAGGTATCAAAGCGGCCCTAAATTTCGGGGAGGGTTCGGCGAACAGTCGGCGAAGGGTCGCGAGGAATCAGACGCGCGTGCCGATCGCGGACAATGACGTGTCCTAATTCGAATTCGGCATTGTTATTCGAAGCGGATAACCAGAGTACGCGGTGTGACCCTTTTCCACCGACTGGACTATTCCGGTGAAGACGCGAATTACTCCGTCGGTGGTCCTGCCGTTAATCGTGATCGTGGTTCCGCTGATAGAAGATCGCTGGCATTTCTGTTCGTCAGCCTCTTGGGCATAGAATTGGCTCACGCGCGTTTCTCCTAGCCGCCTCAGTTGGCGGCCTCGCGTTAGGCGGCAGCAATCTCGCTACTTCGTATCTTGTCAGCTTGCTTCGCCAGATTCCGCCAGTGGTTGGCGATGTCGTGAAAGTGGTGTTTGAGTTGATCATTGCTGGCCGATGCTGCGCGCAGCTCCCAGTTGTTCGCCTTTGCCAAATAGTCTGCTACGCTGTACGGCATTGCCGCTCTCCGCAATTGCTCCCGCGCCCGTGGACCAACAGAACAACCCCAGCGCGCGGAATCGGTTCCTAGCATCCATTGTCGAGATCGGCCGGGCGTCGCGTTTCTCCAACCACGCACTATCAGAGATCGGCCGGATTTGCCTATTTGTGATGGTAGGTGAACGGTTCGCCGGGACCGCCTCTGCCGCGCCGCTTGACACGGCCTGTCTCCGTAAGTGCGTGGCAGGTGTTACCCACGCGGTCATGATAGCCGTCAATGCCGAACATAAGTTGAGCGATCTCCCTAGCCGTCAGGCCGGGATTCTGAGAGATGACTTTCTCTACATCGTCGGCCAGCATGGCGTGTGTGCCGTTGCCCGGACAACGGGAAATAGAAAATGTAATTTGTCTCACGTCAATTCACATAACGAAAATGCTATTTTTCGGCTATTTAATGCCGGTTCAGTCCTTTTCCGCGGCCGGGTGAGGCGTAAAGAAAAGCCCGGCGAACGAGGAGCCGGGCTAGTCAAATGTGTCATGTCCATAAACGTTGTTAGAGTAGCTGACCGTTGTGACAGGCCGCAAGGGGGTGGCGTCGAGATCGGGCGCGGGTCGCGCCTATCTTTTGTAGGTAGCAATCAATCCGATCAGCGCGCCTATCAGGCCGGTTAAGCCCGTGATTAGAACAACAAAAACTTTGAGCCGAAGCTCCCAGTATTGCCATCGTTCCATTCGTTCTTTGCGAATAGCGGTTCGAAAGTCGGTCAGGGCGGCATCGGTCAACTTGCGGACTCCAACATCAGTGTCGGTGGTCCAAAGGTCATTTCTCCCCTAGTCGGGAGTAGGAACCCTAAGTCGGTAGGCAATTTCGTACAAATATGTAGTTTCGGCGGCTATGACTTCATCGTCCAAATAAGAATAGTCGCGGGCGCTCGCTTGGACGAGCGAGCACAATTCGTCCTTCGATTTTCCCGCTTTTTCTTCGGCCTTGTACTCCGCCACATTTGCTCGTCTTAAGCGCCGACGCTTACGATCAAGCCACCACAATTGCCGTTGAAGCTGTAGCAACGGAAACATCTAGCGCCGCGCGGTTGACGGCCGACGTGAAGGGCGGTCCGCGCGAGGCTTCGGCCGGTCGCCATGAGGCTTAAGACGATAGCCCGAGCCACCGCACTTGTCGCATTTATGTCCGGCAAACGCTCCGGTGCCGTTGCAATGTTCGCAGGGTTCTCGATTGTCAGGCATGACATTGCCTTCCGCGCTTGGCGCTTCACGAATCCTCCGAAGCCATTTTACCACGCGCGGGTGAGGGGAGGGGCGACGGTCCGTCACACCACGGTTTTGGTGGGACTCGCCTATCGGTTTTCCCTGCATTCAATGGGGGTTTAAATCCGGTCGATACTGTCCAACCCCTTTGCCGGCCTCAGAATTATGGCCCCGTCGCTCCCGCCATTAAATCAAAGCGTTAGCTTCCTTTCTGCGTTTGAGTTTTGAGTTGTTGGCAGGCTTGGCAGCGGCCTACGCACAGGCCCGCTTGCGCCATTTTGTGCACTGCGCTAAGGGTCGAAAGATCGGTTTTCCAACGTGAATCCGCAGAGATTTGGGGCAAATCGGCGCGTTCCCGGCTGGCGCGGAATCGTCGTATGGGGGGCATGTTCCTGCGCTAGGAACAAAAGCTGTCCGGTGACGGCCGATGAGAGGGGCTGCCAATGACGCAATCGCTCCACGACTTGCTCCTCGCCTACCTCCCGCTCGTTGTCTTTATCGCGGTGGCCGCCGGGATCGGGCTCGCGCTGCTGCTCTCCGCCTTTCTGCTGGCGTACAAGAATCCCGATCCGGAAAAGCTCTCGGCCTACGAGTGCGGCTTTAACGCCTTCGACGACGCCCGCATGAAATTCGACGTGCGTTTCTACCTGGTCGCCATCCTGTTCATCATTTTCGACCTTGAAGTCAGCTTTCTGTTTCCCTGGGCTGTGGCGTTCGGCAAGCTTGGGCTGTTCGGTTTCTGGTCGATGATGCTGTTCCTTGCGGTGCTCACCGTCGGGTTTATCTATGAGTGGAAAAAGGGAGCGCTCGAATGGAGTTGAGCGGACCCGCGATCCTGACCCCGCGCCAGCAATCGGTTGCCTCGCCCGCCGGACAGCCGGGCGGCGCCGACGATCCGTTTTTTTCCGGTCTTTCCGGCGAGCTTTCCGACAAGGGGTTTCTTGTCGCGGCGGCCGACGACCTGATCGCCTGGGCGCGCGCCGGCTCGCTGATGTGGATGACGTTCGGCCTCGCCTGTTGCGCGGTCGAGATGATGCAGATGTCGATGCCGCGCTATGACGCGGAGCGCTTCGGCTTTGCGCCGCGCGCGTCACCGCGCCAATCGGACGTGATGATCGTGGCCGGCACCCTGACCAACAAAATGGCTCCGGCGCTTCGAAAGGTCTACGACCAGATGCCGGAGCCGCGCTACGTGATCTCCATGGGATCGTGCGCCAACGGCGGCGGCTATTACCATTACTCATATTCGGTGGTGCGTGGTTGCGACCGCATCGTGCCGGTCGATATCTACGTGCCGGGCTGCCCGCCGACCGCCGAGGCGCTGCTCTATGGTGTGCTGCTGCTGCAAAAAAAGATCCGGCGCACCTCCACGATCGAACGCTGAAGATGGATGAGACACTCGACACTCTCGGCCGAACCATAGCCGACGGGCTTGGCGCATCGGTCAGCGGCTATTCGATCGCGCATCATGAATTGACGGTGCAGGCCGAGGCCCGCGACATCGTTTCGGTGATGCGCTTTTTGCGCGACGATGCGCGCTGTCTGTTCTGGAACATTGTCGACGTGACCGCGGTCGACTGGCCGGGCCGCGAGCGGCGTTTCGATGTGGTCTATCACCTGCTTTCGCCCAAGCATAACGTGCGCGTGCGGGTGAAGATCGAGGTCGACGAGACGACGCCGGTCGCTTCGATCATCGAGGTCTTTCCCGGCACCGACTGGTTCGAGCGCGAGGCTTACGATCTCTACGGCGTGGTGTTCACCGGCCATCCCGACATGCGGCGGCTGTTGACGGACTACGGCTTCGACGGCCATCCGCTGCGGAAGGATTTTCCGCTGACCGGCTTTGTCGAGGTGCGCTACGACGACGAGCTCAAGCGTGTCGTCTACGCGCCGGTGCGGCTGGCACAGGAATTCCGCAATTTCGATTTTCTGTCGCCGTGGGAAGGCACCGACTACGTGCTGCCGGGTGACGAGAAGGCGGGAAAGTTCGGCGGCAGCGGGCAAGAACCTGGAAAAGGGTCTTGAGATGAAAGCAACGCTCAAACCCGGGCTCAGCCACCGTCTTGTTTACACCGTTCCCGAGAACAAGACCGTTCCGTACACATTCCCGGAGTCTCCCGTTATCGCGTCGATGCCCAAGGTATTCGCCACCGGCTTCATGATCGTACTGATGGAATGGGCGTGTACCGAACTTCTCTCCGCTCATCTCGAGCCGGGCGAAGGCAGCGTCGGCGTCCATGTTGACGTGAGCCACCTTGCCGCGACGCCGCCCGGCATGGTGGTGACGGTCGATGCAGAATGTGTGGAAATAACGGGTCCGCGCGTGACCTTTCACGTCAAAGCGCACGATGGCGTCGATCTCATCGGCGAGGGGCGACATGAACGCTTCGTGGTCGCGTGGGACAAGTTCAATGCCGGCGTCGCTGCGAAAGCGGCGAAGCTTGCGCGGGTTGCATGATGGCCGAAATCAAAGAGCGCAACTTCACGATCAATTTCGGGCCGCAGCATCCGGCGGCGCACGGTGTTCTGCGCCTCGTGCTTGAGCTCGACGGCGAAGTGGTCGAGCGGGTCGATCCGCATATCGGGCTCCTGCACCGCGGCACCGAGAAGCTGATCGAGCACAAGACCTATCTGCAGGCGATCCCGTATTTCGACCGGCTCGACTATGTCGCGCCGATCAATCAGGAGCACGCATTCTGCCTGGCCGCTGAAAAACTGCTCGATCTCACCGTTCCAAGGCGCGCGCAGTTGATCCGGGTGCTTTATTGCGAGATCGGCCGTCTGCTTTCGCATCTCCTCAACGTCACGACGCAGGCAATGGACGTCGGCGCGCTCACCCCGCCGCTCTGGGGTTTCGAGGAGCGCGAAAAGCTGATGGGTTTCTACGAACGTGCTTCGGGCTCGCGTATGCACGCGGCCTATTTCCGCGTCGGCGGCGTTCACCAGGACCTGCCGCCGAAACTGATCGACGATATCGGGGCGTTCTGCGATCCGTTCCTCAAGGTCTGCGACGATCTCGAGGAATTGCTCACCGGCAACCGCATCTTCAAACAGCGCAACGTCGACATCGGCGTGGTGAAGCTGGAAGATGCCTGGGCCTGGGGTTTTTCAGGCGTCATGGTGCGCGGCTCGGGCGCGGTGTGGGACTTGCGCAAGGCGCAACCCTACGAATGCTATTCCGAGCTCGATTTCGATATTCCCGTGGGCAAGAACGGCGACTGTTACGACCGTTATTGCATCCGCATGGAAGAGATGCGTCAGTCGATCCGCATCATGAAACAGTGCGTCGAGAAGTTGCGCGGGGCCGACGCACAGGGTCCGGTCGTGGTCGAAGACAACAAGATCGCGCCACCGCGGCGCGCGCAGATGAAGCGCTCGATGGAGTCGCTGATCCATCACTTCAAGCTTTATACGGAAGGCTTTCACGTGCCGGCCGGTGAAGTCTACGCCGCGGTCGAAGCGCCCAAGGGCGAATTCGGCGTTTATCTCATCGCCGACGGCAGCAACAAACCCTACAAGTGCAAGATCCGCGCGCCGAGCTTCGCGCACCTTCAGGCCATGGATTTTCTCTCGCGCGGCCACATGCTCGCCGACGTCTCGGCGATCCTGGGCTCCATCGACATCGTCTTCGGCGAGGTCGACCGATGAGCGTCCGCCGCCTCGCCGAAAAGCAGCCGCCGAGCTTTACGTTCACCCCGGAAAATCTCGACTGGGCGAAGTCGCAGATCGCAAAATATCCGCCGGGCCGGCAGCAATCCGCGGTGATTCCGCTGTTGTGGCGCGCGCAGGAGCTGTCGGGCGGGTGGCTGCCGCAGAAAGCAATGGAGGCGGTGGCGGAGTTGCTCGGTATGGCGAAAATCCGCGTGCTTGAAGTCGCGACCTTCTACACGATGTTCAATCTTGCCCCGGTCGGCCGCTTCCATGTGCAATTCTGCGGCACGACGCCGTGCATGCTGCGCGGGGCCGATCAGCTCAAAAAGGTTTTGCACCGCATCGTCGGCCACGAGAATGAAGTAACCGCCGACGGCACGTTTTCCTGGATCGAGGTCGAGTGTCTGGGCGCCTGCGTCAACGCGCCGATGGTCCAGATCAATGCCGACTATTACGAGGACCTGACGCCGGAGACGCTGACCCGAATTCTCAACGAGCTCGCGGCGGGCAAAAGCCCGAAGCCGGGTCCGCAGGTCGATCGGCAGAACTCCGCGCCCGTGGGCGGCGCGAATACATTGACCGACCAATCGATCTATGGAGGGCAGGGCCCTTCGAACACCGATTCATCTGAACCGAGGCCCGACTGATGCTTGCCGACAAGGACCGCATCTTCAAGAATCTCTACGGCCATCACGGCTGGGGCCTCGATGGCGCACGGGCGCGCGGCGCTTGGGACGGCACCAAGGCGATTCTGGAAAAAGGCCGCGACGCCATCGTCAACGAAGTGAAAGCCTCAGGCCAGCGCGGCCGCGGCGGAGCGGGATTTCCGACCGGACTCAAATGGTCGTTCATGCCGAAGCAGTCCGACGGCCGGCCGACCTATCTCGTCATCAACGCCGATGAGTCAGAGCCCGGCACCTGCAAGGACCGCGAGGTCATGCGGCACGATCCGCATCTGTTGATCGAAGGCTGTCTGATCGCCGGCTGCGCCATGGGCGTGCACAATTGCTACATCTATATCCGTGGCGAATTCATCCGCGAGCGCGAGCGCCTTCAGGGCGCGGTCGATCAGGCCTACGAAGCAAAACTCATCGGCAAGAACAACGTCCATGGATGGGACTTCGACATCGTCGTGCACCACGGCGCAGGCGCGTATATCTGCGGCGAGGAGACCGCGTTGCTCGAAAGCCTCGAAGGCAAGAAGGGCCAGCCGCGCTTAAAGCCGCCGTTCCCGGCCAATATGGGCCTCTATGGCTGTCCGACGACCGTCAACAACGTCGAGACGATCGCGCAGGTGCCCGACATCATGCGGCGCGGCGCCGCCTGGTTCGCCGGCATCGGCCGGGCGAACAATACCGGCACCAAGCTCTATTGCATCTCAGGCCATGTCGAGCGGCCGTGCAATGTCGAAGAGCAGATGGGTATTCCGCTGCGCGAGCTGATTGAAAGGCATGCCGGTGGGGTGCGCGGCGGCTGGGACAATCTGCTTGCCGTCATTCCGGGCGGCTCGTCGATGCCGCTGGTGCCGGCCGGCCCCGATCAGGCCGACACGCTGCTGATGGATTTCGACGGCTGCCGCGACAAGAAAACATCGCTCGGCACCGCGGCGGTCATCGTCATGGACAAGACCGCCGATATCGTGCGGGCGATGGCGCGCATTTCGTACTTCTACAAACACGAGAGCTGCGGCCAATGCACGCCGTGCCGCGAAGGCATGGGCTGGATGTGGCGCGTGCTCACCCGCATGGCCGAAGGCCGCGCGCAGAAACGCGAGATCGACATGCTGATGCAGGTCACCACGCAGATCGAAGGTCACACGATCTGCGCTTTCGGCGACGGCGCCGCCTGGCCGGTGCAGGGCCTGCTGCGGCATTTCCGCCCGGAGATCGAGCGGCGGATCGACGAATACACCGCCAAATCGGAAGCCGAGGGTGTGCTCGATCCACCGGTGCCGCAGGCCGCGGAGTGAGGAGCTAGATGACCAAGCTCATCGTCGACGGCAACGAGATCGACGTCTCGCCGGAATACACACTCCTGCAGGCGTGCGAAACCGCCGGTGCGGAAATTCCGCGCTTCTGCTTCCAGGAGCGGCTGTCGATCGCCGGCAATTGCCGCATGTGTCTCATCGAAGTTGCCGGCATGCCGAAGCCGCAGGCGTCTTGCGCGATGGGTGTGAAGGATTTGCCACCGAATAAGGACGGATCGCCGAAGGTGCTCAGCACCCGCTCGCCGATGGTGCGCAAGGCGCGCGAGGGCGTGATGGAGTTCCTGCTGATCAATCATCCGCTCGATTGCCCGATCTGCGATCAGGGCGGCGAATGCGATCTGCAAGACCAGGCCATGGCCTACGGCATGGATCAGAGCCGCTACCGCGAGAACAAGCGCGCGGTCGAGGACAAATATCTCGGCGCGCTGGTCAAGACCTCGATGAACCGCTGCATCCAGTGCACCCGCTGCGTTCGTTTCGCGACCGAGGTCGCGGGCGTCCCCGAGCTTGGCGCCATCGGGCGCGGCGAGGACATGGAGATCACGACCTATCTCGAAGAGGCGATGGTGTCCGAGTTGCAGGGCAACGTCGTCGACCTGTGTCCGGTTGGCGCGCTGACTTCAAAACCCTATGCGTTCGCGGCGCGCTCGTGGGAGCTGAACAAGACGGAATCGATCGACGTCATGGACGCGCTCGGCTCCGCGATCCGCATCGACACGCGCGGACGCGAAGTGATGCGTATCCTGCCGCGCACCAACGACGACGTGAACGAGGAATGGATATCGGACAAAACGCGCCACGTGGTCGACGGTTTGCGCACCCAGCGGCTCGATCAGCCTTACGTGCGCGACAACGGGCAATTGCGTCCGGCGACGTGGGGAGAAGCCTTCAAAGCGATTGCCAATAAGCTCGTTCGGGCCAATCCCAAGCGGGTCGGCGCGCTGGCCGGCGATCTCGCCGCCGTCGAGGAAATTTTCGCCCTCAAGGATTTGATGACGCGACTCGGCGTGACCAACCTCGATTGCCGGCAGGATGGCTCGGCGCTCGATCCGAAATGGGGTCGTGCCGGCTATTTGTTCAATTCGACCGTTGCCGGCATCGAGACGGCCGATGCACTCCTCCTCGTCGGCACGAATCCGCGCCGCGAGGCGGCGGTGCTCAATGCACGTATCCGCAAGCGCTGGCGGCTGGCGAAAAGCTTTCCGATCGGCTTGATCGGCGCCAAGGCGCCGCTCACCTATACCTACGACTATCTCGGCGCCGGTGCGGAAACGCTTGCGGACATCACGCGCCATAGTTTTGCGGAGGTGCTGCGCAAGGCGGAGCGCCCGCTCATCATCGTCGGCGCGGGCGCGCTGGCGCGACCGGACGGAGCCGCGGTCGCGTCGCTTGCGGCCAAAGCGGCGCTCGATCTCGGCGCCATCAAGGACGGCTGGAACGGCTTTAGCGTCCTGCATCAGGTAGCCTCGCGCGTCGGTGGCCTCGATCTGGGCTTCGTGCCGGGCGAGGGCGGCCTGACCGCACGGCAGATGGCAGCGTCCGGTACGCTTGACGCACTCTTCCTGCTCGGCGCCGATGAAATCGAAATCGCGCCGGGCGCGTTCGTCGTTTACATCGGCACCCACGGCGACCGCGGCGCTTCGCGCGCCGACGTCGTGCTGCCTGGTGCGGCGTATCCGGAAAAGTCGGCGACCTATGTGAACACCGAGGGCAGGGTGCAGATGGCGTCGCGCGCCGCGTTCCCGCCCGGCGATGCCCGCGAGGATTGGGCGATCCTGCGCGCGCTGTCGGATGTTTTGGGCAAGAAGCTTCCTTACGACTCGCTCGCCGCGTTGCGCCAAGCGCTCTATCAAGCCTATCCGCACATGATGCGTATCGGACAGATCGCGCCGGGCGATGCCGCCGATGTGCAAAAGCTCGCGGCGCTTGGCGGCGCGGCGGACAAGGCGCCGTTCCGATCGAGCATCGCCGACTACTATTTCACCAATCCGATTGCGCGCTGTTCCGCCGTGATGGCGGAATGCTCGGCGATCGCGGGCGGACGCGCAGCGATGACGGCGGCGGAGTAGACGATGGCCGAGTTCTGGTCCGACTATATCTGGCCGTTGGTGATCATGGTGGCGGAAAGCCTGCTGCTGCTCGTGATCCTGCTTGTCGCCATCGCCTATGTGTTGCTCGCGGACCGCAAGATCTGGGCCGCTGTGCAATTGCGGCGCGGCCCCAACGTTGTCGGTCCGTGGGGGCTGTTCCAATCGTTCGCCGATCTCTTGAAATTCGTTCTCAAGGAGCCGGTCATTCCCGCCGGCGCCAACAAGGGCGTCTTTCTGCTCGCGCCGCTCGTCACCTGCACGCTGGCGCTCGCCGCCTGGGCAGTGATCCCCGTCAGTGCCGGCGTCGTCATTTCCAACATCAATGTCGGCGTCCTTTACATCTTCGCCATCTCCTCGCTTGGCGTTTACGGGGTGATCATGGCGGGGTGGGCGTCGAATTCGAAATATCCGTTCCTGGCAGCTTTGCGCTCGGCCGCGCAGATGGTGTCCTACGAGGTCTCGATCGGCTTCGTCATCATCACCGTGTTGCTCTGCGTCGGCTCGCTCAATCTCACCGCCATCGTCGAAGCGCAGAACAGCCGCTGGGGTTTGTTCGGCTGGTATTGGCTGCCGCTTCTGCCGATGTTCGTGATCTTCTTCGTCTCCGCACTTGCCGAAACCAACCGGCCGCCGTTCGATCTGGTGGAGGCGGAATCGGAGCTTGTCGCCGGCTACATGGTGGAATACGGCTCGACGCCGTACATGATGTTCATGCTGGGCGAGTACGTCGCCATCGCCACCATGTGCGCGATGGCGACGATCCTGTTCCTCGGCGGCTGGCTGCCGCCGTTCGCGGTGGCGCCGTTCACCTGGATACCCGGCCTCGTCTGGTTCGTGCTCAAGGCAAGTTTCGTATTCTTCATGTTCGCGATGGTGAAGGCGTTCGTGCCGCGCTATCGCTACGATCAGTTGATGCGGCTCGGCTGGAAGGTCTTCTTGCCGATCTCGCTCGCCATGGTCGTAATCGTGGCTGGCGTCCTGCAAGTCATCAGAGGCTGACCGACATGAGACTTGATCAGGCCGCCCGTTCGATTTTCCTGCAAGAGTTCGTGCAGGCATTCTTCCTGTCGATGCGTTATTTCTTCAAAGCGAAAGCGACGCTCAATTATCCGTTCGAGAAGGGCGCGCTGTCGCCGCGTTTCCGCGGTGAGCATGCGCTGCGGCGCTATCCGAACGGCGAGGAGCGCTGCATCGCCTGCAAACTGTGCGAGGCGATCTGCCCGGCGCAGGCGATCACCATTGAAGCCGGTCCGCGCCGCAACGACGGCACCCGGCGCGCCACGCGCTACGACATCGACATGGTGAAGTGCATCTATTGCGGATTGTGCCAGGAAGCCTGCCCGGTCGACGCCATCGTCGAAGGCCCGAATTTCGAATACGCCGCCGAAACGCGCGAGGAGCTTTACTACGACAAGGAGCGGCTCCTGGCGAACGGCGACCGCTGGGAGCGCGAACTCGCCAAAGCCATCGAACTCGATGCACCCTATCGGTAAGACGCCGCGCCAATGATCCTCCAAGCGATTTTCTTCTACCTTTTTGCCGGCGTCTGCATCGCCTCGGCCATCATGGTCGTGACCGCGCGGAATCCGGTGCACTCGGTGCTGTTTCTGATCCTCGCCTTCGTCAACGCGGCCGGGCTGTTCGTTCTGCTGGGCGCCGAATTCCTGGCGATGATCCTCATCGTCGTCTATGTCGGCGCCGTCGCCGTGCTGTTCCTGTTCGTGGTGATGATGCTCGACGTCGATTTCGCCGAGCTGCGCCACGGCTTTCTCAACTACCTGCCGGTGGGTTTTCTGGTTGGCGCCATCCTGCTCGCCGAGCTGGTGTTTGTGGTCATCGGGACGGTAATCAAGCCCGGCGTCGCCAAGGTCATCACGGCGCCGATCGCCGGCGATATCAGCAACACCCAGGCGCTCGGGCTCGTGCTCTACACCCGCTACGTCTACTTCTTCGAGGCGGCCGGGATGATCTTGCTGGTCGCCATGATCGGCGCCATCGTGATGACGCTGCAGCACAAGCCGGGCGTCAAGCGGCAGAACATCGCCGATCAGAATGCGCGCGGCCGGTCGAGCGCGATCGACGTTGTCAAGGTGAAGTCGGGGCAGGGGCTGTTATGATCATCGGGCTCGGCCATTATCTTTCTGTTGCCGCGATCCTATTCACGCTCGGGATCTTCGGCATCTTTCTCAACCGCAAGAACGTCATCGTCATTCTGATGTCTGTCGAGCTCATCCTGCTCGCGGTAAATATCAATCTCGTCGCGTTCTCCGCTTTTCTCGGCGACATCGTCGGCCAGGTCTATGCGCTGATCGTGCTCACGGTGGCTGCGGCGGAAGCCGCTATCGGGCTCGCCATTCTCGTCGCTTACTACCGCAACCGCGGCTCGATCGCGGTTGAAGACGTGAATCTGATGAAGGGCTGAGCGGCCATGTATCTTGCGATTGTTTTCCTGCCGTTCCTTGGCGCCGTCATCGCCGGTGTGATCACGCTTGTCGGAGCGCGCAACCGGTTGCCGGGTGAGGATCCGCCGCCGCCGCACGACGATCACGCCGCACCGCTCGTGCCCGAGGACCATGCAGCCGCCGCGCCGGCCTTGCAGTCCGCGCACGCCGATATCGATCATTCGACCCACGAGACGGACGAGAGCGGTGCGCCGAGCGCCGGCTCGCAGATGGCGGAGCTAATCACGACGACGCTCCTTGCCATCTCGTGGGTGCTGTCCTGCTACGCCTTCTACGATGTCGGTTTTGCCGGACATGACGCCCACGTGACCGTCTTCAATTTCATCACCTCGGGCGATCTCAAGGTCGATTGGGCGCTGCGCATCGATTCGCTGACGGCCGTGATGCTGGTCGTCGTGACGACCGTTTCCGGCCTCGTCCACCTCTATTCGATCGGCTACATGGCGGACGATCCGTACAAACCGCGCTTCTTCTCCTACTTGTCGTTCTTCACCTTCGCGATGCTGATGCTGGTAACGTCCGACAATCTCGCGCAACTGTTCTTCGGCTGGGAGGGAGTGGGCGTCGCGAGCTACCTGCTGATCGGCTTCTGGTTCCACAAACCGGAAGCCAACGCCGCGGCGATCAAGGCCTTCCTGGTCAACCGCGTCGGCGACTTCGGCTTCTCGCTCGGCATTTTCGCGGTTTTCCTGCTCACCGGCTCGATCGTCCTCGACACGGTCTTCGCCCAGGCGCCGGGCTTGGTCGGAAAAAGCTTTCACTTCCTGAGCTTCGACGTCGACGCGCTGACCTTGATCTGCCTGCTGTTGTTCATGGGCGCGATGGGCAAGTCGGCACAGTTCCTGCTGCACACCTGGTTGCCCGACGCGATGGAGGGGCCGACGCCAGTCTCGGCCCTCATCCACGCCGCGACCATGGTGACCGCCGGCGTGTTTATGGTGGCGCGGCTGTCGCCGCTGTTCGAGCTTGCGCCAAACGCCAAGGCTTTCGTCGTTTTCATCGGCGCCACGACCGCGATCTTCGCGGCCACCATCGGCCTGGTGCAGAACGACATCAAGCGCATCGTCGCCTATTCGACCTGCTCCCAGCTCGGCTACATGTTCGTCGCCATGGGCTCAGGCGCCTATTCGATCGGGATGTTCCACCTGTTCACGCACGCTTTCTTCAAGGCGCTGCTGTTCCTTGGTTGCGGCTCGGTGATCCTTGCCATGCATCACGAGCAGGACATCCGAAAAATGGGCGGCTTGTGGCGCAAAATTCCGTTCACCTACGCGATGATGGTGATCGGTACCCTGGCGCTGACGGGATTTCCCTTTACCGCCGGCTTTTTTTCCAAGGATGACATCATCGAAGCCGATGATGTCATCTCGGGGCTCGTGGCGAGCTATGGCTTCATCATGACCGTCGGCGCCGCGGCGCTGACCTCGTTCTATTCCTGGCGGCTCATCTTTAAGACCTTCCACGGCGAGCCGCACGATCGTCATCATTACGATTCGGCGCGTGAGAGTCCGCTGGTGATGCTGGTGCCACTTGCGGTCCTGGCGTTCGGTTCGATCGCGGCGGGCTGGCCGTTCCTTGGCGTGTTCACCGGCCACGGCGCCGAGGAATTCTTCCGCAACTCGCTGATGTTTGGCCCGAACAATCACGTGCTGGAGGACATGGAGCACCTTCCGCTCTCCGTGACGCTGGCGCCGACGGTCATGATGATCGGCGGATTCCTGGTGGCCTGGCAGTTCTACATCCGCCGCCCCGATATTCCCGCTGCGTTGGCCCGCGATCAGGGCGTGCTGTACCGCTTCCTGCTCAATGCCTGGTACTTCGACCGGATCTACGACTTCATCTTCGTCCGCCCCCTCCTGTGGCTCGGACGCGTTCTGTGGAAGGGCGGTGACGGCTTCGTCATCGACGGCTTCGGCCCCGACGGCGTTTCGGCGCGCGTGCTGGACGTGACGCGCAACGTCGTGCGGCTGCAGACCGGGTACCTCTACCACTACGCCTTCGCCATGCTGATCGGCGTGGCCGCGTTCGTCACCTGGTTCATGTTCTCAGGGGTCCATTGATGACGAGCTGGCCGATCCTCTCCGTCGTCACTTTCCTGCCAATCGCGGGCGCGGTGTTCATCGCGTTTTTGCGCGACGATGAAGCCGCCGTCCGCAACGCGCGCTGGGTGGCGCTGTGGACGACGCTCATCACCTTTGCGATCTCGCTCATCCTGGTCTGGCGGTTCGATCCGACGTCGGCCGATTTCCAGTTCCTGGAAAAGCGGCCATGGCTCGGCGGCGCGATTAATTATTCGATGGGCGTGGACGGTATTTCGCTGCCGTTCGTGATCCTCACCACCGCGCTGATGCCGATCTCGATCCTGGCGAGCTGGACCTCGATCCAGAGCCGGGTGCGCGAATACATGATCGCCTTTCTGGTGCTTGAGACGCTGATGGTCGGCACCTTCTGCGCGCTCGACCTGGTCCTGTTCTACCTGTTCTTCGAAGGCGGCCTGATCCCGATGTTCCTGATCATCGGCGTATGGGGCGGTCCGCGCCGGGTTTATGCGAGCTTCAAGTTCTTCCTCTACACGCTGCTCGGCTCGGTGCTGATGCTGCTCGCCATCATGGCGATGTATTGGGAGGCTGGCACCACCGACATCCCGACGCTGTTGCATCACGCTTTCCCGCGCGCGCTGCAAACCTGGGCGTGGTTCGCTTTCCTCGCCTCGTTCGCGGTCAAGATGCCCATGTGGCCGGTACACACCTGGCTGCCCGACGCCCACGTCGAAGCGCCGACTGCCGGGTCGGTCATTCTCGCCGCGATTCTCCTCAAGATGGGCGGCTACGGTTTCCTGCGCTTCTCGCTGCCGATGTTCCCGCAGGCTTCGGCCGATCTCGCGCCGCTGATCTACGCAATGTCGGTCGTCGCCATTGTCTACACCTCGCTGGTCGCCCTGGTGCAGGAGGACATCAAGAAGCTCATCGCCTATTCGTCGGTGGCGCATATGGGCTTCGTCACCATGGGATTGTTCGCCATGACGGCGCAGGGCGTCGCCGGCGGCATCTTCCAGATGATCTCGCACGGCATCGTCTCGGCCGCGTTGTTCCTTTGCGTCGGCGTCGTCTACGACCGCATGCACACGCGCGAGATCGCGGCCTATGGCGGCCTCGTCAACCGCATGCCGATTTACGCCTTTGCCTTCATGATCTTCACGCTGGCGAATGTGGGCCTGCCCGGCACGTCCGGATTTGTCGGCGAGTTCCTGACGCTGATCGGCACCTTCCGCATCAACAACTGGGTGGCGACGCTGGCGACACTCGGCACCATCCTGTCGGCCGCTTATGCGCTGTGGCTTTATCGCAAGGTGATCTTCGGCAAGCTGGAGAAGCCGAGCCTGTTCGCCATCAAGGATGTCGGTTGGCGCGAAATGGCGATTTTGGCGCCGCTTGTGATACTGACCATCGTGTTCGGCATCTATCCGAAGCCGGTGCTCGACATGTCGGCCGTGTCGGTGACGCAGCTGATCGACAATTTTCAGCATGCGCTTTCAAGCGTGCAAGCGGCGTCGTTGGCGAGGTAAGGGCGATGTACGCGGCTCCAACCCTGACCGGCCTCTTTCCGCTCTTGCCCGAGATCGTCCTTGGCCTGGGCGCCATGGCGCTTCTGATGCTCGGCGTGTTTCGCGGCAGCGGCCGCTCGGTGGTTCCGATCGATGCCGCCTCGATCGCGCTGCTCGTGATCGCCGGCGTGATCGTGCTGTGGCAGCCCGAGGGCAAGCTCGTCACACTCGGCGGCAGCTTCGTGGTCGACGGCTTTGCCCGCTTCCTGAAAATCCTGGCGCTCCTCGGCTCGGCGGCGGCGATTCTGATGTCCATCGACTATGACAAGCGGGAGGGGCAGCAGCGGTTCGAATATTCCGTGCTGATCGTGCTTTCGACGCTCGGCATGCTGATGCTGATTTCGGCCGCCGACCTGATCGCGCTCTATCTCGGCCTCGAATTGATGAGCCTGCCGCTTTACGTGGTGGCGGCAAGCCACCGAACTTCGCTGCGCTCGACCGAAGCGGGTCTTAAATATTTCGTTCTCGGTGCGCTCTCGTCGGGGATGCTGCTATACGGCGCCTCGCTGGTGTACGGCTTCACCGGCACGGTGACTTTTACCGGCATTGCGCATTCGGCCGCGGACGCCGGCACCGGATTGGTCTTCGGACTGGTCTTTTTGTTCGCCGGCTTCTGCTTCAAGGTCTCGGCTGTGCCGTTCCATATGTGGACGCCGGACGTCTATGAGGGCGCGCCGACGCCGGTGACGGCGTTCTTCGCCGCCGCGCCGAAGGTGGCGGGCATCGCCATGTTCGTCCGGGTGGCGGTCGCCGCCTTTCCCGGCATCACCGCGCAGTGGCAGGAAATCGTCGCCTTCGTCTCGATCGCCTCCATGCTGCTCGGCTCGTTCGCAGCCATCGGCCAGCGAAACATCAAGCGGCTGATGGCGTATTCGTCGATCGGCCATATGGGCTTTGCGCTTATCGGGCTTGCCGCCGGCACCTCCGAAGGCGTGCAGGGCGTGCTGGTTTACATGGCGATCTATATCTCCATGACGCTCGGCGTGTTTGCGGTGATCCTGTCGATGCGGCGGAGCGGCGGAATGGTCGAATCGATCGACCAACTGGCCGGGCTGGCGCGCACGCGCCCTGCCGTGGCGTTCTTTCTGGCGATGCTGTTGTTCTCGATGGCCGGCGTGCCGCCGCTGGCCGGCTTCTTTGCCAAGTTCTATGTCTTCCTGGCCGCCATCAAGGCCGGGCTCTACGTCCTTGCCGTGATCGGCGTTCTGGCGAGCGTGGTCGGCGCCTATTATTATCTGGCGATCATCAAGACCATGTATTTCGACGAGCCGGCGGAAGGATTTTACAGCATGCCGAATGAGCTCAAAGTGGTGCTCGGGGTTTGCGCGCTGTTCAACATCCTGTTCTTCGTCTATCCGGGGCCGCTGGTCGGCGTGGCGAGCGCCGCCGCCCATTCGCTGTTCTGATGGAGCTTGATCCCAGTGCGGTAAGTGCCGGGGTGCGCCTCGTTGCCCTTGAAACGATCGGCTCGACCAACAGCGAAGCCCGCAGCCATGCTCAGCGCGGCGACAAAGGACCGCTGTGGGTCACCGCGGTCGCGCAGACCGAAGGCCGCGGACGCGGCGGCCGATCATGGTCCTCGCCGCCGGGAAACCTGTATGCGAGCTTGCTCCTGTCGAACCCGTCGACGACGGACCGGGCGCCTGAACTTGCGTTTGTCGCCGCATTGGCGGTGCGTGACGCCATTGCCGCCGAAGCGCCGGCGCTTGCGCCGCGCCTTGCTCTCAAATGGCCGAACGATCTGTTGCTGGCCGGTGAAAAGTGCGCCGGGATCCTGATCGAGGGCGAAATAGAGCCGGCCCTGGGCGTCAGCGTCGTCATCGGCATTGGAGTGAATTGCGTTTTTCACCCGCCGGCGGCGCCAACGCTTCCCCCGGATGTGGAGCCGGCGCCATCGCGGCCGATCCCGTTCCGGGAGGAAGCAGTCTTGTTTCCGGCGACCGACCTTCGCGCTCACGGCGCCGATATTACGGCGGATCAACTGTTCACGCGGCTCTCCGCGACGATGTGCCGGCGCATCGCGCAGTGGGACCGTGGCCGGGGCTTCGCCGCCATCCACGGCGACTGGCTTGGCGCGGCGCACGGTGTCGGCGAAGCGATCCACGTGCGCAATGGGACCCGTGAGACGACGGGCCGCTTCGTCGGCCTCGATCCGACCGGCCGTTTGGTGCTGGAACTGCCCGGCGGACAACTTGAAAACGTATCGGCGGGCGACGTCTTTCCGTTCACGTTTCACGGCGACCGGCGGACGTTGCGCCAGCAGGCAGAGTGATGGCGCAGAGCGAACTCGTGTTCGCGCCGCTCGGCGGCATCGGCGAGATCGGGATGAACCTCTCGATCTACGGCTTCGGCGATGGCGGACGGCGGCAGTGGCTGATCGTCGATTGCGGGGTCTCGTTCGCCTCCGAGGAGCACCTGCCCGGCGTCGATCTGATCCTGCCGGACATTCGCTATCTGATCGAACAGCGGCGCAACATCGTCGGGCTCGTGCTGACCCACGGCCACGAGGACCATTTCGGCGCGCTGATCGATCTGTGGCCTCGCCTCAAGGTGCCGCTCTACGCCACACCGTTCACCGCCGCATTGTTCGAGGCCAAGCGGCTGTCGGAGCCCGGCGCGCCGGAAATTCCGTTCAATGTTGTGCCGCGCGGCGGACATGTGGAGATTGGCCCGTTCAAGGTCGATTTCATCAATGTCGCGCACTCGATCCCGGAATCGAACGCGCTGGCGATCCGCACGCTCGCCGGCACGGTGCTGCATACCGGCGATTGGAAGATCGATCTCACTCCGCTGATCGGCGCGCCGACCGACCGGGCGAAGCTGACGGCGCTCGGCGATGAGGGCGTGCTCGCGTTGGTCGGCGATTCCACCAACGCGGTCCGCGACGGCCGCTCGCCGTCCGAAGCCGATGTGGCCAAGACGCTCGCCGAACTCATCCTCAGCGCGCCGGCCCGCGTGGCGGTGACGACGTTTGCATCCCATGTCGGCCGCATTCGCGCGGTTGCCGACGCCGCGCGCGCCGCCGACCGCGAAGTCGTGCTGGTCGGCCGGGCGATGGAGCGCGTGGCGCAGGTCGCGCGCGAAACCGGCTATCTGGACGGCGTGCAGGATTTTCGCGATGCGCAGAGCTACGGCTATTTGCCGCCCGACAAGGTATTGGCGCTATGCACCGGCAGCCAGGGCGAGCCGCGCGCGGCGCTTGCCCGCATCGCCGAGGACGAGCACCCGGAGGTGACGCTCACCCGCGGCGACCGCGTGATCTTTTCCGCCCGCACCATACCGGGCAACGAGAAGGCGGTGGCCCGCGTCATCAACGGTCTGGTTACGCAGGGCATCGAGGTTATCACCGATCGAGACCACCTCGTTCATGTCTCCGGGCATCCGCGGCGCGCCGAGCTACTCGACATGATCGGCTGGGTCCGGCCGCGAATCCTCATCCCCGCACATGGCGAAGCTTTGCACCTGGCCGAGCACGCCAAGCTCGCCCGGCGCGCCGGTGTCCCCGAAGTGCTGGTTTGTGGCAACGGCGACCTCGTCCGCCTGGCGCCCGGAGCGGCGGAAATCATCGGCGACGTGCCTTCGGGACGTCTCTACAAGGACGGCGCGCTCCTGATCGACGCGCAATCGCGCACCGTGGCCGCGCGCAAGCGGCTCAGCTTTGCGGGCATCGTCTCGGTGGCGCTCGCGCTGAGCGAAAAAGGGGCCCTCGTGGCCGATCCCGAAATCGAGTTGATCGGCATTCCCGACACCGATGCCAACGGCCGGGCGATGGCCGAAATCGCCCGCGACGCGGTCGAGGAGGCGTTCGAAGCGTTGCCGAAGCCGCGGCGGCGCGACCCCGACCAGGTTGCCGAGGCGGTGCGGCGCGCGGTGCGGGGTGCCATCGCCGAGCATTGGCGCAAGAAGCCCATCTGCCACGTCCACGTGCTTGAAGTGTAGCGCCGGTCGTTGCGGCTTCCGATATTGATAGTCTTGCCGAAATCTGGGAACCGACGCGCAAGATGTTCAGGTGGTTCGCACCGCTCCTGCTGTTTGCGGCCAAGCCCGAGACGCTGGTTCGCATCGTCACGCTGGCGATTGCCGGCGCCGTTGTGGCGTTCGGCGTCTGGGTCATGTCGAATATTGCCCTCACCTTCGACGCGCTTAAAAACCCTTACATTGCGACGGCTTACGGCGTTGTCCTGGCTTGTTTCTTTATCGGGATCGGCACGGTCACGTGGCTGCGGGTTCGCCGGGTGACGTCGCCGGAGCGGCTCAGTCCGCCGCACATGCAGCCGGAACCTCCGCCGTTGCAGAACGAGATCGTGACCAAACGCGCCGAAGCAATCTCGCGGCAATGGGCGCGCGCCGGCCGTGGTCCGCCAGCGCCGGTGAAGGTCAGGGTGATCGCCCCGTCAGCTCCGGCGCCTGCCGGTGATCCGAAGCCGGCGGGGGCTGTCCGGGGCTCACTGATCATTACGGGGCCGGCCTATAGCGGCAAGACGGCGCTGATAGGCGGTCTCGTGCAAGCTACGAGTGCAAACCCGGCCGAAACGAATGAGACCGTCCGCCTCGTCGATGCCGGATCGGTTGACGGCGATGAGCGCCATCTTGCCGCTCTTATCGAGCGGGCCACCACGTCAGACGGCGTGTTGTTCGTAGTCGATCAGGATTTGCGCGCCCCCGAGGTTGCAGCAATCGCGCGTCTCGCCGCCATCGCAAAGCCGCTCTACATTGTTTTGGGCAAAGCGGATCAGTTCACCGCGGCCGATCGCGACGCGATCCTGCTTTCGATCCGCGCCAAGATGCCAGCCAAGTTCGCTTCTGGTCACATCGTGTCGGTCGCCTGCGCGCCGAGCCCGGTCGAACGCGAGATCCAGGATGCGCGCGGCGCCGTGCGCCTCGAGTTGCGCCGGCCGCCGAGCGACATCCGGGCGCTCACGAACCTGCTGGAGCGGGTGTTTCCGCCAGCGCCCGGGCGAACGCTGCGGTTCGAAGCGGCATGACGGCCGAGGATTCATCGCCCATGCAAGACCAATCCCTGTTGCCCGACACTATCGAAGCCCTGCGCCGGCTGTCGGCGGATTCGCGGCTGCGCCCGAAAGAGCGCGCGAGTGTCGAAGAGGAAATGCACGAGATCGAGGAGTTCGCCGCCAAGCTCGAAAATGGCCGTGTCGAGATTGCCGCTTTCGGCGAAGTCGGTTCAGGCAAAAGCGCGCTGCTCAATGCGTTGGCGGGCGAGCAGATTTTCGCGGTCTCGGCAGAGCACGGCTCGACCGACCGGATCGCCAAGACCGGCTTCAAGAACACCAAACTGGTCCTGGTCGACACGCCGGGCATCAACGAGGCGGCGGGTGAGCTGCGCGGCAAGCTCGCCGAGGAGACCGTGCGCCACACCGACCTCGTCCTGTTCGTCGCCGACGGTGACCTCAACCGGGTCGAGCTCGACGCCTTCAAACAGCTCAGCGACCTGCACAAGCCGATCGTTTTGGTGATCAACAAGGCCGACCTCCACGGACCGGCGCAAATCAGAGAAATCTCCGAGTCGATCCTGCGCAAGGTCGGCAACCGGATCGGTGCCGACGACATCGTCTTTGCCGCCGCCGCGCCGCGCGAGAGCGAACGGGAAATCCACAAGGCCGACGGCACGATCGAGATCGTCAGCTTCCAGCCAAAGCCGAAAATCGAAGCTTTGGAAGCGCGCATGCTCGAAGTCCTCGACCGGGAAGGCAAGGCGATCATCGCGCTCAACGCCAGCCTGTTCGCGTCCGACGTCAGCGACCGCATCAAGGAATTGAAGCAGCAGGTGCGCGGCAAGGAAGTGGCGCGCCTCATCGGTTACTTCATGCTCGGCAAGGCGCTCGTCGTCGGCGCCAATCCGGTACCGGTGTTCGACGTCCTCGCCGGCATGGCGACCGATGCGCTGATGGTGCAGCGGATCGGCGCCATCTACGGCACCGATTTCACCCTCAAGAACGCCCAGAGCATGGTGCTGGAAATCCTGCGGGCCTGGGGCGTCATGGCCGCCGCCGAGTATGGGCTGCATCTTGCCGCCGATCTGTTGCGAACCGTTACCTTTGGTACCAGCACGGTGCTCACGGCGGTTCCGCAAGGCCTTGCCGCGGCCTGGAGCACGTATGTCGTCGGCAACGCGGCAAACATTTACTTCCGCGATTCCGGCTGGAGCGGGCGATCGCCGAAGGATATCGTGCAGGAGATCCTTGCCGGCTCGGAAAAACAAAAGACCAGCATCCTCGGGCCGATCAGGGATCAGCTGAAGGCCAAATTCGGCCGGTGACAAATACGCTCCCGGGACGAAAGGACGGACTGAGACCATGATCGGCAGGCTCAATCACGTCGCGATCGCGGTGCGCGACATCGACAAAGCAGCGGCGGTTTACCGCGACGTTCTTGGCGCGGAGGTTTCAGCCGCGGTGCCGCAGCCCGACCATGGTGTGACCACGGTGTTCATTAGCTTGCCGAATACCAAGATCGAATTGCTCGAGCCGCTCGGCGAGGGCTCGCCCATCGCCAAATTCCTCGAGCGCAATCCCGACGGCGGCATGCACCACGTTTGCTACGAGGTCGACGACATCCGCACCGCCCGCGATGCGCTGAAGAAGACCGGGGCCCGCGTCCTCGGCGACGGCGAACCCCGCATCGGCGCCCATGGCAAGCCGGTGCTGTTTCTCCACCCGAAGGATTTTTCCGGCACCCTGGTCGAGCTGGAACAGGCTTAGAGCATGATCCGGAAAAGTGGACACCGGTTTTCCGAAAAGATCATGCGCCGCTAAAGAGATAACATGCCGGTCACGACCGCGCTTGCCATCTTCTTCCTGATTTGGTGGGTGGTGCTGTTCGCGGTGCTGCCGTGGGGAATCCGCAGCCAGCATGAAGGCGGGGAGATCGCGCCCGGCACCGATCCCGGCGCGCCGGCGATCCCGAAGCTAGGCTGGAAACTGCTGTGGACGACGCTCGTCTCGCTGGCGGTCTTTGCCGCCTGTTACGTGGTCTATGTCCAGCACCTGGTGACGATCGAGGGAATCACTGCGCTTTTCGGCATACGTTGACGGGCCGGCAAAACCGACAGCCGGGAACGGCACACACGAAGGGCAAAAAAAATAGCAGGGCCAAAGCCCTGCCAGGAAATTCTCACTTGATCCTTGATCCGCGGTTTTGCTATGACGATTGTGGCTTGTCAGCGCGGCGGCAGCGTTGAATTCGGGCCGGTGGACCGGCTCCCTAGAAACGTCCTCCCAAGACTTGGACCGCCTTCCCGGCTATCCGCATGAAGGATGCGGTTCCAGGATCGCGTGCTTGTACGTACTCGATCTTCCAACCAATGTCATCATCTTACCCCGGATTGGTGACAAAAAAATTTAGCCCCGCGCTGTTTCATGGCAAAGGAATGCTGGCGCCGCGGCCCCCCTTGTAATTCCGGCGCCTTTCCGGATTCACTGGCCCGGCGATTCCCAACCCCCCTGGCCGACGAGAATTCATGCGCCTTTCCCGCTACTTCCTGCCCATCCTGCGTGAGACGCCGAAGGAGGCGGAGATTGTCTCCCACCGCCTGATGCTGCGTGCCGGCATGATCCGGCAGGAGGCGGCCGGAATCTATGCCTTCCTGCCGCTCGGTCTGCGCGTACTCGACAAAGTATGCCGGATCGTGCGCGAGGAGCAGGACCGCTCGGGCGCCATCGAGCTGTTGATGCCGACCATTCAATCGGCGGACCTTTGGCGCGAAAGCGGCCGCTACGAGGCCTATGGCAAGGAGATGCTGCGCATCAAGGACCGCCACGAGCGCGAGATGCTCTATGGGCCCACTAACGAGGAGATGATCACCGAGATCTTCCGCGCCTATGTCCGCTCCTACAAGGACTTGCCGCTCAATCTCTATCACCTGCAATGGAAGTTCCGCGATGAAGTGCGGCCACGCTTCGGGCTGATGCGCGGCCGCGAGTTCCTGATGAAGGACGCCTATTCGTTCGACATCGATTTTGACGGCGCCAAGCACGCCTACAACCGCATGTTCGTCGCTTATCTGCGCACCTTCGCGCGGGTGGGGCTGCAATCGATTCCGATGGTCGCGGAAAGCGGCCCGATCGGCGGCAACCTGTCCCACGAATTCATCGTGCTCGCGGACACCGGCGAGAGCGAGGTGTTTTGCCACCACGACTATCTCGATTTCACCGTCCCGGGCGCGGAGGTGGATTTCAGCAGCACGTCCGGCTTGCAGGCCATCGTCGACAAATGGACCGGGCTTTATGCGGCGACCTCGGAGAAGCACGATGCCGCAGCTTTTGCCAAGATTGCACCGGACAAGCAGATTTCGGCACGCGGCATCGAGGTCGGGCAAGTATTCTACTTTGGCACCAAATATTCCGAGCCGATGAAGGCCGTGGTGGCCGGCGCCGACGGCGTTGAGCGGCCGGTGCATATGGGATCTTACGGCATCGGACCGACGCGACTGGTTGCCGCCCTGATCGAGGTTTTCCACGACGAGGCGGGTATCAAATGGCCCGAAGCGGTCGCGCCCTTTAGCGTCGCCATCCTCAATCTCAAGCAGGGCGCGAGCGATACCGACGCGGCCTGCGAGCAGCTTTACGCCGCGCTGACCGCCAGGGGCATCGACACGCTCTATCATGACCTCGACGAGCGGCCGGGCTCGAAATTCGCCACCGCCGACCTGATCGGCATCCCGTGGCAGATCCTGGTCGGTCCGCGCGGCCTGGCCGAAGGCAAGGTCGAACTCAAGCGCCGCTCCGACGGGTCGCGCGAACTCGTGAGCCCGGCGGACGCACTGGCGCGGCTCGGTGCGTGAAGCTGTGCGCTGACGGGCCCCTTGGCGATGTTTCGCGGCTTAAAACGGACAGAATCATGTGAAACTCGGGTTACTCGCGGGGACCTGCCATTGATGCGAGAATCGACAAGCACTCATCCGTTCGCGCCGTTCGAGTGGATGCTGTCGCTGCGCTACCTGCGTGCGCGGCGCAAAGAGGGGTTCATTTCGGTCATCGCCGGGTTCTCCTTCCTCGGCATCATGCTCGGCGTTGCGACGCTGATCATCGTCATGGCGGTGATGAACGGCTTCCGCCAGGAGTTGCTCGACAAGATTCTGGGCCTCAACGGGCATCTCCTGATCCAGCCGCTGGAATCGCCGCTTAACGATTGGCAGGCCGTTTCCGACCGCGTTTCGAAAGTTCCCGGCGTGCGGCTGGCCGCGCCGATCGTCGAAGGCCAGGCGCTTGCCTCTTCGCCGTTCAACGCCTCTGGCGTGCTGGTCCGCGGCATCCGCTCGGGCGACCTCGCCAAGTTGGCCTCAGTCGCCAAGAACCTCAAG
>Ga0302325_10007109_pt1 | contig 24948 bp, 24 predicted proteins | sample Palsa_T0_2_FD_201948 | JGI IMG/M metagenome (GOLD analysis project Ga0302325, IMG submission 201948) | Peat permafrost microbial communities from Stordalen Mire near Abisko, Sweden - Palsa_T0_2 | ecosystem: Environmental > Terrestrial > Soil > Palsa > Peat permafrost | place: Sweden: Abisko... | reverse complement strand
CTCCCGCGCGACGTGCGCAGCGCGTTCACTCCAGCAATCGCCGCGCCCAGCAGCAGCGCAAAACACACCGCCGTCATCCCAGCAATCGTCACATGCGCATCGGTGTAATTCACTCCCTGGAAAATCGTATGCGCCCCAAGCAGCAGATCGAATCGCCCCACATACTCACGCGCCGCGGCCACCAGCAGCAAAAATGCAATCGTCACCGAAAGCCCACGCCACTTCGCCGGCTCAGAGCCATACCGGGCGCCGCGCTTGCCGATCGCACTCGCCCCACTCGCAATCGCCAGAAACAATCCCGCCACAAGGCACGGAATCACCGCCAACACCAGCAGCCAGTTCAACAAAATATGCCACGCCGGCAGCGTGAACAAATAGAAATTCAGCGGCCGCCCAAAGATCGGATCTGTAACACCGCCAGCAGGCGCATGCCACCACAGCGCCAAGGTCGGCCACTCCGCCATCATCGCCGCCGCGCTCACCGCCGCCACCAGCAACGAAACCGCAACGGCCAGCACGCGAATCACCGGCTCAACCGACAGCTTGATCGGCTGCCCGTTCACAAAAATCGTATGCCCGCTCGGCATATCGTCCCGGTGCGCCCGCCGCAGCAGCCAGAAAGCCCCATAGAGCACCACAAAGGTCGCCACCGCAAACCCCGCAAAGATGCCCCACTGCAATCCCGCCGACTTCCAGAACACCTCGCCATAGCCCAGCGAACGGAACCAAAGCGCATCCACAAAATAAGAAAGCCCTGTCCTGCTCCCAAACATCACCACGGCAATCACAACCAAAACAATCGGCAATCCGCGGCGGCTCCGCCTCGGCAAACTTGGTTCCTGCGGCCAATCAATAGTTTCCGGCAACGTCCCATCCCCTTTTGGATTCTTCATGAATCCCGCACGCGCAGCCATTCCGGCGCGCTAATGCCCATCCACCACTCTAGTCCTCTCACCCCGAAAACGCAGATCCGGCCCTCATCGAATACCCGCCAATCGCGTCCGTTAATGACTTTGATTCCGTGTAGAGTGTGGTTCTTCGCCTATTCTTCGCCTCCCCATCTCGCACAACCGAGGCCCATAATCGAATCTGGCATGGAAACCGCGCGCAATCTCGGCCTGCTCCGCGAATACATGACCTACCTGCGCGTCGAAAAAGGACTGCGCCCGCTCACCTGCGAAGCTTACGATAGCGACCTCAAAACCTTCGCCGAGTTCCTCGAATCCCGCCACGGCGTCCTGCTCACCAGTACGCAGCAGGACGTATCTGCGTTCCTCCAGCACCTCCGCACCCACGGCATCGACTCCCGCTCCGCCGCACGCAAACTCAGCTGTATCCGCGGCTTTTACAAGTGGCTCCTCCTCGACCGCCGCATCCATCACGACCCCACCGTCAACATCGACTCGCCCAAAGCCTGGAAAGTCCTCCCCAAATCCCTCGCCGAGTCCGAAATCAACACCATGCTGGATGGCGCGGAAGCGTCGGCGAATGCCGCCACCAGCCGCCCACAAGCCCGAGCCACAGCCCTCCGCGACCGCGCCATTCTCGAATTGCTCTACGCCGGCGGCCTGCGCGTCTCGGAAGTCACCACGCTCTCAACCTCCGATCTCGCGCTCGACCTCGGCCGCGTTCAAGTCCGCGGCAAAGGCGACAAAGAGCGCATCGTCCCCCTCGGCGACAAAGCCGTCGAGGCCCTCAGCATCTACCTCAAAGAAGGCCGCCCGCACCTCGCCCGCGTCCGCGCCCGCGCTCACGCCGCAGACGGCGCACGCCTCTTTCTCTCCCTGCGCGGCATGCCGCTCACCCGCCAATCCGTCTGGCTCCTCGTCAAGAGCCACAACCACGCCGCCAGCCCCCACACCCTGCGCCACAGCTGCGCCACCCACATGGTCGAGCACGGCGCAGACCTCCGCTCCGTCCAACTCCTCCTCGGCCACGCCGACATCTCCACCACCCAGGTCTACACCCACCTCGCCCTAGGCCGATTGAAGACCGTCCATCGCAAATACCACCCCCGCGGCATCAACCGCTCACTCTCAACAAACAGCGATCCAGAAACCGCCGCAATCCTCTTGGATGAGGAAACCCCATGAGCGCCCTCCTCGAATCCGATGAGACTCAGGAAGAGATCGCTCAGGCAACGCCTGAGCAAACCCCGCTAGGCGACCTCGTCACCACCTACCTGGCCGTCCTCGCCAACGAGCGCAACAGCTCCCCGCACACCCTCCGCGCCTACGAACGCGAACTCCGCAGCTTCGTCCTCTGGATCACCGAAAATCAAGGCCAGGAAACAACCGCCGCCGCCATCGAACACACCCAAATCCGCGCCTGGCTAGGCACCCTCTACGACCGCGGCCTCTCCAAAGCCTCCGCCGCCCGCGCTCTGGCCGCCGTCCGAAGCTGGTTTCGCTGGCTAGCCCGCTTTGGCCACGTCAATCAAAACGTAGCCTCGCTCGTCGCCACCCCCAAGCTGCCAAAACATCTGCCGCGCGTCCCCTCCATCGAACAGATGAACCGCGTAGTCGACGGAATCGGCTCTCAAGCCGACGAAATCGCCAGTTGGCCCACTAGAGACGCCGTCATCTTCGAGCTTCTCTACGGCTGCGGCATCCGCAACGCCGAGCTCACCGGCCTCAATCTCGCCGACATCCACTGGGCCAATGAAGCCATTCTAGTCCGCGGCAAGGGCCAAAAACAGCGCTACGTCCCCCTCGGCGACGCCGCGGCGCTTGCCATCCGCGGCTATCTAGCCGAGCGCCAGGCCCGCCTGACCGCCTCCCAGCGCAACCCAAATACGCAGCCAGACGCACTGCTCCTCAACCTGCACCTGCGCGGCAGCGGACGCCTCTCCACCCGCAGCGTAGCCCGCATAGTCAAGCGCATCGCCATCCAGCGCGGCCTCTCCTCAGACGTCCATCCCCACACCCTGCGCCACGCCTTCGGCACCCATCTATTAGAAGAAGGCGCAGACCTGCGCAGCATCCAGGAACTGTTAGGCCACGAACGCCTGAGCACCACCCAGCGCTACACCCAGCTAACCGCCGCCCAGCTCACAGTCGTCTACGACAAAACCCATCCCCGCGCAAAATAACCGCTCGTCAAGAAAAAGCTTGTCATCCTGAGCAAAGCGAAGGACCCGCCTTTGCCCTTGCGCTTGCGGTTGTTCTTGCCCTTGCTCTTTCATCAAACTACAAACGATGCTGTCATCTTGAGCGAAGCGAAGCGGAGTCGAAAGACCTGCGGCTGCTTTTGCCTTTGCTTTTCTGCCGGCAGTTCAAGAAAATTCCGGGTGCCCCATTCTAGCCGCGCTTCTTGCGGCTAGGGTGGGAACCACAAATGCCAGCCCGTCGTTGCCTTTGCTTTTCCGTCCGTCATTCCCGAAGGGAATCCGCTTCACCCGCCATCACCCGATCTACCCCTCGCTAGTCGTAGGATCGATAATCGTCCGAACCTCCAGCACCGCATCCGCCGGAAACCCACCCAGACTGGCATGCTCCCGAATCAACTCCGCATTCGGCGCAATGTAAACGCAGGTGATCTTGTCATCCGTTACATACGACTGCACCCACTGGATCTGCGGTCCCAACTCCCGCAGTACACTGCAAGACTTCTGCGAAATCCCCTGCAACTGCTCCGGCGTCAATTTCCCCGCCCCAGGAATGTTGCGCTCAATCAAAAACTTTGGCATGCATCCTCCGTACTCAGATAGGAATCAGCCATTCTAACCACACGAATCCGGTTCCCCGCTCGAACATTCTTCTGAACGCATGCAACCCGCCATGTCTGAAGGGTAGGCCGGGGATTCATCCCCGGCAATCACAAGCACCGATCTACACGGGCTTTAGCCCCTGAGGTATGCTTCCTCCGCGAGCCTCAGCTCTGCCAATATCGACGTCTGCCCTTCCGATAGACTTCCCATTTTTCCAAAATCACACGAAAACGCTCCGCATGCTCCTGCGACATTGGCGCCTTCTTGCACTTTCGCAGAATGTCCTTGTACAAATACCCAGATCGAAAGAAATAGGGCCTGCACTCCAGAAAGCAAAGCGCGTATTCGACAGCCGGCTCCTCGCCTGAAGATATTGCCTCTAGCCAGCTTTCGCCACGGTACGGCACAGGCCAAGACAGTCTTGGGGCGGGGTTATGACAGTCTTCGCAGGCACGCTGCCAGTCCTTCCATTTTTGGGGACTTTCGCTTCGATGAGCGAACGTCTCCCGGACTCGAGAATGAAGCCTCGTAACTTCTGCGGCATAAGCAAGCATCAATTTCTTGATTTCATTAGAGCGCATAAAACCATCCCGAGGTCGTAGTCACGCTGGATTCAGATTCGATTAGGCGGAGTGCCATACCGCCTCTTCACCCACTCAAACAGCGGCAACCCCAGTAAAATCAACCCCGTCCCAATCAACGAGCCCGACAAATTCCCCACAAAGCTCGAATACAGCACCACCCCCGCGCTCACCACAAACACCGCCGGCAGCACCGGATACCCCCAAACCCGGTAAGGCCGCGCCGCTTGCGAATCACGCTTCCGATACACAAACACCGTCGTCGCCGTCAGCATATAAAACAGCCACTCCGAAAACACCGCCAGCTCAAAAAGCTGCTGAAACCGCCCCAGCGCCAGTAGCAGCACCGTCGAAAGCAGCCCCTGCACCAAAAGCGAAAACGCCGGACTCTGAAACCGCGGGCTGATCTCGGCAAACTTCGGAAAAAACAGCCTATCCCGCGCCGCCGCAAACGGAATCCGAGCGCCCGACATCACCGTCCCATTCAGCGTCACAAAAATGCTCAGCGCCATCCCCGCCGCCACCAGCGCCGCGCCCGCCGGCCCAGCCACCACCCCCAGCGCCGCCACCGCCGGCCGCGGAGAAGCCGCAATCCGCGCCGCCGGCAAAATATACTGGATCGCCGCATTCGTCGCCATAAACAGCGCGCCCACCGCAAACAGCCCGCCAATCAGCGCCAGCGGCAAATTCCGCTCCGGATGCTTCACCTCGCCCGCCACCATCGTCAGGTCGTTCCAACCGTCATACGCCCAAAGCGTGGCAATCAACGCAATCATGAACCCCGAAAGCCCTCCCGGCGAAGGCTTCACCGAAGTCCCAAAATTCCCCCAAGACCCCAGCGCCGAAGAAAAGCAAAAACCCACCACCACCAGAATCAAAACCGCCTTCAGCACCGTAAACACCACCTGGAAATCCCCAGCCTTCTTGATCCCCAGATAGTTCAACCCCGTCATCAACCAGGTCACGGCAATCGCAAACAACTGCGACCAAAGCACCGCAAGATGCCCACTGCCAAACGCGGTCGCCTCCAGCCAGTGAAACGCCGCAAAAATCCCCAGTGTCCGCGCCAACCCACTCGTCACCGAAGCAATCGAAGCCGGCTTCGCCACCGCAAACCACGTCCACATATAAAGAAAGCCCGCGCGATCCCCATAAGCCCCGCGCAAGTAGACATACTCGCCGCCGGCAAAGGGCATCATCGCCCCCAACTCGGCATAAGTCATCGCCCCAAACAAAGAAAGCAGCCCACCCACAATCCAAGCCAGATACACCAACCCCGAAGACCCAACAGCAGCCATCATCTCCGTAGGCACAAGAAAAATCCCGCTGCCAATAATCGTCCCAACCACGATAGCCAAAGCATGGCTAGCCCCCAGCACCCGAGGCAAATCAGCAGGACGCCCAGAATGCACCTCCCGGCGCAACCCAAGCGGATCAGTTTGTTGATTGGAATCAGAAGCAGTCTGAGAACGAGGCAAGCTCATAGTTGAATCGAAGTTAACACGCCTGTACCTGCGTCAAGCGAAGAAAACCCGCAAACTCATGCGACTCAAAGCGCTAAAGGCGCGCCGCTATCCCAGCCAGGGCAACGCCCTGGGAAACGAATCGAAAGAAGGATCGAAGGGCTGAAAGCCCGACCTATCACCGCAGCTACATCTTATCCAAATGCCGAAACCCATCCGTCTGCGCAAACATCAGCGCAAACAACATGCAGTTATAAGCCGAATGCACCAGCGTACTCGCCGCCAGCGACCGCGCCGCCAACCGCACAGCGCACAGCGCCAGGCTCACGCAATACAACAGCAACAGCGGCCCCCACGCCTGCGCCACCTGCGCCGAATGCATCCACGCAAACGGCGCACTCACCACCAGCGCCGCAAACACCATCGCCCCCGCGCTCCATACCGGATTCCCCTCGCCATCCAGCGCCCGCGGCCGCTCCCCATGCATCTTCTCAGCCGCCCAGTCCCAAGCCGTCGCCATCGCCGGCAATAAAAACCCGCGAAAGATCATCTCCTCAAAAAACGGCGCAACCAGCACTCCAAAACAAGCGAGCATCCACGCATCGGCAGAAGTAGCAAACATCTTGTCGATCGGCGCATGTTCCGGAAACTTCACCACCAGCCCCACCACGAGCGCCAGCACATTCAACAGGAACGCCACCGCCACCAGCCAATACCGCAGCCTGTAAGCCCTCTCCGCATGCCAATTCAACCCGGCAAAATACCGCTTGTGCCAAACCATGCGAAAGAACGGCACCGCGACCGAAAGCCCCAGCGCATAAACCAGCAACTGCGTTCCCAGCGCCAACGGCGTACTCTTCAAAGCCGCTTCAAAATCGTGCAACCCAAACCAGTGAAAATAGATCGCCGCACCCAGGCCGGCAGTCGCCACTAGCCATCCCACCACCAGCATCAGCAAAAACAGCAACGCATCCACAAAATTGGGATGCCGAATCACCGCCGGCTCCAGAATTGGCCCCGGCATCCGCTCGGGAAAGAGCTCCGGGATCGGCGCCAAAGCAGCAGACTCAAACAAACTCAATTGCTCGTGTCCATCCCCAGCGCCAGCTCCATCCTCCACCAGTTCGCGATGCTCGAAAACCGGAAGAACCTCATCAGACCGCGACTCCGCAGCCTCCTCCGATCCCTCCACCCGCTCCGGCCCCCCGCCATCCATCATGCAATCCCCGTCTTCTTCACGCGCGGCCCTTTCGCCGGCGCCCTTGTCGCTTTCGTTGAGGCAATCTTCTTCGCCGCAGCCTTCTTCGCCGCCCGCGCAATCACCGCCGGATCCTTCTCCTCAATCGGCGCCGCCAACTCCGCCGGAGCCTCCGCCGGCATCCCATGCTCCGCAAAGTACTTCGCCAGAAACTCCCCGGTAAATGACCCCGCGACCGCCGCCACTTGCGCCGGCCTTCCCTCGGCAATTACCCGGCCGCCGTCCTCGCCGCCCTCCGGCCCCATATCCAGAATCCAATCCGCGTTCCGGATCACATCCAGATTATGCTCGATGATCACCACCGAATTCCCCAAATCCGTCAGCCGGTGCAGCACTTCCAGCAACTTCCGCACATCGTCAAAGTGCAACCCCGTCGTCGGCTCATCCAGCAAATAAAGCGTCCGCCCCGTCTGCCGCTTCGACAACTCCCGCGCCAGCTTCATCCGCTGCGCTTCCCCACCCGACAAAGTCGTCGCCGACTGCCCAAGATGAATATATCCAAGCCCCACATCCACCAGCGTCTGCAGCTTGTTCCGCAACAGCGGCACATCCTTGAAGACCTCCAGCGCGTCCTCGATCGTCAGTTCCAGAATCCCCGCAATCGAGAACCCCTTGAACTTGACCGCCAGTGTCTCCTGGTTATACCGCTTCCCATTGCAGACCTCGCACAAGACGTACACATCCGGCAAAAAGTTCATCTCGATGCGCCGCTGCCCATCGCCCTCGCAAGCCTCGCATCGCCCGCCCGCCACATTAAAGCTGAACCGCCCCGGCTTATAACCCCGCTCCCGCGACTCCGGTAACATCGCAAATAAGTCTCGCAGCGGAGAAAATAACTGCGTATAAGTAGCCGGATTCGATCTCGGCGTCCGTCCAATCGGCGACTGGTCGATCCGAATCACCTTGTCGATCTGCTCCGCCCCCGTCAGCGTATCGTGATTCCCAGGCTCCTCGCGCGATCCATAAACAGACTTAGCCAGCGAGCGATATAGAATGTCATTCACCAGCGTACTCTTCCCGCTCCCGCTAACTCCCGTAATCACCGTCATCACGCCCAGCGGAAACTTCGCCGTAACATCCTGCAAGTTATGCTCGCGCGCGCCCTGTATCTCAATCCACTTGCCCGTAAGCGCCCTCGGCCGCTCCCGATGCATGATGCTCGTTTCGCCTGATAGATACCTGCCCGTTAGCGACTCAGGCTCGGCCATAATCTGCGCCGGCGTACCCTCCGCCACTACATATCCGCCCAGCCGGCCCGCGCCCGGCCCTAAATCCAGCACATAATCCGCCGCGCGAATCGTATCTTCGTCGTGCTCCACCACCAACACCGTGTTACCCAGATCGCGCAGCCGCGTCAGCGCCCCAATCAGCCGCATGTTATCCCGCTGGTGCAACCCGATCGAAGGCTCATCCAGCACATACAACACCCCGCGCAGCCGCGAACCAATCTGCGTAGCCAGCCGTATCCGCTGACCCTCGCCGCCCGACAAAGTAGCAGCATTCCGATCCAGCGAAAGATAACTCAACCCCACGCCAGCCAGAAACTCAAGCCGCTCCACAACCTCTTTGCGAATCCGCTCCGCAATCAGCGCCTCGCGCGCCGTAAACTCCAGCAGCCGCGCCACGCCCAGCGCCTTATTCAGCGAAAGCCCCGTAAAGTCGCTGATCGAAAGCCCACCCACCTTCACCGCCAGCGACTCCGGCCGCAACCGCTTCCCGCGGCACACCGGGCACAGCGATGCCGACATGAACTGCATCATGTACTCGCGATACCCCTCCGACTTCGCATCCTCCAGCCCATCCCGCAAAAACGGCAAAATCCCATGAAACCCCGTCTTCGGAGCCTCCGTCCGCGGCGGCCCATACACCAGCAAATGCTGCTGCTTATTCGGCAAATCCTCAAACGGCAGCTTCAAATCGATCCCATACCGCGTCGCCGCCACATGAATCGACTTCACCAGGTACTGCGAAGCCGAACCCGGCCCGAGCCCACCATCCAACAACGGCTTCGACCAATCCTGAATCACCTTCGCCGGATCGAAATCATACAGCGAGCCCAGCCCATGGCACTCCGGGCAAGCCCCAAACGCCGAGTTGAAACTGAAACTCCGCGGCTCCAGCTTCGGCACATCCAAACCGCAATCCGGGCAGGCCATCGACGAAGAAAATAGCTGCTCTTCCTTCTCCGAGCTCGCCGTCGTCGAAGCCGCCACCAGCACCAGCCCGTTGGCCATCTGCAAGGCCTTCCCAACCGAAGCCTCCAGCCGCTTGGCCGTCTTCTCATCCGGGCTGCCATCGGAACCAGGCTTCAACACAATCCGGTCGATCACCGCCTCAATCGCGTGATTCTTCCGCCGGTCCAGCACCACCGTCTCCGCCAGATCCCGCAACTCCCCATCGATCCGCGCCCGAAAACCCTGCTGCTCCAGTTGATCCAGCAACTCGCGAAACTCGCCCTTGCGCCCCCGCACCACGGGCGCCATGATCACCACCCGCTGCCCGTCGCCCAGAGCCTGAATACGCTGTACAATCTGCTCCGCCGTCTGTCGCGTAATCGGCTTCCCGCAGTTCGGGCAGTGCGGCGTCCCCACCGACGCATACAAGAGCCGCAGGTAGTCGTAAATCTCGGTAATCGTCCCCACCGTCGAACGCGGCGAGCGGCTCGTCGTCTTCTGCTCAATCGAGATCGCCGGGCTAAGTCCCTCAATCGAATCCACATCCGGCCGTTCAATCTGATCGAGGAATTGCCGCGCATACGCCGACAGCGTCTCCACATACCTCCGCTGCCCCTCGGCATAAATCGTGTCGAAAGCCAGCGAACTCTTCCCAGAACCGGAAAGCCCCGTCACCACCGTCAACGTGTTGCGCGGTATCCGAACATTGATGTCGCGCAGATTATGCTGCCGCGCCCCACGGACCGAAATGTGCGTAATTGTCATATTTTGAGCAGGTTATCGAAGGCGGGCGCGAGTAATCTGGCGGGAGGTAAAGGCAAGGCGACGGATCGCAACCTCGTTAATCCAGCAATCACAATCAGCCGTGCCCTCTAGGGGTATTCTAGTGGTCAACAACAACAGGGTCAACGCAGTCCAAATCTTTGAGAGAATCCTAATGCAGAGCAGCAACACCGCTCGACGCGAGGCGTTTTGAAAGGGCACGGCTTCAGCCGTGCCGAAAAAGGGAATAAAACCAACGGGGCTTTAGCCCCTGAGGGGAGTCTTCCCGAGGTTGATCGGAAACTCAAAATCTCGATTTCGAGATGTGAAAAGTAAGAAAATCTGGGTGCCCCACATCTCGCACTTGAGATGTGGGATTTGCAAAGTCGAGCACCCGGCAGCAAGAAACACGCTTCAGGAGTTGTATGCAGGATTTTATAAATTTCGTAATGTTGGTTCTGGCCTCAATCGCCTCCATGCTGCTCGGCGTCCTCGCCGCCTACGGCATCTGCAAAAGCGCCTTCTCGCTAATGCACTGGCACGCCAACCAAAACACCCCAGCCCCAGCCAAACCCACAACAGAACCCGCCCGCGCCTCCTAAATCCATCGACAAAACTAGAATTCACCGCGAAGCATTGTTTTGAAAGCCACCAAATCAACGGGGCTTTAGCCCCCACCCCCGCCGTTCTGACCCCACATAACGGAGAACATTGCGAAGCAACACTCAATCTCCTTTGAGGCTTCGTCGAATAATCTCTATCAACCCCGACAAATCCCCTAGAAATGACGCAATCGAAGCTTTCATCATCTCTGGAGGTTCAACGTCTTCCCACGCAATGTAATAGCCGCCTGCCTGCGCAAGATGACTCACAAACTCACGCTGCGTCCGCCCATTGCCTTCTCGAAAGGGATGCAATGCGTTGATCTCGCCGAAGTAATACGCAGCCCGCGCGCTGAAAACATCGGGGCCAAGGCCCGCAAGCCTTTTCTCGACTGCGAGTTTCTGAAAAATCTCGACGCCCGCATTGGCAAGATGCCCATGATGCGCGAACATGTGCCCATTCTTGCTGATGTCCACAGTTCGCAGGCGCCCAGCCCACTCGTAAAGATCACCGAATAGGTAGCGATGAATAGCCTGCAAATGGGGCAGATCGAATCGCCCATTCAGGGGACTCTTCACCAGTTCCCGGGAGCGAGCCGCAACCATCTCCGCTTCCACTCCCTCTAATTCGGCGGCGTCCTCAATCCCGAAGCGATTCCGCAGGACGCCGGAAATTGGGTAAAGATACGCATCATGGTCGGAATATCGCGACATGCGGATACCTGGCGTAAATGATAGCGATCACTTCCTCGTCGGCAATCTCGCCCCGCGCCGCCCGCCGCATATCCTCAGCAGTCGACTCGGAGACTGTCAACCCCTCAAGCCTCTGCTGCGCAATCGCATGCTCAACAGCGCGCAAATTACGCTCCAACTCCACCCCGGAAACTCGCTCCGCAACCGCCATACCCCAAGCATAGTCCCGAACCATGCATCGCACAACAGTCTTTCAGGCAGCCGCAGCCCCATCCAGCCGAGGCGCAAACCGCGCCCCCGCAAACAGCAGCGCCCCCGAAAGCACCAGCGTAATCAACGTAATCCCCAGCCCAATCCGCATATTCGACCGGTCCGAAATCGCCCCAATGATCTGCGGCGAAAACGTGTCCCCCAGCGCATGAATCAGAAACAGATTCAGCGCAATCGCGCTCGACCGCACCGCCGCCGAGACCGAGTTGCAAATCGCCGCATTCAACGGCCCGGTATTCAAAAACAGGAAAAACTCCGCCGCAAACAGCGCAGGAATCGACCACCCCACTGGCCCAAAGAACACCAGCGCCGCCAGCGGCAGCGTCAAAATCATGCTCCACGCCGAAAGCAGATAAAGCGCCCGATGGTTCGTCCGCAACCAGCGCTGCGCCAGCCATCCGCCAATCGCCGTCCCCGCGAGGCCATCGACCACCGTAATCGCGCCCAGAATCGTCCCCGCCTTGGCCACATTCATCCCCGCAAAGCGGTGCAAAAACGTCGGCATCCACGTCGAAATCCCGCCCAGAGTAAACACCATCATCGCCATCCCCAACGTCGCGCAAAGATAGCCGGGATTGCGAAACAACCCCACAAAATTCTCGATCATGTCTCCCGCCGAAGGCGCCACCGGCGTCCCGCAATCGACTCCACCATCCGCCCGCTCGCTCCCGCCGCGCTCCGGCTCCGTAGCGTATACGGCAAACAACGCAGCAATCACCAGCCCCGGAATCGCCCCCACCAGAAACGGCGTCCGCCATCCAAACCGCGAACCAAGCTGCCCGCCGACTAAGTACCCCAACGCCGCACCCACCGGAATCGCCAGGTAAAAGAACGACAAAATCCGGTTGCGATCCTTCGCCGGAAAGAAATCCGAGAGCACTGCGGGCGCAAAAATTCCAAACGTCGCCTCGCCCACCCCCACAAGAGCATGGCGAACATAAAGCGACCAATAATCATGAACCCAATACGTCACCAGCGTCGCCAGACTCCACAGCACCGCTCCAGCCACAATCAGCGGCTTGCGCTGGAAGCGGTCTCCTAGCCAGCCCGTAAACGGAGCCGTCAGCATGTATGTGAAGAAAAGCGCCGTCGTCAGCGCGCCCATCTGCTGATCCGTCGCTCGGAACTCCGCCTGGATCAGCGGCTGCGCCCCCGGCAGAATATATCGGTCGATATAGTTCAGCAGATTCAGGCAGGTCAGCAGCCCCAGCGCAATAAACGCGGGCCGAAGCATTCCTCGTTTTGAAGCCGGCAAAATATCGGACCCACTCGCGCTCAAAGGCCAACCTCACCACTAAGCCGGAGTGTATGACACCGCCTGAGCGGAGCGCCACGAATATTGCGCAGCGCGCGTCAATCATTGCGCAGCGTAAAACGCCGATTGCGCCGCGTAGGACAAAGATTGCGCAGTGTGCGGATCGTTAAACCGCCGGCCGCGGCCAGCGCGCCTCCACCGTCGTCGAAATCCCCCCGCGCGGCCGAAAATCCCCCTTCACCACCGCCCACACCGGATCGCAGGCCTTCACCAGATCATTCAGCACCTGGTTCACCACATTCTCCTGGAAGATTCCCAGATTGCGGTAGCAAAACAGATACTCCTTCAGCGATTTCAACTCCGCGCACCGCTCCCGCGGCATATAGCGCAGCGTCAAAACGCCAAAATCCGGCAAGCCCGTCTTCGGGCAAACCGAGGTAAATTCCGGGTCGTCGATCTGAATCTCGTAGCCCGGAAACTGATTGGGCCAGGTCTCAATTGCAGGGAAATCGTAGTCCAGGCCAGCTTTGGCGTGCTCATCCGTATATCGTTGCTCAAGTGCCATATTCCTATTGTAGATGGCATCCGACCCAGCCGCGAAACTCTCCCAACGCCGCACCGCCGGGAGCCGAAATTTCGCGCCGCGTTTCCGATGAGTCCAAAAGCCAAGAAGTGAGTCCTATATACTGACCTTCGACTGGACCCAACGTCTTTCTGGGCCAGCGTCTGGCGCTAACCTTTCCCTCAGACAGGCATTTTCACCGCTCGGCAATTCAGGATGAAACGGTCGCATGGCAGAAGCAAGCAAGCAGACAAATCGACTGTGGTTATGGATCGGCGCGGGATTTTTGCTGATAGTCGTCTTTTTCGTAGCCCGCTACCTGACGCGCGACGAAATTCCGGTCCACGCAGCCAACGCTTCCCGCGCGCAGCTCTCCAGCACTATTCCCACCAATGGCCTGGTCGAGCCGGTCAAGAATTACGAGTATCACAGCCCGCTCGCTACCTCGGTAAAAACCATCTACGTCCGTCAAGGGGATCGCGTCAAAGCCGGCCAGCTACTGATGCAACTGGATGACGTCAACGCTCGCGCCCACGTCGCCACTGCAGAGAGCGCTCTGCGCAGCGCCCAGGCCACGCTCGACTCCACCCAGCAGGGTGGAACCCTCGAAGAGCGCCAGGCACTGGCCTCCAATGTCTCTCGCGGCCAGCTCGACCTGGCCCAGGCGCAGCGCGAACTCGCCGCCTTGCAGAAACTCCAGACCACCGGCGCCGCATCAGACGCTGAAGTCAACGCGGCCCAGCAAAGAGTGGCCATTGCCCAGCAGAATCAGGCCTCGCTCCAGGCACGCCAGCAAACCCGCTACTCTTCGGCTGAGTTGGAGCGATCACGCTCCGCGGTTGCCGACGCCCAGGCAACCCTCACCGCAGCTAAATCCGTGCTAGCCAACACCGAGTACCGCGCGCCCATCGACGGCACCGTCTACTCCGTGCCCGCCAGCGTCTCCGACTTCGTCGAGGAAGGCAAGCTGCTGCTGCAAATTGCCGATCTCAAAAAGGTTCGGATTCGCGCCTACTTCGATGAACCGGAGATCGGCGATCTCGCCATCGGACAGAAGATCCAGATCGTGTGGGACGCAAGGCCAGGGCGGCAGTGGCACGGCCACATCGACGCGCTGCCCTCAACCATCGACACCTTCAACACCCGCAACGTCGGCGAAGTCCTGGTAGCCATCGACGACGCCGACGACGGCCTGCTGCCCGACACGCACGTCACCGTCACCGTCACCACCTCCAGCGAATCCAACATCCTCACTGTACCCCGCGAAGCTCTGCATAGCGAAAACGGCAAGCCCTACGTCTTCCGCATCGTCAACGGAGCCCTGAAGCGCACCCCCGTTGTCACCGGAAAGATGGACCTCACCGAAGTCGCCATCGCCTCCGGCCTCAAAGACGGCGACATCGTAGCCACCAGCAGCCTGAACGGCCTCACGCTCGAAGACGGCGTTCCCGTGAAGGTAGTCCGGTGAACCGCACACCCAGGTCCGGCAGCGGGAAGAAGGGATCTCCCGGAGCGGCGCTCGTCCTTGCGCTGACGACAGCGACCTTTTGCGCGACAACCGCCAGGGCAGCCGATTCGCTGGCCGCCGCCAACGCGGACCTGCAGGCAGGCAAAGCCGACGAAGCGATTGCCGCGCTCAACGCAGCGCTGAAATCCGATCCCAACAACGCCGAAGCCAACAATCTTCTGTGCCGCGTGGAATACACCCTGCAACAGTTCGACGCGGCCGTCGGAAACTGCGAAAAGGCAGTCAGTACCAGCCCGCAGAACTCCGATTACCACCTGTGGCTGGGCCGCGCCACAGGAGAGAAAGCCAGCCGCGCCAACTTCATGAGCGCCTTTTCCCTGGCCCGCAAGACCCGCGAAGAATTTGAAACCGCCGTAAAACTGGATCCCAAAAACGCCGAAGCCCTGAGCGACCTGGGCGAGTTTTACGAAGAAGCCCCCGGAGCCGTAGGCGGCGGCATGGATAAAGCCGAAGAGATCGCAAAGAAACTCGCCGCCATCGACCCCGCCCGTGAACATCAGCTTCGCGCCGAAATGGCCGAAAAACAAAAAGATCTCGAAACCGCTGAGAAGGAATACAAAGCCTCCTGCACCGGCAGCCGCGCGGCCATTCAGTGGATGGAGCTGGCCGGATTCTACCGCAAACATGAGCGCTGGACCGACATGGATGCTGCGATCAAGAGCGGCGAAGCCGCAGCGGCGCACGATAAAAAATCCGCCGTAGCCCTCTTCAACGGCGCAGGTACGCTGGCCCGCGCCAATCGCCAGCCGCAAGAGGCCATCCGGCTCTTCAAAAGCTATCTTGCTTCCCCTGAATTGACCGAAGAGGCACCAGCCTTCGACGCTCTGACTCGTCTCGCCAAGCTGGAAAAGCAAACCGGCGACACCGCGGGGGCGCAGCGCGACCGGGCAGCAGCGCTCGCGCTGGCCCACGATTACAAACCGGCGCAGGACTTGAAACTTTGAGCGGAACCTTGCACGTAACCATCGCCGAAAACTCGCGCAAATTGCCCACAAACGCCGCACTGGCGGCCGTATGCACCACCCTGCTCATTTTCCTGACTCCGCCGCTGACCGCTCAGGTTTCCCTGAGCACTATCGTCGACCAGGCCCAGCGCAACAGCAGCGCCGTCAAGCTGGCTCAGGCTGACCTGGCAAAGGCCAACGCAGCTTTTGCGCAAACCCAGGACGTTTATGTTCCAAATCTGGTCTTCGGTTCCAGCATTGGCCCCCCGTCCATCGGATTTCCAGTAGGACAGCCCTCGGTAGCCAACGCCACTATGCAATCACTTGTCTTCAGCTATGCACAGCGCCAATACATCCAAGCGGCCAGAAGCGGCGTCGCAGCAGCCACTCTTAATTTGAAGGAAACTGCGGAGCAGGTTGCGCTCGATGCGGCGACCGATTACATGGAGTTGGATACGGTCAATCGCGAGATAGACAAAACCCGACAACAGTCGAGCCTTGCAGACCATCTCGTTGAGATCGAAGCGCAACGGACGGATGCGGGCGTTGACGCCACAAGCGAATTGTTGCAGGCCAAGCTGACATCGGCCCAAATTCGGCTCAAACTACTGCATCTCCAAACGCGGGCACGAACCCTTACCAGCCAGTTGGCTACCCTCACCGGCTTACCAGGATCGACCATCCTTACTGACCACGCGTCCATTCCGGCCATTCCTCAAATTCGGGGTCAAGATTCGCCCATCTCGACGATGGCGATCCAGTCGGCCCAGGCACAAGCTCGCTCCAAGCAGCTGCAAGCGCTCGGGGACGAACTGAACACCAAGATTCGCCCGCTAATCGCGTTTGGGGCCCAGTACAACCGGGACGCAACCTCGCTGAACAACTACAACCTTTACTACGGCGGAGGAAACACCAAGTTCAAGTTCAAGGCGGATAATTTCAGCGCGGGCATTTCCATCCAAATTCCCATTTTCGATGTAGGCCGCCGCGACAAAGCCCGCGAATCAGCCGCCGATGCCCTCCGCGCCACGGTCGAGGCCGAACAGGCGCAGCAGCAAAATGACGTCCAGATTGCCACATTGACCGGGAATATCCGCGAATTGGATGCGACGGCCGAAATCTCGAGTCTGAAACAGCAGATCGCCGGCGAGCAGGTGAAGACCATCCAGGCTCAATTGCAGTTGGGGAACGGCCAGGGAGTGGAGGCCGGCTCGCAGCCGCAGCTCTCGCCAAAGGCCGAACAGATGGCCCGCATCGACGAAAGCCAGAAGATGATCGATGCGCTGGACTCCGGTTTCGACCTGAGCAAAGCGCGGCTGAGCCTTCTCCGCGCGCTGGGACACATGGAAGACTGGCTCGACCAGGTACACCCCCAGGCACCCGTATTGACTCCAAAATAAGGCCCCGGCGACTCAGAAAACCGCCAAACTGTTAGAATAAAGAGGATGTCAAACACCATGTCAGCACCCACGCCCACCAAGACCGCACCCCTGAAGACTCTCTTCCTCAATCCCCCATCGTTTGAGAACTTTGACGGCGGCGCCAGCTCCCGTTGGCCGGCCACCCGGGAGATTGAGTCCTATTGGTACCCGGTCTGGCTCGCCTATCCCGCCGGATTGCTGGAAGGTTCGCGCCTGCTCGACGCTCCGCCGCACCACGTCAGCGCCGCTGAGACCATCGAAATCTGCAAGGAATACGAGTTCCTCGTTCTCTTCACCTCGACCGTGGGCTGGGAAGGCGATCAGCGCCTCGCCGAAGCCATCAAGGCCGCCAATCCGGCCATCAAGATCGCGTTTGTCGGCCCGCCGGTGACTACCTCCCCGGACAAGGCTCTGAACGAGTGCCTCGCGCTCGACTTCATCTGCCGCCGCGAGTTCGACTACTCCATCGTTGAGTTTGCCCTGGGCACGCCGCTCAGCGAGATCCTCGGCATCAGCTTCCGCGCCAACTCCGCGACCGGCTACAAGATCATCCACAACCCCGACCGCCCGCAGATTGAAGACTTGGACGCGATGCCCTGGGCCACCAAAATCTACAAGCGCGACATGGACGTGACCCGCTACAACGTCCCCTTCCTGCTCCACCCGTATATCGCCCTCTACTCCACGCGCGGCTGCCCGGCGCAGTGTACCTTCTGCCTCTGGCCGCAGACGCTCTCAGGGCACGCCTGGCGCAAGCGCTCCACGGATGATGTCGCCGCCGAGCTCAAGTGGGCCAAGGAAAACTTCCCCGAAGTAAAGGAATTCTTCTTCGACGACGACACCTTCAACATCCAGCGCGCCCGCACCATTGAGCTGTGCGAAAAGCTGAAGCCGCTCAACATCACCTGGAGCTGCACCTCGCGCGTCACCACCGAATACGACACCCTCAAGGCCATGAAAGAAGCCGGTTGCCGCCTGCTCATCGTAGGCTTCGAGTCCGGCGACCCGCAGATTCTCAAGAACATCAAGAAGGGCGCGACCGTCGAGAAAGCCCGCCAGTTCGCCAAGGATTGCCACGACCTCGGCCTCGTCATCCACGGCGATTTCATCCTCGGCCTCCCCGGCGAGACCAAAGAGTCGATTCAGAACACGATCAACTTCGCCAAGTCGCTGGACGTTGAGACCATCCAGGTTTCCATCGCCCACGCCTACCCCGGCACCGAGTTCTTCGACTACGCCGAAAAGAACGGCTTCATCACCAACGAAGACGCCATGAGCGACGCCGGCGGCCACCAGATGGCCCACATCGAATACCCCGGCCTGCCCAAGGAATACGTCCTCGAAATGGTGCATAAGTTCTACGACGCCTACTACTTCCGCCCCAAGGCAGCATTTCGCGTCATCTGGAAGGCCATCGTCAACCGCGACGTACCCCGGCTTTACGTCGAGGCCAAAGCCTTCCTGAAACTGCGCAAAGAGCGCATGAACATGGTCAAAGACGCCAAAAAGCTTCAAGGCGCAGCCGCGTAAACGCGAGAACCACAGTCAGGATGGCGACATACCCACAAGGTTTGCCGCCATCGCTTTTTAAGAATCTGTGGAAGGAACTCTACAAAACGCGCGCCTTGCGACAGGGCACGACTGGTAGGTCTGGGTTTCAACCCGGACAAAACGTGCCGATAACGCCAATAAAATCGACGGGGCTTTAGCCCCTGAGCTCCGAATCCTGCAACGAAAGCGCCTTCTCAACAATCTCTAAGAATGTAATCGGATTTGATATCTCTCCGCCCGCTCAAGAGACGCGGAAACTCCAAAAGGTCGCAGGATGTCCCACGCCAAATTAAAATGGAACCAATACGCGATTCTCGCGCTCGTCGGCATCTGCGCGCCGCTGGGAGACTCCTTCCTCGCCCGCGGCATGAAGCAGTTGCCGTCGATCTCGCTGGACCACCCCCTGGCGCTCGTAGCCGCCGTCTTCCATCCCTGGATCGCAGCCGGCATCCTCATGCTCATCTGCTTCTTCGCGTGCTATCTGACCGCGCTCTCCTGGGCCGACCTCACCTACGTCCTCCCGACCACGGCTTTTGGCTACGTCATCATCGCGCTTCTCGGCAAGTTCTGGCTCCATGAGGAAATTTCGCCCTACCGCTGGGCGGGAATCATCCTCATCACCATCGGCGTCGGATTCGTCTCGCAAGGCCCATCGCTCACCGAAAAGGAAACACCCGAAAACGCCGAGGTCCAGCCATGATGTGCGTCATGATGCCCCCCCCGCTGGGAACCGGCGGCGTCAATCCCTGGCTGGCCGCGGCCATGATCGCCGGCGTAGCCATCACCTCCACCATCGGCGAAGTCTGCACCGCAGCCGCAATGAAGTCGATCGGCGATCTAGACGAGATTCGCGCCCGCTCCGGCCTCAAAGGCGCCATCGTCGCCGTCCTCACCTGCCCCATGTTCTTCATCGGCGTAGGATTTCTCGCGCTTGCCTTCTTCGCGCTCCTGCTGGCGCTCAATCACCTCAGCCTAAGCCTCACCGGCCCAGCCTCCGCCTCGCTCACCCTGGTCACCAACGCCATTGCCGCCAAGATCTTCCTAAAAGAAAATGTAGACCGCCGCCGCTGGACTGCCGCCATCCTGGTCTGCTTCGGTGTCTACCTGCTAGCGCACTGACGGTCCCAGTTTGCGCTCTGCGTGTAATACGTGCTACACGTAATACACGCGAGGAGTTCCCATGGCAGCGACCGTAACAGCCGAAACAGCTATCGCGGCAACCAAAGCCGAAAAGCAGAACATCACCTTAAGCCTCAGCAAACGGACCTTGCAAAAGGCGCGGGTTCTTGCGGCCAAGCGCGGAACCTCCGTCTCCGGCCTGCTAACGCAGCAAGTCGAAGAGTTGGTGAGCAGGGACGACGATTACCAGCGCGCTAAAGCTGAAGCGCTGGCGATGCTTCGGTCAGGATTTGGTTTTAGCGGAATCGAACATATGACTCGGGACGAAATGCATGATCGCAAGGCCCTTCGCGAGTCGGTACCGAATGACTGACTTCGCTAGAACCTTTGTCGACAGCAACATTCTCATCTACGCCAACGACACGGATGAACGAGTCAAGCAGAAGCTTGCCATTGGGGCCTTGGACGAACTTTGGCTGCATGATACCGGGGCGGTCAGCGTTCAGGTCTTGCAAGAGTTTTACAACGTCGTCACACGCAAAATGAAGTCCCGCGTTTCGAAAGAACAAGCTCAGAAAGTCGTACTACTGTATTCGCAATGGTGCGGTGTGACAACTGCACACGAAGTCCAGACAGCCTTCCGTATCGAAAGCACCGCGAAAATCAGCTTCTGGGACGCCCTGATCGTCGCTTGCGCCCAAAAAAACGGCGCAACCCGCATTTTGTCGGAAGACTTGCAACACGGACAAATCATTGCCGGCATCGAAATTGTGAACCCCTTTCGTTAAAGCGAAAATCGCCCGGCGCAAGCCTCCGGAGCGCACGAACGCTCACACTCCACACTTCGCACTGCACACCCGCCCTTCTCCAGTTACACTCGCAACATGGCCTTCCGCCTTTTCGTCGCCACTACCAGCCAGGGCAAACTCGCAGACTTCCGCGAGGCCGCCGAGGAATACCAGATCGCCATCGATCCGGTCCCCGGCCTGCGCACCATTCCCGCGCCCCAGGAAAATGGCCCAACCTTCGAAGCCAATGCCATCGCCAAGGCCATCTATTACAGCGGCTTCGCCCCCAACGAACTGGTCGTCGCCGACGATTCGGGCCTCGAAGTCGACGTGCTCTCGGGTGCCCCCGGCGTCCGCTCCGCCCGTTTCGCCGCCGACACCGGCCTGACCGACTCGCCCGACGCCAACGACAACACCGACGTCTGGAACAACATCGTCCTCCTGCAAAAGCTCGACGGCATTCCCATGGAAAAGCGCACCGCGCGCTACCGCTGCGTCCTCGCCGCCGCCCGCGACGGCGAACTGATCATGACCGCCGAAGGCGCCGTCGAAGGCCTCATCCTGGAAGCGCCCCACGGAACCGGCGGCTTCGGCTACGACCCGCTCTTCTACCTGCCCGACCTCGACCAAACCATGGCCGACCTCGACATCAGCGTCAAATTCGCCCTAAGTCATCGCGGACTCGCATTCGCAGAATTACTGCCGCGCTTGGCACCTTAGGAACTTGTCGAAAAGCACGCAACTCAAGCGCCTTGTAACCGGGCGCGACTGGTAGGTCTGGGTTTCAACCCAGACGCATCGTGCCGCTAAAGTCAATTAGATCAACAGGGCTTTAGCCCCGGCAGAACGGAATCGTATGGATCAATCACCCACAAACCAGCAAGCCGCTCCCGTAAAAGGAATCTGGGCCTTGTTTTTCGGCTCCTTGTCGCTTATTCCTCTATCGTTGATCCTCGGCCGGTTTGACACCACCACCGAGCTCGTTCCCACCCACGACAATGTCGCTCAGGCTTGTTTCGCAGTCGCTGCTGCCTGTGGGCTATTTGCCTGCGGCATGGGCATTTTTCTCACCAGAAAGCTCGCCGTAATTCAGCGAATAATGTTGCCGCTCGTCTTTATGTTTGTGACTGCAATTGGGGTCTTCCTTGTGGCTGATCACACTTGGTCAATGGTAGAAGGACGGCTGGATTTCCCTGCTGGCGGAACGCACACGCGCCAAGTGCTTTTCCAGATTTCGCGCGCGTATCAAACGCATGGTAAAGGTACCAGGCAGTACATCCAGACCATGCCCATCTGGTCCAATCTTGAAATCACCAGCGAAGATTTTGCATTCATTCAGAACAATCGGCGCCCCGGCGACGACGGCCCCAGTTCCAACGAGATTTCGAGCCGCGGCTATTTCTGCGCCAAGGTGACCACCGAAGAGTCCAACAACGCCATTCGGATCCTACACGCCGGCTCGCAAAAGTTGCCCCTTGGGACGGTCGTAATCTGCCCACTTGGACCCCGCGTACCATAAACCGTCAATCACTTCAGGGTTCTACTGGGGACAGGCCAAAACCGTCCAACTATCAGCCGGCAAATATCACACCCGATGAGTCGGCATCTTAGAAACGAGCAACCCAGCCTCAAAGAGCGCCTAAATGTTCATCTCAGCAGCGCTTTCGTCCCGCTCCGACTCCCGTTTTTTCGCAATGCGGCAAGCCCAAACCCCGCTTCCTTGACGGTCCCGCCACTGAATCAAAACTGGCTCCGCGGGCAAGAGCAGACCTCCATATTCCCATCATGGAAGCGGCGTTCCTGAATCGCTTTTGACCATTCGATCAGCTCGGCGGTGAAATCGCCCGCCGCCATTCCGAAATGACAAAAGAATGACAGACTCCTCAACGGAAAGCCGGCCATTCACTGGTGTAATGGATTGCATCGGCGAACGCTCTTGGCAACATTGAGCCGTCGCCTTATGCCAGGTGGTGCAAAATCGATGCCGTCCATTTTTCACGCTCTCAGCACGCATGTTTTTGCCCGGTTTCGCAGGCGGCGAATGAAACGATTCTTCGCCATCATGAGCCCTACACCGCAAGCGCGGGTCCTGGACATCGGAGGCACCGGGCAGACATGGCTGGACGAATCCCAGGACGAATCCCAATTCCCCGTCACGCTCGTCAATATCCGGAGCGACGGCCGCGTCGAAGGCGGCCGCTTCACCGCGGTGGAAGCGAACGGAAAGGCACTCCCGTTCGCCGACAACACCTTCGATATCGCATTTTCAAATTCCGTAATCGAGCACGTTGGCACATGGGAAGAGCAGCGAGCCTTTGCGCAGGAAGCACAACGGGTGGCGCGAAGGTTATGGATTCAGACGCCCGCGCGCAGCTTTCCCATTGAGGCTCACCTGCTCGCTCCCTACATCCAATACCTGCCTAAGCCCCTTCAGCACCGGATCGCGCCCTGGACGCCGCGAGGCTGGATGACGCCCGATGCCGTTCATGAAATCGTGGACGAAGTGCGCCTCCTCACTTACCGGGAAGTTCAGCAACTGTTCCCGGATTGCAGAATTCTAAAGGAACGATTCCTCGGCCTGACGAAGAGTTACATCGCGGTCCGGATTTAGCAGATGGCGGCAGCCTAAAAGGCCCCGCCATCCCGTATTGGATGCGGGTAATGTTCGCAATGCGGCAAGCTCAAACCCTACTTCCTTGACGGTCCTACAACCGGCCACCAATAATGAACCGTAGATACGACAGGGCTTACAACCCACCGGCGGTCCCACTTTTCGCCTCGCCGATTCAGGAGCACTTCACTATGGCTACAGCCACCCATCCTGCTGCGCATCCAGACGGCTCGGCCCAAACCCACAAAGTGGGCCCGGGCGTAGACCCAATCCGCGCCGGCAAGGGCTACTCGTTTCTGCTGCGCAAGCTGCACTCGCTCTCCGGCATCGTGCCCATCGGCGCATTTTTGGTCGAGCACATTCTCTCGAACTTCGAGGCGCTCAAAGGCCCCGCCGCCTACGCCGCCCAGGTCAAATTCCTCAACAGCCTGCCGCTCGTCCGCGTCCTCGAAGTCTGCTTCATCTTCATCCCGCTCGCCTACCACATGCTCTACGGCGTTTACATCGCATTTCGCGGCAAATCGAACGTCGTCTACTACCCTTGGGCCGGCAATTGGATGTACATGACCCAGCGCTGGACCGGCTACATCGCCTTCGTCTACATCTGCTATCACGTCCTCACCCAGCGTTTCCTCGGCGCGGACTTGCCGCACAATCCCGGCATGGCCTTCGCCAAAGTCCAGCATGAGCTGCAAAATCCGCTCATTCTCGCCTTCTACATCGTCGCCATGCTCGCCGTCTGCTGGCACTTCGCCTACGGCATCTGGCTCTTCTGTGCCAAGTGGGGCATCACCCCCGGCAACAAGGCCCGCCAGCGCTTCGCCTACGTCTGCCTGGCGCTGGGAATCGTCCTCGCCGGCCTCGGCCTGGCCTCGCTCTACGCCTTCGTCGGACCGAACTACAAGAACGCGCCGGACGATGTACCCCCGGCAACCAGCTCGCTGGCGCTCCCCGCATCGCAGTTCAACGTTTAGAAACTTCGGGCCGTACGAAGGGTACGGGCTTTAGCCCGTACATCGGCCGCAAGACTTGAATGGGGCTTTAGCCCCTGAGGGACATCAGAATGGCAGCACCCAAAATCATCGTCGTTGGCGGAGGCCTCGCCGGACTCGCCGCCGTCATCAAGATCGCCGAAGCCGGCGGCAATGTCGATCTCTTCTCCATCGTCCCCGTCAAGCGCTCGCACTCCGTCTGCGCCCAGGGCGGCATCAACGCCGCCAAAAACCTCAAAGGCGAAGGCGACACCACCGCCAAACACTTCGACGACACCATCTACGGCGGCGACTTCCTCGCCAACCAGACCCCCGTCAAAGCCATGTGCGAAGCCGCCCCCGCCATCATCGATCTTCTCGACCGCATGGGCGTCCCCTTCAACCGCACCGCCGAGGGCCTGCTCGACTTCCGCCGCTTCGGTGGCACCCTCTTTCACCGCACCGCCTTCGCCGGAGCAACCACCGGCCAGCAGCTCCTCTACGCGCTCGACGAGCAAGTCCGCCGCTATGAGTCCGAAGGCAAAGTCAAGAAATACGAAGGCTGGGAGTTCCTCTCCGCCGTCCTCGACAGCGCCGGCACGGCGCGCGGCATCTGCGCCATGGACCTCCGCTCAATGGAGCTCCGCATCTTCCCCGCCGACGCCATCATCATCTGCACCGGCGGC
>Ga0302325_10007108_pt1 | contig 24948 bp, 25 predicted proteins | sample Palsa_T0_2_FD_201948 | JGI IMG/M metagenome (GOLD analysis project Ga0302325, IMG submission 201948) | Peat permafrost microbial communities from Stordalen Mire near Abisko, Sweden - Palsa_T0_2 | ecosystem: Environmental > Terrestrial > Soil > Palsa > Peat permafrost | place: Sweden: Abisko... | reverse complement strand
TTGCCCTGCCAGCGCTGCACGGTCGGCGGCTGATGAGAAAGAAGGATTCGCGGCAGCTCTTCGGGCACCTCCGACAACGCGCGATCGAGGTTGGGGCCGGGGCCTCCGTAGCGGCTGCCCCAGACGTCGTCGACACCGAGAAGAGCGAAACCACCGCCGTCAGCGGGGCGAACGACCCGTCCCTCGTTGACCAGCACGGAGATTCCGGCCGCGCGTATGGCGCGGAGGATCTCGCCCGCCCCGGAGTAGTAGTCGTGGTTGCCGAGGCAGGCGAAGAGGCCGTCGCGTGGGGCGAGAGCGGCCAGCTTGCGGGCGACGAAGGGCGCGAAGGACGGGTCGAAGTCGACGAGGTCGCCGGTGACCACCACCAGGTCCGGCCTGGCGGCCCGGACCAGCTCGAGCCCCTCGTCGAGCTCGCGCTGTCCGACGTAGCTGCCGGCGTGTATGTCGCTGATCTGCGCGATGACGTAGCCGTCGAGGGCCCGTGGAAGCCCGGCGATGCGCACCGGCAGCTCGACCCGCTCGAAGGCGTGGCGGCCGCGCATCGCTCCCCAGCCGAGCATCGACCCGGTCGCGCCGATGAGCGCCATGCCTCCGGCGGCCTCGCCCATCTGGCGCCGGCCCATCGCGCTCTCGTTTACCGGCGCGTCGAGACGGAGCCGGCGGAAGATCCGCTCGCCCAGCGAGGCGATCCCATGCATCGCGGCGACGGGCAGCGCGGCGAAGGCCAGCGTCACCAGGACGAAGATGAGGACGGTTTGAAGGACGTTCCCGACGTGCCAGTGGCGGACCGTCCAGCGCGTGACCAGCTGGCCGACGAACATCGTGCCCAGGACGATGATGACGGCGCGCCGTCGCCGGCCTAGCGCCGGGAAGGTGCGCGTCGACCAGAGATAGTAGACGCTCATCAGCGCGACGGAGACGACGAGCGAGAGGAGCCAGACCATCGCGGGCGGTAAAAAAAGCGTCAGCGTCCTCTTAGCACGCCGCTTACGACGCGCTCGATGCGGCCATAGTCGCGCTCTACCTCGATCTCGGAGAACCGCGCGCGCTCGAACAGGTCGACCACGGCCGCGGCCTGTCCGCTGCCGACCTCGACGGCGAGGACGCCGCCTGGGGAAACGAGGCGCGGCGGGGCTTCCGCGACCACGCGGCGCAGCAGCGAGAGACCGCCCTCCCCGCCGTCGAGCGCCAGCCGAGGCTCGTGATCCCGGACGTCGGCCTGGAGCGAGGCCAGATCGGCTGCGGCGATGTAGGGGGGGTTGGCGGTGACCAGATCGAAGCGCGCCGGGAGCGCCAGGGATCCGAAGAGATCGCCCTCGTAAAAGGCGACGTTGTAGGCGCCGAGGCGAAGCGCGTTGTCGCGTGCGACGGCGAGAGCATCGGCGCTGACATCGCCGGCGACGACCGAGGAGGTGGGACGCTCGCGCCCGAGCGTGATGGCGACGCAGCCGCTGCCGGTGCAGAGGTCGAGAGCGCGTACGGACATGGAGACGGCGCGCGTCCGGGAGAGCGCCACGTCGACCAGCGTCTCGGTGTCGGGCCGCGGGACGAGCACGCGGCGGTCCACGCGGAAGGTCCGCCCGTAGAACTCGCGCTCTCCCAGAATATACGCCACGGGCTCACGCGAACGGCGGCGCCGCACCATCTCGCGCATGCGCGAAAGCTCGTCCTGCGACAGCGGGCGCTTGGCGTCGACCACGAGCTGGATGCGCGTCGTCCCCAGCGCCTTCGCCAGCAGAACCTCGGCGTCGAGACGGGGGCTGTCGATTCGGCGGGCGCGGAAGTCGTCCGCCGCCCAGCGGAGGAGCGACTCGATGGTCCAGAGGGTGGAGGGCTGCGGGACCATCAGGCGACCGCGTTCCGCTCACGAAGGTGGGGCACGGCGGACTGGATGTACTATAGATCCGCCGCCGCCGTGGATGCGCTCCCCCCGCCGCCGCCCCCCATCGTTGCGCCCGGCGAAATCTACCCGAGGAACTCCCGCGAGGAGGACCTGTGCAAAAAGGCGAGCCACCCGGACTGGGTCTACCTCGGTGGGCTCCTCGCGCTCGACGTGGCGGGCATCTGGGCGGGGAGCTCCTTCGACATCAAGTACTCCGACAGCATCCCCATCCGCATGACCGGGCCGGTGATGATCGGCGTGACCTGGGGCGCGACGCTGGGCGGAGCCTGGCTTGCCCTGCCCCGCTGCTCCCCGGAGTGGGTGAGCTCGACGCCGCGGGAAGGAAACGTGCGCGCCACCTGGCCGGTCGCCCTGTCCCTCGCGCTTCTCGCCGGCGCGACGGCGCCCATCGTCAACGGCATCGCCATCGGCACCTTCTGCGCTGCACCGGCCTGTCAGGGCGGGCTGCCGGCCGACTGGACCACCTTCGAGCGCGAGATGCACGTCGTCGCGGCGGGCCTCTCGGGCTTCGGAGGAGCTCTCCTTCCGTATCTTCTGCCTCCGCGGACGTTGTCGGCGGCTCGCGAGCTCGACCGCCTTCGCGTGGGCGCCGACGGCCGGGGGAACGTCTTCGTCGGCTACGCCGCCTCGTTCTAGCTCTATCTCACGCCGGCTTGAGGAACCTCGCGAGGATCTTCTTTTCCCCCCAGCCGGGGAAGAAGGCCACCACCGCCGGCTCGCCCACGCTCACCACGCTCACCACCTGCCCCTCGCCGAAGCGCTCGTGCCTCACGCGTGCGCCGCGCCGCATTTTCATGGCGCCGACCTCCCCGGCGTGGTCGTCGAAGAATTCGTGGTCGACGTAGCGCGCTCCCGGATCAGGCGGCGGCGGCGCCACCCCTTGCGGGTGCTTCCACGGGCGCGCGACCGGCTCGCGATCGGCGTCCCGGTCGACGAAGCGCGCAAACCTGGACTCTCCGCCCATGGCCTTCGTCGTCGAGTGCTCGGCGACGCCTGCCGGTAGCTCGCCGAGAAAGCGGCTCGGCCGGTTCCATCGCGTGGTCCCGAAGATCTGGCGCATTTGTGTGTGCGTCATGGTGAGGTGGCGGCGCGCGCGCGTGATGGCCACGTAGGCAAGGCGTCGCTCCTCTTCGAGCTCCTCGCGCTCTCCGGGATCGACTCCCTTGTACGGGAACATCTCCTCCTCCATCCCCGTGAGGAGCACCCTCTCGAACTCCAGACCCTTCGCGCCGTGCACGGTCATCAACGTCACGCGGCCTCCCTCCTTTATGGCATCGACGTCGTTGACCAGCGTCACCCGCTCGAGAAACCCCGCCAGCGCCGGCTCTTCGCCGGCGGCTCCCGCTTCGGCCTCGTAGTCCTGCATCGATCCCACCAGCTCCTGCAGGTTTTCCACGCGGGCATCGGCTTCGGCGTTGTCTTCCTCCTTCAGCGCCGCCAGGTAGCCGCTGGCCTCCAGCACCGCCACCAGCATCTCGCTCGGGGAGTCGTGAGGCGCGCGCGCACGAAAGGCGTCCAGCAGCAGCCGGAACGCGGCCAGCTTCTTCTTCGCGGCCGCACCCAGATCCCCGATGGTCTCCACCTCTGCCAGCGCGTCGTAGAGCGATCGATCGTTGGCCGTCGCCCACGCGGTCAAACGGTCCACCGTGGTCTGCCCGATGCCACGCGCCGGCACGTTGACGATGCGCAGCAGGTCCACGTCGCTCGCCGGGTTGACCACCACGCGCAGGTACCCGAGCGCGTCCTTGATCTCCGACCGGTCGTAGAACTTGGTGCCACCCACGATCTGGTAGGGGATGTCGGCTGCCCGGAGCGCTTCTTCCAGGACGCGCGACTGGGCGTGGATGCGATAGAAGACCGCCACCTCGCGGAGATCGGTCCCTTCCTTGCGAGCGCGCGCCACCGCCTCGACCACGAACGCGGCCTCGTCGCGTTCGTCGCGCGCGGCTACCACGCGGATGGCGTCCCCGTCGTCGTTCGCCGTCCAGAGCTCCTTGGGCTCGCGCTCGCCCGAGCGGGAGATGATCCCCAGCGCCGCCGCCACGATGCGCTTGCTCGAGCGGTAGTTCTGCTCGAGCTTGATCACCGTCGCATCCGGGTAGTCGCGCCGGAAATAGCGGATGTTGCGCACGTCCGCACCGCGCCAGCGGTAGATGCTCTGGTCGTCGTCGCCCACGACGCAGAGGTTCTTGTGGTCGCGGACGAGATCGCGCAGAAACCTGTACTGGATGGCGTTGGTGTCCTGAAACTCGTCGACCAGGACGTGGTCGTAACGGCGGCGGATGCGGTCGCCCTCCTCGGTCTTCTCCAGCAGGCGCGCCACCAGGAGGATGAGATCCTCGAAGTCCACCGCATTGGCGGCGCGCAGCCTCTCCTCGTAGGTCTTGAAGATGCGCAGGGCGACGTCGTCCACGTAAGAGTGCGCCGCCGCTTCTTCCGGGCCGCGACCTTCCTGCTTGTGCTTGTGGATGTGGCCGAGAATGGCGCGCGGCGGGTAGCGGCGCTCGTCGAGATCGAGGTCGCGGAGGGAGCGGGTCACCACGGCCTTCTGGTCCGCGACGTCGTAGATGACGAAGTTCGGCTTCACCCCGACCGCTTCGCCGTGGATGCGCAAGAGCTTGGCGCAGGTGGCGTGGAAGGTGCCCACCCACAGGGCCCTCGCCACGTCGGGCCCGCAGAGCTTCTGCAGGCGAGCGCGCATCTCCCCCGCTGCCTTGTTGGTGAAGGTCACGGCGAGGATGCGCCAGGGCGCCACGCCTTCGCAGGCCACGAGGTTGGCGATGCGGTAGGTGATGACCCGTGTTTTCCCGCTCCCGGCGCCGGCGAAGATGAGCAGAGGCCCCTTCGTGTGGGCGACGGCGGCCGCCTGCGGGTCGTTGAGCTGGTCGTCGAACATCGAACGGAGCGAGAACCTAAGCGCGACGCGCGGTCGCGTCTACCGAGCTTCCGGTCCCACGCGAGGCTGCCGTCGAGTATTCTCGCCTCGCGACCGCGATGAGAAGCCCGCCGCTCGCCCTCCTTCTCGTCGCCTTCGCGGGCGGCTGCGACGACGAGAGGCCCGCTCCGGTGACCCCCACGCCGCTGACCGATCCGCAACCTCAGCCCCTCGCGCAAGCCGCCGCCGACACGCGCGTCGTCGAGCGTATCGCCGGCGCCACCTGCGACCGCGAGCAGTCGTGCGGCACCATCGGACCGGGCGCTTACTTCGCCTCGCGCGAGGAGTGCATGCGCACGCTGCGCGACAAGACCAGCGAGAGCCTCAACCCCTCGCGCTGCCCGGGGGGCATCAACCAGAGGCAGCTCGACGTCTGCCTTGCCTCCCTCGACGCCAACCAGTGCGCTCAGCCCGGCGAGGCCATCACCCGCGCCGCGCAGTGCCCGGCTCGCGCGCTCTGCATCAAGTGACGCGTCTGCGCGGGTTGCACTCCGGGGGGCCGAGCCTGCTCGAGCTACTCCGGCAGGCCCTCTCCTCCACCGAGCGGGGATACGACCTCCTCGCGCCGAAGTTCGACCAGTCGCCGTTCCGCACACCTGATGCCATCCTCGAGCGCATCACGCGCGAAGTGGGGGCCCTGGGCCCGGTGAGGGACGCCCTCGACGTGATGTGCGGCACCGGCGCGGTGATGACCTCGCTCCGGCCGCTCTGCACGGAGAGCGTGGCCGGCATCGACTTCAGCGCCGGCATGCTGGCCCAGGCCCGCGCTCGCTTGTCGGCCGCCAGGGGACGCGCCGAGGTGGTCCTGGTGCGAGGCGACGTGCTCTCGATGAGCTTCGATCGCGCGTTCGACGTGGTGGTCTCCTCGGGCGGCTTCGGACACGTCCTCGAAGAGGACGAGGCGCGATTTCTCGGCAACATCCGGCGGGCGCTCCGGCCGGGCGGGCGCTTCATCTTCTCCACCGCCGAGCGCGCCGGCATCTCGTGGCCTCGTCTCCGGCTGGCGCAGGCCTTCAACGCCGCGATGCGCGTGCGGAACGCGGTCTGGTCCCCGCCGTTCGTCATGTACTACCTGACCATGCTCTGGCCGGCGGTCGGGAGGAAGCTCGAGGGTGCGGGGTTCGACGTCCAGATGAGACGTGCGGCGTTCCCGGCGCCCTTCGAGCAGGCGCTCCTGGTCGTGGCCACGCGGCGCCCATGAACGAACGCGCCCCGCGGCGCGCCTCCCCTGCCGTCTCTCAGATACCGGCGTAGTCTTCGGCGGTGAACCGCACATCGCCGAGGCCGCTCGCGCGCATCCTTTCCCGAAGCGCGTCCACCACGAGGTTGACCACGTCGAAGCGCGTGCTCGGTGCGTAGAACTCGTCCTCCCTCACCTCTGGCAAGGCCTCGAGGCGGGCCGCGATGACCTCCTTTTCACCGGGGTCGAGCTCGAAGTGGGCGTGCCAGCCCTCGGCCTCGGCCAGCATCAGGGCCTCCCGGACCATCCCCACGGGGTTGAACGCGCAAAACACCGTGGCGAGGGCAAGTCGCCAACTGCGGTAGTCGCCCTCCGTGATCCAGAAGGCTCCGAACGCCCGGCGCACCACCTCGCCGAGGTAGGCGCCGGCCGACGACTCGACGAGATCCACGGCCTCCGGCCTTTCCCGTAGCTCCTCCCTGGCGTCGCGGACCCACTGGTCGAGCACGCTCAGCGTGTCGGGCATGAAGTCGAGATGAACGCCGTACCGCGTGGCGACGAATCGAATGCACGCGGCCGAAAGCTCAGCCACGTTCGGCGGCGCCTGCCCGGCGAGGGCCAGGTCCGGCCCCTGCCCGGCGAGGGCGTTATCAACGTCGAGACTCTCCGGTACGAGGGCCGGAGCTTCCTCGCCTTCGTCGTCGGTATCGCCAGGCTCGTTCTCGGTTCCATCCCGAGGTGGGCCCTGGGGATGAGTCGCCGGGCCCGCCACGTCATCCGTACGTTTCGTCCCGTCGTTCGTCACGAAGGCGGCGTATGATGAAAGACCGGCCGGCGCAAGCTACGCTGGGATCATTCATGCGCATAGGGATCTTCAGCGACATCCACGCCAACCTGGAGGCGCTCAGCGCCGTGCTCGAGGCCTACAAGACCGAGAGCATCGACGTCTTTTATTGCCTCGGGGACACCGTCGGCTACGGAGGGTCGCCCAACGAGTGCGCGGATCTGGTGCGGGAGACCGCGAAGAAGACCATCCTCGGCAACCACGACGCCGCCGTGAGCGGACGCATGGACTACTCGTATTATTACGAGGCCGCGCGGCACGCGCTCGACGCCCACGCGTCGATGCTGTCCGAGCAGAACATGGCCTGGCTCAAGGCCCTCCCGTACCAGGAGATGCTCGACGACGTGAACGTCCTTCTCTGCCACGGCTCGCCCGTACGTCTCGAGGAGTTCGAGTACATCTTCGCGCCGGAGCAAGCCCGCGAGTGCCTCCCCATGTGGGACAAAATCGGGCACATCACGCTCATCGGGCATTCTCATCTATGCAAGGTGTTCGCCCTCACTCCGACCAGCGTGGAAGAGCTCCCGTCCATGGACTTCGAGCTCGCGCCGGACAAGAAGTACATCGTCAGCGTGGGCTCGGTCGGGCAGCCGAGGGACTTCGACAATCGCGCCAGCTACACGGTCTACGACTCGGACAAGAAGCGCTTCGAGTTCAAGCGCATCGAATACGACATCGAGCTCGCGGCCGACAAGGTCCTGCGGGCGAGGCTGGAGCGGAATTTCGCGCATCGCCTCTTCATCGGCGTCTGAGCCGCGGCGGTCCTTCCGGGGAGGTTCGCGAGCTCTCAGTTGAGTGCGCTGCTGCCGCGGCCGAACGTCCTCTCCCAGCTCTCCCGGTACTCGGGGGTGGCCACTTGCGCGGGACCGCCGTGCGCTGGCGTCGCGGGGAGGCCCTCCACCACGTGCTCGACCTTCACGTCGAAGAGGGCAGGGGCGTTCTTGCGGGGCTCGAGGCGGACCACTTCACCGGCGGTGAGCGGCTTTCCTTCGCGCATGGGGCGCACCTCGCCGGCATCGACGCGTCCAGGACGAGCCCGGAGCACCCGGGCGCCCTCGCCGTCCTGCGTCTTGCCGTGGACCATCACGACGTCGAAGTCCCCGATGTCGTCCTTCTGCGGGGCGTGGTCGGGCATCCCGCGGGAAGTCTAGCGGCGGCGAACGCCGTCCGCGTCCTGAATCGTCACGACGGAGTCTGTCGGGGCTTTGACCGACAGTCCCCTAGCGCATCCCACCGTCGTCGCCGAACCGGGAGATGCCAAAGCTCGCACGCGCGGTCACGATGTCTCGCACGAAAGTGCCCACGACGGCAGACCACACCGGACCCTCCCCGACGGCGCCCACCAGGCCCAGCTCGATCCGGCCGCCGCGCTTCTTCTCGAGCTTGGTGACCTTCAGGAGCAAGGCCTTCGCCTTGGAGTCGCTGAGCGTCGTCGTCGCGTGACCCGGCTGCGTGAACTGCGAGCGCGCGATCCACGCCAGACAGATGGGCCGGTGGGTGCCGTCCGCACAATCGCTCGATGTCCCGAGATCCTGCGGCACCACCACCTCGAACGCGAGCCTCGGGGCGGTGAGCGGCGACGACGCAAGGAAGGCCTGCCCTCCGTCGTTCATGGCTCCCACCACGAAGTGGGTGCCATCGCTCCGTTCGACCAGGACGACGCCTCGCGGTACGTCGAGCTGCCCTTGCGTCGCCGAGCCGGTCGCGGCGGGTTCCTGCTGCAGCGTCCCCCCGGTGGACAGCGCCGGCCCTTCCGGGCTCGAGTGCGCCGCCGTGAGGACGGCCCCCCAGCGCTGCTCGTCGCGTGCGCACCTCCCCTGGTCGGTGCGCAGCGAGAGCGTCTTGCAGGGAGCCACGTCGCGGCTGGCGATGGCCTCGCAGGTGACTCGGGCGGTCGGATCCAGTGCGCCGGCGCAGAGCCGGCCGTCGTGCGACGCGAGCGCGAGGCAAGCGGCATCCCGTCCGAGCTCGGGCCTGCTGGAGATGTCGAAGGGGCACGCGTCCGGGTCGCCGGCCAGCTCTGCCACGCGGGCCTCGCAGCGCGACTTCAGCGTCGAGGCGAGGATGTCCGCGCATCGGCTCACGTCGCGGGACTTCGCCGCGTCGAGCGAACGGCAGGCGTCGCGGATGAGCGTGTCGTAGCCGATGGCCTCGAGGGCATCGCCCAGGAGGGGGTCGCCCGCAGCGCGCTGGGCGACGCAGGTGTCCACGGTGGTGAAGGCGGCGATCTCCCCCTCGAGATCGCCTGCCGGCGCCGGCGGATCGACGCTCGGCTCGAGGTCCGCCGCATCGAGGCCGAGCGCGGTGGCGACGCGCGCCCGCGGCGCGACCTCCACGGGACGCGGCGTCGGATCCTCTCGGTCGCAGCCGGCGAGTGCCAGAAACCCAGTGAAGAAGAGGGCCTTCACGGCGGCATCCATCACCCACTTGCCATCTGAACAGATAGCCAGTATGAGTGCTGGAGCGCCATGGAAGACACCAAGAGCAAGAGCAAAGCCGTCGACCTCGCCGTAGCCAGCATCGAGAAGGAGTACGGCAAGGGCGCCATCATGCGCCTCAAAGAAGGCGTGACCATGGCGGACAGCGTCCAGGTCGTCCCCAGCGGCAGCATCGGCCTCGACATCGCGCTCGGCATCGGAGGCTACCCCCGTGGCCGTATCATCGAGATCTACGGTCCAGAGTCGAGCGGAAAGACGACGCTCAGCCTGCACGCCATCGCCGAGATCCAGAAGGCCGGCGGGGTGGCGGCATTCATCGACGCCGAGCACGCGCTCGACCCCAGCTACGCGCGGAAGCTCGGTGTGAAGACGGACGAGCTCCTGGTGAGCCAGCCGGATTACGGCGAGCAAGCACTGGAGATCGCCGACATGCTGGTGCGCTCCAACGCGGTGGACATCATCGTCATCGACTCGGTGGCCGCCCTCGTCCCCAAGGCGGAAATCGAGGGCGACATGGGCGACAGCCACGTCGGCCTTCAGGCGCGTCTGATGAGCCAGGCCCTCCGCAAGCTCACGTCGACGGTCTCCCGCAGCAACTGCCTTCTGGTCTTCATCAACCAGATCCGCATGAAGATCGGGGTCATGTTCGGCAGCCCGGAGACGACGTCGGGAGGCAACGCGCTGAAGTTCTACGCCAGCATTCGCCTCGATATCCGCCGTATCGGCGCGATCAAGGAGGCGGCCACAGCGGGCGGCAAGGATCCGGCAGTGGTGGGCAATCGCACGCGGGTCAAGGTGGTAAAGAATAAGCTCGCCCCACCCTTCCGCGAGATCGAGTTCGACATTCTCTACGGCCAGGGCATCTCTCGCTCGGGAGACCTGGTCGACCTCGCATCGGAGCTCGGGATCATCGAGAAGAGCGGCGCCTGGTTCTCTTATGGAAGCGACCGCATCGGTCAGGGCCGGGAAAACGCCAAGACGTACCTCGAGCAACACCCGGAGCTGATGGAGAAGATCGAAGCGATGGTGCTGGTGAAGCACGGCATCAAGCGCAACGGCCCCCAGGCTGCCGCCGTGCAGCCCAACGGGGCCCCGGTGGAGGAAAAAGCCAGGAAGCCAGTCGCCGCGACGAAGCCCGCAAACTAAAGCCCGGAACCGACCCGCATGCAGAGCGCGGTGCCATGGTCCGTTGTCACCATGACCGCCCGCTGGACCGTGATGACCGCATGCATCGGCAGGGATGGGCGCCCTTCTCGTGAGCGAATGCCATAGCCTAAGGGCAGGGGAAGGCCCCGACGCAGCGGCAGGTTGCCGAGCAGGAGTTGCCCGACGCTCCGTTGGCGGCGCCGTGGTCACATTCCTCGTAGGCCTCGACGTTGCCGTTGCCGCACACCGTGGAGACCGTGGCGAGCGCCGCGACGGGGCTGGGGTCGCCCGGGATGCCGGCCGGGTTGGTGTTGCAGGCGTTGAGGTTGCCGGGGCGTGTTTCGCCCGCGCCTGGCACGACGATCAGAAGAAGGGCTTGTGCTCGACGCGACCGCCGTTCGCGTGCATGACTGCGTCGGCCTTGTCTCGAGACTCGAGGCTCGGAGCGTCCACGACGACGAGGACCTTACCCTCGGCCAGGTGCTTCGAGAGTTGCTCCAGCGTCCGGTCCGGTGACCCCGAGCCCCCGAGGGCGCCCGCAAGGCCGCCATACAGGAGCCCCAGCACGCCCCCCGACACGAGTCCCATCGGGCCCATCACGATAGCTCCCTCGATCGCCCCCAGGATGCCGCCGACCGCAGCGCCCTCGCGACCTCCTTCGCTTGCGTCGGTGCCTGCTACGCCGAGCACCCCTTCATCGAGCCTGCCACGATGAACGGTCACCCCGAGCCGATGCCGCGGCGTGCCGCTCGCCTCGAGCGCGTCGAGCGCGCCGCGGGCGTCATCCTCACCATCGAAGAGCCCGTACGTGACGTGTTCCATGGGACCCGTCCTATCACGTCCTCGAGGGAACGAACTCGGTGGGGCGAGAAGCATGGCGAAGCCGGAGATGCGCAGGGCTTCGGCCGCTGCGCGCATCTGGGCACCTTCTCGTTGGGGCGAGCTGTACTAAGCTTGCTGGATGAGGCTCTACGTCATGCGCCACGGATCCGCCGAGGAGCGCTCCGAGAGCGACATCGACGGGGACCGAGCGCTGACCGTGGCCGGCCGCGAGCGCGTGCGCGCGGTGGCCGGGCTCCTTCTCGATTCGGGCGAAGAGCCGACCCACATCGTCACCAGCCCCCTCGTCCGCGCCGTCCAGACCGCCGAGATCGTGGCGCTCCTCACCAAGATCGGCGATCGCCAGGGCACGGTCGAGGTTCGTCGGGACATGGCGCCCGAAGGGGACGCCTCGAGGCTGGTGCAGAGGCTCGTCTCCGAGCAGCGCAAGCGGGTGCTCCTGGTGGGACACGAGCCCGACTTGTCGGGCCTGGTCGCGTCCCTCGTGGGGGGGTTCGGTCGCTCCTTCGACAAGGCCATGATCGTGGGCCTCCAGGTCCCCCAGAGAGGGGCCGGCGCACACCTGCGCTTCGTCCTCGATCCGCGCTCGCTCGAGCTCGAGACGAACCTCCTTCCGCCCCCCTGAAACGCGCGCCCGTCAAGGCCTTTTCGTCCGGCTCATCCACCCCTGCCCTTCGCTTGCAGGGTGCATGCAGAGGAGCCCTTTGGGGGCCAGGCCCCTCGCGCGCAAGGCCGCGAATGTACGCCATAAAGCCCCCTTCCTTGACGTGGGGGAGGGCGTCCTCTACTTCGCTTCGTGGAGGCCATCGGATGGGTAGTCGGAGTGCGGTGCCGCTTCTTTATTCGGCCCGGGCCGGCGCGGCCCGGATGGGTCGCGGCCAGCTTGCAGCCGCCATCCGCATCCCGGCGCGTGCTGGGGGCCAGCTCCGCCTGGTGTTCCCCTCGGCTTCCCCTCGGCTCTTCGTTCACGAGGGGGCCCGGCAGTCGCTGGAGCGCAAGCTCCGGATCGCGTTCGCCGGTCCGGTCATCCTATCCATCACCGACAACCGGCACTCCATCATTACGCACCGCGTTCAGAAGGGGATGCTGCACGCCCGGATCCACCACATGTTCCTCGACGCTCCGGGGGGCGTGGTCGACGCCCTGGTTCGCTATGTGACCCGTGGCGATCGCGACGCCAGCGCCATCCTTGGCGACTTCATCGACGCCAACGGCTTCCGCCTCGCCCGCCGCAAACGCGGCGCTCCTCTGGTCACCAAAGGGCGGCACCACGACCTGCTGAGCCTCTTCGACAAGACCAACGAGCGTTACTTCGACGGCTCGATGAACGCGCTCATCACCTGGGGCAAGCGCGGGACCTCGCAGTCTCCGGAGCGCAAGACCATCAAGCTCGGCAGCTACAGCGCGGTCGACCGTCTCATCCGCGTGCATCCAGCGCTGGATCAGAAGTGGGTCCCTCGCTACTTCGTCGCCTACATCGTCTACCACGAGATGCTCCATCACGTGATCCCCGGCAGCCGGGGCCTCGGCCGGGTGAACCTCCACCCGCCGGAGTTCAAGGAGCGCGAGCGGGGGTTCCGGTATTTCCAGCGTTCGCTCGACTGGGAAAAGAAGCACGTGGCGAGACTCCTCCGCACCTGATGCCGGTCCGGCGGGGGCGCAGTTTCCCGGGACGATCTTCGGCAGGGCCGCTGTTGTCCACGCGACCTCCATGGGATGCGGCAGAAGAGAGGGGCCGCGTGCGCCGGAGGGGTGATCACCGTGGGACGATGGGGTGGCCGGGAGTGACGGTCGCCGCGGCGCGCGCGCGGCCAGGACGGGCGCTGGCGGCGTGCGGCGGGGTGCTGGCGATGCTGTCCGGCCTGGCGGCATGCGCCCGCTCCACCATGGCACCGAAGACGAACGGCGCGGAACCCCTGGAGGTGAGGCCGCGGCAAGACGCGGCCGGCAGGGCGGCCCTGGCGCGGGAACGCGAATGGACGGCGAGGTCGCATCTCATCGGCACCATCGAGCGAAAATCCCTCGGGCCGTTCACTGCACGCGACCCCGACGGGGGTCTGGTGGCCTGGATCGTCGCCGCCGAGCGCGGAGGCGAGCAGCAGCTCATCGTCGTGCCCACGGGACGCGACGGGGCGGCGCTGCGGGAGCCCAAGGTCCTGACGACGGTCCCCCAGGAGGCCATGCAGCTATTCGTGCGGCCGGCGGGTGGCCCGCATGGCGGATGGCTGGTCGCCTGGAGCGCGCTGCTCGACCGCGGGGAGTCGCTCACCGTGACCGGTCTGGCGCCGGACACCACCACGCGTACCGCCCCGACGGACCTGCAGCGCACCAGCGACCACCTCCAGTGGGCGGATCTCGTGGCCGGCCCACACGGCGTGACGAGCCTCTGGGCCGAGGAAACCCAGGCAGGAGACGCGAACATTCTCGCCGCGCCGGTGGACAGCGACGGCCGGCCGCGCGGGATGCCGGTGCGCATCGCGCGCGGCGTCACCGGATGGGCGGCGGTCCGGACCGACGATGGCGTCGGTCTCGCCCTGGTGACGCCCGCGCGCGACTCGAAGAGCGAGTCGGGCAACCTGTCGTGGGTCCGGCTCGACGGCGAGGGGCGTCCGGTGAGCGCCGCCCTGGCCATCGGGACGCGACCGACGGTGACGGGAGACGTGGAGGTCGTGGCCGCGCCGGGCGGGTGGCTGCTCGCCTGGACCGATCGCACCGGCGAAGACGCGCAGGTGATGCTGGCGATGGTGGATGCAGCCGGCAAGGTGCGCGGGCCGCGGCGGGCGATGGACGCGGTGGGAGGCACGTCGCTGGTGGCGGTGGCGTCGGGTCCGGCGGGGGTGGCGCTAGCGTGGCAAGAACCGCGCGGTCGAGCGCGCGAAATGCGGGCGCTGCACCTGGCCAGCGTGGTCACCGAGGGTGAACCCGTCGCGCAACCGCTGACGGCCATCGAGGTCGCCACGAAGACGCCGCCCGAGCTGGTGGCCACCCCGGACGGCTTCGCCTTGCTCGCCGACATGCGCGGGTGCACCGGCGACGGCGCTGCGGACTGCGATCCCACGGTGGCACCCACTTTCGTGCGCTTCGACGCGCACCTCGACCCGACGCAGACCGAGCCGCTTTACGTGGGCACACCGCGCACCCTGGCCGCGCTGGGGTGGGGGCTGCGCTGCACGAGCAACCGCTGCATCGCGCTCGCCGCGACGGGAGAAGCACCGACTCCCGTCTACACCGTCGACCTCGAGCGGCGCGTCTCGTCCTTCGCTGCCCCGATGCTGCCGGCTCCCCCCCCCGAAGCGCCGCGCGTCAGCGGGGTGCTCACCGTGGCCTCGGGACAGCCCTACATCGAGGTGTCGACCGCGCCGGTGGGCGAATCCACCCTGGTGGCGACGCTGACCAGCCCCATCGACGCGCCAGTCCACACCGAGACGCAGCGCGGTCGGGGCGCCCTGGTCGGCGTGCGTCCCTTCGACCGCCAGGGCCGTCCGGTCGGCGCCACGTCGCTGCTGACGTCGCGCGCGCTTCCCGTGGGAGGGATCGCCATCGCCCCCGGCGGCAGCGCGGAGGACGGGGCGCTGGTGGCGTGGGTGGCGAGCGACGACGGTGACCCGCAAGTGCACCTCGCGCACGTGGATCGCAGAGGGAAGCGGACCAACGAGGTCCAGCTCACCACGGCGAAAGGCGACGCCAGCGACGTGGCGGTCGCCTGGGCGGGGGACGGCTGGCTGGTCGCGTGGGTGGACGCCCGTGACGGCAACGGCGAAGTCTACGCGACGAAGGTGGACCGCGATCTGAACCGGACTGCGCGCGAGGAGCGCATCACCAAGGCCCCCGGGGATGCGGGGGACGTATCGCTGGCGGTGCGTGGCGACACCGCCTGGCTGGCGTGGAGCGACCCGCGCGAGAGCCCGCGCGAGGGCCTGTCCGACATCTACACGACCACGCTTCGCACTCGGGACGCCCGGCGTGCCGGTGACGAGGTGCGCGTCCTGGCCACGGCAGCGCATTCGCGCTCTCCGACCATCGTCGCCACAGGCGACGGAGCGATGCTGGCGTGGATCGAAGACAGCCCGACGGGACTCGACGCGCCGGCCGCGGCCATGGTGGCACGTCTCGATGCGCAAGGTCACGTGGCGAGCAAGCCGGTCTGGATCCCCATGGCGGGCCACGGCCGGGCGACCTCGCTCGCGCTCGTCCCCGCGGGCGACGGTGTCCGCGCCGTCGTCGCGCGCAACGATCGCGACGACGTGACGCTCGACGCGGTGGCGATCGCCGCGGACGGCATCCCCGGCCGTGCCTGGCCGCTGCTCGACCTCGACGCTCCGGGGTCCTTCGACGTCGCGCTCGCGCTCGACAGGGACGCGCTCTTCTTCGACGACATCGGCCCGTCGGCGGCCGACCACCGCATCCGTCGCGCGGCATTTTCCTGGGGTCGATGACGCAACTTCGTCCCCTCGGCGTCCGATAGGGGGCAAACGGTGGCGAATCGTGTCGCCTACCCCAGGAGATCCCGCCATGGACAACACCATCTCGCCCCCCGTCATTCGCCCCGACGTCGTCAGCGTCGAGACCAGCGCCCGCCCCACCGCGCCGCAGGTGCCCTTCTCCGATGTGCTCGCCGGAGGAGCCCGCGCCTTCGTGAACAGCGCCCAATCCGTGGTCCAGTCGCTGCCCGGGTCGCCGCTCATGGCGGTCGCCATCCGTCCCGGCACCACCGCGCTCCTCTCCTCGTCGACCCTGAACACTGCCCCGGAAGGGCCCGGCGGCGCCGTCGCGGGCACTCTCGGCAGCACCGGCGCGGTGGCCGCCGGCTCGACCAGCGGCACGGGCGACGACGGCCTCTCGCAGACGATGGCGCAGGATCAGCAGATGAACCTCTATTACTTGCAGGTCCAGGAAGAAGTGAACGCGCAGAACCGCACGTACAGCGCGCTCTCGAACGTCATCGAGGTCGAGCACAACACCGCCAAGACGGCCATCGGGAACATCCACTGAGGACCGCCCGACGGAGGTGCACGAAGCGGTAGCTCGAAGCGTCGCGCGCTCGTACGCTATTCCGGGAGAGCGCCATGGGTATCGACAGCATCGGCAAGAAGGGTCCGCCGGCGCCGCCTCCGTCAGGTGACGTCCAGAGCGCTGCCCCGTCTCCTGGCGCGACGCGCGCGTTCGAGGTCTCCCCTGCCGCGCCTGCCCCTCACGCCGCGGCGGTGGAGGCGCCGCACCCTGCGCTGGAGCGATTCCGCGCGGGGGAGATCGACCTGGACGGCTACGTCGACATGAAGGTTCACGAGGCCACGGCGCACCTCGCGGCGCTGCCGGCAGGCGAGCTCGAGCAGCTCCGTTCGGCCTTGCGCGATCGGCTGGCGGGCGACCCAGGGCTGGTCGAACTGGTGCGAAAGGCCACCGGCGCCGTGCCCCAGCCGCAGTCCGACGACTGACGTGCGCGACGTCGTCGGTCGTCGCGCGGCGGTGACGGGAATGGCGGCGGTCGCCGCGCTGGCCTGCTCGCGCAGCGAGCGCGCGTCGGGAGGGGCTCCGCCGCCCACCTCGATTCTCTCGCCCAACGTGAACGTCCTCCAGTGGGATCTGGGCGCGCAGCCGTGGGGTCAAGCGCGAGTCGTCGTCGTCGTTCCGAGCTGGGGAGGCGCCGAGGCGCGCTTCCCCGTGGTCATCGCGCTGCACGGGCGCGGCGAGGCGATGAAGACGCCCGCCGAGGGGGCCATGGGCTGGCCTCGCGACTACGCCATGGTGCGCGCCATCGATCGCCTGCGGGCGCCGCCGCTTCGCGAGCGCGACTACGAAGGGTTCGTCGACCACACGCGGATGGCGGCGACCAACGCCTCTCTGGCGGCCCAGCCCTTCGGGGGCGTCATCGTGGCCTGTCCCTGGCTGCCCGACGTGCGCCCGGCGCCGACAGGCGACATCGTCGCGTACGGGCGCTACCTGATCGAAGCGCTCCTCCCGCGCGTGCGTGGCGAGACCCCCGCCCTGGCATCGCCCGAAGCGACGGGCATCGACGGCGTGTCGCTGGGCGGCATCCTCGCGTTGCGCATCGGACTCACCTGTCCGCAGGCCTTCGGCGCCGTCGGCGGGATCCAGGCGGCGCTCGCCGACGGTCAGAACGCCGAGTGGACCTCGCTGGCGCAAGCCGCGCGTGCGCGCCGCCCGGCGATGAAGCTTCGCCTCCTCACCAGCCACGACGACTACTTCCACGACGAGATCGTCAGTCTTTCCCTGGCCTGGCGAGGTGCGGGAATCGCGCACGACTTTGCCGACGTCCCCGGTCCGCACGACTACATCTTCAACCGCGGTCCGGGGTCCATCGAGCTCTTGACCTGGCAGGACCGCTCCCTGTCACGAAGCTGAAAGCCGATCTCTGCGCGCTCGCGTCCCTGCTTGCTACGATGGGAGCATGTGGCTCCGCGTGCTCCTCCTCCTTCCCTGGCTGGGGGCCTGCGCAGCGCAGCTTCCCGAGAAGGTGGAGCTGGACGCGCAGGCCGACAGCGTCGAGTTCGCCTACGAAGCGCCCAGCTCCGCGGGGTACAAGTTCGTCGGTCAAGTGGTCGGCGTGGGGGTCTCCAAGGACGCCGAGGCAGCGCAGGAGTCCGCCAAGAACGATCTCCGCAACAAGGCCGCCGCCCTCGGCGCCATTCTCGTCACCATCGACGAGAACACCGGCGAGGGCGTGCTCCTGCTCGACAAGACCCGGGTGAAGCTCGTCGGTCGCGCGTACAAGCCGGTCGACTGAGGGGCTCGCGCAGATACCATCGCGCGCATGGCCCTCGGCGTCACCTCGCCGCGTGCGACGACCTGGCTGGTCTCGCTGGAAGCGCTCGCGCAGCGCCGCGGGGGCGACGATCCGCGCATCGTGGGCGGAAAAGCGGCTCGGCTGGCCTGGCTGGTGCGGCACGGGTTCGACGTGCCCGACGCCGTCGTCCTCCCGGCGGAGGCCTTCGCGCACGCCATCCGCGAGCTGCCTCCGGCGTGCGAGCCACGCGCCCTGCTGCGCGCCGCGGCGGGACGCGCGGGATACGTGCGCGCGGCCGAGGCCAGGCAGCTGATCCAGGAGGCTGCGCTCCCGCGCGGGCTGGCTGACGAGCTCGCGGCGCTCTGGCGCGAGGTGGGCTCGCGCTCGCCGTGGGGTCTCGCCGTTCGTTCGAGCGCCACCTGCGAGGACGGCGCGCTGGTGTCGATGGCCGGCCTGGCGCGGACCGTTCTCGGCGTCCGCGGCGGTGACGATCTGGGCACCGCGGTCTGCGCGGTATGGGCCTCGCTGGCCAGCGGACGGGCGCTGGCCTATCTCGCCGCCCGCGGCGTGCGCGACGTGGGGATGGCTGTGGTCATCCAGCGCATGGTGGAGGCGACGGCGGCGGGGGTGATGTTCACGCGCGCCCCCGATGCGCGCTCGCGTGGGGGCGCCGACGAACGCATCATCAACGCCGGGTTCGGGCTGGGCGCGCCGGTCGTCGATGGCGTCACCACGCCGGACGTTCTGCGCATCGATCCGCAGGGGCGACTGGTCGACTCGGTGATCGCCCACAAGGCGCACGCCGTCGTCATCGGCGAGGCGGGGGTGCACGAGCTGGACGTCGCCGATCCGGACAAGGCCGCCCTCTCGCATCAGCGCATCGCCGACCTGGCGGAGATCGCCACGCGCCTGGAGAGACTGGAGCCCGTGGCGTGGGACGTCGAGTTTGCCTGCGACGTGAATCGGACCTGGGTGGTGCAAGCTCGTCCAGCGACCGGCCGCGGCTTTCCCGACGGCGGCGACGCCGACACCGTATGGAGCAACATCAACGTCGGCGAGGCCCTGCCCGGCGTCGCCACGCCGTTCACCTGGTCCATCGCCGGCGCCTTCAGCGAAGCGGGCTTTCATCGTGCCTTCGCCGCGCTGGGCTGCCGTGTCCCCAAGAGCGCGCGCCTGGTAGGCAACGTGCACGGGCGTTTTTACCTGAACCTCACGCAGTTCATGCGCATCGCCGCGCAGGTTCCCTTCCTCGATCCACGGACGCTGGTGGAGCTCGGCGGCGGCGGGGGCGGCGAGGAGCTGGCCACGCAGGTCGAAGACGTCAGCAAGCGCGGCTTCTACGCCCGTCTCCCGTTGACGGCCTCCCGCCTTCTCCGCGAGCAACTCAAGCTGGACGAGGACGTGAAGGCCTTCGAGGAGTTCGCCGAGAAACAGTGGCGCGCCCAGAGCGCGCTGGACCTGGCGGTGTTGCCCGACGAGGGCCTGGCGCGCCGCATGCGGGACATCCAGGCGCTGCTGGAGCGGACCGGGACGGTGATGCTCACTTCGGCGTCGAGCATGCTCGGCTCGCACCTCGCCCTCAAGATGATGCTCGAGCGCCTGGCCCCGCTCGGCGCCGAGCGCATGGCGCAGTCGCTGACCAGCGGGATCCGCGACGTGGAGAGCGCGCGACCGGGGGTGGGGATCATGCACGTCGCGGCCCTCGCACGGCGCGAGCCCGACGCTGCAGCCGCCATCGAGCGCGAATCCACCGTGGGGCTCGACGCCATCCCCGAAGGGCCTACGCGGCGCGCTCTCCAGAGCTTTCTCGAGCTCTACGGAGACCGTGCGGTCCGCGAGGCCGAGCTCTCCACGCCGCGCTGGAAAGAAGACCCTCGACCGGTGTTGCGTATGCTCCGCGCGGCCATGCGCACCGACGCGCACCAGGTCGAAGGGACACTGGCCCGCGCCAAAGCGAACGCGAACGACGAGATGACCCGGCTCGTCCCCCGGCTCAACGTCGTGGAGCAGACCATCGTGAGGCACTTGGTGGCGCGCGCGCAGCGATCGGCGCGCCTGCGCGAGCGGATGCGCGCCTGGGTGACCCGCGTGCTCGGCATGCTCCGCGAGGCGGCGCTCGACGCCGACCGGCGGCTGCTCCGGCGAGACCCGGAGCTCGACTCCGACTGGCGAAAGCTCGCCGAGGCAGGCTCGCCCCTGGCGGCGGTGCGGAGCGTCTTCTTCCTGACCGTCGACGAGGTGGTCGGCGCCCTGCGGGCCTCTCGTGCCGACCTCGTGCCCCTGGTTCGTTCGCGCCGCGCCGAGCTGGCGCGCGACCAGGCGCGCCCCGATCCGCCGGCCACCTTCGTCGGCTCGCCGCCCCCGGTGGTTCTGCCACCGTGGGGAGGCGATGTCCTCCGGGGCCTCTCCGCAAGCGCCGGTGTCGTCGAAGGGAAGGCCCGCGTCCTCATGCGCGAAGACGAGATGGATGCGCTCCTTCCCGGGGAGATCCTGGTCGTTCACACCACCGACGTCGGGTGGACCCCGCTCTTTCTCGTGGCCGCAGGGATCGTGACCGAGCTGGGGGGTCCGCTCTCGCATGCCGCCGTGGTGGCGCGCGAGTTCGGCGTTCCCAGCGTGGTCAACGTCCCCGGCGCGACGCGCGCCATCCGCACGGGGGACGTCCTGCGGGTCGACGGAGATCGCGGGGTGGTCGAGCGAGTGCGGCCGGCATGAGGTAGAAAGGCCATCATGCGCTGGATCGTCCGCCCCGACGACGGCCGCACGGTGCGTGAGGTGCTGGCGCGTGCCGGGGCGGACGACGACGCCCTCGGCGAGGGGCGCGTCTTCGTCGGTCGGCGGCGCGCGCGTCGCGGCGACGAGCCGGTACGTGGAGGCGACGTGGTGAGCATCGCTGCGCGGAACCTCGACGCGGGGCGCACCGCCGCCATCCTCCTTCACGCGGGGGATCTCGTGGCGGCGGACAAGCCCGCCGGCATTCCTACCATCCCCGACCACGCGGGATCAGCTCACGCGCTGATCGCCACCGTGGCGCGGACGCTCGGCGTGGATATGGCGCGTGTGCACGCCACGTCGCGCCTCGATCGCGAGGTGAGCGGCGTCGTCGTGTTCGCCCTGACCCAAGACGCCGCCGGGCGCCTCGCCAAGGCCAGGACCGAAGGGACTTACCTTCGACGCTACCAGGCGGTAGCCGTGCGGGCGCCGGCCTCCGAGCGCGGGACCTGGGATGCGCCCATCGGGCGGGCGCAGGACGCGCGGCTTCGCATGGCTCGAGGACGAGACCCGGTCGACGCGAAGACGCGCTATGCGGTGGTCGCGCTGGCGCCCGGGGGCGAGGCCCTGCTCGCCGTCGCGCCAATCACCGGTCGGACGCATCAGATCCGTGTCCACGCCGCAGACGCGGGTGCCCCTCTCCTCGGAGACCGCGCGTACGGAGGGCCGTCGCGTATCACCCTTCCCTCGGGACGGGTGGTCGAGCCGGGGCGCATCGCGCTGCATGCGGGGCGCGTGATGGTCCCCGGCGAGGACGGCGCCCCCATCGTCGTCACGTCTCCGCTCCCGCCCGAGCTGGCATCCCTCTGGTCTGCACTTGGCGGCGACCCGGCCGTGTGGGAGGTTTCCGCCTCGTGCGCGCTCTCCTGATTGTTTCCACGTCGCTGGTCTGCGCAGCGGCCCTGGGTGCCGTCGCGGCCTTCGCCGACGAGCCGCGCCGCGCGATCGACGTGGCGCGCGCTCTCGACGCGGGGAGCTCCGGCTACTCGCCGCTCGACGTCACCATCACCAAGACGCCGCCGGATCCCGTGCCGCTGGTCGAGCGCTCGCAATGGGTCTTCGATCTGCGATGGGACCGCGGTGACATCTGGCTGTTGGGCCTCCGCCCGCTGGAGCTGGTCGAGCCTCAGGCGACGCCGCGCGTGATGGGCCGCTTCGCGCTGGAGCTCTTCGAAGGCCCCACCCTCCTCGAGCGGGTCCGCTTCGACTTTCCGCTCCTCGGCGCGCCGGAGAAGGCGGACGCCGCCCCCTCCTTCGCCGGCAAGCTGCGTACACGCATCGGAGTGGTCTTCCCGGCCACGAAGCGAGGAACGCGTCTCGAGCTCTGGGATCGGGCGACCGGTCGCCGCTGGTCGCTTCCTTGGCCGCCCCAAGCGCTCCCGGCGATCCCCGTGGCCTCCGACGGCGGGGGGCCCGGCTGAACCTTTCCCCGGCCGCGCCGTCTAACGCCGGCGCCCTGATTCGTGCGACGATCGGATGACCCCGTCATGCAATGCCCCACGTGCCAGGTAGCGCTCGAGGACTCGCAACGTTTTTGCTCCAACTGCGGCACCGTGATCCAGGCGAACGACGTTCCCGAGGCCGACCCGATGATCGGCCTCACGCTGGGCGGCAAATACAAGGTCGTGCGCTTGCTGGGCGAAGGCGGGATGGGGGCGGTCTACGAAGGCGAGCAGCCGCTGGGCACGGCCCGGCGCAGGGTGGCCGTCAAGACCCTGCATCCGCACCTCTCGCGCGACGTCAAGATCAAGCAGCGCTTCGAGCGCGAAGTCGGCACCATCGCGGAGCTCGAGCACCCGAACACCATTCAGGTCTACGATTTCGGCACCACCGAGGACGACATCCTCTACATCGTCATGGAGTTTCTCCAGGGCAGAAGCCTGGCGAACTGCATCGAGAAAGAGGGCGCCATGCTTCCCGAGCGGGTGGCGTACATCATGAACCAGGTGTGCGGCTCGCTCGAGGAGGCGCACGGCCGCGGCATCGTGCATCGTGACCTGAAACCGGACAACGTCATGCTCGTGGAGCGCGCGGGGAAGAGGGATTTCGTCAAGGTGCTCGACTTCGGCATCGCCAAGCGCTCGAAGGAAGAAGACAAGAACGAGCAGAAGCTCACGCAGCAGGGCATGGTGCTGGGAACGCCGCCCTACATGAGCCCCGAGCAATTCACCGGGAAGCCCATCGATGCGCGCAGCGACATCTATTCCCTGGCGGTGATGAGCTACGAGATGCTCACCGGCAGGCTCCCCTTCCATGCAGAGACGGCATGGGAGTGGGCCACGCAGCACATGACGCAGCCCCCCATCCCTATCGAGTCCATGGCCGAAGGGCTGCGGGCCCCCGAGGCGATGCGAAGCGCGATCCGGCGAGCGCTCGAGAAGTCTCCCGATGCGCGCTTCCAGACCGTGAAGGAATTCAACGAGGCCTTCTCCGCGCAGACGGGGTACGTGGGACGGCCTCCGACGACGTCGTCGCCGTCGGACCTTGGGCGTCAGCGAACGGAGGTCGGCCAGCCCTTCGACGCCGGGCCGCTCTACGGGCCGCCGCCGGGACAGGGCGGCCCCTCACCCATGGGCGCGACACCCATGGGCCCGATGATGGGGAGCCCACCGATAGGTCCGATGTACACCCCGGCGGCGGGCAACGTCGCCTATCCTACGCCGGCCGGTCTCCAGCAAGCGCCGCCGCAGGCGCAAGGGGGGGGCGGGGGCGGTCGCACCGTGCTGCTCATCATCGCCGGACTCATCGGAGTGGCCAGCGTCGTAGCCATCGTTTTTGCCGTGCGAGGGACGGGGCGATGGGGTGGAGGGGCGCTGAACGACAACGGGAGCGCCACGCCGACCGTAGCGCCGCCCGCCACGTTGACTCGGCAGGTCCCACCGGTGGTGGAGACGGCCACGGCGACGGTCCCGGTACCGCCACTCAACCCGGGCCCGGTGATTCACCCGACCGTCGTCGTCCCCGGTCACCCGATCCCCCCTCCGGCCAAGTATAACGGCCCCGAGTGCGAGCGGGCGCGAACCCTGCGCTCGCTGGGACACCCCAAGGAAGCGGAGAGCTGGGCCCTCGCCTGCATCGCCAAGGGCGGGAACCCGAACTGAGCCAAGGGGCGGCGAATGCCGTCCCCGTCCTGGAACGTCTAGGCGCTCATGGCCCAGGCGTCGCTCTTTCCCAAGTTATTCTAGCTGCTTGAGAGGATAGGACGATGCCGTGCGAAAGCCGCATGCGCCCCCTCGGGGGCCCTCGCCTCCCAGAGCTTGGCCGCCCGGCAGTAGACGTGAGGCCCGACGCTGCTACATTGAGTGCCGTGGACGTGGTTTTGCGTAAGCTCGGCAAGGGCGCGCGGGCCGTGGCAGGCCGGCTAGTCCGAGCGCCACGTAAGGGCTCCGTCGTGGTCATCGAGTTCCCGGACGGGATGCACGAGTACGTCACCACGCCGGTGAAGCGCGTTCTCCGCCTGGCAGGCCGCGAGGTCTTCTACATCGAGACCATCAACAGTCGCTATCGGCTGGAGGTTCGTAGCCGCGAGACTGCCGCGGCCGAGGGTACCGGCTGAGCCTTTGCGCCGGAGCGGTTGACGAGGCGCGCCTCGCGGGGGCATGGTGCGCCCCGTGGGAAAGCACGACAGCCGCAACTCGATGAAAATGAAGCGACGCAAGTCGCAGGTGAAGAAGAAGTCGCGCCTCAAGCGTCAGAAGGTCGAGCGCAAGGCGGCGGCGAGCCACGGGGGACCGAAGAAGGCCGCACCGAGGAAGAGCGCCAAGGTCGCTGCGCCCTCGTCCGTGGCCGAGCCTTCACCGCCCACCACGCCTGCGGGCTCCGCGCCGGTCTGAAGGCGCCTAGCCCGGATTATTCACCACCGCAGGAGACATGGCGTGAGTCCGAAGGTGATTTTCGGGCAGATCGGCGTTGGGCGCGCGGAGCAAGACTTGCCGTCTTGCGAGCACGACCGACGTCGAGATGCCCGGAAAGCGCCGAGGAATCGCGCCATGCTCGACAAGGTCGTGAATAATCCGGGCTAGGGGCGGCGAATGCCGTCCCCGTCCTGGAACGTCACGACGGAGTCTGTCGGGGCTTTGACCGACGGGCTCCGAGCGCGCCGGCTCGGCTTCAATCCTCCGCGGGGTCGCCTCCGCTCAGGC
>Ga0302325_10007106_pt1 | contig 24950 bp, 24 predicted proteins | sample Palsa_T0_2_FD_201948 | JGI IMG/M metagenome (GOLD analysis project Ga0302325, IMG submission 201948) | Peat permafrost microbial communities from Stordalen Mire near Abisko, Sweden - Palsa_T0_2 | ecosystem: Environmental > Terrestrial > Soil > Palsa > Peat permafrost | place: Sweden: Abisko... | reverse complement strand
GCCACGACAGCCTGGCGCAGCCTGGCCAAGCGCTCGAGATCCGGCCCGCCGACCGCCAGGTACACGACGGGGCTCGCCGGCATAAACGTTTTGACCGGGCCGAGGTCGACCGCGATCGGGCCGGTCTGGTCGTTGGCGGCGGCCCTGATCACCTGGAGGGCTTCGCCGAGGTCTTCGGCGCGCACGTTGACGGGCGGGACGAGTGTCACGTGCGGCGGGACGGCACCGAGCGCAGTGTCGCCGAGCGCACGACGAAGGCCGTCGACCTCGAAGGACCCGGGAGGGTCGAGCAGCAGAGCTACCCCGAGGCGGTGCCTGGGGCTCACGGTGTTGGGGCTCGGTCCAGCGTTAGGGCTCGGCGCCGACCGGCTCTGCGGCGTCGCAAAGCACGATGACCCGGTTGTCGTTCACCTCGACGAAGCCGCCTTGTACATCGAAGCGGAGCTCGTCCGCGGCGCCCGCCGCGAGGCCGGACTCTGCGGTCGCTGCCGCGTCAGGGTGCACGATCCGCAACGGGTGAGGCTCCAGCACTCCGACGTAGGCCATGTGGTGCGCGAGGAACGCAATGTCGCCGCCTTCTGTGCGGCAGACGACCATCTCGGCCTGCCCCGAGAACAACGTGCCCGTGGGCGTAACGAGCTCTACCTGGGTCGTCGCCATCGCGTGTTCAGGCCTGCTTTTCGAGCTCGCGCGCTTTGGCCATTGCGCTCTCCGCACCGCCGACGTTCAAGAAGGCCTGTTCCGGCAGATGGTCGAGGTCACCATTGACGAGAGCCTCGAAGGACTCGACGGTCTCGGAGACCGGCGTGTAGACCCCGTCAAGCCCGGTGAAGTTCTTCGCCACGAACAATGGCTGGGACAAGAACCGCTGGATTTTGCGCGCACGCAGGACTGTGGTGCGGTCTTCCTCCGACAGCTCGTCCATCCCGAGGATCGCAATGATGTCCTGCAGCTCACGGTTGCGCTGAAGCACCTGCTGGACCCGGCGGGCAACCTCGTAGTGCCTGTCGCCGACGATCTCGGGTGCCAGGATGTTGGACGTCGAAGCCAGGGGGTCGACGGCGGGGTAGATGCCGATGGCGGCGATCTCGCGGGCGAGCTGGGTCGTCGCGTCGAGGTGGGTGAACGTCGTGAACGGCGCCGGGTCGGTGTAGTCGTCAGCAGGAACGTAAACAGCCTGCACCGAGGTGATCGAATGGCCCCGCGTGGAGGTGATGCGCTCCTGCAGTTCTCCCATCTCGTCGGCCAACGTCGGCTGGTAACCCACAGCGGACGGCATCCGCCCGAGCAGTGTCGAGACCTCCGAACCGGCCTGGACGAAGCGGAAAATGTTGTCGACGAACAGGAGGACGTCCTGGTTTTTGACGTCGCGGAAGTACTCGGCCATCGTTAGGGCAGAAAGGCCCACCCGCAGGCGGACGCCGGGGGGTTCGTCCATCTGGCCGTAGACGAGAGCCGCACGCTTGATGACGCCCGACTCCTTCATCTCGAGCCAAAGATCGTTGCCTTCACGGGTGCGCTCACCCACTCCGGCGAAAACAGAAACACCACCGTGGTTTTCGGCCACCCGGTGGATCAGCTCGAGGATCAGCACCGTCTTGCCCACGCCGGCGCCGCCGAAGAGGCCGATCTTGCCACCCTGTACGTACGGCTCCAGCAGGTCGACGACCTTGATCCCTGTCTCGAACATCTGGGACTTGGGTTCCAGGGTGTCGAAGTCGGGGGGCGGGCGGTGGATTTCCCAACGGTCGTCGATGTTCCCGAGCGGGTCGGAGTCGAGCACGTCGCCGGTGACATTGAACACGTGGCCGAGGACGCCGTCGCCTACTGGGACCGTGATCCCCCGGCCGAGGTTGCGAACCACTGCGCCACGTTTCAAACCGTCGGTCTGGCGCAGGCAGATGCAACGCACCCTGCCCTCTCCGATCTGGAGCGCAACTTCAGCCATGACCTTGCTCCGCTGGCCCTCGAGCTCGATGTCCATCTCGACGGCGTAATTGATGTCGGGGAGGTGCTCGGGTGGGAACTCGACGTCGACAACAGGCCCGGTGATCGCGACCACTCGGCCGTCTCGCGTCGCCGGAGCCGCGGGGCCGGTCGATGTGGCACTGGGTGTGCTGGTAATGCTCACGTTTGCTCCAGTCAACTTGCGTTTGGGTACACGTATATGTCGGGCCGGCCAGAGCCATCTTCGCCTGCCCCGGCCTGTCGCAGCGCCTCTGCCCCGCCGGATATCTCGGTGATCTCCGTGGTGATGGAATCCTGGCGGGCCCGGTTCATCTGGCGCCGTAGCGTCTTTATCAGGTCGTCTGCATTGTCGGTCGCTGCTTTCATTGCTCTTTGCTGCGAAACGTGGAAAGAAGCCGCCGACTCGAGGAGGGCAAGGTACACCTCAGCCTCGAGCCACCGCGGCAACAGGCGGTCCAATATGGCGTCAGGCTCCGGCTCGAACTCGAAAATGGTCGTCCCGCCCTCATGACTGGCGGCGTCGGTCGGCTTGTCCTTTGTCTCAGGCAACTCGAGGGGTACCAGGCGCCGCCTTTCGGCGCGCTGGGTACCTACGCTCAAAAAGTGTGTGCTGACAAGGTAGATCTGGCCCACCGTACCTGTCTCGAGCTCGCGCGAGATCGCTTCCACGATCCGCTGCGCGTCTTCGAAGCGCGGCCGGTCGGTAAAACCCTCCAGGCTCTCGGCGAGGTCTCGCCCACGGAACCTGAAATAACCCTTTACCTTTCGGCCCACACCTATAACCTCCGGAGCAGTCCCAGAGCGTGCCAGCTCGCCGAGGAGCTCCTCGGCGACCCGGTGGACCGAGCTGTTGAACGCCCCGCAAAGGCCCCGGTCGGCACCTAGGACGACGACGAGGGAGCGGTCCCCGCCCCCTGCAAAAATCCAATGGCGCTGGGCTTCGGGCGTCGCAGCCAGCTCCCGTATCACGTCCTCCATACGTTGGGCGTAGGGCCGGGCAGCGACCATGGCTTGCTGGGCGCGCACGATCCGTGAAGCAGCTATTAGCTCCATCGCCCGCGTGATCTTCTGAGTCGACGCGACGCTGCGGATGCGGCGCCGAAGGGCGCGCTCCTCTCCGGCAGGCACGGGGCTACGGCCTGCCTTCGGGAGCGGCTCCAGCCGTCACGGCCTCGGGTGCCGGTGCATCGGGGGTGGTTGGCTCCGCCGGGCCACCGTCCGTTGCTGGCGCGGCCGCAGCGGTAGCGGAGATCTCCGGCTTGGTCGTCGCAAAGCCCTTCTTCACCTCGGCGATAGCCTGGTCCAGCTGGTCCGCGGGCGGGAGGGCCTTGGTAGTGCGGATCGACTCCAACAAATCGGCGCGACTCGCCCGGAAGTTCTGCAGCAGCGCCGTCTCAAAGGCGCGGACGTCATCGACTGCCAGGTCGTCGAGGAAGCCTTTCGTACCCGCGTAGATGGCGATTACCTGCTCTTCGACCGGGACCGGCGAGTTCTGGGGCTGCTTGAGCAGCTCTGTGAGCCTGACACCCCGGTCGAGTTGGGCGCGCGAGACGCGGTCCAGTTCGGATCCGAACGTTGCGAACGCCTGGAGCTCGCGGAACTGAGCAAGGTCGGTCTTCAAGCCCCCCGAAACGGTCTTCATGGCCTTTATCTGCGCGTCCCCACCGACACGGGACACGGACAACCCGACATTGACGGCGGGTCGGATACCGGCATAAAACAGGTCCGTTTCCAAGTAGATCTGACCGTCGGTGATCGAGATCACATTGGTCGGGATATAGGCCGAAATGTCGCCCGCTTTTGTCTCGACGATGGGGAGCGCGGTAAGCGAGCCTGCGCCGCGCTCGTTCGACAACTTGGCGGCCCGCTCGAGCAGGCGGCTGTGCAAGTAGAAAACGTCGCCAGGATAAGCCTCGCGGCCAGGCGGGCGGCGTAGCAGCAACGAGAGCGCCCGGTAGGCTTCTGCCTGCTTGGAGAGATCGTCGTAAATTATCAGCGCGTGCTCGCCGTGCTCCATCCAGTGCTGGCCCATGGCGCAACCCGCGTAGGGCGCCAGGTACTTGAAAGACGCAGGATCCGAGGCGGGCGAATTGACGACGATGGTGTAGTCCATCGCCCCGTGAGCACGCAGCGTTTCGACTGTCTGGGCAACCGTCGAGCCTTTTTGGCCGATCGCGACGTAGATGCATTTCACGCCCTGGCCACGCTGGTTGATCACCGTGTCGATGGCTATCGAGGTCTTGCCAGTTTTGCGGTCCCCGATGATCAGTTCCCGTTGGCCGCGGCCGACCGGTGTCATGGCGTCGATGGACTTGATCCCGGTCTGGAGCGGCTCTTTCACTGGTTGGCGGTCGATGATGCCGGGGGCCTGGATCTCCAGCCGCCTGGTCTCGGAGGTCCCGAGAGGCCCGAGGCCGTCGATGGCCCTGCCGAGGGGGTCCACGACACGGCCCAAGAGGCCGTCCCCGACCGGCACCGAAAGTATGCGGCCGGTCGCACGGACGATCTGTCCCTCCTGAAGACCCGACACATCGCCTAGCACGACGGCACCGATCGAGTCCTCGTCGAGGTTGAGCGCCAGCGCGGTCGTGCCACCCTCGAACTCGAGCAACTCGTTCACAGCGACGTTGGGCAGGCCGGTGATCCTCGCGATCCCGTCACCGATGTCACGGATGCGTCCTACCTCTTCGCCTGTGACCCCGGGTGTAAAACCCTCCAGGTTGCGCCGCAGGACGTCGGCGATATCAGCAGCTTTGATGCTCAGCTCAGCCATTTGCTTTGCAGGGTCCTTTCAAGGTTCTTCTCACTGTTCTTCCGGCGCGCCAGCCACACGACCGGGCTCGAGGAGGGCTTCTCTCGCCAACTCGACGCGGTGACGGAGGCTCGCGTCGATCACAAGGTCGCCAATGTTGGCAACAAAACCGCCGAGTAGCTGCGGGTCGGCGGTGGCTCTTACGTCGACGGGGTAACCGGTGAAACTCGTCAAAGCCGCCGTCAGGCGCGCCCGCTGCTGAGCGCTCAATTCGATGGCTGAGCGGACGTCGGCCACCCGTCGGTTGGCCTCCTTGGCCACCAAGTCGACAAGCGCTCCCAAGAGGGTAGGGTAATCGCGCGGCCGGCCAACGCGTGCGGCGTACGCGGCCATCCGGGTCGCCTCTTGGCTCGCCCGGCGGGCCAAGAGGCCGGCGGCGATCGAAGCGCGAACCGTGTCAGGCAGCTCGGCGGTGGTCAGCGCCACCCGCAGTTCCTCGTTACCTTCGACGATGCGCATGAAACGGAACAGCTCGTCCTCGACATCACCCAGGCGCCGCTCTCCTCGAACCGAGCTGAGCACGGCCGACGCATAGCCATCGAGGCGTTCCGTAGCGCCGAGCCGCCCGAGCGGCCCTTCGTCCAACAGCACCATCCCGTCCCTGCGAGCAGCCGCAGCCGCCGCCAGGCTCGCAACATCGGCTTGAAATTCCTCGCCAGGACTGCTCTGCAACACGAAGTTGACCAGGTCGAGCACCGGCGCCGACAGCTTGCGGCCCAGTAATTGCTGGATTATCGCTCGCTTGGTCGGTACGGGCGTTACGGGGTTGTCCATCGCCCAGGCAAGGTCTGTTGAACCGGCCAGGAGCTGGGCGAAGCCCTGCAGCTCGTCCGCAATGCTCGCGATATGTGCCGCCGATGCCTCGAAGATGGCGTCGGCATAACCCCTTACGCGCTCGCGCACCTAAGCACCTGCTCCTGTTCTCACCGTTGCACCGGCCGCTGCGGCCGCGCTGGCTGCAGCCTGGCGCTCGATGTCGGCAGTCGCCACCTCGACCAACTTCTCCTGGTCCCGGAGGGTGACCCCCTCGCCGAGAACCCTTTCCACGACGTCCATGACGAGCCCGGCAACTTGTACCCGCAGCTCTTCGGCTGCACGCCGGGACGCTGCTTCGATGTCGGCGCTCGCGCGCTCAACCAGGCGCCGGTATTCCTCCTCACCCTGTTTGCGCAGCTCTTCGCGCAGCTGTTCGCCGATCTTAACAGCCTCGTCCTTTAGGGCCCGCGCCTCGGCCCGCCCCTCCTCGAGGAGCTTCTTGTGCTGTTCCTCCAGCTCGAGGGAACGCTTTTTTGCCTCCTCCGCGTCGTTGATGTTGCGCGCGATCGCCTGCTGGCGAGCGTCCATAATGCCGTTAACGAACGGCAACACCCACTTGGACAAGGCCCACAGCGTGACGAGGAAGATTGCCAACTCCACAACGAAGGTGGGGCCGGGGACTAGGAAGTTGGACGAAGCGATCAGCACCGGTCAAGTACCTCAGGTCGGCTACTAGCCCGTGGCCAGTACGAATACGAACAATGCGGTAAAGGCCAAGTTGATGAAGTACATCGCCTCGACCAGGCCGACGATGAGGAACATCGTCGAGTAGAGCCGGCCCTGGACCTCGGGCTGACGGGCGATACCGGCAATCGTCTGGCTACCAGCCAGGCCGTCGCCGACAGCGGCACCGATGGCACCGCCACCCAGCGCGAGGCCGCCACCGACGAAGCCACCGGCCAGCTCGACTGCCTTTTCCATGCTTGCAGCCATCTAGTTCTCCTCTGATTTTCTGGGTTCGGGGCTCAATGGCCCTCTTTGGCAACTGCGAATTGGTAATAAAGGATCGTCAGCAAGGCGAAAATGAACGCCTGGATAACACCGATAGCCAGGTCGAACATCTTCCAGAGCACACTGAAAAAGATCGTGGCCGGGAAAAAGTAGACCGGGATCGCCAGGAGGAGCGCGATCATGATCCCGCCGGAGAAAAGGTTACCAAAGAGCCGCAACGCCAGGGTGACCGGCTTCATGAGCTCCTCGAGGGCACGTATCGGCGCCAACCACCGCGGCGGAGCGAAGAACGACTTTATGTAGCCGCCGAGACCCTTCGCCTTGATGGCGGCACCGTTTGTCAGGATGAAGACGGTGGCACCAAGGGCATAGGTGAGGTTTACGTCAGCGGACGGGGAAGGCAGGTAGTCGGTGTTGTGCCATAAACCAGGGAAAACCTCGATCCAGTTTGCGGCCAGGACAAGCATGAAGATGGTGACCGCTAAGGGCACCACATGCCGGTAACGCGGCCCCAGCCCTGCCTCCACCTGGTCCGAAACCCACCCGACCAATACCTCCCAGAAAAGCTGGACCTTGTTGGGCACACCCGATGTGAGGTTGCGCCGCAGGAACAAACCAAGCGCGAAGACGCCTGCGCAAGCGATCAAGGTGGTCCAGATCGTGTCTGCGTCGAAAGAGAGGCCGAAAACATGGACGACGACGTGGTCGCCGACCGGTATGGGCGCTACGGCAAGCAAGGCGGTGCTAACCATTGGCTTCAACCTCGCCTGGGCCGGGACTGCCCGGCGAATCGGCCTGGGCGGGGGGAGCCTGGCCTCCTCCAACATCAGCCCGTGCGGTGACGGCGGGGCCCAGACCTGCCAACTGCAGCCGTTGGTACCGCCAAAGGGCTCCCAGGGCGTTAGCCATCAACAGCAACTGGAAGGCAATAAGACCACCTACCATCCCAAATCCCATGGGGCGCAGGAAAAACAGCAGCGCGAAGGCGATGACCGTGATCCCGCCAAGGCGAGCCGCGACGGTGCCCACGTAGGGCCTGCGGTCCATGTGGCCGTCGTCTTTGCTGTAGCGGACAGTGGAAACCTGAAAGACCCTGTGGTTCACCGTGGCGGCTGCCAACCCGAGCAGCGCCCCAACGCCCGCCAGCGGTTGGCCGAGCGCGAAACCGACGACGACGGCCACGACGGCCACGGCGATGCACGACACGATCGTGCGCCTAACTATGAGGTCTACGTAAAGGACCGGGAAGTCAGCAAGCATCAGCGCAGCAGCCCTAGCGGTTGTACCGGCGAAGCTCGGCCCTGGTGCCCAGTACTCCCAAAGCAGCACCGCCGACCAGGCCTACGAACAAGAACAGCGGCAGGGTACCAAGAGCCCGGTCCGCCAGCCACCCGAGAAGGCACCCGCCAAGCAGGCACACGGCATTGAGCATCCCGAGCCCGGCATATGCCATGGGCCCGGGGTAGCGCCCGTCGGCCGCCTGAGCACCATCCTTGCCTGCCCCGGTGCCGCTCATCGGCGGGCCGCTGATGTGCAACAGCGTCTTGCCACCTCAACAGCACCATACCGTTTGCGAACGCGCCACCGTTTGGGAACACCACTGCCAGGCTACGAAACACTCCTGTAACACTGCAACTCCGCTTACCCACAATAGGCCCGGCGCTACCGGACGGTTCGTGCTCGACTGTTAGAGGCCCTCGGGGACCGGAGGCCCGGGAGCGACCGTTTTCGGTGTGCCCAGAGCGGGCGTGCCCACGGTGGGCTGCCCCGCTGGAGGGGTCTGACGGTCGGGGAGGACCAACCTCACGCCGTTGCTGCTGCGCGGGTTCTGTGCCCCTGGCCTGCTCGCCCCGCTACCAAGGCCGCCGCTTGCAACCACCCCGCGCGCTGGCGCAGGGCTGGGCGGCTTCCCCGTGACGGCCCGGCGGCTTGCCCCGACCTTCGGGGTGGGAGCGGTGACCCGGCTGCCGGGGCGCGCACGCGGCGGCTGGCTGGGAGGGCCGGCGCGTGGCGGCTGCCCGCCATGCGCGTTGGTCCCGTTCCCAACATGGCCATCGTTGTCACCGTTGCTGAGCGCCGAGCGGCCTCGCGGTGCGAACAGCGTGTACAGCGCGATGGCCAGGGCGCCCACCGCGATCGGGGGTATCTCGTTGTGCGAGTCCGTCACCCCTGGCCACAACACCAGGCCCGAGAGCAAGGCGGTCCAGGCCCACAGGATGAGGACGGCGGCACGGTGGCCATGGCCTAGGCGCATTAGGCGGTGATGGAGGTGGCTGAGGTCGGCCACCGCGGGGCTTGTCCGCTGCCCGGCACGGCGCACGATGGCGAACACCGTGTCCAACAGCGGGATCCCCAGGATGAAGAAGGGGATGATGATCGGCGCGAAGAAGAAGTAGGTCCGGCCGCTGAACTCGTAGCTGTCCTGGCCTACCACCGCGAGCGTCGAGGCAGCGACCAGCACGCCGAGCAGCATCGAACCGGCATCGCCCATAAATATCTTCGCAGGGTGGAAATTGTGCGGGAGGAAGCCGACGCAGAGCCCGATCGCTATTACGGCAATAAGAGGGCCGGCGTTGCTCGCCTGGATGTTCCCGACCACCCCGAGCTGGTGCGAGTACACGAAGAACGCGCCGGCCCCGATCGCGACTATGCCCGCCGCCAGGCCGTCCAGGCCGTCGATGAAATTGACCGAGTTCGCCATAACCGCGACCCAAAGGACGGTCCCGAGCGCCGCCCACGAGGGGCTCAGCTCCAGGGTTGTTTGGGCCAGCGGGACATGGAAGTACAGCATGTTGACCCCGAAGAAATAAAGCACCGTTCCCGCAAGGACCTGGCCGGCGAGCTTGGCCGGCGGCGACATCTCGCGCACGTCGTCCACGAGCCCGACCCCAAAAATGACGGTCGCGGCAATTACTACCCCGAGGGGGGCCGAGCTGCCTCTGAAGACCGGCCCGAAAACCGACAACTGCGAGGCGACGGCTATCGCGACGAGCATCCCGAAGTACATCGCTGCCCCGCCAGCAGTGGGTGTGGGCCGCTCGTGGACTCGCCGGTCGTCGGGTGTCACGAGCAGCGAATGACGCTTCGCCATGGCGCGCGCAACAAAGGTGGCCAGCCAGGTGGCGACGGCCGCCACGGCAAAGACCACGATGTACCAACGGAATTGGATCAAGCGCTAAGTCTCCCCAGCTGCGAGATGTCCAGCGCTCAGGCGCCGAGGCACCAGCTCATGGGTAGGGCACGAACTTGGAGCAAAGGGTCGCCACCTCCTCGCGCACGGCATCCCGTTCGCTTTCGTCGTCAGGGGCAGCGAGCACCCGGCGGACGAGATGAGCTATCTCAGCCATTTCGCCTTCCCGCATGCCGGCCGTGGTCACCGCAGCGGTGCCCATCCTGAGACCGCTGGTGACGAACGGCGACCTCGGGTCGCCCGGGATTTGGTTCTTGTTGAGAGTTATCCCGGCTCGGTCGAGGGCCTCCTGTGCTGCCTTGCCGGTGAGGTCTGCGTCGAAGGTGCGAAGGTCCACCAACATCAGGTGGTTGTCGGTCCCGCCCGAGACTATCCGGAAACCTTCGGTGGCAAGAGCGCCCGCCAGTGCCTGAGCGTTGAGTACTATCTGGGCCGCATAGAGGGCGAAGTCGGGCTGGGACGCCTCGTAGAAGGCCACCGCTTTGGCCGCGATGACGTGTTCGAGCGGCCCCCCCTGCAGGCCGGGGAAGACAGCCTTGTCTATGGGCTGCGCAAGGGGCTCCTTGGACACGATGCAGCCACCTCTTGGCCCCCGCAAGGTCTTGTGCGTGGTGAACGTCACGATGTCCGAGAAAGGGACCGGGTTGGGGTGGGCACCGCCAGCGATGAGCCCGGCAATATGCGCCGCGTCAAAAAGCAGCAACGCCCCTACGGAATCGGCAATCCGGCGGAAGGGCTCAGGGTCGATCACGCGGGAGTACGCAGTCGCACCGGCGATGATCAGCTTGGGCCGGTGCTGGTCAGCCAGGTCTGCGAGAGCCTCGAGGTCGATGCGCTCGTCGCTGTCGCTAACTCCGTAACTGACGAAGTGGTACCAGCGGCCGCTCACGTTCACGGGCGAGCCATGTGTCAGGTGACCGCCCTGGTCGAGGCGCATGCCGAGGACCGTGTCCCCAGGCTCCAGGACCGCCAGGTAGCAGGCCAGGTTGGCATTGGCGCCCGAGTGAGGCTGCACATTGGCGTGCTCGGCGCCGAACAGCTCGCAAGCGCGGCGCCGGGCGAGGTCTTCTGCACGGTCGATGACAGAGTTGCCGCCGTAGTAGCGCTTGCCCGGGTAGCCCTCTGAGTACTTGTTGGTAAGCACGGACCCGGTCGCCGCCAGGACGGCCTGGGAGGTGAAGTTCTCCGAGGCGATCAGCTGGAGTGTGGTGTTCTGCCGTTCCTTCTCGTCCTCGATTATTGCGAAGAGCTCTTTGTCGGCGTGCACGAGCCCGAGCCTAGTTGTTGTTCAGCGCAGCGCCGCTTCGATCTCGTCCCATGACAGCTGGCCCTCCCGCAACGCCCTGGGCGTCTCCCCAGTGCAGTCGACCACCGTCGAGGGCTTGGCGCTGGTCGGGCCGGCGTCGAGGACGAGAGCCAGCTCGGCCCCGAGCGACTCCGCCACCTCCTCAGCAGTGGTGAGCGGCGGCTCGTGATGGCGGTTGGCGCTGGTCGTCGCGATCGGGCCCATTCGCTGGCATACCGCTAGCGGCACCGGGTGAGCCGGGCACCGGATGCCGATCGTGGCGTCCTCCTCCCCGAGGTCGGCTGCCAGGTCGGGGCGCCGGGGAAGGACGATGGTGAGCGGCCCCGGCCAGTACAGGCTCATGAGCCGGCGTGCGGCGTCGGGCACGGCTGTACACAGTGAAAGGGCCTGGGCCTCGTCACAGACCAGGACGGGCAGCTCGACGTTCCTCGGGCGGCCCTTGACGGCGAAGAGGCGGTCTGCAGCCCCCGTATGAAAGGGGTCGGCCGCCAGCCCGTAAACCGTGTCGGTTGGCAAGCCGATTATGTCGCCGCCGGCAAGGGCGTTTACCGCAAGATCTATTGCTTCGGGGGGCGGGGGGTCCCCCCACGCGGGGATCACTAGTGCCGCCATGAGCGACGGAGCTTATGCCAAGGATTTGGCTACGAGTACTCGCTGCCTGCCAGCAAGGTCGTTGCGGATGGCGACGTCCCGGAAACCAGCCGACAGCGCCAGGCTCTTGGCCGCTCCCGACTGATGGGGCGCGATCTCGGCGACAAGGGTGGAGCGCCAGGCCAACCATGCCGGCGCCTCGCCCACGATCGCCTCGAGCGCCTCGAGCCCGGTCGGGCCTGCGACCAGCGCCTGGCGTGGCTCCCAGCGGGAAACTTCCTCCGGCAGGTCGGCCATCTCGCCTTCGGCAACGTAAGGCGGGTTCGCCACCACAAGGGTTACGGAACCCTTCAGCTCTACGGGCAGCGCTGACCACCAGCTCCCCTGGACAAGCCGGACACGCCCGACCGCCTGGGCCCCGAGGCCAGCCAGGTTGGCTGACGCCACGGCGAGCGCTTCGCGGGACATGTCCGTCGCCCAGGCGTCGACGTCATGGCGTTCTGTGGCAATCGACAAGGCAATGGCGCCGGAGCCCGTGCCGAGGTCGACCACAACCCGACGAGGCCCCCCCGTCCCGGCGGGCGCGACCAGAGCGAGCTCCACAAGCGCAACCTCGACCACTACTTCTGTTTCGGGCCGGGGGATGAGGACTCGCCTGTCCACCAGCAAGTCGAGCTTGCGAAATGCCCAGTGGCCGAGGACGTACTGCACGGGTTCACCCGACTCCCGGCGCGCCAGCATGGAAAGGAAGGCCTCTCGCGCGGCCGCGGGCACAGGCTCGTCCAATGCCGCCGGCCAGGAGCTGCCAGATGCATCCTCCACGAACCACTGGGCGGTCCTGCGGTCCCCAAGACGCTCGACAGCCTGCTCGTAAAGGGGCCGCCAAGTGCTCCCCGGACTAGCTACCGCGCTACTGGGCACGGCTCAGGCAGGGTCTTGTCCTCCGAGCTGGCGACCGCGCTCGTCGGCAAGCAGTGCATCGACTATCTCATCGAGCTCGCCCATCAGCACCTTGTCGAGATTGTAAAGGGTTAGGCCGATCCTGTGGTCTGTAACCCTGTTTTCCTTGTAGTTATAGGTCCGGATCTTCTCCGAGCGGCCACCGCCCCCGACCTGGCTGCGCCGGGCAGTCGAGAGCTCGGCCGATTGGCGGTCCTGCTCAGCCTTCAACAAACGGGCGCGTAGGACCTGCATGGCTTTGGCCCGGTTTTGGATCTGGCTCTTTTCGTCCTGCATAGAGACCACGATGCCCGTGGGCAAGTGGGTGACACGCACGGCCGAGTCCGTGGTGTTGACCGACTGGCCCCCTGGCCCGGTCGAACGGTAGACGTCGACGCGCAGGTCTTTTTCCTCGATCTGGACCTCGACCTCTTGAGCTTCGGGCAGCACCGTCACGGTCGCCGACGAGGTGTGCACGCGGCCCTGGGACTCGGTCACCGGCACGCGCTGCACACGGTGCGGGCCACCTTCGTGCTTCAGGTGTGCCCAGGCGTCCTTGCCCTTGACCAGCACCATGACCTCGTTGAGGCCACCCTTGGGGGAGGCATCGATGGATAGCACTTCGGCTTTGAGACCCGTACGTTCCGCGTAGCGCAAGTACATCTCGTAGAGGTCGCGCGCGAACAGGTTGGCTTCTTCGCCCCCCTCGGCGCCCCGGATCTCGACGATCACATTGCGCCCGTCGTTGGGGTCCTTGGGGAGCAGCAGGAGCTTCAATTCGTCCTCCAGGCTGCCCAGCCGTTCCTCTGCCTCGCTGATCTCGTCGTTGAGGAGCTCCCGGTCCTGGCCCTCCGCGTCGGCCGACATCTCGCGAGCGAGCGTGAGGTCCGTTTGCGTGTCCCGGTACGACCTGTAGGCCGTTACAACAGGCCCGATCTCGTGCTGGCGCCGTGACAGCTCGACTAGCCGGCGTTGGTCGGTTAGTACCGCCGGGTCGGACAGTTGCGCAACGACATCCTCGTACTCCGCGACCAGCTCATCCAAGCGCTCGAACACTTATTGCTCGGCGCCGGCCCTCGCACCTCGCCGCCCGTAGCGGCGCTCGAAGCGCTCGACACGACCACCGGTGTCTACGAGCTTCTGCTTGCCCGTGAAGAAGGGGTGGCACTCGTTGCAAAGCTCCGTGTGAAGCTCGGGTTTGGTCGAGCGGGTCGTAAAGCTGTTGCCGCATGAGCAGGCAACCTTGGCCTGGACGTACTCGGGGTGGGTATCGGTTTTCATGGTTCTCCCCAGGATAGTGCCCGTACTACATCGCAGGAGCGGGCGTCTTGGCGATCTCCGCCAAGAACTGGTCATTGCTACGAGTAGAACGGATCTTGTCGACCAATAATTCCAGGCCGGCCGCCGCGCTCCCGTCGGTCGCCAAGGCGTTCAAGACCCTGCGCAGCTTCCAGACCTGCTGGAGCTGTTGGCGGTCGAAGAGCAGCTCTTCGTGGCGGGTGGAGGAAGCATTGACATCGAGCGCCGGGTAAATGCGCCGTTCGGCAAGCTTGCGGTCGAGGCGCAGCTCCATATTGCCTGTGCCCTTGAACTCCTCGAAGATCACCTCGTCCATCCGGCTCCCGGTCTCCACCAGAGCGGTGGCCAGGATCGTGAGCGACCCACCTTCTTCGATGTTGCGCGCGCTCCCGAAGAACTTCTTCGGCGGGTAAAGGGCTCCGGTGTCGATACCGCCGGACATGATGCGTCCCGTCGCCGGCTGAGCGAGGTTGTATGCCCTGGCGAGCCGCGTGATGCCATCGAGCACGATGACCACGTCACGGCCGGACTCAACAAGGCGCTTGGCGCGTTCGATGGCAAGCTCCGAAACCTGGGTGTGCTCGTCGGCCGGCCGGTCGAACGTGGAGGCGATGACTTCGCCCTTCACGGAACGGCGCATGTCTGTGACTTCCTCAGGCCTCTCGTCGACAAGCAAGACCATCAGGTGGACATCGGGGTTGTTGGCCTCGATCGAGTGCGCTATCTGCTTGAGTACGGTCGTCTTCCCCGCCTTGGGCGGCGAGACGATCAAACCACGCTGGCCCTTGCCGATAGGCGAGATGAGGTCCACGATCCGTGCCGTCACATTGGCGGGGTCCCCAGGGATTTCGAGGGCCAACTTCTGGTCCGGGAAAAGTGGCGTAAGGTTCTCGAACTTCGGCCTGTTACGAGCGTCGTCCGGGGACATCCCTGCTACAGAGTCGACCTTCACCAACGCAGGGTATTTTTCGTTATTGGCTGCCGGCCGGAACGACCCCTCCACCAGGTCGCCCTTGCGTACGCCGTAACGGCGGACCTGGGTGATCGACACGTAAACGTCGTTGGCGCTGGCCAGGTACCCATTGGTGCGCAGGAAGCCGTAACCCTCTTCGCGCAGGTCCAAAAGGCCAGTGCACGGCACCAGCTCACCCGAATAGGGCGCTTCTGCTGCCTGGGCCGGTGCGGTGAACTCCCGCTCGGGCCCGCGCTCGCCGCCACGCGCTGGCTTTTCACGGTTGCGGCGACGCCGGCGCCGGCTATTGCCGAGGTTCGGGTCCTCGCCGTGGCGCGGGTCAGCATTGCCGTTGCCGTTGCCGTTGCGAGCCTCAAAGTTGCGCTGGCGCCCCTGGTCAGAGCGCTGGAAGCCTTGGCCGGGTTCGCCCTGGCCCTCGCCGTTGGCCGAGCTGGCGCCGTTCGCCGAGCTCCCGCCGTTCTGGCGAGCCCGATCGTTTTGGACCGCCTTGTCGCTCTCCCGGTCGCTGTCGGACTGGGGGGCCCTGTCGAACTTGGCTGCGGGCGCGCCCTCGTCGGAGCTCTCAACGGCCGCGCCGGTGCTCGTGGCCACATCGAGGTGCCCTGTCGGGGCGTCCTCGGCCACGTGGCCATTGGCGCTTGCCAGTTCCAGCTGTTCGGTCCCGCTGTCGCCGGCCGCGTCTTGGCCGCCGGTCGGGCCGGCCCGCCGGGAACGGGCCCGACGAGGCTTCTCGGCTGGTGGCATCGCGTCTTCCTCTACGCCGGTGACCTGGAGTATGTGTGAGACCAGGTCCGCCTTCTTGGTGCGTGCCGCGGGCGATGCGCCCAGGGCCAAGGCGATTGCGAAGAGCTCGTCCCGCTCCTTTGCTTCGAGCACGGAGCGCTCGAGCTGCAGGTCGCTCATTGACTACCTCTGTGGGGGTGTGGGTGTGTGTGAATAAGGGTCAACACGACCGGAGCATCCAAATAAACCTGGACAGTTCCCCTGAGCCTTGGCCTGCGGCACTACGCCTTGGCCACTGGTAACGCCTAAGAGATCCCGCTCCGGATGAGGTCCCGCTCGTGAGTACTACCGAGCCGGGCAATCACCATGATACCGCTTATGCGGCGCTCGCGCCAGGAACCCCCATCGCGGCGAGCTCAGAGCGCAAGCTCCTCGCGAACCGCGGCCAGGTCGGCGTCGACCGCCTTGGGGACAGCGATCTGGCCGATGGCGACGTCCGGGTCCTTCAAGCCATGGCCGGTGAGGATGCAGACGACCCTGGAACCCGCCGGCACACCCACCTTGAGCAGCCCGGCAACCGCTGCAGCGGAGGCGGGCTCGCAGAAAACGGACTCCTCGCGGGCGAGGAACCGGTACGCCTCGAGGATCTCGTCGTCAGTGACGGAGCCGATCAGGCCCCCGGACTCTGACGCGGCAGCAGTAGCACCGTACCAAGAGGCCGGGTTGCCGATGCGGATCGCTGTGGCGATCGTTTCCGGTTTTTCGACCGGGTGGCCAAGCACAATAGGAGCCGCGCCTGCCGCCTGGAAACCGAACATCCGCGGCAGGTGCCGCACCTTCCCGGCATCTTGGTACTCCCGGTACCCCTTCCAGTACGCAACGATATTGCCGGCATTGCCGACCGGGATGCAATGTACGTCGGGAGCGTCACCCAAGATGTCGACGACCTCAAACGCGCCAGTTTTCTGGCCCTCAATCCGATAGGGGTTTATGGAATTCACTACGGTCACCGGTTCTTTTTCCGCCAGCTCACGCACTAGCGCAAGCGCGCGATCGAAATTTCCCCGTACTTGAACGACTTTTGCACCATGCACGAGCGCCTGGGCCAGCTTGCCCAAAGCGATGTACCCGTCGGGAATGAGCACGACGCAAGTGAGGCCGGCGCGCGCCGCATAGGCCGCTGCCGAGGCGGAAGTATTCCCGGTGGAGCCGCACACGACAGCCTTGGCGCCTTCTTCCAATGCCTTGGAAATGGCTACGGTCATACCCCGGTCTTTGAACGAACCCGTCGGGTTGGCGCCCTCGACTTTGAGCCAGACCTTGGCGCCGAGCTGTTTGGACAACCGCCGCGCCTCGATCAGGGGAGTGCCACCTTCGAGAAGGCTGACAACTGGGGTAGCGCTGCTCACAGGGAGGTGCTCGCGGTACTCCTCGATCACCCCCTGCCAGGGACGTGCGCTCAAGGGCCGACCACCCGGAGCAGCCCGCCGATCCGCTGGACCGCGTCGAGGCTGCGCAGTTCATGGAGGCAAGCCTGCATGTCCCGCTCGAAGGCAGGGTGGGTGACGAACATGAGGTGGGCTTGGGCCTCTTCGCCCCCGGGGTGCGGAGCCATATCGACCGGTCCGGCCTCGGGCTCGGGCGCGTCCTGCTCCATCGAACGGACCGAGACGTTGTGGCGGCCGAGCACGCCGGCGATTGCGGCAAGTACGCCCGAGCGGTCGGCCACGAACAGGCTCAGGTAGTAGGCGCAGCGCAGGTCGTCGATCGGGCGGATGGCCACCGCGTGCAGCTCCAACTTCCGGGCAGCCCCTCTGACGGTCAGGTTGTGGGCGGCGTCGACCAGGTCACCGAGCACGGCGCTCGCAGTCGGCAAGCCGCCGGCGCCCCTGCCGAGCAGCATCAGCTGGCCGACAGCGTCGCCCTCGACGAAAACGGCGTTGAACGAGTCCCGCACCGCTGCGAGGGGGTGGTCGGCCGGGACCATCGCCGGGTGGACCCGTACGCCGAGCGAGCCGTCGGGGCCGGACTCAATGACGGCGAGCAGCTTGATCTCGAAGCCGAGCCGTTTCGCGGCCTCGATGTCCTGGCCCGTGACCCCCGAGATCCCCTCCCGGTAGACATCGCCCGCCACGACCTTTGCGCCAAAGGCCACATTGGCCAGGATGGCAGCCTTCGCGGCGGCGTCATAGCCCTCGACATCGGCCGTCGGGTCGCGCTCCGCAAAGCCCAAGCCCTGCGCCTCGGCCAGGGCATCCTGGTAACTGGCTCCGGAATTGGCCATGCGGGTCAGGATGTAATTGGTCGTGCCGTTGACGATGCCCATGACACGGTAGATACGTTCACCGGCGAGGGACTCCCGCAGCGCCCGGATCAGCGGGATGCCCCCTGCCACCGAAGCCTCGAAGAGCAGGTCGACCCCCGCGTCGCTGGCTGCATCCCAAAGCTCCCCCCCGTGGTTCGCGAGCAGCTCCTTGTTGGCGGAGACAACGGGCTTCCCGCTGCGGAGCGCCCTCAGCACCAGGTCACGGGCTGGCGAAATACCCCCCATGACCTCGACCACGACATCGATCGAGGGGTCGTCGACGACCGCTCCGGCATCGGTCGTAAGGAGCGCCTCGACGCCCGGCACGTCGCGCTCTTTGGTGGCCGAACGCACCGCCACCTTGGCCAGCTCGAGCTGGAGCCCCGTACGGTCCGCGATCCGCTTGGCGTCGCTCAGCAGGAACCGGGCAAGCGCGGCCCCGACGTTGCCGCAGCCCAGCAAGCCGACGCGAACGGTGGGCCTAGCCGAGAAGGGTTGCAGGTGGCTGTCCCGCATCTCTTCCCCGCTCTCCTGGCTCTCTTCGCTCTCGCTTGGGACCATGTGCGAAGGCTAGCGTGCCAGGCCGCCTGGACATTTCCTAACTGTCGAGCGCCAGCAGGTCCGAGTAGGTCTCGCGACGCACCACAACTCGCCAGCTCCCGTCCCGGACGAACACGACCGGCGGCCGGGGTACCTTGTTGTAATTGGACGCCATCGAGTGGCCGTAGGAGCCGGTGACGGGTGTCGCCAGCACATCGCCCACTTCGAGGTCTTCCGGCACAGAGGCGTCGCGCACGAGCACATCGCCCGATTCGCAGTGCTTGCCGACGATGGTCACGGTCCGGGGACGCAGCGCGTGGGCCTCCCTCGGGAGGAAAGCCTCGTAACCCGAGCCGTAGAGAACCGGCCTCGGGTTGTCGCTCATGCCGCCGTCCACGCTGACGTAGGTACGCACCCGCGGCAGCGTCTTGATGGTGCCGACCGTGTAGCAGGTGATGGCAGCGGCAGCGACGATGGAACGCCCCGGCTCTGCGGAGAGCACAACGGTGTCGCCGATGCCCGCGGCCCGTGCCGCTCCACGCAAGGTCTTCGCCCACTCGGTTATGGACGGCGCGCTCTCGCCGGTAACGTACGGCACCCCGAGGCCACCACCGATGCAGAGCTCTTCCAGGCTTTGGTCGGTGAAGAACGGCCCCAGGACCGCCAGGGTCTGCTGGAAGCTCTCGAGGGCGAAGATCTGCGAGCCGATGTGCGTGTGGATGCCTACCAGCCGGACGCAGCTCGTCGGGTGCCTGAGCCGCTCGATTGCTTCGGCCGCGGCACCCGTGGCCAGGCCGAAGCCGAACTTTGAGTCCTCCTGGCCGGTCATCACGTACTCGTGGGTGTGCGCCTCGATGCCGGGGGTCACCCGGACAAGGACGCTCGGAGGAGGCCTGAGGGAACCTCCCTGGCCTGGATCTGGCCGGCTCAGCACTTGCGCCAGACGGTCGATCTCGTCGAACGAGTCGACAACGATCCGGCCCACCCCTGCCGTGATGGCCGCCTCGAGCTCCGCCTCTGACTTGTTGTTGCCGTGCAGGACCAGACGTTCACCGGGCACACCCGATGCCAACGCTACGGCGAGCTCCCCCCCAGTCGACACGTCTATACAGAGGCCCTCCCCGTGCGCCAGTGCCGCCATCGCCTTGCACAGGAAGGCCTTCGACGCGTACGCGGCCCTGGGGCCGAAAGCTTGGCGCGCCTCCTGGCAACGCCGGACCAGGTGTTCTTCGTCGTAGATGAACACCGGCGTCCCGACCTCTTCCACCAGGTCCATCACGTCCACGCCGCCGATGCGGAGCCGGCCCTCGCTGCCGACGTCTGCGGTGATCGGTAGCAGGTACGCAGGCAGGGGTCCGTGGCGCCTGGGGCCGCCGGCGGTCGGCGGCTCATCCTCGGGCTCTTGGGTCGTGAGGGGGTCGGATATCATCTGCACCAATCGTTGCAGGCCGGCCGGCGCGGCGCTGCCAGTATTGGCCCTGGTCGAGCTAGCGAGGGAGGTCACGGCGCGCTACCAGTATGCTTAGCTCGCCGCCCCCGTAGCTCAGGGGATAGAGCACCGGCCTCCGGAGCCGGTTGCGCCGGTCCGAATCCGGCCGGGGGCACCAAGAGACAACACCCTCTACCAGTAGGGACTTTGTAGGGGGTGGCTCTCCTGGAGTAGCTGCTGGGACCCGTCTCTGGCCTCTATTTGCCATCACGATTGGGAGGACAGTGGGAGGAAACTATCCCCTGACATCTTGTCCATCGTCTGGCTCTTCCATCCCAGCGGTGCAGTGCCTTCGGGCGTTGATTCGTTACTGGACCGATCTCCGGCTCAAAGTAAAAGATCATCGTGTCACCTACCGGGAAATCTGCGTGGGTGACTTGGCCGGGAGCTCGCGAAGCCCTGACGAGGGCTAACCCTGGAGATGCCGTGGGTTGGGATACCCGACAGGCGCCCCCGGATGGAGCCGAAATGAAGGTCCCTTTGGGTGGAATCGAGTGGCAGGGGATGCCGACCGTGGGTTGTTGGCCAGCCCCCCGCTCCACTGGGGGGCCGATCGCCCGTAGGCGGGTCCCGGGAGCGATGTTGAGATCACCCTGTCAACGCTGGTGAAGGCCACCTTCGCGATCGCGGCAACGTCCATACACTGGGCTGACAGCAGAACCAACTGCGCTCGTCGCCACGTCACACCGACCCGAACGAGGGCCTCACGGTGCGAAGCAACTTGCTCCCTTCCTCGTTTGACAGCTCCCGACCTACAGGCCCTCTCGCACTCGACCTCGTGGCTTGGCACTTGTTGACCAGGCCAGCCTTTCACTGCGAGACGCTCAACGCGTGGATCTCAAAGGAGGCGAAGGTCCCCGGCTGGCGGTACTAGTCCCAAAGTGGACGCATGAGCTGCCATGCCTCCATCTCTTGATCGTCCAGGGCGACGATCCATGTGGGGAGTTGACGTTGAACAAGTTCGGCGAGTGAAAGAGCGGATCGTGTCCATTCTCTCCACAGGTCTGGCGGCCAGCTTGCGGCACTAAAGTCCAACGTCTCTTTTTCCCAGACCTGACACCAGGCGTCGAGCTGTTCGATCAGCTCAGGTGGTAAGCGATCCCCCCACCCCTGATCGGCCAGGCGCTCGGATCGATCGGCCCTTACGATCCACAAAGGAGGATGGGCCCCGTAATCAGGAGAGAGCAAAACTATCGGAGGATTACCCTCAGCCAACTCACCCGTCGCCACCTATATAAATCCCCCCCCGCCGCCCGGTCCGAGTGGACCGTTGACCCAACTCGGACATGTCGCCTCGAATGAGTGGCCCGGCCCTTGGCAATAACCTGTAATCAGGCCTATTTCGTGGTGGTCAGGAGGAGCCTGTGTGGTTCTATTTTCAAAGACAAGCACCCACTGATCAATCCCCCCCGTCGGGTCTTGAAAATACTCCTCATAAAGGTAGCTATCATTACCTTGGGATATCGCATGGGTGTTCTGGATGATATAAAAGGCCGTATCGAGATCCATATCGTGCTTCTGTTTCATGTGTTGATAACCGAATGGCCCGACGTTGATCGCCTTGATTCTCTTCGCTGTTCCCTCACGGATAAAGACCTTATGCCCGGATAGGTCCAGGGACAAGGTCATGCAATCCCACACGGCGAGGTTACCCGTGAAACCGAAAGTACCCGCTGGGCATGACGCATAGGTGTGAAAGCTTGGGCTGACTGCGGCAGAATTAAGGTCCGTACTGTAGGAAGAGACGCCATCACCGCTATCACCGGTCGCAATCACCGGTCCGGTATAGGGCAGCCATACTCCAGATGAGGCAGGTGAACCGGGCGAACAAACGTACCCACTCGGGTCCGCCCCGTTTACCGGGTCGTCGCCGGCAAAACCAGCTATTGAGACACTGAGACTCATGCATCAGATTCCCGATAATTCGGCATCCCAAACGTTCGCGGCCCCGAGGATAGCCTTTTCCGTCATGAGTACATCGACAAAGTAGGCGCATCTGTTCGATGCTTGGTCGCTATCCAACCAGGGCGGCGCTAGTTAATAGGAGAGGTAGACTCTAACACGTATTCTCATTCCCGAACCGGCATCGCCGACGGCCTCAAAAGCCAACACGGGCTCCTGAAATTCGAGGTCGGTTCCGAAGGTCACATCGTCATGCACAGCGAGCTCGCCCTGCCCGGGAACCACTGACCTCAGCCACCTCCCAATCCATTGGGCCTCCCGTACCGTTAGACATGCTGCCCGGGAAGACCAAGACCCAAGGCTCGTATGTGCGTCTACGGTCACGATCAACCAGTCAGGTTCGTCCGCGCTCGTCGGATGATCAGGGAATTCGTGAGAAATCGGGACAATAGTTATCGAATCGCCGTCTCCCGCAAGGTTCATGACCGCTCCGGCCATTCAGCGGCGTCAGTCTTAGAGGCCCGAACCACACATAACCAGCAGGCGAGTCGTGCTCTATGGTCATTGGAACAACGTGATAAGGCCTCGTCATTATCTGTCATAATGTCGTCTCGACTTGGCACGGCGTACCAACCATGTACGACACCGTCGAAGTCCCAAGCAAAATGCCTTGGGTGATTTTGCTCCGGGCAGTGGTAAAATATGCCGTTGTGATGACATGACTAACCCGTCCGACGCCCACATAGAACTGAAGCACCTTAACTCTATAATCTGGGGTCGACACGATATCATATGGGTGTGGATCCCCTGGAGGGAGGTCACGCAGCCCGTGGGATAATGCCATTGGCGTAGCGTGACTCGTGGGTGCGATGCCTTTCTTGGGCCAAATGATAGGTCCAGTAGTTGGGGAAATCGCCGTTCGAGCGCAGCGCCCGTAGTTTCAGGACTGCCTCAGCGCCCTCGAGGCCCCAACGGGCGCCGGTAATGTCCATGCGGTCTTTGATGATGTGGCGGCAGGCACCTTCGATGACGCCTGTGGCGATAGGCCACCCTTTTTGGAGGGCGTTGGCGTAGTCGAGGTAAGGGGCCTTGTGCAACAGGTAGTCGGCACAGGTGTCGGCGTTTGCCCGTTGTTTTGGCCCCAAGCCCATGCAGGTCGCCTTGCGGCGGATGGCGGCGGCCACGATGGGCGCCTTGGAGCGCAGTACCTCTAACGCTTTTTGCTTGACCCAGGTCTCGGCCACCGGGTCGCCCTCGTCGAAGAAGCTCCAGGCCGCTTTCCAGATGTACTCGAGCACGTGGACGAAGTCGCAGATGATGGCGACCTCCACCTTGCGAGCCTTGGCCTCGGCCTTGATGCGGTTTATCTGGTGGTTGGCCCCGTCGACCAGGGCTACCCATGTGCCCTCGTGGCCCGGGTCGCGCCGCGCCGCCTCGTCGAAGACCTTGGACAGCACATGGGCAGGGCCCTCGGCGATGCTGGCGGTGAGCCACTTGGCTTTGGCCGCCGGGGCGGCGGCCTCACCGGTGCCCATCACGTCGTCGGGGTCGCGTGGGACAGGCACTACGTCATAGACAGCGCCGACCTCCGCCATGCGTTTGCGGTTACGGGTCTCGCCTTTAGACAGGCGGGTAGCCAACTTTTCGGAACGGGCCCTGGCTGCGGTGACCGGGCGCAGGGCACCAGGGCGCATAACGATGCCCTTGCCGTCGGCGGAGATCACGACCACATTGGAGCTGGGCGCCTGGGCCCGCTCGGTGTGCTCGTAAAAGGCCTCGAAGTCCACTGCAGAACGCCTCGTCAGTTCCTCCACCTGGCGCTTGGGCACATGTTGGCCGCAACCACGCTCGATGGCGGCGGCGGCCTCGTCGAAAGAGCCGCGCGCCGCCTCCTCTGCGGCCATGCGGCGCAGGCCATGGGAGTAGCGCTCCTCGGGCAGGTTGAGAACTGCGTCGGCCGGGCACAGGTTGGTCTGCCCCCGGGCCCGGTAGGCGGTGCGGCTCACCCTGACCGCGCCGAACACCGTCGCCAGGGACCGCTCGTGGCCCATCTCGACCGCCCCGTGGACAGCACCCGAGGCACTGGCAACGGCGACCAGGGGTCGCTCGCGCAGTGCTCGCAGGTCGAGGTGGTCCTGGTACAACTGGCGGACGGCCTCTCGGGCCTTCGCCGTCAAGCGGTCCTCGAGTTCGGCATGGGTCATGGCCGCGGCTTGCGCGTCGCCCAGCCAACCGATCAGGTGCTCCACCAGCTGGCGGGAGCGACCGAAGCCGTCTTCGTGAGCGCTGAGCGCTACCTCTTGGCGCCCCAGGCCTCCACCACTTTGGTCAGCCCGGCGTTGGCCTGGTCCTCCAGCGCCCGCTGGGCCGCCCGGTAACGCTCCACCGCTTTTCGCACCGGCCCGACCGCCTCGGCCGGCAGCATCACGGCTCGTGTCCGGCCCGCCTCGGAGTAGTTGAGCACCGTCGCCTCGTGCAGGGCCTCCCCGGCGGCGCAGCGGCAGTTCGCCTTGCCGCACCGGCGCCTCTGCACTACTACCGAGCCGCGCACGAACTTTGGGACCTCGGGGTCGCGAACTGTTATGGGCATACATTACCGTGCTCCTCTCTGCTCGTTGATCACAAGCAGATGATCCTGTCACTCGGCTGGCCCGGTCTGGTGGATCCCACCCTCCGATGTTTGCTCACCCACCAGCGGGGGGCGGTAGCGGCGACGTCCCGGACGGTTGGCCCGACCTCGAAGCGGACAATTGTGCCAAACCCGAAACAAGAACCCTGGCTACCCACTCTGCACGCGGCCGTTGGGGACGTCACTCCAGAAGAGCCGCACCCATATCATATGGGGCTTCGTACAAGTACGTATCGTACTGGGGCTGCAACACGGGCAATTGCTGCGGTCGTCGCAGGGTCATATCTATTGCTTCGGTGAATTGGTAAGTGACCTCGTCCCAGGAAGGCGGGTAGCCAATAAATTTCGCTACCGCTGACTCAAACTGGTGTACATGAGGCTGCATGTGGGTCCACTGTGTGTAGGTTAGATAGGCCTCATATTGGCCATGTCCATTGGGGTTGAGAGCCATGTACGACGTCAACACGTCGTCAGGGTTGGGTGCCGTGAACAGCCCGCTCGGGTCGGTCTCATTCAC
>Ga0302325_10007105_pt1 | contig 24952 bp, 26 predicted proteins | sample Palsa_T0_2_FD_201948 | JGI IMG/M metagenome (GOLD analysis project Ga0302325, IMG submission 201948) | Peat permafrost microbial communities from Stordalen Mire near Abisko, Sweden - Palsa_T0_2 | ecosystem: Environmental > Terrestrial > Soil > Palsa > Peat permafrost | place: Sweden: Abisko... | reverse complement strand
GAAGAATCCTTCGAGGTGCCCACACAGGTATCCGCGGTAGTCCTGGATCGTCGAGCGCTTGCGATCCATCACGTGCTCCAAATGATCGATGTAGAGCGCGCCGGCGTCGGCGAGAGTCTTACGCTCGGCGGTGGCGAGCACGAGGTCGTGGTCGATCCGCTTGCGAAGCTCGCGCTCAGCCTGAACCCGCGTCAGGCCGCTCGTGCCGCCCTGTGCGCGCTTGGGACCGATCTTGCGCTGGACTCGCCTCGTGCCAGCTCGCCAGGAGCCGTACCAGCTCTCCTTGCCCGCCTTGTCCTTGTAGACGAAGAGACGACCGCTGCCGTAGGAGCGCTTAACCATGACCGCCCGATTGTAGGCGGCAGGACGGCCGGCGAGCATCGGAGTCGACGCCGAGCGAGACCGAGGATGCTGCGCAGGGCGCATGGGCAGGTCAGGCATGGATGTTGTCGGCCAGCCACTCCTCCAGCATTCGTTGGGTGAAGCGGATGTGGCGACCCACCCGTACGCATGGAAGGCGACGAGCCCGCACGGCTTCGTAGATCCAGCTTGTCTTCACGGAGAGCAGCCGGGCTGCCTCCTCCGGGCGTAGCAGTGGGTCTTGCAGCCGCGCATTCGGCGGAGCGGAGATGGACGGCTCGTTGGTCGACTTCGTGACGGGTGTCATGCTGTTCCCTTCGGAAGCTCTTGGTTTGTTTGTGCTGTCTCGGTTAATGACCGCCACGCGCGCAAAACGGCCATCGAGTTGATCAACGGCCGCCGCGAGCCGCGTCCCGCTCGGGTGCGCGATCGAGATTCCGCGCGGTGCGGGTGAGCCAGCGCGCGAGGCTTGGCGGACGCATCGGCCCGAGATCGAATCCCCGCCCCCAGCCTGGGTCGGGCAACTCGGGGTGCGCGAGCGAGGGTGTTTGCGCGCGGCTCTGGCGCATCCTGTGGGCGAGTTGCATCACGCGTCGCTCGTCCTGACCCTCGGCGCCGAGCTCGTCGCGGGCGAGGAACCACTCGGTGGCTTGGCGGGCGCGGCTGGCCTCGACGTAGGCTGTCTCCTTGCTGGTCTGCCAGCCGCCGGTGAGCACGACGGAGCGCTCGACAGTGGCGCCCTGCTGGCGGTAGACGTGCTGCGCGTAGCCGAGGCGCAGAGACTCCAGATCTTTGCCGGCGAGCCCCACCTGGCGACCGGAGCCGTCGAGCGTGAGGGTCAGGCCGCCTTGATCGTCGATGTGTGTGACCTGGCCGCGGGCTCCGTTCTCGACGCGGGCCTGTCCCGGCGGCCGGTGTTGGGCGGTGAATGCGATCAGGTCGCCTTCACGGAGCCCGTACGGATGAATGTCAAATCACGGAGCGCGTTGCATGGAATCGTGCAACAGTTCGTTGTGGGCGTCGGTGACGACGTGCTAAAGCGCAGGCGTTTGGGCTTGTGCCTGCCGCGCTGCTTGCCGCTTTGACGGCCTTGAAGGTGCGCGCCCACTTGTCGCGCCGGCGTCCTTTCTTCTTGTGGGTCCGGTTGCCTTCCAGTCGGCTATCAGCCGTTGGTAGGCGGTCTCGGCGCGACGCACGAGTTCTCGCTCGGCGGCTTTCTCGGCAGCGGTCCCGTAGATCCGCTGGCCGCCGTGGCGCGTCGGGAGTCGCGGTGCCCCGGCGTCGCGTTCGACGCGGCGCAGCTTCGCTCGCACGCGGGAAGGCCTCGCAAAGGCGTAGTCCTCACCGCTACTCAGCAACTGCCAGGCAAGGCACGCGATCTTGCGGGCCACAGCTACGGCCGCGACCTGTGCTCCACGGCGTGCACGGATCCGTTCGCCGAACGCTCGCAACGGACCAGGCTGGCGCAGAGCGACCCAGGCAGCCTCCACGAGCACCGACCGAGCCTGGGGGTTGCCGCGCTTAGAGATGCGGCCGTGGCGCGCTGGCTCATCACCAGACTGGCGAACCTTGGGATCTAGACCAAGGTAAGCGACGAGCTGGCGAGCCGAGGAGAACCGCGAGATATCGCCGATCGCCGCCATCAACGTGACGGACACCCCCGCACCGACACCAGGGATCGTCATCAGCCTGCGTGCCTCCTCGGAGGAGACTGCCCACTCTGAGAGCTTGCGGTCCACCCGTGCGATCTCCTCGTCAAGGAAGTCGATCTGGCACAGGCAGCCCGTGATCGTCTCCTGCTCGTCCTCGGTCAGCTGCTGCTGTTCAAGCCACGCACGGCCTTCCACGCTGAAGAGATCCGTGAAAGGCGAGCGGCCGAGCAGGCACCGCGCGAGCGTGGCGTGGATCTCGTTCTTCGCTCTGGTGCGCTGACGCACCAGGGCCGCGCGCCTGGCGACCCGGCGACGCAACGCCTGCGTCTGCGCGTCCGGGACCCACACCGTGTTCAGCATCCCTGGGCCAGCAGATCCGCCAGGGTTCGAGCGTCGAAACGGTCGGACTTCACTCTCGCGTGGGAGATCGCTCGTACCTCCTGCGAGTTAGCGACCACCACCCGCCCGACATGCGGCCCGATGATGCGCGCGATCTCCATCGCGGGCCCGGTCGACTCCATCACCACCTCGTCGCTGGCGTCGAGGCTCTGAGCGAACAACTCGAGCGTCGCGCGGCCAGTCTCGATACGACCAGCCGAGCGGGTCTTGCCGTCCTCGCCGCGAATCGCGACCTCGCAGAAACCCTGATGGACATCCATCCCGATGAAACGCATAACCACCTCCTCTCGTTTTCCTCGTCACACGTGGAGCAGACTGCGGGGCAAACGACAACTACGGATTCGTGCTCTCGGCACAACCGGGCGAGTCGCAGGGGCGGCCACGTAGGGCTTCGGGCTCTCGGCCCACCGGGCTTCTGCGGCCTGCCCCTCACGTCTGCTCCAGGAAACCCCTGTCCCGATCAGCCGAAGCTATGACCAGGACCGGACAGCCCCCCACCGACAGTTTCATGCCTGGTAGTGCTGGTGGGGAAGTGGGATCTCGCGGGGACCGAGTTCGTCGCGCTGGGCGCGGAGGTGTTGAGCGCGGGCGTTGAGCCTGTCGATCTCCTGGTTGGACGCGTCGGCGATCAATGCGACTTGGCGGATGTCGTGGTGTTCGGTGAGTGATGCCCAGCGTTGTACGGCTGCCTCGCCGGCCTCGTCACGGGTGTCCATGAAGTAGAGCTGCCCCCGGGCTTGGTAGTGCGCCATCGCACGCTCGGGTTCCCCGGCGCGCAACGCCGCCCAAGCCCGGCGCTCGTGCGGGTCGCGGGTGCGGTGGATGTCGGCGAGCTCAGCGACCGGCGCGTGGTCGGCGATGCGGTCGAACATGCCACCGGGGCCGATCGACGGGAGCTGCTTGCCATCGCCAACGGCGATCAGCTTTCGCTCCCGAGCGCTCCACAAGCTCGGTGAGGACGTCGAGGCGCTTGTGGTCGACCATCCCGGCCTCGTCGAAGAACACCGTCGTGTCCTGGCCGACCTGAACGGTGCCTGTGTTCACGCGAGCGACCAGTGCGCCCAGCGTGAGCGTGCTTCCAGCAAGCGCGGGGCTGTCCGCGCCGAGTCTCTCGGCGGTTGAGCCAGATACGGCCACGCCGATGGTGTCGCGGCCGGCGAGCTGCTCTGCGCGTGCGGCCGTGTCGATCACGACGCCCTTGCCGGTCCCGGCGGGGCCAACGAGAACCGAGACTCGCTCAGGCCCTGTCAATGTTCGCAGCGCTTGCTTCTGCTCAGGGCTCAGGTGACCGGCGATCCGCTCGGCGACCTCCTGTGCGGCCTGGGTTCTGGCGGCGTCGCCCACATCCCGCCCGGCCGGCTGGGCAAGCATGATGATCCGCCGCTCGATCGCCTGCTCCTGGGCGCGAACGGCGAGCGTGGTCATCCGTCCGCCTTCCAAGCTGAGGACCCGCCGGTCACGAACCATTCCCCGTGCGATGCCAAGCGCCTCATCCGGTCCCATCTCCCCGGCGGCCTGCTCCAGCACGACGCTGCGCAGGTCGCGCTCCTGAAAGACGGCGTGGTGCTCGGTCAGGCGCGCCTCCACGCGGTCCTCGACCGACCGCTCAGACCGGCCGCGTTCGGGGCCGGCGAGCAGCCGCAGCGGCTCATCGGGGCCGAACCCGTAGCGGCCGCCGGTCTCCGTCCAGACACGCTGCAGGTCGCTCCGGGTGGTGAGGGTCTTGGCGCGGCGATTCTCGAGCGCCAACTCGCGCAGCTCCCCACGCTCAGGCGCACGGCCATGTCGGGCACGGAACCGCTCCGCTGCCTTGGCGACCTCCCGGCTGCGACCGGAGAACGCTTCGCACAGCTCCCTCGGAACCCCGGCGATCTCGAAGTAGCGGCCGTCCTTTCCCGTCGCCCGCTCGATCCCATAGCCCTCGCGTGTCAGCTCGCCGGCGAGCGCGGAGCGGTAGAACGCACCCAGCTCGCGTGCGCTGCGGAAGACCGGCCGTGAGGCGACTGCGACGAACCGCTCGTCCTCGCGCACCGCCCCGGTGATCACGACGTGGCTGTGCAGCTGCGGGTCCGGTGCCTGCGCGCCCGAGACGCCTCTGGCTGTCGTGTGCCGGTACTCCGCCGCGATCACGTCCCGCGCGGGCTCCTCGACCACCTCGCCGCCATAGCGACGGCGCACAAGCGGCACCCGCTCACGCATATAGAGAATCGTCTGCTCGACCGCGCGCCCATGCGCCGCCTCGAGCCGCTCCCGCTGCCAGGGGTCACCCAGCGCCCACACGGCAGACACGGACTTCGGCGCGCTGAACGTCACATCGATCCCGCCACCTCGGCCGCCGCCGGCGCCTTCCCGGCGCAGCCACTGGCCCGTGCCGGGGTGGCGGCCCTCCATCAGAGCGATGAAGTCCGCACCATCCACCGGACGGCCAGCCGTGATCCCCAGGCGGTCGAGCGTCTCCTCGTCAGCGAGCCAGCGGCCTGGGGCCTGCGCCATCTCCCCATCCGGGGTCAGGTAGTAGTCCCCGCGCTCGGGCTCGACCGTCTTGCCCTCCAAGTAGCGGGCGTACCCGCCGCCTCGGGACGCACCTATGCTCGCCGCGGTCATCACATGGGTGATGACCTTCAGCACACCGAAGCGGCCAACGAGTTTGCACAGTAGGCGCACAGCAACAGCATCCTTGTGCACCATGCCCCAGCAGATTGTCCAATTGTGGTTGCCTCTTGCAGGGCGCCAGACGCCCAGCAAGAGCCTGCCATAGTGCCTCTGCGTTGCACCTATGATACGCTGTGACCCCCTACAAGGCTAGGAGTATCGATGAGCCGGACCGGCTTTCACGAGCGTCGCAGGACCGAGCGGATGCGCGATCCGGAGTTTCGCGCCGAGTACGAGCGCGCGCGCAGCGAGATCGAGCAGATCGACTCCGTCGTTCGCTCTCTCGATCAGCTACGCGAGAACACGGGAACGAGCAAGACCGATCTGGCACGGCGCATCGGGCGCAATCCGTCGAGCATTCGCCGCCTGTTCACTGCGCGCTCCAACCCCGAGCTTAGACTCGTGGTTCAGATTGCCAACGACCTCGACGCGGACATCATCGTCGTCCCCCGCCGCAAGAAGCGCGACCGCCGGCTTCGGAGCGACGAGCGCGCGAACGCCACCGCTGCCTGACCGAACCGCCGAACCCGAGGCTAACCTCACTCGGTGGCCTGGCGGATCGAGTACTACGAACAGCACGACGGCAGCGTGCCCGCCACGAAGTTCCTCGACGGGTGCCCCGCGAAGATCGACGCCCAGTTCAACGCCGTGCTCGACGCCGTCGCGGCCGCACCTCCGCCGCGGTTCAGCGGAGGCGGCAAGTGGGAGGCCATGCACGGCAGCATGGGCGGCTACTACGAGATCCGCCTCTCCGGTCCGGGCCGCGAGCAGTTTCGCCTGTTCTGTCTACTCGAGAACGCCGCACCCACCGAGCTGCGCCGCCGAGGGCTGAAAGCGCCAAGCATCGTAGTCATCAACGGCATGCGCAAGCCGCATCGCACGACCTTCACCGACCGGGACTACCGCAAGCACGTCAGAGCGCTCGGTGAGGACCACCTGGCCAATATCCCCCGACGGCTCGCCCAGTAGACGGATACCTCGTGTTCCCGCCGACTGACGCCCCGTTCCGCCTCGGTGGCGCCCCGGACAAGGACCGCTGATGCTCCCTGCCGGACGCCGTTAGATCGAAGTTCCAAAACAAATTGGAACGAGATTGGAACAATGGCGCCGCACCCCGGCCGAGTCCGACCACAAAAAAGCCCCGCTGTCGCGGGGCTTTTCCTGCATAGCGGGGGCGGGATTCGAACCCGCGACCTTCGGGTTATGAGCCCGACGAGCTACCAGACTGCTCCACCCCGCGTCGCTCCTTATGTTCTAGCAAAGAACCGCACACGGGTCCAGGCTCCGCCCGTGGGCCACGCCCGCCCTCCCCCACTGCCCATAGCATCCCTCACATGCGCGTCGCCGTCGTCGACATCGGCACCAACTCCACCAGACTTCTCATCGCCGACGTCGACCCCGGCGACGGGTCCGTGCGCGAGCTCGTGCGTCGCTCGCAGGTCACGCGGCTGGGCGACGGCGTCGACTCCAGCGGCTCGCTGTCCGAGCAGGCCATGCAGAGGGTCTTCCACACGCTCGACGACTATCGCGCCGCCATCGACTCCGAGGGCGCCCGCGCCAACCTTGCCGTTCTCACCTCCGCCGTACGTGACGCCGACAACGGAGCCGACTTCGCCGCGCATGTGCGCGAGCACTACAAGCTGGACGCCCGCGTCCTCAGCGGCGAGGAGGAGGCGCAGCTGACGTTCCTCGGCGCAATGGCCGCGCCCGCCGAGCGGGCCTCCACCGAGCCCACCGTCGTCATCGACATCGGCGGCGGCTCCACCGAGTTCGTCGTGGGCAGCGCTCGCACCGCCGGCTTTCACGTCTCGCTGCCAGCCGGCGTCGTGCGCATGAGCGAGCGCCACATCCATTCCGACCCGCCCGCCCCCCACGAGCTGCAGGCGCTCGCGCTGGACGTCCGCGGCGTCCTGCTCGACGGGCTGCCCGCCGAGGAGCGCGCCGCCGTCACGCAGGGAATCGCCGTCGCCGGCACCGCCACCTCCGCCGCATCCATCGACCAGGAGCTCGACCCCTACGACCCCCAGCGCGTGCACGGCTACATCCTTCAGCTCGGCACCGTCGAACTGCTGCTCGCGCGCCTCGCCGACATGACCGAACAGCAGCGCCGCCTCCTCGTCGGACTGAACCCCGACCGCGCCCCTACGATCGTCGCCGGCATGATCCTGCTCGGAGAGGCCCTGCGCGCCTTCGAGCTCGAGCAGATCGAGGTCTCCGAGCACGACATCCTCTACGGGGGCGCACTCCGGCTCGCCCACGCCGGGTGAGCATCGCCCACGCCGGAACCGCCAAGCGCCTACTACTACTAGTAGACGCTCAAGCCAGGTTCGACTTGCGCGGGTACACCACCGTCGGATCGGTCAGCACGTTCACCAGCGCCGGCATGCCAGCGGCGAACGCGCGCTCCAGCGCGCCGCGCAGGTCCGCCGGGCGCTCCACCAGCTCGCCGTAGCCGCCCAGCGCCTCCACCACCTGGTCATAGCGCGTGCCCGGACGCAGATCCGCCGCCACCGAGTAGCCATACAGGAACTCCATCGGGTGCTTCTCCAGCGCCCAGATGCCGTTGTTGCCCATCACCGCCACCACGTTCACGCCGTGGCGCGCCAGCGTGTCGAACTCCATCCCCGAGAACCCAAACGCGCCGTCGCCCATCAGCAGCACCACCTGGCGCTCCGGGTGCGCCAGCTTCGCCGCCAGCGCATACCCGCAACCCGTGCCCAGGCAGCCGAACGGCCCCGGGTCAAGCCAGCAGCCTGGCTGGTAGCTGTCCACCACGCGCCCCGCGTACGACACGAAGTCGCCGCCGTCGCCGATCACGATCGCGTCGCGGTCCAACACCTGCGCGAGCTCCGCGTACAGCCTCATCGGATGTAGCGGCGCCCTGTCGTCCTCCAGCTCCGCCCGCTCCGCCTCGCGACGCTCGGTCTCGCTCGCCCGCAGATCCTTGATCCAGGCCTCGCTCGCCAGTGCCCGCGCGCCGGCCGCCACGCGCAAGTCCTCGAGCGTCTGGTCGATCGCGCCGTAGCACTCCGCCGCCGCCGGCCTCGGGTGCTCGCGCCATGGCTCCGCCGCGTCCACCACCACGATCTCCGTGTCCTCGCCGAACGCGCCGCCGAAGCCCAGGCGGAAGTCCATCGGCACGCCCACCACCAGCGCAACGTCCGCGCCCTTCAGCGCCTGCGAGCGCGCGCGAGAGAAGAACAGCTCGTCATCCGCCGCCATGCAGCCACGTGCCAGCCCGTTCACGAACACCGGGATCCGCAGCGTCTGCGCCAGCTCCGCCAGCGCCTGCTCGCCGTGCGCCCAGTACAGGTCTGTGCCCGCCATGATCACCGGCCGCTCCGCCCCCCGCAAGAGGCCCGCCGCCAGCTCGACCGCCTCCGCCGGCGCGCCCCTGCCCACCGTGCTCGCCACCTGCGACGCCGCCTCCAGCTCCGGCTCTGCCGCCTCCTGGAACACGTAGTCCATCGGGAAGTCCACGAACGCCGGTCCGCCGTGCGGCGCACACGCCGCCGCGAACGCGTCGTCCACCAGGCCGGGGATCTCCGCCGTGCTCTGCGGCGTCGCCGCCAGCATCGTCAGCGGCCGCACGAACGGCACGTGGTCGATCTCCTGCAGCGAGCCCTGTCCCCAGCGCATCGCCGGCGCGCGGCCGCCCAGCACCACCATCGGCGAGTGGTTCGCCTGCGCTGAGGCCATCGCGCTCATCCCGTTCGTCACGCCCGGCCCCGCCGTCAGCGCGCACACGCCCGGTTCGCGCGTCACCTTCGCCCAGCCCTCCGCCGCAAACGCCGCCGTCGACTCGTGGCGCACGTCCACGATCTCGATGCCCTCCTCGCGGCAGCCGTCGTAGATCGAGAACAGATGGCCGCCCGACAGCGTGAACAGCTTGCTCACGCCGTGCGCCTTCAGCCTCCTCGCCACCAGCCGCCCGCCGTGGAACGTCCTCGTCTCCTGCGCGCTCTGCGTCGACATCGCCGCGACTCTACCCGCTCGCGGCGCGTCCAAGATGCCCGGGGTGGGATTCGAACCCACACGCTCCCCATGGGGGGCCGCCGATTTTAAGTCGACTACGTCTTCCTATTTCGCCACCCGGGCCGCGGCCAGTCTATGTAAGAGCCAGGCCCGCGATCGGGCGTTTGCGGGCGCTCCCACAGGGAAACCAACACCGAAGGCGCAACTTTTGCCGCTGCTACCGTGTCATTAGTCGAGACAGCAGCTTTCGGACTGTCATGGAGGTCTCCACACTCTCACATCCGAGCAGCATTCCGGGTCTGCGCGGCCCGTCTGCTCTGCTGCGCCTGCAATCGGACGAGCGGCTGATCGCGCTCACGCGCCGCGGCCACCACGCCGCCTTCGAGGTTCTCTGCGCCCGCTACCAGACGCGCCTTCTGTCCTTCTGCCGACACATGCTCGCCTCGCGCGAGGATGCCGAGGACGTGTTGCAGGAGGTGTTCGCCGCTGCCTTCAACGCCGTCCTCGCCGACGAGCGCGCTATCAACGTACGCCCGTGGCTGTATCGCATCGCGCGCAACCGCTCGCTCAACCACCTGCGCCGCGCCACCGCCATCGGCGTCGACTCGATGGACGTGCACTACGCCGAGGGCGGCCTCTCCACCGGCGAGAAGGTCATGCGCCGCGAGAGCTTCCGCGAGCTCATCGGCGACGTGCACCACCTGCCCGAGACCCAGCGCACCGCCCTGCTGCTGCGCGAGATCGACGCTCTCTCCTACGAGCAGATCGCGCACGCTATGGAGACCACCGTCCCGTCCGTCAAGTCGCTGCTCGTGCGCGCGCGCATCTCGCTCGCAGAGGCCGCCGAGGCGCGCAAGCTCAGCTGCGAGGAGGTCCGCCTGGAGCTCGGCGAGGTCGCCGAGGGCCTGTCCAAGCTCAGCACGCCCGCGCGCCGTCACGTGCGCGACTGTGACCGCTGCTCGCGCTTCCGCAAGCAGCTCAAGCACAACAACCACGCGCTCGCCATGATCATGCCCGTCGGTCCGCTGCTGCTGTTCAAGAAGCTGCTACTCGCCAAGCTCGGCTCCACCGCCTCCGCCGGGGGCGCGCACGTCGCCGGCGGTGCCGGAGCGACCGTTGGTGCGAGCGCCACCGTCGGCGCCGGTGCCAGCGTCGGCGCCGGAGCCGCCGCCGGCGGCGGAGGAGTCGCCGGCGGCCTCGTCACCGCCGGAGCGGGCGCGCTCGCCACCAAGGCCGTCGCCGGGCTCGCCGCAGCCGCCATCGTCACCGCAGGCGCCGTCGCCGCCGGCAACGCCGTAAACGTCAAACGCCACCACCACCATCTGGCCTCAGCGTCGCTCGCCGGCACCGCGCCCGGCTACGCCAGCGAACCCGTCGTCGTCCACCAGGCGCTCCAGCCGATCAGCGCGAGCGCGCCAGCCGTCCGTCATGCCATCACCGGCTCGCACCCAGGGCGCCGCACCAAGCTCGCCAAGAAGCCCAAGGTCGCTCCCGCCACGCCCGTCGCCTCCGCGACTCCGACCACAGCCGGCTCGGCGCCCACCACTGCGACCGCGCAGCCCGCCGCGCCCGTCACCGAGGTAACCAGCCAGACCACCACGCTTCCGGCCACCGCCACCAGCACGCCGCCCCCCACCATCAGCGCCGCGCCCACACCCACACCGATACCGACCACCCCCGTCCCCAACGGCGAAGCCGCGCCGGTGAGCGAAGCGACCACGCCCCCGCCGGAAGGCGAACCGCCCTCCAGTGCCAGCCCAGCTCCGCCGACCTCCGACGCAGGCGGCGCGGAAGCCCCCGCCGCGATCGAATCCGCGCCGGCCGGCTGAGCTCGCCCCCGCCGTTCGGCGCGAGCCGCCTTCGGCCCGTCGCGGCGACGCTAACCGAACGCGAACGTCTTCACCGGACGCAGCAGCACGCCCGTGGAAGCCACTTCGAGCGGCGAGAGCGTGTGAATGTTGGCCCTCGGCGAGGCCAGCGCCACCACGATCACTCCTTCGCGCACCCCCACCCCTGCGGGCATCAGCAGCAGGCTGCGAGCGAACATCTCCCGTCCCTCCACCTCCGCCGTGTAGGCAATCTGGTAGCCGCTCAGCGTGCTGTTGAGCATCGTCTTGCCCTCGCCCCGCAGCGCAAAGCCCCCGTAGCGGCGGCCCAGCGCGCGGATGTAGCCCGCGGCGTAGATCGGCAGCTCGCCCGAGACCGAACCCGAGTACGGCGCCAGCCGCAGCGGGTCGACCGCGTAGGAGTACCGCAGCGTGCCGTCCGCGAAGCGGCTCTGCACCTTCACGTAGCCCCCCGGGTCGGGAGCCACGCGGTAGAGGTCGCGGTAGCTGAAGCTGAACGGGACCGGCCCGCCGTGCGAGTAGGTCGCGTTCTCAAGCGTCAGCCCAGCAGCCAGCAGCACCGCCAGCAGCACCAGCACGCCCACCACCGCCGCCGCCCGCCTGCCCAGCGACGCCACCCGCCAGCGCGGCGCCAGCAGTCGACCGAGGCTCGGCCCGTACTCGGCCTTCACCGGCACCGCCACCATCGTGCTCAGGCGATCATTCCCCAAGCGAGAACAGCGATTCGAGGTCGTGGCGCGAGTACGCCGCGAACGCGACCATCGTCTGCGTGCGCGCTACGCCCGACAGGCCGCCGATCTGACCGGTCACCACGTCCGCCAGCTGCTCGTGGTCGGGCACCCGCACGATCGCCACAAAGTCCCACTCGCCGGTCACCGAGTACGCCTCCGCCACGCCGTCGATGTCCGCCAGCTCGCCGCCAAGGCTCGACAGCGCGTCACGCTCGGCCTCGATCAGCACCACGGCGTGCGTCATCGCCATCGCCCGAGACTACAGCTCCGTCTCGCCCAGCCGGTGCATGCCCAGCCCCACCGCCAGTCCCAACGCCCCGCCGGTCACGCCCGCCAGCCAGCTCACCTCCGGACGCACAAACGGAATCGCCAGCAACAGCGCCGCGATCACCGCCGCGCCCACCAGGTCGCCCTCGTGGTCGGCGCCCACCCGCGCCGAGGCCAGGTCCGGCGCAGCCCACGCCGCCAGCAGCGCCAGCGCCGCCGCGTTGCCGCCGCTCACCAGCGCCTGCGAGTACACCGCACTCGCCACCAGCGCGCCGCCCGCTCCCGCCCCCAGAAACAGCGCCAGCACCGCCGCCGGGCCGTGGCGACGCTCGAGCAGCCAGCCGAAGATCGCCACGCTCAGCAGCGCCACGAACGCGTATATGCCGTTGACGTACACGAACTCGTTCGTGAACAGCTTCCACCAGTCGCCGTTCAGCGGCCCGATGACAGCCATGTGCAGGTACAGGTCCGGTTTCGCGTGCCACACCACCCACACAGCGCAGCTCGCCGCCACCAGCAGCATCGTCGCGTACGGGCGCTGGGCCGCCCAGCGCCCCGCCCCACGCACCGCCGTCGCACGGCGCGGGGCGCTGGCGCCGGCCGGCCTGGAGCGGACGAACAGCGATCCCAGGCGCGCCCGACCGCGGGGCGCATGGACCGGCGCGTGCATGCGCGGAAGCTTCGGCGCACGCCTGCGCAGGCGGTTGCCGCAGTACGGGCACTCGGTGATGTACGGGCTCACCTCGGACCCGCACTGCTTGCACACCACGAACAGATCGGCGCCGGAGGTCATCGTTGACCCATTCTAAGGACCTCTCGACCCCGCCCCCGTGCCTCTGGAATACTCATCCGCATGAACCTCGGATATGACCACAAGCTGTACATCCTCGCGTTCGACCACCGTGGCTCCTTCCAGAAGAAGTTCTTCGGGATCGACGGCGAACCGGACTCCGAGCAGACCGCCATCAACGCCGACGCCAAGCACCTCATCTTCGAGGGCATGCTGCAGGCGGTCGGCGCCGGCTCCGATCCGGCCGTCACCGGCGTGCTCGTCGACGAGCAGTTCGGTTCCACCGTGCCGCAGGAGGCGCGCGAGAAGGGCCTCAAGCTCGCGATGCCCGCCGAGCGCTCCGGCCAGAACGTGTTCGACTTCCAGTACGGCGATGACTTCGGCGAGCACATCCAACGCTTCGACCCGGACTTCACCAAGGTGCTCGTCCGCTACAACCCCGACGGCGACGACGCCGCCAATCGCGAGCAGCTCGCCAAGCTGCTGCGGCTGAGCGACTGGCTCAAGCAGCACGACTGCAAGTTCCTGTTCGAGCTGCTCGTGCCCGCCGAGGACGCGCAGCTGCAGTCCGTCGGCGGCGACAGCGACCGCTACGACGCCGAGCTGCGTCCCGAGCTCATGCGACGCACGATCGCCGAGGTCCAGGACGCCGGCATCGAGGTCGACGTCTGGAAGATCGAGGGCGTCGACCAGCGCTCCGACTGCGAGATGCTCGTCGCGCAGGCTCGCGAGGGCGGCCGCGACGGCGTCACCTGCGTCGTGCTCGGACGCGGCGCCGACGACGCCAAGGTCGACCACTGGCTAGCCCAGGCTGCCCCCGTCGACGGCTTCATCGGCTTCGCCATCGGCCGCTCGATCTGGTGGGACCCGCTTAAGGCCTACGTCGACGGCAAGATCGAGCGCGCCGCCGGCGCCCGCAAGATCGCCGAGAACTACCTGCGCTTTGTCGCCGTCTACGAGCGCGCCGAGCGCGCCAAGACGCCCGTCGGCTCCTGACCGTGGCGGTTTGCCGTCATCGACGGATGGATCGTCGTTCCTGGCAAGGATCCGAACCCGCCCACCCGCGTGGCGTGCTGGCCGAAACGGGGATGCGAGCGGAGCGAGTGTCTCCCGGCTTCGGTACGCGAGCGACCGAGGACGCCGCCAGGGACGACGAGGCGCCGTCGCCATGAAGATGAGACAGAGCCTGGCCGAGTGGGAGCAGGCGTTCGTCAAGGAGGCCACGCTCGATCGACGCCGCCGCGACTCGCTGCGCCGCACCAGCGAGAAGCGCGCGCTCAAGCGCGAAGTCGAGCGCCGTCACAAGCGCGGCTCCATGCGCTTCGCGCTGCTCGTCCTCGCGCTGATTTTCACCGCGGCGGTTGTAGCCGTCGTCATGTTCCGCACGCTGTACCTGCTGCTCGGCTAGCCCCCGCGCTGTGCGCGTGGCCGCCGGCCGCGGACCGCCTACTGCGAGCCGTCGCCGAGCTCGCGCAGCGACTGCTCCACCTCGCCGGGCCGCGCTGGCTGGGCCGGCGCAGCACCGTCCTTGCTCGCCGGGCTGGCGCCGGCTTCGCGGTGGATCTCGAGGTAGATCTCCTTGCGGAACACCGGCACCCGCTGTGGCGCCTGAATCCCGATGCGCACCTTCTCGCCCATCACCGACAGCACCGAAACCTCGATCTCGTCTCCAATCATGATGCTCTGGTTGGACTTGCGCGTCAGAACCAGCATTTTGGGTGCACCTTCCTCTTTGCCGATTGGCGACCCGGCGCGACCCCAAACCGCCGGAAGAGGCAAGCATAGTCACAGGGGCGGGGGAACGCTATGCCAATCCCTCAAATGGCACCTATCCAATACCCCAACCGACCGCCGCGGGAGCCGCACGACGCCCACCCGTCGCGCCGCGCGGGCGCTTGCGCTAGTCTCCCGGACCGTCCATGCCCCGGAAATCTCTGCGCCCGCACCTCAACCAGATACGCGCCTGGGTGCGGCAGGGGCGAACGGACGCCTGGGTCGCCCACCAACTGGAGGTCACCGTCCGCGACATCGAGCAGTTCAAGCGCCAGAACGAGTTGGTCAGCGACGACGAGGCCCCCGAGGGCGCCGTCGGCGACTACCCCGAGGAGATCGACCTGCGCGCCGAGGACGACGCGCTGATCGCCGCCGAGCTCGAAGCCGCCGAAGCCGAAGCCGAGCGTGCCAGGGCGAGCGCCGCACCCGACGACGACGGTGAGGACGGCGAGGAGCCCGAGGGCTCCAGCGGCACGCGCACCCGCCGCCGCAGCCGTCGAGGCGGACGCGGCAGGAGATCCGCAGGCCGCAACACCGGGCCCCTGGAGGGCACCTTTGACCACGGCGAGGAGGGCTACGGGCTGTGGCTGGACCCCGCCATCCAGGAGAACCCGATCTACGCCGAGCACTGGGCCGGGCACCGTCCGGTCGAGGTCGAGGTTGAGGAGGACCGGATAATCATTCGTCGCTCTGGCAGCAGCGAGGATGAGTAGCGTGCGCCTACGCTTCTGACAGCGCCCGCCGGCCGCCCGCGTAGTCGGCGGCCTCGCGCAGGTATCTGGCGAATGCCGCGTCCACGACCACGCCGGGCTCCCACGCCCACGGCTCCTCCGGCGCCAGCTTGATCGCCAGCTGCTGGCACCAGCTGGTGCCTGACTCGTACAGCTGCGTCAGCTCCTCGGTGTAGAAGCGGCCTCCCAGGCGCCGGCGCAGGTCCGCGACCAGCGCCTCGGTCACGCGCTCGAGCAGCGGCCTGCGCTCGGCCGGCGCAGCGCGCAGCCGTCTCTCACCCTGCTGCCACTGATAGATCGCGGTCTCGAACGACACCGCGCCGAGGCTAGCAGCGGCCGGGCGCTCAGTTGTCGGGCAGGCCGCTGATCACGTACTGCTGCTCGCCTCGCTTCATCATCCCCAGTTGGCGAGCCTCCGTTTCCAACGTGCCCGGCGCGTTCAGCGCTTCGTGCTGGTGGACGAGCGCCGCGTGTTCGCGCTCCAGCGCCGCCACCGCCGCGCTGTCGTGGCGCGCCTGGCGCCACGTCGACAGTGTGTGCACCCCCGCGCTCACGTACAGGTACACCAGCGCCACCAGCACGCACAGCATCGCCAGGCGCCCCACCCTGTCCCAGCGCACGCGTGACACAGCCATGCCAGTCGCATTCGACGCGCGCGCGCGAACATCCTTCACTCAAGCCCCGTCGCCCGTATAACCATAGTTAGACAGTCGACGAAAATGAAGACTGCTCCCCGCCGTCCCGCCTCTCTGTGACCGGGCCCGCCGCGGGACTTGGCTATGCGCCGCCGGGCGTGCCGCCGGGCACGCCGCGGAACGCGCCGCGCCCGGGGAACTGTGCCCTGGCGCCCAGCTGCTCCTCGATACGCAGCAGCTGGTTGTACTTGGCCACTCGCTCCGAGCGCGAGGGCGCGCCCGTCTTGATCTGCCCGCAGCCGGTTGCGACCGCGAGGTCGGCGATCGTCACGTCCTCGGTCTCGCCCGAGCGATGGCTCATCACCGCCGTGTAGCCGGCGTCGCGGGCCATCGCGATCGCCTGCAGGGTCTCCGTCAGCGTCCCTATCTGGTTGACCTTGATCAGGATCGAGTTCGCCACACCCTTCTCTATGCCCCTGCGCAGCCGCTGCGTGTTGGTCACGAACACGTCGTCGCCGACGAGCTGCAGGCGTGCGCCCAGGCGCTCGGTCAGCGTGCGCCAGCCGTCCCAGTCCTCCTCGTCCATGCCGTCCTCGATCGACACGATCGGATAGCGCGCCGCCAGCTCGCTCCAGTAGTCGGCCAGCTCGGCGGCGCTGAGCGAGCGATTCTCATGCTCGAGCACGTACGCCCCATCCCGGTAGAACTCGCTGGTGGCCGGGTCGAGCGCGATCGCCACGTCCTCTCCCGGCCGGTAGCCGGCCGCCTCGATGCCCGCGACCAGCATCTTCAGAGCGTCCTCGTTGGAGCTCAGGTCCGGCGCGAAGCCGCCCTCGTCGCCGACCGCCGTGCTCAGCCCGCGCTCGTGCAGCGTGCGCTTGAGCGCGTGGAAGACTTCGGCGCCCATGCGCAGGCACTGCGAGAACGTCGACGCGCCGCACGGCACCACCATGAACTCCTGGAAGTCGACCTTGTTGTCGGCGTGCGCGCCACCGTTGAGCACGTTCATCATCGGCACCGGCAGCACGCTCGCGTCCTCGCCACCGAGGTAGCGCCATAGCGCCAGCCCCTCCTCGGACGCCTGCGCGTGGGCGCTCGCCAGCGACACTCCGAGGATCGCGTTCGCGCCCAGGCGCGACTTGTTGGCGGTGCCGTCCACCGCGATCAGCGTCTCATCGAGGGCCTGCTGGTCGGCCGCGTCCAGGCCCGCGACCGCCTCGGCGAGCTCGCCGTCGACGTTCTCGAGGGCGCGCGTAACGCCCTTGCCTTCCCACTGCTCGCCCCCGTCGCGCAGCTCCGTCGCCTCGAACTCGCCCGTGGAGGCGCCCGACGGCACCGCCGCGCGACCATGCGCGCCGGAGCGCAGCTGCACTTCAACCTCGAGCGTCGGGTTGCCGCGGCTGTCGAGGATCTGCCGCGCGTGGGTTCTCTCGATCTGGCTCAGGCGAATCGCCTATTCGGTCGAGGTGACGCCCGTCGATTTCGTCTTCGGCGCTTTGTAGGACTTGCAGTCGGCGACCACGTAGCCGGAGCGACATTCCGTTTTCGCGAGCCACTTCTTTTTGAATTCTTTTACGAACTTGCTGAGTGCCGACTGCTCACCGGTGGAGATCAACTGCTGCTTGATCGTCGACTTCACCTGCGCGAGGCTCTGCTGCGTGCCGGCGGTGGTGCTCAGAACTTCGTACACGTAGTACCCGAACGGGGTCTTCACGGGACCGCCAAGCACGTTCTTCTTGGCCGAGAAGATCGCTTCGCTGAGCGCCTTCTCCTCCTCGCCCTTGATCACTTCCTTGAGTTCGCCGCCGTTTGCCTTGCTCGTCGGGTCGATCGACTTGCTCTTGGCGACGCTAGCGAAGCTCTTGCCCGATTCGACTTCCTTCTTGGCGCTGCTCGCCTGCGCTTCGGTCTTGGTGAGGATGATCCTCACGTTGCGCTTTTCCGGAGTGCCGTACTTGGACTTGTTTTCGTTGTAGTACTTGGTGATCTGGGCTTCCGTCACTTTGCTCTTGTCCGCGACCACCTTCTTCTGGATTTTCTGCGACAGCAGGTTGAGCTTCACGCGCAGCAGCAGATCGGAGACGGTCTGCCCCGAGCTCGCCAGGAATTTTTCGAATTCCGAGGGCTTCGGGAACTGCTCGGCCTTGATTTTCGCGAATTCCTTCTTGACCTTCGAGTCGCTGAGCGACACGCCCAGCGAGGACGCTTCGCCGAGCACCCACTGCGAGGAGATCAGGAATCCCAGCACCTCCGACTGGAGGGCTTTGTACTGGGTCTCGCACTCGCTCTTCAGCTTCGCGGTCGTGGGGGGCTTTTCGCCCTTCGCCGGCTTGGGCGCAGTCGCCGCCAGGTGCGCTACGCACGTCGTGTAATTCGGAGGTTCGGGCACCACCGGCTTTTCGGTGGAGCCCGTCGCCGTGCTCGACACCGACGCGACCTTCATCCAGTGGTTGAAAGCGTCCTTGGTGATCGGGGTGCCGTTTATCTGCACCACGGCGTTGCCGGGGATGCCACCGCACGCGGAAAGCCCGAGAAGGGCAAACAAAACGGCGCTGAGCGCCGTAACGGACCTGAGAACCTTGGACACGACGCGGGCACTCTAGCGGAAAGCGCCTAGCTTGTCCTTAACGGTCGGTTAACGAATTCCTAAGCGGCCTCGCGGACGATCGCCAGCAGCGCGTCGGCCGCGCGTACAACGCTGGGGAATCGCTCGGTGCCGTCCTTCGGAACGCGCACCGATACCTGCGAGCGCCCCGATTCATACAGCGCGTCGGGCAGCTCTTCGCGCAGCCGCCTCGCCCGCGTGGAGTCGAGCTCGATCGGTACCACCGCCAGGCGATCGCCGCGGAAGCTCACCGTGCGCGCCCCCGCCTGGCCGAACTTGATGCGCGCTCGCTGCAGCGCCAGCAGGTTCTCGACCGGCTCGGGCGGCGGCCCGAAGCGGTCCTCCAGCTCCTCGCGCAGCAGCTCCACGTCGGCGAGCTCCAGCGCGCCGGCGACGCGGCGATGCACCTCGATCTTCGCCTGCTCGTAGGGGATGTAGTCGGCGGGGATGTACGCGTCGACGTTCACGTCCAGGCGCACTGGCTCGCCGGCGCCGTCGGCGTCGGCGCCCTCGGCGGCGGACCCGTCCGCGGCGGCCGCGTCGGCCTCCGCCGCGCGGACCGCCTCGTCGAGCATCTGCATGTACAGCTCGAAGCCGAGCGCGGCCACGTGCCCGGACTGCTCGTCGCCGAGCAGGTTGCCCGCGCCGCGGATCTCCAGGTCGCGCATCGCGATCTTGAAGCCCGCACCCAGCTCGGTGTAGTCCGACAGCGCCGACAGCCGCTGCGCGGCCTCCGGGGTGAGCGCGGCCGCGGAGTCGTACAGCAGGTACGCGTACGCGCGCTCGCGGCTGCGCCCCACCCGCCCGCGGATCTGGTAGAGCTGGGCCAGCCCGAAGCTGTCGCCGTGCTCGACGATCAGCGTGTTCGCCTGCGGGATGTCGATGCCCGACTCGATGATCGACGTGCACACCAGCACGTCCGCGCCGCCGCGCAGGTAGTCCATCATCACTGTCTCCAACTCGCCCTCGCCCATCTGCCCGTGCGCGACCGCGAAGCGCACGCCCGGGCACAGCGCACGCAGTCGCTCGGCGGTCTCATCGATCGACTCCACGCGGTTGTGCAGGAAGAACGCCTGCCCGCCGCGCTCGTGCTCGCGCACGAGCGCCCGCTTGACGAGCTCCTCCTCGTACTCGCCCACGTACGTGCGCACCGGCCGGCGCCCCTCCGGTGGCGTCTCGATCACGGAGATGTCGCGCAGCCCCGCCAGCGACATCTGCAGCGTGCGCGGTATCGGCGTCGCCGACATCGAGATCACGTCGACCTTCAGCTTCAGCTGGCGCAGCAGCTCCTTCTGCTTGACCCCGAAGCGCTGCTCCTCGTCCACGATCAGCAGGCCGAGATCCTTCGGGCGCACGTCGCGCGAGAGCACGCGGTGGGTGCCGATCAGGATGTCCACGCGTCCTTCCGCGAAGCCTTTGATCGCCTGTTTCTGCTCGGCGGCGCTGCGAAAGCGCGAGACGTGCTCGAGCGTGAACGGGTAGTCGGCCAGTCGCTCCGCGAACGTGCCGTAGTGCTGCTGGGCGAGGATTGTGGTCGGCACCAGCATCAGCACCTGCTTGCCCTCCTCCGCCGCCTTGAACGCCGCACGCAGCGCCACCTCGGTCTTGCCGTAGCCGACGTCACCGCAGATCAGCCTGTCCATCGGCCGCGGCGCTTCCATGTCCGCCTTCACCAGCTCGATCGCGTCGCGCTGGTCGGGCGTCTCGGTGAACGGGAAGCGCTCCTCGAACTCGCGCTGCCAGTCGGAGTCGGGGCCGAACGCGTGGCCGCTGCGCCGCCGGCGCTCGGCGTACAAGTTCAATAGCTCGCCCGCCAGCTCCTGCGCGGCGCGCCGCGCGCGCGCCTTCATCGTCTCCCAGCGCGTGCCGCCCAGTTTGGACAGTGGCGGACCGCCATCGCCACCGGCGCCGACGTAGCGCGAGATCTTCGCCAGCTGGTCGGTGGGCGCGTACACGCGATCGTCGCCCTGGTATTCCAGATACAGGTAGTCGCGCGTGACGCCCGCCACCGTGCGTGTCTCAAAGCCCGCAAAGCGCGCCACGCCGTGATCCTCGTGCACGACTATGTCCCCCGTGCGCAGTTCCGTGAACGAGCGCAGCGCACCCCTGCGCGGGCTCGCCGACCCGCGATCGCCGGGGCCACCGCGTGCGATCCCGTCGGCGCCGTCGGCACGCTGCGCTCGCCGGCGGCGCAGCAGCCTGTGCTCGGGGAACACCGCCAGCTTCAGCTGCGGCGCCACGAATCCCTCGCGCAGCGACGCCGCGACGAAGCGCAGCGAGGGCTCGAGCGGCTGACGCGCGATCGCCGCGCCGCCCGCGACGGCGCCGTTGGCGGCATCGGCGTCGCCACCACCGGCCTGCTCCAGCCACGTGGCTTTCAGTCGCCCGAGGTTGTACGCCGCGCGCTCGCCCTCGCCGCGCCGCGGAAACGCGACGACCGTCCGGTAGCCGGAACGCACGAGCTTCTCGAGCTCCGGCTCGGCCTCTGCCAGCGATCGCGCGGCCGTGTCCGCGGACTGAGCGCGCAGCTCGATCTCCTGTCCGGCGGAGTGCGCCGACAGCCAGATCCGCACGCGATCGGCGAGCGTCGCGTGGATGCTCTGCGGGTCCACGTACAGGTGATGCGCGTCCTCGTCGGCGAACGCCGCGCACACGTCGCTCCAGTGATCGTTGAGCACGGGCTCGAGGTCCTCCTCGGCGCCCACCACCAGCTGCACCTGCTCGCCCACAAGGTCGAGCAGCGCGCGGAAGCGCTCCACGGGAAGCAGCTCGGCGATATCCGGCCGCTCGGCGTCCACGCCAGGGGCGCCCGAGGCGGCGCCCATCTGCTCGGCGGCTAGCTCCGCCAGCTCGCGGTGCTCGAGCGCGAGCTCGGCCGCCGGCGCGATCTCCACCTCCTGCACGTCCCCGAGCGATCGCTGCGTGAACGTCGAGAACCAGCGAAGCGACTCGATCTCCACGTCGAACATGTCCACGCGCACCGCACGCTCCTCGGTCGCGGGGAACACGTCCAGCAGGCCGCCGCGCATCGCGAACTGCCCGCGCTCCTCGACCTGCTCGACGCGCTCGTAGCCTGCGCCCACCAGCTCGGCCGCACACTCGTCCAGATCGAGCAGCTCACCCACGCGCAGCGTGAACGAGTGCGGCCGCAGCGCCGGATCGGGCACCTTCTCCGACAGCGCCACCGCGCTGACGACCACGACCGCATCCTGCGCGCCCAGCAGCGCGTCGAGCGCGGCCACGCGCAGACCGACCAGATGCGGGGGCGGCGCCAGGTGAGACTCGTAGGCGACGCCGCGCGAGGGGTAGTAGCGCACACGCCGTGGCGCAAGCCACGCGCGCAGGTCTCCGGCCAGATCACGCGCCGCGCGGTCGTCGCCGACGACCACCAGCGTGGGGCGCGCCGGCTCGTCCCGGTCGACCTCGGCCAGCGCGGCAATCAGGTACGGACGCAGCGACGCGGACACGAACGCGTGCCCGCCCTCGCGGGCAAGCCTGACGGCCGCGTCGTCCTCCGCGACGAGGCCGAGCAACGTCCGCAGACCGGCTTCGCCGGAGGCCACTAGGCGCCTTCTTCCAGCACGGCGCGCTCGACCTGCTCGCACGCTCGCTCCACCAGCTCGGCCACCTGCGCGTCGCTCTCGCGAAAGCGCCCCAGCACGTACGCGGAGACGATCTCCGGATCGGTCGAGTCGGGGCGCCCGACGCCGACGCGCACGCGTGTGAAGTCCGCGCCGCCGAGCTCGCGCTTCAGAGACTTCAGCCCGTTGTGCCCGGCCAGCCCGCCGCCCAAGCGCGTGCGCACCTCGCCGAACGGCAGATCGATCTCGTCGTGCACGACCAGCACCCGCTCGAGCGCCAGCTTGAACGCTCCCCGCGCGGGGCCGACCGAGCGCCCGGCGTCGTTCATGAACGTCTGTGGGCACAGGATCGCCACGCGCGGGGCGCCGGGCGCCGCGCCGGCTGCGCCCGGCTCGCCTGCGACGGGGACGACGATCGCGCCCGCGCGCACCCGGCCTTCGGCTATGCGCCCGCGGAAGCGGTCCTTCGCGCGCCCCAACCCCCAGCGCTCGACGAGCGCCTGCGCGACCATGAAGCCGACGTTGTGTCGCGTGTTCGCGTACTCGCGGCCGGGGTTTCCCAGCCCGACGATCAGCCAGTCGACTGTTCCGCCGCCGCCACCGCCTCTGCCGCCGCCGAACGGACGTCGCAGAGGACCGTTACTCCTCCGAGGAGCCCTCGGAGTCGGCGCCATCGGCGGCCTGCGCGCCCTCCTCGCCCACGACCTCCGTCTCGGCTTCGATTTCCTCCTCGACTTCGCTCTGCAGCCGTGGCGGAGACAGCGTCGCGATGACGGTCTCCTCGAGGTCGTCGAGCAGCGTCACTCCCTCGGGAGGCGCAACCGCCCCGAGCAGGATCGTCTCGCCGATCTGCATCGCACCGACCTCGTGGACGATTGACTCGGGGATCGCCGTTGGCAGCGCTTCGACGTTCAGCTCGCGCGTGATCTGCTCGAGCACTCCGCCTTCCTTGACGCCCGGCGCGTCGTCAATGCCGGTCAGCTCGACCGGCACGACCGCGCTGATCGCCTCGTTCAGGTTCACCCGCAGCAGATCGATGTGGACGGTCTCACCGCGCACGGGGTGGCGTTGAGCTTCCTTGAGGACCACCGGCGTCGGTTTGTCGCCGTCGATGCTCAGGTCGAGCACGGCGCCGGAGCCGGCGAGCGCGTGTCGCAGCTCGCGCGCGTCCGCGTCGAAGCCACGCGGCTCCCCGCCGCCGCCGTAGAGCACGCCGGGGACGCGCCCGTCGCGGCGCAGGCGACGCGCGGCACGCGAGCCGGCGGCCTCGCGGCTGTTGACGTTCAGCTTGGTCGTGGTGCTGGCCATGGCGAGCCAAGACTGTAGCAACCGCCGTTCATTGCTTTGCCGGCCGTTCCAGTCCCTCTTCCACCGCCGTCGCTTCTTCTTCTTCTTTTTCGATCGCCGACTGCTTCGTGCATCTCCCTTCGCCCGAGATCGGCGCACTCAGCCCGAGTAGCTGTATGTGGATGCCGGTCACGAAGTTGCCGGTGCGCCGCACCTCCACGCACTGCACGATCGGCGGCGTGCCGATAACCGTCCACGCCAAGCGCGTTCTGCCCGTCGCGCCCGTCAGCGAGCCGGCGGTCGGCGATTCGAGCTGAAGGATCTTCACCGAGCCCGACCTGTGCACGTGCGGATCGCTCGCGTCGGCCCTCACGCTGGCCGCGCACGACGGGCTCTGGCGGCAGCCGGTCAGCTGGTCGAGCATGCCCGTGACGTTCCCTTTCGCCTCCGCCTGCACCAGCCGCTCCTCGTCGTCGCGTTCGAGGTTTTCGACCGTCAGGTAGCGCGCCAGTAGGCCGCTGACCACCAACACCACCAGCGCGCCGGCGCCCAGCACCCAGCGCAGCGCGACGCGCCGGCGGCGCGGCAGGCCCTGCCACCACGTGCGCGGAGTGCGGGCTGCCGCGGGCTCACCCGCCTGCCCGTTCCCTCCCGAAACACTCTGTATAGCCATCGTTATACAGCCGGGCGAGGAGCGCGGGCACTCAGAAGAGCTGGTTCTCGCCGCCGAACACCTCGCTGACGGAGTCGTCGACGAAGATCCGCCGGATCGAGTCGGTCAGCAGGTCGGCGCACGGCAGCACGCGCACGTTCTCGGGGCAGCCGGGCGGGAGCGGGATGGTGTCAGTCACGACGATCTGCTCGATCGGGGAATTGCGCAGGTTCTCGTACGCATCCCCCGAGAAGACGGCGTGCGTGGCGGCGGCGAGGATGCGCTCGGCGCCTTCTTCCTTGACGGTGGTGGCGGCCGCGGTGAGCGTGCCGGCGGTGTCGATCATGTCGTCGACGATCACCGCCGTCTTGCCGCGCACGTCGCCGATCACGTAGCCGATCTCGGCGACCTGCTGGGCGGGGCGCTCCTTGTCGAGGATCGCCAGCTCGGCGCCGATCTTGGAGGCGAAGTTCTTGTTCAGCTTGACCCTGCCCGCGTCGGGTGCGACGACGACGAGGTCCGGCAGGCCGAGGTCGGCGAAGTACTGGGTGAGCATGAACAGGGCGGTCATGTGGTCGACGGGCTTCTGGAAGAAGCCCTGGATCTGGCCTGCGTGCAGATCCATCGTCAGTACCCGGTCCGAGCCGGCCGCCTCGAGCATGCGCGCGACCAACCGCGCGGAGATCGGCTCGCGCGGCGCGGACTTCTTGTCCTGGCGCGAGTAGCCGAACCACGGCGTGACCGCGATCACGCGGTGCGCGGAGGCGCCGACGGCGGCGTCGATCATGAACAGCAGCTCCATCAGCGAGTCGTTGGCCGTGACGCCCGTCTGCGCGTTGCCGCACGTGGACTGCACGATGAACACGTCCGCGCCGCGGATCGACTCCTCATAGCGGCAGTACACCTCGCCGTTGGAGAACGTCTTCAGCTCGACCGGGCCGAGGTCGACCTCGAGCTTGTCCGCGATATCCACCGCCAGCTGCGGGTTCGCGCGCCCGCTGAACAGCATCAGCCG
>Ga0302325_10007104_pt1 | contig 24952 bp, 23 predicted proteins | sample Palsa_T0_2_FD_201948 | JGI IMG/M metagenome (GOLD analysis project Ga0302325, IMG submission 201948) | Peat permafrost microbial communities from Stordalen Mire near Abisko, Sweden - Palsa_T0_2 | ecosystem: Environmental > Terrestrial > Soil > Palsa > Peat permafrost | place: Sweden: Abisko... | reverse complement strand
AGCCGATCGAATGGGAAGGCGGCATCGGTGCCCAGGGAGATCACTTGTCCGGTCGCGTGCACGCCGGCATCGGTCCGGCCCGCTCCGGTCACCTTCACCGGCGCGGAAAAGAGCGTCGTCAGGGCCGATTCCAATACGCCCGCGACGGTGCGCCGTTGCGGCTGCCACTGAAAGCCGTAAAAATCCGTCCCGTCGTATTCGACGGTGAGGCGCAGCGTCGTCAGAGATTCGCTCGTCGCAACTCGGCCTTCGCCGCGTTGAAATCGTGCGTAAATGCCCGGTTGCGCATCATCACGTATGCGGCGAGCGTTCCCGCCGTCCAGCCCGAAGCGACATCGCTCGGATAATGCAAGCCGAGCAGGATGCGATTTTCGGCAAAGACGCGCGCTTGCGAGAAGATTGCCTCACGCTTATCCGGCAGCAAGAGGGAGAGCACGATCGCCGTCGACGCGGCAAAGGCCGCGTGACCGCTCGGATAGGAGCCGCGGCGCTTTTGCGCGCCGTCGGGACGCGGGCGGTCCCAATAGACCTTCGCGCCGTCGATGAGGCCTTTAACGTCGGATTGAATCCGGCCGAAGAAACGCAAGGTGAGCGGACAGCGCGCCGCGGTAAAGTTCGGACCGATCGAGCTGGCAAAGAAGAACACGCTGCGCTTCGAGGCCTCCTCCGCCTCGGTCGTTTGGGCCGGGCTGCGTGCCGAAACGGCGGCGGCGACTTGCGCTTCGTCGGCCTGCTCCTCGGCGGAGGACGCGAGCGGCGGCGGCGGGAGCAACACCGCCAAATCGATCTGCTTCGGATTCAGATAGTAATAGTGCGGAGCCGCCGATGCGGGCGCGGGAGCGACGAGCGCCGCAACGAGGGCGGCGACGAACGTGCGGCGCGCGATCATCCGTGCTGGCGCTGCAGCGGAAACAAGATCACGTCGCGGACCGAGCGCTGACCGGTGAGCAGCATGATGAGGCGGTCGACGCCGATGCCGATGCCGGCCGTCGGCGGCATCCCGTACTCGAGCGCGCGCACGTAATCCCAATCGGGCTCGGGGATTTCGTCGTTGCCGCCGGCGCGTTCGGCGATCTGCGCGGTGAAGCGCGCGCGCTGATCGTCGGGATCGTTCAGCTCCGTGAAGGCGTTGGAAATCTCCATGTTTGCGCAGAAAAGCTCGTAACGGTCGACGATCTCGTCGTCGCCGGCGCGCCGTTTTGCCAGCGGCGAGATGACGACCGGATAGCCGGTGACGAACGTCGGCGCGACCAAGTTCGGCTCGACGACGCGCTCGAAGATCTTATCCAGCGCGTGACCGTGCGAGGGCGAGGGCGGGATTTCCAGCTCGCGCAAGATCGCTTGCGCGCCGGACGGATCCAGCAGCCGCTCGCGCGTCAAACCGCCGAAACGCGACATCGCCTCGAAATACTCGATGCGCGCGAACGGCCGCGCGAACGAAATCGTCGCGTCGCCGTAAGGCAGATCGCTGCCGCCGTCCGTCGCGACCGAGGCGAGATGCGCGATCAGCGCCTCGTTGAACTCCATCATATCCGAAACGTCCCAATACGCCGCGTAGAGCTCCAGCATCGTGAACTCGGGGTTATGCGTCGTGTCGATGCCCTCGTTGCGAAAGATTCGCCCGATTTCGTAAACGCGCTCCAAGCCGCCGACGATCAGACGCTTGAGGTTCAGCTCGGTCGCGATCCGCATCTGCATCAACTGATCGAGCGCGTTGCAATGGGTAACGAACGGACGCGCGGCGGCGCCGCCGGCGACGTGCAGCAGCGTCGGCGTCTCGACTTCGTAAAAACCGTGGCCGTCGACGAAGCGGCGCATCTCGGCGATCAGCCGGCTGCGCAGGATCATGGTGTCGCGCACGTCGGGATTGACGATCAAGTCCACGTAGCGCTGACGGTAGCGCTTCTCCACGTCCTGCAAGCCGTGCCACTTATCGGGCAGCGGCATCAAGGCTTTTCCGAGCGGTGCGAACGCCGAAACGTGCAGCGTGAGCTCGCCCATCTTCGAGCGGAACATGTACCCGCGCACGCCGATGAGGTCGCCACGGTCGAGCTCGTTCCAATCGGCGAACGCGACTTCGCCGATCTCTTCCTTGCGCACGTAGATCTGGAGCTTGCCCGTGCGGTCGGCGAGGTCGGCGAAACTCGTCTTGCCCATCGTCCGCTTCGAGAGCAATCGTCCGGCGATGCTCCATCCCTCGGCGGCGGCGTCCTGGCCGGGCACGAGGAATCCGTAGCGTTCCAGCAGCTCCGCCGCCGTCGCTTGTACCTCGAACCGGCGAGCCGCGAACGGATCGCTCCCCCGCGAACGCAAAGCGGCCAGATTCTCACGTCTGGCCGCCACGAGCGCCGCTTCGGTTTTACCGAGTTCGTCCAATATCTACGAAGCTTTCTTGGCGGCTTTCTTCGGCGAACTGCTCTTGATCGATTCGATCTTATACTTGACCAGCCCGCGCGGCGTCGCGACGTCCACGGTGGTGCCTTTCTTATGCCCGATCAATGCGCTTCCGAGCGGCGACTCGTTTGAGATACGCTGCTTCGGCGGGTCGGCCTCAGCCGATCCGACGATCGAAAACTCATACGTGTCGTTGTTCTTGAGGTCTTTGACCTTCACGATCGCGCCGAGATGCACTTCGTCGGCGGCATACTCCGACTCGTCGATGATGCGCGCGTTTCGAATCATCGCCTCGAGCTTGAGGATGCGCCCTTCGATGAAGGCCTGCTCTTGCTTGGCGTCTTCGTACTCCGCATTTTCGCTCAGGTCGCCGTATTCTTTGGCTTGGCGAATGCGGTCGTTGACCTCACGGCGATGGACGCTTTTGAGCTCGTCGAGCTCTTGCTCCAACTTCGTCAGGCCCTCGGCGGTGAGTACAATTTCTTTTTCGTTCAACTACTAGACCCTCACGGGGCGCTCATGGCGTGAGCCCCACAGTATGACGTCCTCCGGACGCTGGCGCGGGGTGTTCTCAGGGGGCCGCTCCAACGCCTCCTCGACCACTAAGATTCACCACGCGCGGCTCGAGATGCAGCTCGCGCAAAAGTCGCTCGTAGTCGGCTGGGACGACGTCTTCCCAGCGCTTCCCGAGTAGCGCCAGCAGCACCGCTTCCAGCACGTTGGTTCCGAAGGAACGCCCGGCGATCTCCGGCGTGGTGGTGATGAGAAGCCGCACGCCGCGCTCGGCGAGCTCTTCGACGTTGCGCTGCGTTACCGTGTTCGTCAGGACGATCTTCCCGTCGAGCCGCACGGGCATGAACTGGCGCATGAAGTGAAAGTCACCGGCGAGGATTTCGGCCTGTTCGTAATACTGTGGATATTTCGGCTCGGGCGGCTTCTCTTGTTTCTTACCCGTCGGATAGAAGAACTGAAACGGAAGTTTGCAGGCGTCGGGCAGATAGCGCTCCGCCATCGTCTCGAACTCGTGGAGGTCGCGCACCGGCATGTCCTTGTCGAGCGCGAAGATGAAGTCGCCGAAGAGTACGTCGGCCCCGGCATCCACGAACGCCTGCGCCATGCCGAAGCGATCGAGCGCGCTGACCATCAGCACGCGACGGCCGCGCAGGTCGATGCCGAGCGGATCCTGCATGTACGCGACGGCCTTGCGCTCGAGCGTATTCTTCAGGCCGCTGCCGTCGACCACCGGCGTCGTCTTCGCGGCCCCGAGCAGCCGCAGCCCGTCGCGTAGCGCGTACCGATGGCGCCCGGCATAGAGATAGACGTCGATGCCGCCCAAGCCTATTGCATCGACCTTGCCGTCCAGATCGCGCACCATCGCGATGGCCGCATCCAGCTTGCCGTCCGTGCCGACGCGGGAGATATCGAACTCCTCGCCCATGAGATTGACGGTCGCGCGGTGATCGCGGCTGCTCGACCCGAGCGAGACGGAGACGACCCGCTTCATGACTGTGCCGCCATCGCCGCGGCGTCGCGTGCGGCCTCGATCTTCTCCGGCGTGATTGCCGCATCGAACGCACGCATGCCGGCAAGCGTGAAGCCGCAGCGCGCGGCCATCGCTTCGATCTCGATCACTTTTTTGAGCTCGATACCGCGTCCGAGCGTAAACGGCTCGAGGCGCCCTTCGAGCGCGAGCACCATCGTCTCGCCCATGCAGGCCAGCGCCGTGCGCGGCGGCAGATTCAAATCGAAGTCGGTTCCAGGTTCGCGCACGCGTTCGAAGCGCGGAGCGCCCGGAACCACGACGTTACCGCCCTCGATCACCAGGACGTCGGGGCGCTGCAGCGCGACGCGCCGGCTCACGTCGTGCGGCAGCGAGAGTTCGCAGATCACCGTTCCCGGCCGCAAGTCTTCGGGCTCGATCACGTCTTGCGTCGACGTGGTCGCCGTGAGTATTAAGCCGGCTTGACGCACCGCTTTCGAAACGTCGGTCGTGTATTCAACCGCACACGGCAGCTCGGCAGCGACCTGCTCGTGAAACTTGCGCAAACGCGTCTCGTTGCGTGCGACCAGGATGACCCGCGCGACTTTCGGGCCGATGAGCCGCACGCACGCGCTGCCGATCGATCCGGTCGCGCCGATCACCGCCGCAGTCGAGGACGCGGCGTGAACCCCCATCTCGTCCGCACCGCGAAAGAGGCTCTGCACGCCGGCCGCGATGGTGAGCGAGTTTCCCGTCGTCACCGGAATCGGCGAGCGCTCGTTGATCGTGATGCCGGCGTCGCCGACGACGGCCGTGAACGCGCCGAGACCCGCGACCTGCGCGCCGAGCTGCGCACCGATTTCGATCGCCCGCGCGACGCGGCTGTAGACTTCCTCGCGCGGAAACTCGACCAGCTGCTGCGGCAGGAGCGGCGCGGCAACGAACCATCCTTCGGTTTCGCGTCCGTCGGGCGTTCGGACGCCGGTCACGTGCACCGCCGCGTACGACGGCATCCACTCCATGATCTTGCGCAGAATCGCCTCGCCCTTGCCCTTCGCCCCCGGCTCGTACCGGGCGATGTCCTCGAACGAGAGCGGATGGATCACGAAGCAAAACTTGTTCACGGCCGCGCCTCGCCTTCGGCCTGCGCCTTGAGCGCCGCGAGCATCATCTCGCTGTTCTCGCGCACCTTCTTCTCCAACGTCGGACCGATGAGCTCGGCGAGCGTCGGCACGCCGAAATCGTAGTCGACGCCGAGTACGACGTGCGTTTGCCCGTCGCGATGCTCGAACGTCCATGCGCCTTCGAACTTGTCGAGATCTCCCTCGAGCAGCTTATAGTCGATTCGCAGCGCCTCATCGTCGAAGCGGTCTTCTTCCGTCCATTCGATCGGCGCCTCCTCGACGAGCGTCTTCCAGCGCGAGATCGCCCCGCCCGGCCTGCGCTCCAAGACGGTCACCGTCTCCACGTCGGGCATGAACTGCGGAAAGCGCTCCTGGTCTTTCGCCAGTTCGTAGACCAGGCGCGCGGGAGCCTCGATCGCAATGTGGCTCTCGACATACGGCATGCTGCGTTAGAGCCGGCCGAGCTTTTCGAACGCCGTCGCGACGCCGGCGCGCAGCGCGGCCAGGGCGCGATCGACCTCGTCTTCGGTGACGATCAGCGGCGGCTCCAAACGGATCACTCGCTGGGCGTTGAGCGTCCACGCCGCGGTGACGCCATGCTTGAGCATCTCCGGGATGATCCAGCCGCCGTACCCTTCGTTGGTGAGCTCGACGCCGACGAGCAGCCCCAGCCCGCGAGCCTCGCGCGCGACGTCGGGATATTCGCGTGCGATCGTTTGGGCGCCGGCGAGCAACTGCTCGCCTCGCACGCGCGCCTTGGCCGCAAGGCCGTCCTCCTCGAGCACGTCCATCGCAGCGAGCGCTGCCGTGCAGGCGATCTCGCTGCCGCCGAAGGTGGACGTGTGGAGCAATGGGGCTTTGCCGAAGGCGCGATTCCACGCGTCGCGCCGCGACACAAACGCGCCGACCGGGACGACGCCGCCCGAGAGCCCTTTAGCGAGCGTCATCACGTCGGGCACGACGCCGTCGCGCTCGCACGCGAACCGGTAGCCGCAGCGGCCGAGCCCGGTTTGAATTTCGTCGGCGATGAAGAGCGCCCCGGTACGGTCGCAGATCTCACGCACGTCGCGCAAATAGCCAAGCGGCGGAACGTGCACGCCGCCCTCGCCCTGCACCGGTTCCACCACGAACGCCGCCGCGTCGCGCAGCGTAACTTCGAGCCCGCCGGTCACGCCGTACGGCACGTTCGCCGAGTCGGGGAGCAGCGGGCGGAACGGCGTTTGGAACGCCTCGCGCCCGCTCACGGAGAGCGCGCCGAGCGTCTTGCCGTGAAACGCGTTCTCCGTTCCGACGATCTTCGCGCGGCCCGTCGCCGCGCGCGCGAGCTTGATCGCGCCTTCAATCGCCTCGGTACCGCTGTTGCACCAAAAAGATATCTGCAGGTCGCCTGGAGCCAACTCCGCCAGCCGGCGCGCCGCCCTTCCAAGCAGCACGTTGAACATCGTCTTGCCGGAGAGCGAGATACGCTCGACCTGCGCGCGCACGGCCTCGACCACGCGCGGGTGCGAATAACCGAGCGTGAACACGCCGTACCCGCCCGCGAAATCGAGATACGCCTTTCCCGTGTGATCCCAGATCGTGCACCCCCGCGCGCGCACTTCGACGGGCGAACCCGACAGCTTCATCACGCGCGCGAGCGGCGGATTGAGAAACTCTTTGTAGTTTTCGTACACCTCGGCGGCGAGCGCTTGCGGCGTCTGCGCTCCATAGAGATCCAATCGCTGCTCGATCATCGAGCGCACCTTGACGCGGACCAGTCACCCGCGCTCAACGGAGAGATCCAGCCTCGTTTTTTCATGCGGCGACCAGCGGGGCGGATTCCAGCCGTGCGATGGTCTCTTCGATGACGCCGATCGTGCCGGCTGCATCGTCTATGCGCATGATGCGCTCGCGCAGCGCGGCGGAGCCGGGGATTCCCTTGAGATAGAGCGCGACGTGCTTGCGCATCTGCGGAACGGCGCGCGCCTCGCCGAGTTCGTCCACCATCGTGCGATAGTGGACGATTGCGAAGCGCAGACGCTCTGCGGGTGCAGGCGACGGCCGGGCCGGGCGTCCCTCCATAAGATCGCAGATCTGTGAGATGAGCCACGGATTGCCGAGCGTCGCTCGGCCGAGCATGATCGCGTCGACGCCGCTTTCATGCATCCGCTTCATCGCGACGTGCGGATCGTCGAGATCGCCGTTGCCGATGACGGGAATATCGACAGCCCGCTTGAGCTCGGCGATATGCTTCCAATCCGCATTGCCGCGATAGAACTGGCGCGCTGTGCGCGCGTGGAGCGTCACCGCCGCAATGCCGGCTTCCTGCGCGCGGCGCGCGACGTCGAGATAAACGAGCGCGTCTTCACTCCAGCCGAGGCGCATCTTCATGGTAACGGGGCAGTCGACGGCTTTCACAACCGCGCGCATGATCGCCTCACAGCGGTCCGGATCGCGCAAACACGCCGAGCCGCCGTTGGTCTTCGTCACTTTCGGCGCCGGACAGCCGAAGTTGATGTCGACGACGTCGGCCCCGCACTCGCGCACGACGGTTGCGGCGAGCGCCATCGTCGCTGGGTCGTCGCCCCAGAGCTGCGTCGAAACCGGCTTCTCGAGGCCGTGCTGATCGATCATCTCCATCGTGCGGCGGTTGCCGTATTTGAGCGCGTTCGACGACACGAACTCGGTCACGGTCAGGCCGAGGCCGAAGGGCTTATAGAGGGCGCGCATCGTGCGGTTCGTCACGCCGGACATCGGCGCGAGCACCAGCGGCGGCCAAACCTCGATCGAACCGAGCCTCAACGGGGCGATAGGCATCGGGCTACACTTTCCGGTGAAAGAGTTCCAATCCCACCAAGCTGAGATGCTGGTCAACTGCGTCGACGACGGGCGTCTGCTTGGCGACGATCTGCGCGAGGCCGCCGGTCGCGACGACCTTTGCAGCGACCCCCATCTCGGCGCGCATCCGTGCAACGAGCGCTTCCGTCTGGCCGGCGAAGCCGTACACGATGCCGCTCTGAAGGGCCTCGTTCGTATTGCGTCCGATGGCATGCGCGGGCGACTCGAGGGCGATCTGCGGCAGCTTTGCCGCCTTACCGATCAGCGCCTCGATCGAAACGATGATACCGGGCGCGATAGCGACGCCGAGATACTCGCCCGCAGCGGAGATGGCGGTGAAGACCGTTGCGGTTCCGAAGCTGATGACGATGAGTGGCGCGCCGAAGCGCTCCCGGCCGCCGATTGCGGCCGCGACGAGATCGGCACCGACTTCGGCCGGATGCTCCGTCGCAATGCGAATCAGGCTTTGCGTCTCCGGTTTGAGAAATCGCGGCCGCACGTTGAAGAAGCGTTCGCAGGCGGCCGCGAGCACCGGATCGAGCGGGGGGACGACGCTCGCGATCGCAACGGCATCGATCTCCTCCACGCCGATCTTGCTCGTGGCAAAGAGTTGCGTGATGAAGACGCCGTACTCGTCGGGCGTGCGTCGCAGTTCGGTCGTCACGCGCCACGTCCGCTTCAGCTCGCCGTTCTCGAAACAGCCGAGCTTCGTTTCGGTATTGCCCGCGTCGATCGTCAGGAGCACGCCATCAACTCCTCGATCGCATCGAGCAGACGCGCGGCGAGCGCGTCTTTGCCGGCGGTCCCCAAGTGGCGCCGGCCGTCCACGCCCCACAGCAACGTCAGCGAGTTTTCGCCGGTTCCGAAGCCGCGCTCGTCGCGCACGTCGTTGACCGCGATCGCATCGAGATGCTTGCGCCGAAGCTTCGCGCGCGCGTGCGCTTCGTGATCCTCGGTCTCGGCGGCGAAACCCACCAGAAACGTCGAGCCCTTCCGCTCGCCGAGCGACGCGAGCACGTCGGGATTCGGCACAAACTCCACGCTCATGCCTTCGCCGCTCTTGTGCAGTTTCGATGCGGAGTGCGCGGCCGGGCGCCAATCCGCAACCGCCGCAGCCGCGATCAGGAGATCCGCACCGGCGGCTCGAGCGAGCGCCGCATCGTAGAGCTGCTGCGCGGTCGTCACGCGGACGGTCTCGACGCCGGCGGGCGGCTCGAGCAGCGTCGGCCCGAGCAGCAGCGTTACCTCCGCGCCACGTATCGCGGCTTCGCGCGCCAGCGCGATCGCCGTCGCTCCGGTTGAAGCGTTGCTGACGAACCGGACCGGATCGAAGGCCTCGCGCGTCGGTCCGCCGGTGATCGCGACGCGCTTACCGCGAAGCGACGTGCGGCGTTCGAGCGCGCGCTCCAACGCATCGAGCAGCCGCTCTTCCGATGCGAGCCGGCCGACGCCGCTCTCGCGCTCGGCGAGAAATCCACGCTCGGGATCGACGAACGCGTAGCCTCGCTCGCGCAGCGTTGCGAGGTTTGCTTGCGTCGCCGGATCGCGATACATCGCATCGTTCATCGCCGGCGCGAGGATGCGCGGAATGCGCGCCGCTAAGAGCGCCGTCGTCAAGAGGTCGTCGGCGATTCCATGCGCGAGCTTGGCGATGACGTTCGCCGTCGCCGGCACCACCAGCGCAACGTCGGCTTCGCGGACGAGCCGAATGTGCGGGATGCGCTCGGGCGCATCCCAGAGCGACGTGAAGACCGGACGCGCCGTCAGCGACGCAAACGTGAGCGCGCTAACGAAACGCTCGGCCTCGGCGGTGAGCACCACGTCGACCGTCGCGCCGCGCTGCACCAGCGTGCTCGTGAGCGCGGCCGCTTTATAGGCGGCGATACCGCCGCACACACCAAGAAAGACGCGCGCGTTCGTCATCGCACCCACAGGTTATCGATCAAGCGCGTCGTTCCGAATCGAGCCGCGCCGATCACGAACGCCGGCCGCCGGAGCCGCTCGAGCGGCGCGAAATCCTCGGCATCGACGACGTCGAGATACTCGAGCTTCGCCGACGCGTCGAGCTGCTTGGCGCCGGCGGCGAGGGCGTCGAGCTTGCCGGCACCGCGCTCGAGCACCTCGAGCACGGCGCTCAGCGCGCGATGGAGCGACGGCGCCGCCGTTCGTTGCGCGGTATCGAGATATGCATTGCGGCTCGACATCGCCAAGCCATCGGGCTCGCGTACGGTCGGTACGACCTCCAGATTGACGCCGGCATCGAGTTCGCGCAGCACCTTGCGCAGGATGACGGCTTGCTGCGCATCTTTCTGTCCGAGCACGAGCGTATCGGGTTGAACGACGTTTAGCAGCTTCACGATGACCGTCGCAACGCCGCGAAAATGCCCCGGGCGAACCGCGCCCTCAAAGACGGTTGCCAGCGGACCGGGATCGACGGACGTGGAGAAGCCCGGCGCGTACATTTCCGCCGCATCCGGAGCGAAGAGCACGTCCACGCCCTCGGCGGCGAGTTTGAGGGAGTCGCGCTCGAGGTCGCGCGGATAGCGCACGAGGTCCTCGTTCGCGCCGAACTGGAGGGGGTTAACGAAGATCGAGGCGCCGACCGTCGCCGCGCGCGGCCGTACTTGACGCACGAGTTCGAGATGACCGGCGTGCAGCGCGCCCATCGTCGGCACAAAAGCCAGCGGGCGCGGCGACGCGCCGAAGAGCGCGCGAGCGCGCGCGATGACGGCAACCTGCTCCATGCAACGTTACGCGCGCGTCACCCGCAGGATCGTGCGTCCGACGACGAACGGCACTCCCATCGGAAGCGGCACCTCGCCCACGACCGGCTTTCCGCCCAGGCGGGTTCCGTTGCGGCTCTGCAGATCCACCAGCCGAATCGCATCGGAATCGATCTGCAGCCGCGCGTGCTGGCGCGAAACGTAGCGGTCGAGCGCAAGACAGGCTTGCGCGACGGCATCGTCGCGGCCGATGACGATCTCGCGCTCGAAGGACCAGATCTTGCCGTCGAGCGGACCGCTCAGCACTTCGAGCAGGTACATGGCCGCCAGGCCTTCTCTGGGCGGTGAGGCCGCCTCCTGGCGTCGCCGTCCGAGCCGACCCGCCCTACGGTTCGAGCGCGCGCGCCGCAAAGAGCGCGCCGAGATAGGCGTGGGCGGCGCTCACGCCGCCCTGCACGTAGACTTCGAACGGCTCGCGGAGAGGCGCGTCGCACGAGAGTTCGATCGTCGCGCCGCTCACGAAGGCGCCCGACGACATGATGACAGGCTGGGCGTACCCCGGCACGGATCCCGGCTCCGGGCGAAAGCGTGCGTTGAGGGGCATCGCGGCCTGCAGTCCCGCGGCGAAGCGCCGTAGCCGATCGACGGAGCCGAGCCGAATCGCCTGGACGATGTCGGTCCGTCGCGCGCCGCAGGCGGGCTCGACCTCATAGCCGAGCCTCTCGAAGAGCGCGGCGATGAAATCGAGCCCGCGCAGCGTCTGTTCGACGACCAGCGGCGCGAGGAAGAGCCCCTGAACGAGCGCGCGCCCGAAGCCCAGCGTCGGGCCGAGGGCGTCGCTCAAGCCGGGCGCGTAGAGCCGCGCCGCTACGCGTTCGACGACGCCGGCACGCCCCGCAACGTAGCCGCCTGCGGGAGCGATGGATCCGCCGAGATTCTTGATCAGCGACCCCATCACGAGGTCCGCCCCGGCGTGACTCGGCTCGCGCTCCTCGACGAGCTCGCCGTAACAGTTGTCCACCAGCACGAGCGCCTCGGGATTCGCGCGCTTCACGCACGCAATCGCGGCAGCGCATTCGTCAACGTAAAGCGACCGCCGCGGCGCGTAGCCGCGCGAACGTTGGATGAAGACCGTCGCCGTGCCGGTCTGCGCGACCGCGCGCTCCGCCGCATCGAGGTCGATGCCGCCGTCCGCGCCGAGCGAAACCTCGCGGTACTCGATGCCGTCGCCGGTCAGCGCGTGCGGCGCGTCACAGATAGCGTTGCGCAGCGTGTCGTACGGCGCCCCCGAGATCGAAAGCAGCGTGCCGCCGCGCGGCGTGCAGGCGGCGAGCGACGCGACGATCGCGTGCGTTCCGCTGACGATCGAAAGCCGCGCGAGCGCGCGCTGCGCACCGAAGATGCGCGCCAGCAGCGACTCGTATCGCGCGCGCGCCGTGTCGTCGTAGCCGTAGCCGGTCGAACCGGCGAGGTCGCTCTCGGAGATTCCCTCCTCGAGGAATGCCTGCAGCACGTTGAGCGCGACGCGTTGCTGCGCTTCGTACGATAGCCGCGATGCGCGCTCAAATGCCGCGAGCGCGGCGTCGCGCACGCGCCCTTCGACGCCGAACCGCTCGCACATCTCGCGAATCATTCCACCGTGTCATCCTGAGCGGAGCGAGCCGAGCGAGCGGAGTCGAAGGACGCGGACACGTGGCGTTCGTAGGCGCGCACGAACGGATACCAGATGACCGTCGCGACCGCGATGTTGATTGCGGCAAGGGCGATCGCGCGGAGGTCCTGCGTGGCGAGATACGTTGAGACGAACGTCGGTACCGACGACGGAACGTAAAACGCCGCCCGCGCGACGATTCCGGTCGCGACCGCGGCGTAGGTAATCGTTGCCAGCACCAGCGGTGCGGCAACGAACGGCAGGACGAGATGCGGGTTGAAGACGACGGGCGCCGCGAAAAGCAGCGGTTCGTTGAGATTAAACAGGGCCGGAATCAGCGTGGCGCGGCCAATGCGGCGCAAGCGCGGAACCTTGGAGATCGCAAGCAGTCCGGCCAGCGGAAGTGTCGCACCCGCGCCGCCCGGAAAGACGAAGAGAAAGAGCGAGACGACGACCACGTACGGCAGCGGCGCGTGCACCGTGAAAGCATGCGTATTTTGCATTTGCATGGTGAGATACACCGGCGTTACGATCGCCGCGAGCATCGCCGGTCCGTGCACGCCCGCCGTCCAGAGGATGGTTTCAATCGCGACGATCGCAACGAGCGCGAGATACGTATCGCCCAGCCGCGCGATCGGATGCATCGCCGTCGCGATTACGCCGGCGAGCGAAACGTGCAGGGCGGCGAGCGCCGCGAAGAGGCCTATCGCTGCGATTGCGCCGGCGTATTGCGCGGCCGGCAATCCGGCGCGGCGTGCACCCGCGATGGCCCCCGCCGTGACGCCGCACGTTAGGATCGCGATGAACAGCCCCGAGGCTCCGAGCGTGCGAAGATAGGTTATGAGATCGGGACCGAGCGGGCGAGGCAGGGCGAGACCGAACGAGACGATACTTCCGAGCAGAAGCGGCGCGACGCCGTACGCCGCGGCGCGCGCGAGCCGGATGGGCAAGAGAACGACGAGCGCGGCCGCCATCACGCCGAACGCGGGCAATAGAGCGGATGCAACGCGTAAACCGAGCGGCAGATTTCGCCCCGAACCGGAACGCAATTGCACGACGAGGATGACGGCGAATGCCGTCGCGAGACCGATAAAGCTCCAAGGCAGCGCGTCGCGCACGGCGACGACGAACGGCAGCTCGCCGATGCGCCGCATGACCGGCACGGCCCGAGCTTCGAAGGCGAGGAAGGCCTTAGAGGCGGCGGACGACGGCCTCGACGCGACCGACGATCTCGACATCGCTCGCGTAGATTGGCGCCATAGCTTGATTCTCCGGCTGCAAGCGAACGCGGCCGGCCTCTCGATAGAACCGCTTGACGGTGGCCTCGCCGTCGATCATGGCCACGACGATTTCGCCGTTGTCGGCCGTGGGCTGCGGGCGAACGAGGATCAAGTCGCCGTCGAGGATCGCCGCATCGACCATGGAGTCGCCCTGCACCCGGAGCATGAAGCCGTCCGACCCGCGCGGCACGAAGGCCGTCGGAAGAATAAACTCGCCTTCGCGGTCCTCCTGGGCGGTGATTGGGACGCCGGCCGCGACGCGGCCGAGTACCGGAAGAACGACGGCATCGGCCACCGGCGACGGCCCCCCCGAACGAAGCGCCCGGGGTTTCGTGGGATCGCGAGAAATGAGGCCCCGTTTCTCGAGCGCCTTGAGGTGGGCATGAATCGTTGAGGACGACGATAGACCGACGAGCTCGCCGATTTCACGGACCGACGGCGGGTAGCCGTGATCGGCGGTGAAGGCCCGAATGACGTCCAGAATGCGCCGCTGCCGTTCCGTGGCGGGCTTCTCCGTCTGTTCCTTGCGCATGCTCCTCCAGCGAGAGTGCCAGCCATATGGCATTCTCGGCCGGTACAACCCTACCACAAACGTGAGAGAAAGGCAAACATACGTTCGAGACTCCTTGACAACGCCGGCGGCGCGCATGGTAAAATGTTGGGGACGAACACGCGTTTGGCACTACATATAGGGACATAGGAATGGAGGAAAGAGGGAGAATGATCGTTCGACGCAAGAAGTTCACGCTGATGCCGGCCATCGCGCTGGCGGCCCTTGCGCTGATGATTGCCCTGCCGACGCTCTCGAGCATGCGGCTCTACGCCGCCTCAGCCCAGCGCTATGTGACCGTGACGGTCCAGCCGGGCGACACGCTCTGGGGGATCGCGGCGTCCCACGCTCAGCCGAGCGCCGATGTCCAAGAAGTGGTCGATCGCATCAGCGACGCCAACCATCTCGGCTCCGGCACGATCCAGCCGGGAGAGCGCCTCCGCATCCCACTCTAACTCGCGCGGAGCGTTGTCATCCTGAGCGAAGGCGCGGAGCGCTGAAGTCGAAGGACGAAGAGGACCCGGGAAATGTCCCGGGTCTTTTTGTTTGGCTGGATCTGGAGCGGCGCAATTAGCCTGCTCTGCGCGTGCGCGCCGACCGCCCCTGCGAGCGTCCCCGCGCCGGAAAACGCGCTCGCCGCTCCGGCGGCGGCAACCGGTGCGGGCAAAATCAAGCACATCATCTTCATCATTCAAGAGAACCGCAGCTTCGACAATCTCTTCCAAGCCTATCCCGGCGCGGATACGGTCGATCGCGGCAAGGATTCGAGCGGCGACACGATCCCGCTCGTGCCGGTGGGCCTCCCAGTGGCCTATACGCTCGATCACTCCGCCAAAGCAATGTTCGCCGGCTGCGACGCACGCCGGGGATTACGCGGAACCCGCTGCGCGATGGACGGTTTCGATCGCGAGCTTCACTATGGCGCGCCCCCGAGCTTGAAGTATCCGATGTATGTTTACGTTCCGCACGAGGAGAGCAAGCCGTACTTCGACATGGCGCACGAGTGGGTACTCGCCGATCGTATGTTCGCGTCGCAGCTCGACGGAAGTTTCGTCGCGCATCAGTACGCGATCGCGGGCCAAGCCGCGTCGAGCGTGGATTTCCCGACGGGAGCGTGGGGTTGCAACGGGGGCCCGTCGGACGTCGTGCGTACGATCACGAAGCAGCGAGACGTTGACGGACGATGGGAACGTGCCTGCTTTACCTATCGAACGCTCGGCGACGAGCTCGACCACGCGCACCTCGGCTGGCGCTTCTATACGAGCAAATACTACGCGCCCTCGAGCGACGGCGGTGCGCTCTGGTCGGGATACCAAGCCGTCGCGCACATTTACAACGGGCCCGATTGGCATAAGGTCGTCACACCGCAGAAGCAGTTTCTCACCGACGTCGAGCGCGGTGAGCTCGCCGCGTTCACGTGGATCACGCCGACCTGCGCCAACTCGGATCATCCGCGTTGCGGCGGCGGAACGGGCCCATCGTGGGTGACGTCGCTCGTCAATGCCGTCGGCACCAGCAAGTTCTGGAACACGAGCGCGATCTTCGTGGTGTGGGACGACTGGGGTGGGCTATACGATCACGTCGCGCCGCCGTACGCCGACGACGATAGCCTCGGGATGCGCGTTCCCCTGCTGGTGATCTCGCCGTATGCCAAGGCCGGCTATGTTTCACATGTGCAGTACGAAACCGCAAGCGTGCTTCGCTTTGCCGAGGATCTCTTCGACCTCGCGAGGTTATCGGCAGCGGACCGGCGCGCGGCCTCGCCCGCCGACGACTGCTTCGACTTCTCGCGCCCGCCGCGCAAATTCGTCCGTATTCGCGCGCCTGAGAATGAAGCGTTCTTCTTCACCCAGCCCCCGGACGAGCGCCCGCCCGACGATCGCTAAGCCGCGTTACCGCCGGGAGACGAGCACGATGCCGTGGCCCTGGTGCTCGTCGAGGAACGCCAGGCCCTCCATCATCCAGGTATCCAATCCGTTGCCGGAGTGACGCGCGACCTCGCGCACGACGTGCAGGCGGTCGCGCAGCCATGCGAGCTCGCTGCGAGTGGTCGTCGGAAAGACCGCGAGCTCGCAATCCTCACATCGGTAGCCGTGCTGTGTTACGTTTTTGCCATCGTGTCGGTAAGCAGTTTCAGCGTCGTCTGAAAGTTCGTCCGCTGCGAGCCGCCGATGCCCGCATCGGTATACTGCGTAGCATACTCATCGACCGACGTCGGAACGAGCATATTGAAATTGTAGCCGATCTTGGTTTGAATATCGGTCTCGAGATGTCCCGAGCCGACCTCCTTGATGCTTCGGACCTCACCGATCTGCATCATTCCCGAGTTATTGCTGTCGATCGTGTAGGTCGCTTTGACGAGCTGGTCCGGTTTGTTTTGCGAGAACGACCACGACCGGCTCGCGTCGAGCTGGCTGGGATCGACAAAGTTCACGCCGAGAAAGCGCAGCAGCGTGTACTCCTCGGTATAGACCGTTTTGTTGGGATCGCAGATGACGTTGGTATTACCGTAGACGACGCACTCAGCCGTCGCCGCTCGGCGAACGTTTTCGCCGGCCTCGCTGATCGTCACGATCAGGCCGCCGTCGGGCTGCTTGCCTAGAACGTTGACCGTCATCTTTCCTTTATCGTCGAGCGCGCCCCCGTAGTGGCTCATTCCGTTGTCGTTCTGGCCCGTGAGGCCGGTGCTCCCCGTCTGTCCCGCGGGACTGCCCTGGGGCATTGATCCGACCGCTTGCGCACTGTTAGCCGAATCGCGCGCCGTTATGTTTTGCGCCGCACTATAGGTGAAGTAATACACGAGCGTTCGCTGCGGCGCCGTGTCGGCCCGCGCCGCGAGCAGCGACGCTGCGAACGCGGCCGCAAGGGTAAGGGCACCGATCTGTAGCTGTTTGCTCATCATCTAACACCTCCCGTTACTTGCCGCACTGGCTGAGGACTTGATCGATGGTCGCGCCGGCCACGTTTTCCCGCGTCTGCGTTTCGGTCTGCAACCAGGCTAGCCCGTTCATGACGTTATTGAGCGGATTGTATCCGACGGCGAGGCCTGGAATCTGCGTGACGTCGAGCGCGTACGGATTCGGAGGAAGACCGGGCGAGTTCGGATCCTGCCACGGATTGGGCGTCTCGTGCGGCAGCGTGCCCATATCCGTCCCTTGGATCGCTCCGAGATACTCTTCACCCGCGTGCTGCAACTCGCCCATCTGCTGCGTCTGAACGAAGCCGTTGATGATATCGAGCGATGCGCTTTGAAAAGCGATCGTTTCGAGCAACTGCTTCCTGATCTGCGCGAGCTTGGCGTCGTCGGCCGCATTTCCGGTCGACTTCACCAACTCGGCATCATCGAGCAGCGTCTGGGCGGAAATGAGGTTGCGCGCGATCGGTATCACCAAATACGACATCTGCTGCAACGCCATCGACGTTTCCGGCGACGAGTTGTTCATGGAGTCGCCGTTCAAGCCAACACCTAAGCCTTGCGCCGTCAGAGTGCCACGCTGGTACTTCTTGAAGAGCGGCGGGCTCTTGGCGATCTTCTGGTCGTTTTGCAAGATCATCGCCACGGCCGGACGCACGCGTTCGTGGAGGCGAGCGCAGATTGCGGTCGTGACGACGTGATAGATCTGAGGCGGCGGCGTCCCAGGGGGCGTCGTCGGCGCGGTTCCGTCGGAGCGGGCCGCTAGCGGAAGAAAGCCGGCGCACGCCAGCACGCACGACGCCAGCAGAACTCGTTTCTGCATCGCGCAAAGCGTGTTCTCGGAGCGCGCGGAGCGCGCCTGCCCACATGCAACAAGCGGGACCCCGGAGGGTCCCGCTTGCGTTTCTACTACGTTAGGCCGGTTGAATCGTTAGATTCGAACCGACGCGTTGAAGTAGACGTTGATGGGCTGAACCGAGGCGCCGATCGCGCCGTTGTTGCCACCGGTCGGGAGGTAGCTCTGGGTCCACGGCGTGCGCGCACCATTGGCCTTATAGTCGCCGATGCCCGTGCCGTTGTAGAAGTTGCTCGGATAGAGCGTGCTGTTGAGCGAACCGCCGGCCGGACCGTAGCCGCAAATGGCGTACGAGGGCTGGTTGGCGCTCGTCCACGGTGCCGACGAACCGCCGAAGCACTCGTGGAAGAGGTTCGCTCCGAGGACCATCAGCTTGATACGCGGGCTCACGTCGTACGACAACTGGAGGTTGCCGACGATCGAGCTCGGTTGCTGGTAGTTATCGAAGAGGAACGATCCGGTCTGCGGATCCGGCACGTACAGGTAGCTGAACTGCCCGAGGCCCGGAGCCGTGGTGTAGAGGTAGTTGCACTGCAAAGGATTCGTCTTCGGGGAAACCTTCGTAATGCCGGTCGTCGCCGAGTTCAGCTGGCACGTCCGCGGATCCAGACCTTCGGTATCGAGCGGGCTGCCGTAGTAGCCGCCGGTCTGGAAGTTGAAGCTGGGCGTGATCGCCAGCTTGTCGTGACGCCAGTTGAGGATCAGCGAGGAGACCCACGGCGAGATGTAGCTCGACACCGCACCGTTGAGGTTCGGCGCGATCGCCGTCGAGTACGGATTGTACCAGCCGCTCGTGTTGAGCTGGCCTTGCGGCGCCTGGTTGTAGTACGGGTTGAGGACCGTGTCGTAGCCACTGGCAATCTTGCCGTTGGGCGTCGAGCACGAAACGCCTTGACCAGCCTGATAACACGGGCTGCCGCCGCCGGACTTAGTGAGAGCGTTATACGCGACGATCGCTTGGTTGAGCGGGCCAAGTTCGTTGGGAACGATGCCGCCGGAGCTGAGCCCGACGTTTTGGAACATGACCTTCGAGTTGGTGTAGGTAACCGCCAACAGACCCGAGAGCCCGTTGCGCGAGAAGTCGCCCTTGTTGAACTGGAACTCAACGCCCTGGTTACGGTTGACGCCGACCGGGACTTGCGTCACGAAGCCCGCGCCGATGAACGTCTGCTGCTGCCAGTTCGAGACCCACGTGTAGAACGGCGTGAGCTTGAAGCTCATGTCCGTTCCCTTGAGGTGCTGTTCCCACGACAGGTCGTACTGACCCGACGAGATGCCCGGAATCGGGTGGAACGGCGAGTAGAAGCCGAGGTTCATCGTGTTGTTCCACACCGAGCGATCGTCGCCGGCGAGAGCAAGGTACTGAACCGAGGCCGAGATCGGCGGCTGCGTATAGCGGCCGGCCGAGGCACGGATCACCGTGTCCGGATTGACCGTATAGGTCGCCGAGAAACGCGGCTGCCAGTAGTCGAGCGAATACGAGGAGGGCGACTGCGCCGAGAAGTTCGGAGCAGCGACGCCGTCTTGCGTGGTGCCGTTGGGATGGACCCAGCCGGTCTGCGGACCGACGCCGTGCGTGAGCGCGGCGACGCCCTTGTTGCAGTCACCGTTGACGTACTGTGCCGATGCCGGCGGGACTTGGCCCGGCGCCAACGGCGTCGTGAATACTTGGCTCGTCGCCGCCAGGACGCACGTATAGTTCGCCGTCATGTTGGCATAGAACTCGGTGGCTGCGTTGGCCGAATCCGGCAGATTGTACGTGAAGTTGTCATACCGGATCGCGGCGTTGATGAGGAACTTGTCGCTCGGACGGAACTGGTCTTGGAGCGACGCGCTGGTGAATTGCGGCTTAACGGTGTTGTACGAACCGTTGGCCTGCGAGTTCCACAGCGAGTCCCACGTGGCGTTCGATCCCGGAGCAAAGCTGGTGGGCCCCGCGGTCGCGCTGCTGAGCCAGCCGCATGGCTGCGTTCCCGGACCAGCGTCGCATGACGGACCGCCAGCGAAGCACTGGGCACCAGAAACGCAGGACGGGTTTACGTTCGAGCCCGTCGCAACGTTGTAGTAGTCGCTCGAAAGACACGGCTGCGATTTGCCGTTGTGCGCGTCATGGCAGATATACCCGCCGGCACCCTTCGACATGTAGCCGATCGGCGAGGTGCCGCCGTAGGCCGTCGAGTTGTTGAAGCGGGTTACGGTGGCCGTCGAGTAGTTGCCGCTCAGCGTGATCAGGTTTTGGTCGTTGAGCTGATCCTGGAAGTCGAGCGCGCCGCCCGACGTGTGCGTCAGCAGCAGATACTGTGCGGCTTCGGGGAAGTTCGGGATCTCTTCACCCGAGGCGCCCCAAGTTGGGTCGTTGAGCATCCAGTCGGAGTAGAAGGTGTAGCCGTACGCGCGCAGATACGCCGATTGGCTCAGCGCGTACGTGTATTGCAGCTTCGTGATGCCGGTGTCGTTCTGGTTGACGTTGATCGAGTTATCGGTCAGCGGCACCGGACCGTTGAACTGGTGCGGGGGCGTGTTCGGTGCGTAGTACGGCGTCGGCGCCGTGATGTTCGTCGGGCTGGTCGCGATGACCGAACCGAACGTCTTGTTGTACGTCACGGCGTCGGCGTATCCGAGATACGTCGGGCCGCACGCCAGGCCACCAAATATGGACGACGGGCACGTGATAGGACCCGAGAGACCATACAGGCGCTGGAAGAAGAACTGGTTTGGCTGCAGGAACGAGGCGATCTGCCCCGAGCTGGTGCAGCCGTTCACCGTCAGACCCGGCCCGACCGTTTCGGGCCCGCAGGTCGGAGCGGCGGCCTTCGTGCCATAGAACGAATAGATGAACTGGTTGTTGCCCGGGCCGATGTCGCTCGGGCTCGTGTAACCGTAGTTGTTGAGTGCCGAACCGCTCCACATGAGCTGGACGTCGTCGCGAAGGCCGTTTGCCTTCGGGATGCCCATGTGCAGGTTGATGACGTTCTCACGATCGGAGACCATCGACGGTTCACCGCCGGTGCCGCTGTAGTACTGCCAGCAGCCCTGGTCCGGGAACGAGAACGACTTCGCGCCGTAGAGCGGGCACATCGGCTTGACGCCTTGGCACGTCGAGAAGATGCAGGTGTAGCCGACGTTCAGCACTTGGTTGCTGCCGAAGCCGTAGCCGATGGCGAAGCCGTCGGGGTTACCCGAGAAGATGCCGCCCGGCGTGTTATACCCGCCACCGTTGCTGTTGTCGACGAAGCGGTAATCTTGGTTGTAACCGAGCAGACCGATGTAATAGCTGAAGGTACGATCCGGCGTCGATCCGCCGATCTCGACCTGCGCTTGGTGGTAGAAGTTGGGCGACGCTACGCCGAGATTGGCGCTCGCGAAGCCGGGGAATGTACCGGTCTTGATGACCTGGTTGATGAAACCGGCCGTACCGGCGCTCGCTACCGACGACGGACCGCCGCCGGTGTAGACCTGCAGCTCCTGCAGACCGAGCGTCGACTCCGTCGACGAGTTATAGTTGTCGAAGGCCCGGTTGACCGGGATACCGTCGTACTCGTATCCGGTATAGTACGAGTTCTGACCGCGAACGTACGTCGCGTTGAAATCCCAGCCGATACCGCCCTGAGACGTTTGCACGCCCGGGACGGAGGCCATGGCCGAGTAGGCGTTGTTCAAATTGCCGCCGCCGCCCAGCGCCGCCGCTGCGGCCGCCTGGTTGGCGTTGACGCTGTACAGGTCGCCGCCGACGCCCGATTTGACGAGCGACGAGCCAGCTTGCGACGTCACGTGTGCGATCGTCACGAGCGCCTTTTGCAGCGTATATGCAACTTCTTGCGTTTGGTCGGCAAAGACCGTAACGCCGGGGAACGAGATGTTTTGATACCCGGACTTGCTCAGACTGATCGTATAGGTATCCGGGCCGAGCGAGAGGATGATAAAGTGACCTCCCGCGTCCGTCGTTGCGGTACGAGTCGCCGAGGGCGCAACCGCGGTAATCGTTACGCCGGCTACCGGCGCGCCGTTTGCGTCCTTGATGGTTCCCGCGATGTTACCGGTGGTTGCTGCCAGTGCCCATGTTCCCTGGAACAGAAACGCTACCATTAACAACGCGGCTACGACCGCGTGACGGAGGGTTCGATATGAACTCATAGTTCGTTTACCCTCAATCGATGATTTTAGTTGTCAAAAGGCGAGCCGCCCTGCCGCCCCCCTGCCTTTGGTAGGCTCAGGAGCTTCACAGAGTGACCCACTGCGGCCGACGATTCACTCAGGAAAGGGTCGGTTCCTTTAGGTAGCCTTAATCGGTAGCCTTCATGAGGGGAGCGCCGGGAACGGCGCCCGGAACCTAGGTCCTGACGGCCAGCCGCTCGGCGACCAGCGCGGGGATCTCCGAGGGCCGGTCGGCAACCGGTACCCCGGCCGCTTCGAAGGCCGCAATCTTGCTCTGTGGGGTCCCGAACTTGCCGGAGATGATCGCTCCGGCGTGGCCCAGCGACTTCCCCGGCGGGGCGTTCCGGCCGCCGATGAAGGCGACGACCGGGGTCTCGGGCATGTGCTCGGCGATGAAGCGGGCTGCCTCTTCCTCGTCGGATCCGCCGATCTCCCCGCAGACCACGATCGCCTTAGTCTGGGGATCGTTCTTGAACTCGCGGAGGCACTCCACGAAGGTCGTGCCGATGATCGGGTCGCCGCCGACCCCGATGCAGGTCGACTGGCCGAGCCCCGCCCGGCTGAGGAGGTGAACCACCTCGTAGGTCAAGGTGCCCGACCGGGAGATCAGGCCGACGCTTCCCTCTTTGAAGATGTGCCCCGGCATGATCCCGACCAGCGCCTTCCCCGGCGAGATCAGACCCGGGCAGTTGGGGCCGATGATCCGCATCCCCGCCGTGGCCCCGACGACCTTGAGGGTGTCGTGGACTGGAACGCCCTCGGTGATGCAGACCGCAAGGGTGATGCCGGCGTCGTAGGCCTCGTAGAGCGCGTCGGCGGCAAACGGCGGCGGGACGAAAATGCAGGTGTGGGTCGCTCCCGTCGCCTCGACGGCCGCGCGGACGGTGTCGAAAACCGGCAGGCCCTGCGGCGTCTTCTGTCCGCCCTTGCCGGGGGTGACGCCGCCGACCAGATTGGTTCCGTACTTGAACATCCGGTCGGTGTGATACGAGCCCTCGGCACCGGTGATGCCCTGCACGATCACCTTGCTGTTCTTATCGAGGAAGATCGACACGTCTACGCCTCCGAGAGGCGCACGGCTTCGCGGGCACCTTCGTCCATCGTTTCGACCGGCGTCATGCCGGCCTGCGCGAGAATGCGGCGGCCCTCTTCTTCGTTCGTGCCGGTCAGCCGGATCACGAGCGGAATCTTGCGCGATGCCGTTTGCTCCATCGCTTGCACGATGCCGCGCGCGACCTCGTCGCCGCGCGTGATACCGCCGAAGATATTGACGAAGAAGACCTTGGCCCCGGTGTTGTTGACCACGAGCTCGTAGCAGTTGCGCACGCGCTCGGCGTTCGCGCCGCCGCCGACGTCGAGAAAGTCGGCGACTTGGCCGCCGGCGTTTGCGACGGCATCCATCGTCGCCATCGCGAGGCCCGCGCCGTTGGCCATCGTTCCAACCTTGCCAGGAAAGCGGCGGAAGTTCCGAATCCCGACGCCCGCCCGCGCGGCGAGCAGCTCGTCTTCGTCGAGCGGAAGCGCCATGCGCCATTCGTTGAACTCGGGGTTGCGAAAGAGCGCGTCGTCGTCGAGTTCCACCTTCGCATCGGAAGCAACGACGCGGCCCTCGGCGGTGAGTGCGAGGGGATTGATTTCGACGAGCTTCGCACCGTAGCGGAAGAACACGTCGTAGAGCGATGCGAGAATCGCGGGAAACTCGCGGCGGTATCCGTGATCGAGCTGCGCGTCGAACGCGAGCACGCGGCCCATGAAGGGTGAGTATCCGATCGTCGTGTCCACGTAAAACTTCGCGATCGACTCGGGATGGTGCTCGGCGACTTCTTCGATATCCATCCCGCCGAATCGGCTTACCACGATGACCGGCTTGCGCGCCGCGCGATCGATGGCGATCGCACAGTACGCTTCTTTCGCGATCGCGAGCTTCTCTTCGACGAGCAGCGATTTGATCGGCTCGCCCGCGGGGTTCTGCCGGTTCGGCGGCATCGGCGTCGCCATGATCTCCTCGGCAACGCTGCGTCCTTGCGCGGCGCCCGCCGCCATCTTGATTTTGCCGGCCTTGCCGCGGCCGCCCATCAGCACTTGGGCCTTAACGACCCACTCCTCGGCCGTCTGCTCGAGAAAATCGGCGACGGCTTGCGGCGTCGTCGCGTGATGCCCGCGCGGCACGGCGATCCCGGAACGCTTAAAGAGCTCCTTGCCCTGATACTCCATCAGATTCATCGCGGCGCCAGAGGTTCGCTTACGACCGGAACGCCCCTTGCTGGTTTCGTCGCACCGGCGACGCCCTTAGTCGAGGCGGCCGAGCAGCGAGCGCGCGAGGATGAGCTGTTGAATCTCCGACGTTCCCTCGTAGATTTCGGTGATCTTGGCGTCGCGGTAGTGACGCTCCACCGGGAACTCGGTGGTGTAGCCGTACCCGCCGTGAATCTGCAGCGCTTCGGCAGCGTGCTTGCGCGCCGCCGTGGATGCAAAAAGTTTCGCTTTGCTCGCGGCCAGCGCAAAGTTCTCTCCGGCATCGGCGAGCGCGGCCGCACGATAGTTCAGCAAGCGTGCCGCGTCGAGATCCATCGTCATCTGCGCGATCTTGAACGAAACGCCCTCGAAGGCGCCGATCGGTTTGCCGAACGCGGTTCGCTCTTTTGCAAACGCCACCGATTCGTCGAGGCACGCCGCCAGGATGCCGATCGCCTGGGCGGCGATGCCGATGCGCCCTGCCGTCAGCGCGGACATCGCGTTGCCGAATCCGCTTCCCTCTTCGCCGAGCAGCGCGTCGGCGGAGAGCCGCACGCCGTCGAATGCGAGATCGCACGTGTTGCTGGTGTGAATGCCGAGCTTTTCGGTCACGCGTTCGACCGAGATTCCGGCTAGGCTCGGCTCAATCAAGAAGGCGCTCACGCCGCGCGCGCCGGGCCCTCCCGTGCGAAACATTCCCATGACGATCCCAGCGTAACTTCCGCTGGTGCACCATTGCTTTCGGCCGTCGAGCACGTAGCCGTCCGGCGACT
>Ga0302325_10007102_pt1 | contig 24955 bp, 15 predicted proteins | sample Palsa_T0_2_FD_201948 | JGI IMG/M metagenome (GOLD analysis project Ga0302325, IMG submission 201948) | Peat permafrost microbial communities from Stordalen Mire near Abisko, Sweden - Palsa_T0_2 | ecosystem: Environmental > Terrestrial > Soil > Palsa > Peat permafrost | place: Sweden: Abisko... | reverse complement strand
CGAATAAAGCAAAACAATCCGCTGCGAAGTAAGCAGGTACCGCAGTTGCGATACCTCGCTATCCCTCCCAAACAACGCTTCCCCCGTTTGAAACGGCCGCGGACCAACGTAAGGATTAGTCATCGGGGACCTCAGATGCGCAGAACCTAATCGCGCGCCCGGGCAACCATCGCCACGGGAGCTTTCGCCAACTCAATTTCCAGTTGCCGCAGAAAGTCCGCCGCCGACCCCCAATAGATCCCGATATTTGTCGCCGATTTATCGAAATAAGTTTTCAGGTAATCCCGAGCCACCCTCGCATTCGCGATCGAGGTCTCGCCAGGGTCCACCTGCACCCCGACGTGCTTGAAATTCTTCAGCAGGCTCGACCCCGGCCGGGAAAGAATCATCCGGAACAGCACCCGGAACTTCCAGTCGTCCAGGGAAAAGCCTAGAAACAGCAGCGAGCCGCTGTAAATCGCGTCGTTCACCACGCCTGGCATCACCGGATACAGCGTGGTCCGGATCAGGTAGTCGAAGAAATCGTCCTCCGTGAGCACCCACGTCGGTTGCTTGCCCGGCTCTGTCTTGCGCTTGCCGAAGACGTAGTAAACGTAAGGCTTGTCCGGTGTCGTATCGCCGGGGAAAGGCTGGTCGCTGCGCCGTTCGTCGCGCCAATCCGCCACCAGCGGAATCGCCTTCTTGGGCGTGCCCTTCACCTGCGCCTGCCTGATGTAGGATTCCAGCAGCGTATCGTTCGCCGCGTTGACGAACACGTTCACATTCAGGCCGGCGACGATGCGTAGAGGGTCGTCCGGGGGCGCTTTCGCCGCGATGGCGTCGAAAAGGTCCACCGTCTCCATCTCGTTGACTTCGGCGGCCGTTTTCTTGAGAATCCTCTGCCCAGCCTCCAGTAGACGCGCGCCGTAGGCATTCTTGACGGCGTCCTGCGCCGTATCGAGCGCGTCGTGGATGGTGATGTACTGCGTCACCTTGGCCAGGTCGGAACGGTCCCGCGAATCGAGCGGAAACTGCGGCGGCGCGATCTCGTCCGCCAGCGTGCGCGTCAGGCCGTAGATATCCTCCGCCACATCCGGCCCCAGGATGGGGACGCAAGCGCCTTTGTTGACCGAGTTGCAGATGCCCGCCCATTGATCGAAGGGCGTAACGCCCGCGACCGTCTGCAGGCTGGCGATATACCAGATGCAGCCGGCGCGCAGCCGCATGAAGAGCACCGGCATCCAACAATCCGGTTCATTGCGAACCGCGCCCCGCGCCACCGACATCGCCCGGTCGATCTGGCCGTCGGTAAGAAGCTCAGAAAAGAAGCGCCTCATGAACGTGTTGGCGGTTGTCATCTGGATGCTGCCCTGCATCGCTACGACCGCCGGAACGCCCGCATTGGCCAATTGTGGGCCCAGGCCGGCCATCGCGACGCCGCCCGCGCCCGCACTTTGGCAGCTAGCCAGCACCACCAGCCGCGGACGCTTGTGCAGTTCCCGTATGCGCTGCACCAGTTCCGTACCTTTAACGGGCTCAATCCCGTCTTCGAGGTAAAGGTAAGGATCATCCCCCACCAACTGGCCGTGGCAGACGATGTACAGGATGTCGAAGTCTTCTTCGAGCTTGGCCGCGATATCGTCCAGCCGGACCTGCCCCCCAGGCGCAAGCTTCGTAATGGTGATTTTGGTCTTCTTACCCGCGGGTGACATAGCTGCTTCAATTCCGGGGAGCTCATCCTCCACAACAATCGGAGCGAGTTTGAAGCCGCTGGGGTTGGCGATTACGACCAGCGCGGTCAAGTCGGCCTGCGCGCGCAGCCGGATCGGCTTCGAATCCTGGCCGCTGGCCAGAAAACGGGAGGCGATCGTGTTCTCTCCCATGAACAGCGGCTCATCGGCCAGTTCGGGGTCGCGCAGGGTTTCCCAGTGCAGCTTGTTCAGTTCGCTGGCGCCGGCGTCGATAAAGAAGCGGACGCGCAGCGTAGCGTCCTGCCCGGTGGCCATGTCGCGAAAGTGCTTGAACTGGGCTTTAACGTCGCTGGTAAAGAACGCGGCCCCAAGCTTCGCTCCGTATTCGGCCGGGTCGAAGTCCCGTATGGAGGCGGGATCGAACGAAACAGGATACTCGGTAGGCGACGCCTGATCGCCCGCATCGTCGGGTCCCATGAAGCGGAATCCCACCGAAAACGTCTTTTCCGCGAACCTACGAATCGCAATTTCGAGATCGGCGTAGCGTGTTGCCATGGTTCATGACAGACTATCACGCGTTCACCCCGTGGTTGACCATATCATTTCCTGGCTTCAATGATGAACTGCGCGAGCGTGAGGCGCCTAATCCCTCGCTGGTCGCAGACGCCGGGTATTTTCTGTTCGCGCGTTTCCTGCTCTCATCTGCCACGACCACATGTCCTTCGGTTTCGGCCAACGCTACGACATACGGATCAGCGGGCGTTTTTTCGCCGGTGGCTTTGGCCATGCTCGGATAATCATGTGTGGTCCTGCCAACCAGCTGCAAGTATGAGATGTCGTCCGTTCCGTGATCACCGGCCAGCAACTCAGTCTCATATGGTTTTAGGTGAGTCTTAAATATCTGATCGTCGCGTAACTCACCGAGTACTTGGGCCGGAGCTACGATCCTACCGTGTCCTATCAGGTCTACTATCAAGCGCCACACATCTTGGCGGTCTTGCCTTTCATTGATGTTAAACCATGCAGACGTGTCGATTAGATAGACATCCGGCAACTGCGATTGCAGCAGCGGTAGTGAATGCCGACGCTTCACCCAACCTTTGCCTGAAGTTTTGGAAGGGAACTCGGCTGTAGTCCGACCAGTTGAGAGGCATCGAAAGAATTTATTACGTGTTGATCCACCGCACGCAATACCGTCCTGGCATGTAGCCTGCCGATGCGCTTAAGTTGTATGGTGATCTGGTTTGGAGTTCCGGTCCGGCTCGTTTTTGGCTCCTCCGGCAAATCCCACGGCGCTATTCTGCGTCCGTAGAATCCCCGTGGCGCAAAGCCGGTCTTCTCAAGCCGTAGAGCAACAGCGGCGCTGCTCACCCTGAATCTAGCCGCGATCTTCTTGACCTCGCCTTCGGAAAACTCGTAATCAGTGCGGTTGCGCACGGCCTCCGCGAGAGCGTCGCGCGGAATAAGGAAACTGGCCGCAAAAGCATTGCAGAACTTTTCGACTTGGTTGTTATTGTTTTCGTCGCTGATTCCATCCTGCCGTAACAACAGATGGCAGTACTCATGAAAGAGCGTGAACACCTTGCGGCCCTCCGTAGCCTCGTTGTCGTTGACACAGATCGCCGCGACGCTTTGTCTGTAAAGGGAGAATCCACTTAATTCTGCGGGCGGCATCGGGATCATGTAGGTGAATATCCCATGATCCTCGATTCTTTTTCTCCACTCCCGTCTCGCGGTAACCGGTCCGTTTTGCCAAGTCATCTGATCCGCGATGGTTACTCCGAATTTCTTGCGCTCGCGCTCGGCAATCGCTTCGGGATCGTCAGATAACCCGACCGCTCCGATATTGAGTTTTGGAACGAGGTGAATATTTTCGGCTGCGAAATCCTCGAAGGCGTCCAGTGCTTCGTTAACTTCTTCCATCGCCACGAGGGTATCGATGGAGAGGCGTTGCCCGGTGTGCCTGAAGCGATAATCCGTTGGTGGTTTCTTTACCGGCAATGGTTCCGGCTATGGTCGTCGCAGCGCTGCTAACGCCGCGAAAGACCCGAATAACCAACCCCGCAATATTCGCGCCGTGACCGCAAATCACGGCGTTTTGCATTTCTGGAACACGACCCGCCGATTATATACCTCTCCTCAGCTTGCCTCGTCCCTGCCCGTTTCATGCCCGGAGTTACACCGGGTTGGGTGATGAAGACGATTCCATTTTGCCGGTCAATTGATCGAACATGAGCCGCTTGCCGACGATACCACGCATCCGGCGATCCGAAGTCGCTCGGCAAAAACACCCGCGGCCGATTGCCAACCCCAAGCGCAGGTGCGACGAAACCCACCATTTTCATCGCCTCCCATGGCGGAGTCACATCGTTTAAAAATTCCCGCAACCCACTAACCCCAAACCACTTACCCATAAATCCCCCAACCCCCAAAGTTCGTTTTCGCCCCATGGCCTGTCACGCTGAAAGCGGGAAAACCCTATGACGCCCAACAACGAACCAATCAACCGCTCCTCCAAAAACGCCACCAAACATGGTTTCACTGGCCGTGAACTAGTCCTGAAGCCCGAAGAACAAGAACCCTACGAATCCCACGTAGCCTCCTATCTGGCCGACTATCAGCCTGTCACCCATCGCCAGACTCAACTCGTCCGCCAGTTAATCGATCTCGATTGGTCTCTTCACCAAATCTCCATCGAGCAATCCAACACCATGCTGCACATGAACGCCATCACGTCTCTGCCGCCGGACCCCGCCAACCCCGCCGCCATTGTCGCCGCCCTAGCTCCGCTCTCCCGCATCCTGACGAACCTGAACCTATACGAAGTTCGCCGCCGCCGAGCCTCCAAGGCGGTAGCCGAAGAACTAGCCGCGCTCCAAAAGTCAGATTCCGAGAAGCAGGCCCAGGAACTCCAACAAGCCTCTCAACTCTACAAGTCCTACAAAGCAAAGGGCAAATCGTTCGACCCCGCCGAATATGGTTTCGTTTGTTCCTTGGACGACATTCAGGCCTATCTTGATGGCAAGGAAGCCTCCGGCCAGACCACCGAACAGCAGGAAGCCTCCATTCCGCCCGAAGTCATGGCATCTTTCCTCAAAATCCAAGCCGAGTACGAAGCGGAAATGCGAACAATCAATGAAGAAGTTCACGGCAAATAGCCTCCCGGATCACTTATGCGGGCGGCGGTTGACGCGCGTGGAAAAAAATGAGTCAATACAGCCTGTGTGATCAGCCTCAAAGTAGCGCGTTTCAATCTTGCGAATCCGGTCTGGTCCACGGCCACGGCTTACGCGGGCCAGACTGTCACTCTTTCCGCCGATGCCGCCTACATCTCGAGCACGCAATGGCTCGAGTTCCGCATCATGCTCGGGACGGACATTTTCGATGTGGTCACGTCGAAGCCGGGCAAGACCAGCGCTACCTGGAAAGCTCCCAATCTGAAGACGGCTGCCGGAGCGGGAAACGGGCTAAGCAACCCGCTTTCGATGACGGCGGTGTTGCGCGAGGATCCCGCCGCCGCGAACGGATTCATGGGCATCATGGCGTCGGTCGGTTGCCCCACGCAACTGACGCTGAACGGTTATGAGGTGGAGTTTACGAGCGCGGACGAATGCTTTGTACCGAAGCAGGAGGAGCTAAACACTGCTTATACGGTTTACAACCCGGGCAATGCTCCGCTGAAAGGCAGATTCGAAATCTGGGCGGAGCGCTATCCCGGCAAGAAGGCCGCTCCCGCTTATACGGAAACCCTGGATCCGGCCACGGGCGCGGCGACCTGGGTGTCATGGGATGGCAAGGCAAATAGCGGCGAGCTCAGCGGCTCTTATCTCACGCCGGAGTTCAGCCCTTACCGGGTCAGACTCGTGATTGGGACAGAAAGCGGCGATGTCTCGGACGCCTACGAAAAAGGTTTGGGTTTTGTGGCGGCGGCGGAGATTCCGTTCGAGGTCCGCATCAACTACGTTAATATCCGGATCCTGAAGGATGTCAAGGAAGCGGCTAAGAAAAAGCAGTACAAGCTGGAAGAGGCGTTGGGGATTGAACCGCGCGACGACGACGGCTCGTATGCGGACACCGCGCGTCTGCCGAACGGAACGTACACCACGGCTAAGCAAAATGGGACGAATGCCCCGACGGCGGATGAAACCGGCCGCATCCGGATTCCTGTGGCGATCTTCATGCCGATGGGCTCCGACTTGGGACAGGGCGGTGACGATGTAGGCGATGACTACGGAGCCGGCAAATGGGCTGTCGACCATGCTTACTATACGCGCCCGGAACTGCCTATTGAATTCGAGCCCCACTTGCGAAGCCGCGATAATACGATCAACGACGACCCGGATCAAAAGGGCCTCTTCGAACCGGACGCTGTCGGCCCTCTGCTCCTGGAGCCGTTCGCCGAAGACTTCTACGAGGATGCTATGTTCGGCGGCGGCGTTCGCGGCGCCTATTGGAAAAACGCGGCGTTGAAAGTGAAGCGTGGAGCGCCGGACACCCCGTACAACGATGGAACCGATCCCGAATACGCTTACTGGCAAGCTCGGTTCGAGGTGCCTGCGATTGCAGCTGGCGACCTGTTCCTGGATTTTGACGTTACCAATTTCGACCTAACGTACAAGTTCACATATGGATCGGAAGAGCTGACGGTTTTCGTGAACGGCGCGCCTTTGACCCGTAGCGACGCCGCTGACGACACTGAGTTAATCGACGAGAAGTTCGATTACCGGGAACTCGATCCCGGCGGAGGCGACGGTAAGGACATCCACATCCGCGCGGATCTCTTAGAGGAAGATGACATTATCTGGGTGGTTCGGGTACCGGACCCGTCCCCGGGTGGAACCAGCGACGTCGAGGATTGGAACCTCTATCCACCGGGAAAGAACTGCCACGCGCATTATGGGGGAGAGCGCGGGAAAGAGGCCGAAGCGGACCGCGTAGGCTTCTTCCGGCAGAAATTCTCAAAAAATCCGACTAATAAGAAGAAGCAACCGATTATCGGGAAAATGTCGGGCTCCGAGTTTCCTTATAACAAGAACATCATCCTTCGCACTGCTCCGGATGTCGATGTAGACAAGCAGGAACGGGTGGAAATCTCCGCGATTACGTCGGGGAAGCTGAAGGGTAAGGCGGGCGTGATTTTTACGCCCTCGTACATCGCCGGCGATTCCTACAAGCTGCACGCTCTGGTGGAGGAGGAGTGCTATAACCGTTCCTTCGGCTATGTGCAAAGAAATCCCAGGGTGGATGAGCACACGGGGCTGCTCGAAGTTTGGCGAGTTGCCTCAATCGCCAAGAGCTACCGGCTTCCGGATGTGGGGACCAACGATCTTGATCCGGCCGTCGGCAGCTTGGCGGAATTCGGTTTGGGTGCCGGGGGACCAGGCGGCGGCTATCCGGTCGGTACTACGCCGCGGCTGTACAAGGGCGATGGTCTCAATATGAGCTTCACCGCGGCCAATGGAATCGGAACCATGATGGAGCGGGCGTTTTGCGAATGGGTGGTCCCGGAGCCGAAAGGCGGCGCCAGCAGCGATCCTTTGGGCGTTCACTTGAATATCGATCTCAAAAAGTACCGCAAGACCGTTAACAAGTTCATGAAGCCCCATGTAGGCCGGTTCGAGATGAAAACCAACGCGGATATCAGGAACTGGCTGGCCATGTGGGATCCTTACCGCGAGCAACTTCCGCCGGGAGTTCCCGCTGCGCTGATCAACCTCATTTCGAATACGATCGCCGGACTGCCGGCGGGTACCGCGGGTGCGGATGTTGGCAACGCGGTTCAGCAGGCGATTGTCTTGCAGGGCGTCAATCCGGATGTCGCCCTGGACCAAGGAGTGACCCCGATCCCGATTTTCGGAGGTGGCAACTCAACGGCTTACAGTAGCTGGGTGGAAGGCATATGGGATGACATGGCGCATGCTGTGCTTGACGAGATTCTTGGGAGAGACGCGGAACCTTCCGCTATGAAGGTTTTGCGATGGCCCTATCTGCACGAGAATCGTTTATGGATCGGTTACGATGACGGCACCGACACAGCTGAATTCGAGACGAGCCGCACCAACGGAGAATGTATTGGAAGCGGGCAATCTTATTTTCTAAATGCCGTTGTAACGGAAACGTTCTCCCACGAGATGGGTCACTCGCTATTTCTAGCCCATTTTGTTGCTGGGGATTTCAACTGGAAGCATCACAACGTGAGTTCGCCCGATTGCCTGATGAGCTACGCGCATTCGAAAGGCCGGATACTAAAGGTTGGAGGTGCCGTAGGACCCGATGGCGGCACAAAAGAGGACGGCTGGCCCGATAATCCGGGCGGCAATCGTTGTATCGATTTCCCCAAGTTGAATTCTCTCCTCCCGCCAATCCCGAGGTCGACTCCCTGCGAAAAATGTTCGTTGAAAGTACGCGGGTGGAAAGATGAGTTACTGCCCTTTGCATGGGAACATCCCGACTTATACTAAACCAACCCGCCGCCACGCGCTGCGCCTCTTCATGGGCGCCGCAGTTTCCGCAGCCGCTTGGGCTGTGGAGAGCGGCTCGCCGCAAAGGAAATATTCGCGCATGACTCCCTCTGCTACCGGACTTGAACTCGTTGTGCAGCCCACGGCTCATTCATCGGCATTGCTCTACCCGGAAGAGGCGGCTCTCTTTGACATGATCATGACTAACCGAAGCACTTCTCCGGTGAGGGTCCTCCGATTGACTGGAAACATGGAGACTCCGCAGATTATCGCGTCTGACGGGGATGGCAAAACGATCGGAGCCTATACCTACTTCATGATGAGAAAGCGGGCGGGCAACGATCCCGAGCATAAGGAGCCTGGTCCGCCGTCGTTCCTTGAGCTTGGCCCGGGCGTTCGGACCACCGTTCCGCTCAATCTCTGGCACTTCGCCGGCCCATTCGCTCCCGGCAAATACTCATTGCATCTCGAGCATCAAGTTTCCGAGGGCGGACCCTCGCTTACATCCAATGCTGCGCCATTTGAAATTGTGCCGGCCGCCATCAACGGATTCGCCTCCGGTTATGCAGACATCGATCAATCCGGATCTGTGGTTGCTTGGCTGGCATCGGGAGCACCCGGGCAGCCTTCACGCTTGCTCGTGCGGCTTTCATCGCGAAAAGGCTATAAGATTCTCCAAACGGGCGCCAACTCTTTCGGTGAGTTCCCCGCGGGGTCTTCTGTGGCTGTGGCGCAGGCGGGAACCACGGCTCCAAGCAGCGGCCAGGGCTGGGTGCTCTTGACGAACGGACACGAGGGCACGATGTTCCGCCACAACATGGCGAACCTTACCCGAACGATCGGTCCTGTGTCCTTTGCAGCAGACCACCTAACGGCGGTACCCGGCTTCCCGGATTTTGGACAGAGCACGGTGGCGCTGGCGACGGGCGCCGCGAACGGCCGTCCTGTTCTGGCGGGCTTCGCAGCGAAAGACGCGCAGGCATCTGCGCCATGGATGCTGCCATTGAGCGCCATGCCGGTGATGGCCGCGGCGTGTCCGCAAGGCGATCAACGGATTCATATTGTTTACGCCGCCGATGATGGACAGGAATCGAAGCTGTTCCGGCTGGTGATCGATCCAACCGGCAAAGTTTTAGAACCGGAGAAAGCGATTCGCTCTTCACGGAATTTGCCTCGGGCGTTGCGGGTGCATGCGAATCGCGAGTTGGTTCCGGCGTTCCTTTATCTTGAGTCGGACCGCAATGATCCGGCGACCGTCACTTACGTGCGCATCCCGGTGCAAGGCTCGCTGAAGGCGTACGACCCTCACCGGTTGAGCGGTTGGCCCACGATCCTGAACGCGCACGGAGAACTGGCGCCGGCCGCGGCAACTGCATTCGACATCGGGCAGGATCCAAACAGTTCGCTGCGTTTGGCTGTGACCGATACCTTTGGAAATCTGTATGGCGGGGCGCTTGATCGAGGCCTTTCGGTCTTACGTCCGGCCAAGGGCGACCCGGTTTCACATCCGCATGTAGTTTGCCTGAAGAATGCGAGCAACATTGCCGCGTTCACGTCCGCCGGATACCTTTATTTTTCGCCCCGTTAAACCATGCCCAGGCCAGACGACCCACCCTACGGAGAACGTGTTCTTCAACTCGCCGGCGCGATGAAGGGCCGCGATGTGTGGGAACTGCAAATTAAATTAATCGGATGGGGTTCCGGTTCCGACAATGAGGGGGTCGGGGCCCCGATGATGCCGGTGCGGGTAACCGGAACATTCGATCTGGCGACTCGGGATGCCGTGAAACGGTTCCAGACGGCGCTCACTTTGCCGGTGACGGGCATAGCTGATGCCACGGTTTTCCAGGCGATCGACGCGGAGGCGGGCAAGTACCCGGTGCTGGTGCACAGCATGCGCTGCCCGTGCGCCGATGGAAAGAATGCCGGGGATATACTTTGCCGCTGCGAGAAACATCCTAGCCCGGGGGTTTGCACAGGGTTTGGCAACGCGAGATTTGCTGATGAATTTCTGTTGGACGGCAAGAAACTGCCTGACGGGACGAAGCTGGACAAAGAACAGCTGGATGTGTACGACAAGCAGGAATACCCCGGGATGGACAAAGCCCTGCTGTGGGCGGTGCGCGCCCTGATGCGTAGGGCTACCGTGGACAGGATTCGGGTGGTGGCGGGCTATCGTTGCTGGGAAGATAACTACCATCACTATGGAAAGCGCCGCTGGACCCATCGCATGGGGACCTTCCACTTCGGCAAGACGGTTGAGTTTCTCCACGACGGCACTTGTGCGGAACCTCCACCCGACGCGCCCGCCGTTTGCGCCACTTGCGAGGACATCCGCAAAGCAGCCGTCGAAAAATGCGGGTTTCAGCCGCGTTGGCAGGAACCGGACCGCGTAAGCGTTGGAGAGGTTTCGCACTTGGCGCAGCCGCCGCGGAACCCGTACGCGGTTATGGTGAGCACGGTGCGGCGGCGCGAGCCGCATATCGAGGAGTATGTCAAGACATTCCGGGAAAGTCTGCTACCGGTTTATAAAGGCAAGATTCCGGCGCTCTCTTTTCCTCTAAAGTACAATGCGACGGATTTGCTGGATCCTTTGCGAGGATCGGCGCAGATGTATTTCACCAACAATGAGCGTGGCCCGGGCGGACTCTATCCAATCGGGCCTTCGAGGATGTGGCATCCGGGGATTCACCTGTTCCGGCCGGCGGGGTCGGAAGTCTACGCGATCGCCGACGGGGAAATAGTGGGATGCCGCGTGGGCCAAGCGGTGAACGCGCACCCTTACGGATCCGCCAACTTTGTGCTGATTCGACACAAAACGAACGATGTGATCTGGTACAGCCTGTACATGCATCTGGACGCCGGCGCCGCGGATGCCGGCTCTGTTGTTCCGTGGAGGAAAAAGCTGCACAGCGCCACCGCCGCCCATGTGGAAATGGATTACGCCTGCCCACTGTTTACCTGTCAAAATCCGGGTCCCCAGAGCTTTCTTAGGCCGGAAAAAGGGTTGGCAGCGGGAGACTGGCTACCGCTCGCAGGGGGAGCGGCGGCCGCGGACCCGAAAACGGTATTGGACAAGAAGGCGCCCGATCAATCGAGCGTGATCGAGGTGACTGCCACGGCGGGCGACCGCTACGTGTTCCTGCAGATGAACAATCTCGACTTGGGACGGAACGTGGCAGCGGACGCGAATGTTACCAACGCGATCGCGAATGGGACGCCGGTGGGTTTGGCTTCGCCGATCCGGGTCAGCGCGGGGGAGCTACTGGGTTATATCGGCGCGGCGCCGACCGATGCGGTCTTGGGCACGCATGGAACGTTCCTGCACCTGGAGGTCTTCGGCAAAGACCAGTTGATGACAGGCGATGGCATTGAAACAATCCAACTTGCCTCCCAGAATGACATGGCGGACCGAAAGGCCGCGGTCGTCAAGCTCAAGGCTGGGCACTTTCTGGATCAGGCGCCGGACGACGTTCTGCTTCAGACGGACTTTACGGCGGAGATCGACCGGCAGCAACTGGCGTTCCGGTCGGTTCAACTGAAGTGCCGGAATACATGGAAGGTGGATTGGGCGGCCGCCCTCACCGCTTCCGCAACGCGATGGCAAATGGACGCGGTGGCGCGAAATGCGATCGCGGCCGATATGCAAGCCTATAGCTGGTGGGATGCGGTGAACGGCAATAATCGCTTGCCCGCGTCGCCGGACGTGTGGCACGCGCACCCGATCGCATGGATCATGTATCTCACGGCTAAGCTCTATCCGCCGCCGGCCTAGCGAGGGACATTCAGGCTGAAAATAAGGGAGGCGGGAGATCTACCTGAATGGCTTTGGCGGCCGGGGCTGCGACGTTTGCCATCGTAGGGAGGACTGCGGTCACTTCGAAATTTTTGGATCCGGCCGCAATCACCAGCGTGCTCCAATCCACGAGGTAATCGTGATCGAGGACCCCGGCGTTGATTTGCAGATTCGGGATGGTGGCGATGGCGGCTACTCCTGTGGGATTGATGCTTAGATCCACGCGGGTACCGTCGGGAACAAACCAGGCTCTCACGTGAATTTTCACAGTGTCGCCGTGCCAGCAACGATCCTGCGACCAACTGACGCGCAGGGTAGGCACAGTGGGCACCGGCATCGTGTTATTGTGATCCTGCTCGAAGCTCATACGATGTCCTCCGCCCGCGGCACGATGATACTTCGTTTGGTCCCCGCCCCGTCTGCCTCCACGAGAATTCCGAGTTCGGCCGGAAAGGAGATGCGGCTAATGGTTTCCGGCCAGGGAATCTCGATATCGGCCTTGCCGGCCACGGTGGTTTTTGTAGATTGTCCGCCGCCTGAAAAATGGAGCGTGACGTTTACGTCGGTGTTCTTGCCTTTGGTGTCTTTCGATTCCACCTTCTCCTCTTGAAAGAGGGTCAGGGGATCGCTGATGATGTTGGCGGCGCCGTAGACGCCGCGAAATACGATCTGGCTGTGCTTGAGATTCGCCAATGATTTCGCGGCGGGCTTCCAATCGGCCACCAAAATCCGCCCTGTGGCGCCGCCATCCTTGACCTTGGCTGAGAGCGTCTGCAGTACTGTGGTTAGTTCAAAGGCATCGAGGATCTCAATGCGTCCGGTGACATCCGGATCTTCCCCGTCGAGATCCGCCTGCAGCGTGATTTCCGTTCCGATGAAGGCGCGGGCTGCCGACCATGTGGGTGCAGTGAGCGCTCGAACACTCAATCGGTAACGGCCGCGTTTGGTGGGATAACGATAGATTTTTCCGTCAGCGCCGGTAACTCCCGTATCGAGCTTCTTAAAGACTTTGTTGGGAGGCCGATGATCGAGCACCCAGGAGACCCCGCTCAGAGGCCGCGGGACATTGTCCTGGACCACGAACTCTACCCAATAGCCGGGAACTTCAAAGAGATAGTTGACAGTGGCTTGCTGCCCCACTGCCTGGGCCTGCGCCGCGCCAGGGAGGATACTCGCAAAGTCGTAGAGTTCCTCCTGCTCGGTTGTGCCGTCGATGTTAACGGTATAGTTGCCCGGCGTAACGGGATCGAACTTGTACTTACCGTTGCCCTGTGTCTTGCCGCTCTTGCCGCCGGTGACGGATGCTTTCGCGCCGGCGAGACCTCCGCGTTCGCGCATACGGTCGGCCGGGTGGTGATGAACGAGTTCGGCTTCAATGATTCCCTTATTCAGGGGACAAGCATAGGTTGGATCGTCGACTTTGCGCTGGCGTGAGAAAAGGCCGCCGAAGCTAGACGCCATGTTGGGCTCCCGCGAGGCGTTGCTTATAGAGCGCGTCCAAACGAAGCCACGCGTCAATACGGCTCAAATGTTCGGATGGAATGGCGAGACGGTCTTCCAGGATCTCTTTCGCCCAGGGGTATTTTTCCGTGGTTCCGAAATCTTCTCCGTAGATGAGCATTAACTCAATCCAGCGCGCGTGGTCAGCCTCAATGAGAAAGCCAAGGGCTGAAGCTTTCGTGTGGCCGCGTTTCAGGAATGCTTCGAGGCCGCCGGGGGGAAGCTGTTTGACCTGATCCGGGTAGTTGGATTCCAGATAGGAGCGAAGCTTAACATCGAGCCGCTCACTCTGCAAGGCGGAGAAAACCTTCATTTGCTCAGGGCGAATGAGTAGCATCGTTACCTCAATATAGGATATGGAAAAGCGGTCTACTCGCACAAGCCATTTTCGGGCCGATTTGGGCCGCCCCCTTCCCGTTGGTCCCTAACCGGGATAACTTAGGGTCATGCGCGCGTTGCCCCCTGTTTGTTTTCTAGCGTTAATTAGTTCGATAACCTATGCCCAGACGCTCGCGACGGGTTCGCTGATCGGGAAGTATTTCGCGCGGCACGTCGAATTTACAACGGACAACAGCAACAACGTTACCGACATCCGCAGTATCAACGGCGCAATTACCTTTGACGGCGCGGGCAACTACTCCTTTGCCGGCCAGCAGACAATTGGGACTACGTCGCCGTCAACGTTCAACGCGACAGGAACCTACACCATTACGGCCGCGGGCTTCACGACACTCACAAATCCGCAGAACAAGACATTCAACATCAACGCGCGCTACGGCGGGGAAGCCGTGGTGGGCTCCAGCACTGAGGCATCAGGCAATACTTTCGATTTTTTCGTGGCCATTCCCGCGCCAACGATCGCCCCCAACAACGCCAGCGTGATGTCGGGCTGGACTGCCACCGATTTCGAACTCACCAGCGCATCCACGGCGCAGGTACGCAGTTCGCTCGTTTCGATGTTGCTTGACGGCGCCGGCAATATCGGTACTCTCACTTTGACCGGCCATGCGGCCAACTTCAACAAGGGCGTTACCGTGACTCAGGCGGTTACGGGAGGAACTTACAGCATCAATACCGACGGAACGGGAATCATTACGTTCCCGCTTCCTGCCGGCATTTCCGGCGCGGGACCGATCTTGGGGCAGCTTCCCAGGACCCTGTATCTTTCAAAGAGCGGCAACCTGATGCTGGCGGGAACTCCGGGCGGACATGATATTTTCATCGCGGTCCGGAACGCCGCCGCGTTTGCCGCCCCAGGGAATGGGCTGCGCTTCTGGAGCACCGGTATTCGCGTGGATTCCAGTGGGTCCAGCTTCAGTTATACCGGCTCTTATTCGGTAGCGGCGGCAGACACGAGCTTTCTCAACACGCAACGGCTGCATGAAACCGGGGCGACTCCTCTGAATGTCACCCAGGCGGACGTCTATACACTAGCTTCGGATGGCACCGGATCGGCGGGACCAAGTAAGATTGGCGTGGAGCAGGGGTTCCTGACCGTCAGCGCCAACGATGGCAATCCGCTCGACCCTACCGGTTACCAGATTTGGTTCGGAGTGCCTATGCCTCCCGTCTCCGGAAGCGGGGTTTTCGTTAATCCGCAGGGGATCTTCAATGCCGCCAGTAACGCTCCAGCTGGGGACGCGCTATCACCGGGTGAGTTCATTGCTATTTTCGGATCGGGCCTTGTTAGCGCGACAACTGTGGCGCCCGGCCTTCCTTTTCCGACATCCGTGGGCGGGGTTACGGTCTCCATCAATGGCTTTGCCGCTCCGATCTACTTCGTTTCGCCGCAACAGATCGATTGCATTGTTCCCTACGAGGTAACGGGGTCGACCGCGAACATCACTGTTACAAGCGGCGGTTCTACGTCTAATACCGTCTCGGTTCCGCTAGCGGGAACTTCACCGGGCGTTTTTAGCCTCGACGGTTCGGGGACCAGCGGCGGATCGATCACTCATGCCGACGGCAGCATTGTCAACGCGGCGAGTCCGGCTACCAAGGGCGAGACGGTTGTAATGTACGTGTCCGGATTGGGCGCGCTGGCCAATTCGGTGAAGGATGGCTATGGAGCGTCGGCCCTTAACAACGCGACCGGAGCGATGACCATCTACGTGGGGGGCGTCGCAGTTCCGGCCACCAGCGTGCTGTATCACGGACTGACCACAAGCGCCGGGCTGTATCAAATTAACTTTGTGGTTCCGACGACGCTGACGTTCACCGGCGAACTGGCGGTGGCGATTCTGACCCCGGACGCGCTTACGGATCTAGTCAATATTGCAGTGCAATAGTGCGAATATTTACGATCTTTAATCTAATTCACCGCGCGGCGAGGCTTGAAGCAGGGTTTGGAAGACTTTGGGAGGCGAAGATGTCGGGTAGTTTTCGAATTGTAAGAGCGGCGGGCGCCATGCTTGGCTGCGCCATCATCGCAGGCGGCTGCGCGATGCCGATGAGCGCCCAGCTTCTCGGAGATTTGGCGCCCCAGATGCCCGTAAGCGATCCGGCCTGCCCCTACTTTGGCAACGGAGCACAGGGAACGTGGAGCCAGAGTTTTGGTAACGACCTGGCTTCTCCAAACATGCAAAGGGTTGCTAAGCTGACGTCGAAGGTTGCAAGCGAGCTTGCGCCGATTCCGGGCGGGGGACGGACCGGCACCTCAATTGATTTAAGCAACGCCGGCATCATCGACCAATACATTTTCAGCGCCCTCCAAAGCGCGGGCGTTCAACCGGCCGACACGACTACCGATTGGGAGTTTATCCGGCGCGTAACGCTCGACCTCACAGGCCGCATCCCGAATCCAAATGATGTTCTGGCCTTCGTCGCCGATACGACCCCGACCAAACGCAGCGCGTTGATCGCCAAACTGATTGGGTCGCCAACGTTCATCGATAAATGGACGATGTATTTCGGCGACATGTTCAAGAACAACTCCTCGAATTCGCAGATCAACCGGTACGCGCCGGGTGTTGAAGCTTTCTATCAATACATCAAGTCGTCGCTCGTGGCCAACAAGCCCTACAACCAGATGGCCACTGAGTTGATCACCGCGCAGGGCGCAAACAGTTACGTAACCGGCGAGATCGGTTACAACGTGGGCGGGTACGTCACGGGGGGTCCCATGCAGGACATTTGGGACCAACAGTTGGCGAACGTAGCAGACACATTTCTGGGGATCTCCCATCAGAACTGCCTTCTTTGCCACAACGGCGCGGGGCATTTGACGGGACTTACGCTTTGGGGCGGCCAGCAGACAAGAGTTGCGGCGTGGGGCATGGCGGCGTTTTTCGCTCAATCGAATACTACGAGCACCGCTGTGTCGGCTGCCGCGGTAACGCCTCGATATTGGACGCTGCTAGACAACTACACGAAATATAACGGAGCCTACCCGCTCAATACGACGACCGGTAACCGTCCCCCGCGGCAGCCCATTGGACCGATCACCAGCATCACTCCGGCGTACATCTTTACCGGTGAAACGCCGAAGACCGGCGAGAATTCGCGCGTCGCGTTGGCTCGCATACTCACAGCCGATCCGCAATTCGCGCGCGCCACGGTGAATTATATGTGGGCCTATTTCTTCGGAGTTGGCCTGGTGGACCCGCCCGACCAATTCGATCCGCTGCGCCTCGATCCGGACAATCCTCCGCCAGCGAGTTCCGGTTATACGCTACAGCCTTCGAATCCAAGGCTGTTGAATGCTCTCACCCAGGCCTTTATCGCCAGCAATTACAACCTGCAATGGCTGATGAGCCAGATCGTAAATTCGCAGGCATACCAACTTTCGGCGCGCTACGACGGCACCTGGAACGATGCCTGGAGCACGCTTTACGCCCGGAAGTTGGTCCGCCGGCTTTGGGGCGAAGAGATTCATGACGCCGTCGCGATCTCAAGCAACGACATTCCGAGCTACGTTATTTCCACTTACGGAACCATCAGCTACGCGATGCAGTTTCCCGAGCCGCTCAGCCTTCCCGACGGAGCGAACGGCAACGTCACAGGATTTCTCGATTCGTTCCTCCGCGGCAACCGCGACGATCAACCGCGCAGCGAATCGGGCTCCATTCTGCAAACTCTCAATCTGATGAGCGATTCGCTCATCATGAATCGTACGAGTCCGACCGGGCCTTCGGGAAGCCTGCTCTTTTCTAACATCACTCAAAGCAACATGCAGCTGGTCAATACGCTCTTCTTGAACGTGCTGTCCCGTTATCCTACCGCGCAAGAACTTTCGGTTGCGCTGAACAATCTCTCAAACACTTCGACTCGAACACAGGAAGCGCAGAATCTTTTGTGGTCGCTTTACAACAAAGTCGATTTCATTTTTAACTACTAGGGGAAGAAGAATATGACCGGCCTAGAGAAATTCAATCGATTCGTTCAGAAGTACCCGCACGATCATAAAACCTTCTTCAACCGGCCCGATATCAGCCGCCGCAATTTCTTCAAGATTGCGGGCACGGGCGTAACGGCTTCCTACATTACGGTGAAGAACGCCAAGGGTTGCACGGTGCAGGTGTCGCAGAACGTGACGACTCACAACACCGCCAAGAACGTGATCTTCGTTCTGCTGGCTGGTGCGCCCAGCCACACGGATACCTTCGACCTTAAGGTGTTGAACGGCACCACCCCGGCGGCCATGAAGCCAACCATGATGAACGGCGTCAACTGGCCGATGGGCATTCTGCCGCAACTGGGCGCGCAACTGCCCAACATGGCCATTGTGCGATCGGTGAATGCATGGGCATTGGTGCACAGTCTTGCACAAAGATGGACGCAGATTGGGCGCAACCCCGCGGCTTCGCTGGGCAATATCGCGCCGAATATCGGTAGCGTGGTCGCTCTCGAAACCGCCGCACAACGGCAGCCCAGCCAGGTGTTTCCTGGCTTCTTGGCGCTGAATTCGCCTTCTGGGGCAGACAATGGATACTTCGCGGCCACCTATGCGCCTTTCCGAGTGGTCCCCGCGGCGACAGGAATTCCGAACACGTCGAACACGCTCGGGCAGACTCGCTACAACACGCTGTTTCAGCGGATGCACCAGATCGACGATCCACTGCGTATCAATTCGCCGCTGGGGACGACGGTTCAGGACTACGACGAATTTTATACTTCCGCCAACCAGTTGATGTACAACCCGGTGGTGCAACAGGCTTTCACGTACTCATCGGCCAACAGTATGAGGTACGGAAACACCAGCTTCGGAAATGCGTGTTTGATTGCGAAACAAGTACTGGCTGCCAATCAGGGAACCAGATTCATTCAGATCACGCTCGGCAGCTGGGACATGCACCAGGATATCTACGGAGCGCAGAATCCCAAGGGCAACAACATGTTTACGATGTGCCCGCAGTTCGATAGCGGCATGGGCGCGCTGCTCAGCGATCTGGAAGCGAGTGGCATGTTGAGTTCGACTCTGGTAGTGATGGCGGGCGAGTTTGGGCGCACGGTCGGCCCGGTGACTCCCGCAGGGGGCCGCGACCACCTTGTGCAGCAATCCGTCGTGTTCGCCGGCGGCGGCGTCAAGGGGGGAACGATCATCGGCGCGACCAATGCGGATGGCTCCGACACTTCGAACTTCGGCTGGTCACGGCAGCGGTATGTAAAGCCGGAGGATATCGAGGCCACCATCTATTCGGCGATGGGTATCAACTGGACCACTGTGCGTTGCGACGATCCGTTTAATCGCGGATTCGAGTATGTGCCGTTCTCCGAAGAGAATCTCTACGGACCTATCGACGAACTCTGGGGTTAGACTTCCACCTTCCCCTTGGCCGCGTTCCACTTTAATCTCCGGCCTTGCTTCAACGACATGTTTGCCATCTGAACGACGAGCGCCGCCTGGAACGCGATGCGCATAGGCGCGGTCGGAGTCTTCCGCGTTCGCACGCACTCCAGAAAATTCTGAACATGCAGATCCGTTGCGTAGCCGAAGCCCTTGGGAGAGGTCTGCGTAATCGCCGGCTCGTCTTCGGCGCCTTTGAGAAAGACCTTCAGGTCTTCCCGTCCGATATCCATGCGCGCCGCGTCTCCGTCCAGCTGATTGAGTTGGTCATTGCGGCTCTTGTACTGCATGGCGGCATAGTTGATTGAAAACACGCCGATGAAATCTTCCGGGTATTCGGCGATCACCACAACGGATTCAGGCGTGTCGACTCCGGCCTTGTGAACCTTCCCGGCCGAGGCGTTGACGGCGGTCGGATAACCCGCGCTCATCAAGAGATGGATGCCGTCGAAGACATGGGCTCCCTGATCGGCCACAATGCCCCCCGCATAATCCGAATACAGACGCCAGTTGCGGAACCGGTTCGCATCGAATGGCCGGTGGATGGCGGGCCCCTGCCACTGTTCCCAATCGAGCTTACCTTCCAACTTGGTCGCCGGCGCGCCGCCCAGGTAATTATTCAACCACCAGGAACGCACCATGCGAACATTCCCGAGTTTCCCGGCTTTCACAAGATCGCGACCGGCCAGATAAAGGTCGTAGCTGCGCCGCTGCATGCCAACCTGGATGATGCTCTTCGAGTTCCGTTCGGCCTCGACGAGTTGCGCGCCCTCCTCCGGCGTCTGGCAAAGCGGCTTCTCGACATAAACATCCTTGCCGGCCGCTAGCGCGTCGAGCACCATCTGCGCATGCCAATGTTCGGGAGTAGCGATCAAGACAGCGTGAATATCCTTGTCCGCTAACAGTTCCTTGTAATTCCTATACTGCTTCGGATGATTGCCGGGCACCTTAGCCGCGGCGGAAACACCGCGTTCGAGGTTCGGCTCATAGACGTCGCAGATAGCCCCTACCCGCAGATCCGGGTCTTTCTGGAAGACGCCCATGACGAACGTACCGCGACTGCCCGGCCCGATCACGCCAAGATTGACTTGATTGGACGGAGCCGTTTGCGCGGCGAGCAGGCCGCCACCCGCAAGTATAAACATACGCCTGTTCATAAGTTGGCCTCTTGTAGGTAGGTGCGCAATTGGCGTACATCGCGCTTCATCGCGGCGAGAACCTCTTCCTGAGGCATTGTCAGCTTCGTCTTGCCGTCGTTAGCGCCGCCCAAAGGGTACTCATAGTGGATCTGCAGTGGCCCGTTGAAGCCACTCTGTTTCACCATTTTGAAGAATTCCGCAAAGTGCACCATGCCGGTACCCATCGGAACAAACTCGGATTTCCACTTCCCGTTCGCACCCTTTTCCCACAGACAATCCTTTACGGCGATACCGCGCAGATGGCGATGCGTGATGTAGAAGCTGTTGATCCATCCGCCGAAGCCTCCTTCAATCGTGGCGTGGCCGATGTCGTAGTTGACGCCGACCGAATTCGGATCGAAATCCTTGAGGATGATGTGCAGGTCCCAGATGGAGGCGCCGACCACACCTATCCCCGAGTGCGTGTGGTACATGGCTGTGGCGTTGTAGCGCTTGTTCAAATCGGCAAGGCGGGCGACCCTTGGTTTCAGGGCTTCCAGTTGCGGTGCAAGCGGCTTCGCGTAGTCGTACTTGAAACCGCCCCAGCGATAATTGCGAATGTCCAGTTGATGCATGCACCTGAGCACATCTTCCGCGTAGGGTGAATCGGCATCCACGATGTCAGTGGTGATCATCGGGACTTCCAAGTTGTGGCTGCGGACGATCTTGACCAGTTTCGGCAGTTCCTGGGAAACGGCGGCAGGATCCACATGGCCGCCCTTACGCACCGCAAGATCGATCCCGTCCAGGCCCAGGCCAGCCGCCGCATCGGCGAGGGCTTCGCCTTGAAGAAACAGAAGGTGTTTGGAGAATATGGAGACTTTGAGCCCGCCCGGCGACGTGGGGAAGGGGGCAGCCTTGGATTGTGAAGCCGCCGCGAGTGCAGCGGCTCCTAATAACGTTCGTCGGGACATTTCCGGGGGATAGGGCATAGGTTTAGTGTTTCTAGAATCGGAATTTAAGAGCCAATTGTATGATGCGCGCTGCGTTGAGGGTTGAACTCACCTGGGCGCCGGATGAGCTGTTGGTGGCCGTCGACGGGGCGGCGAACACGGGGTGATTGAGGATGTTAAACATCTCCGCCCGGAATTCAAGACTCCGTTTCTCATCGAAACGGAAAGCCTTCACGATTGTAGTGTCCAACTGAATGAGACGATCGGCTTGCAGGATATTGCGCCCGCTATCGCCATAGGCGTATGTCGCGGGAGTCGCAAAGGCATTGGTTCCCGAAGGGTCGAGCGCTACGCAGGAGGGATTGATTGAGATGTAGAACCAACAGGAGGGAGAACCCACAATCGTTGGATTTCCCACCACCTGGGGCCGCTGGTTGGAGACGCCGGTATTCGCAACGTCACCATTTATTGTGGGTGTGAATGGCAATCCCGACCGAGCGGTGAGTATGCCAGCCAACTCCCATCCGCCCACCACCTGGTTCAATGCGCCTGGGATATGGGACAGGAATTTCTGGCCTTTGCCGACAGGCAACTGATAGTCGAAACTGGTGCTAAGCACACTCGGCAAATTGTAATCGCAAACCGCCTTAGCACCTGCCTGGAAATACTGTGTAAAGCCGGCGCCCTTGTCGATGCACTTGGAGTATACATAGGAAACAAGCGTGGTCAGACCATGCCAGTTTCGCGACTCGAATTTCGCTTGCAGGGCATTGTAGCTGCCGTAGCCATCAAACGTTCCGTAAACAATCGTTCCCCATTGCGGATAAGGGCGGCGTGATTGGATCGCGCCCGGCCCGGGCAAAGGATCGTTGATGCTGGGCTGTGTCTGCAGATGCGTGCTCTTGCTCCCGACGTAGGAAACGTCCACAGAAGTGGAAGAAGTCAATTGGCGTTGGACAGAGAAGTTCCATTCCTGGATGTAAGTGGTCTGTAGGTTGATCGCTCCGCTATCCACGTTGGGTGTCGCACAAGAGAGCGCGGCGTATCCGAAGGCGCATGGTTGGCCCGGGTTAGGGTTTGGCGACACATTGGGCTGGCCTAGAAAGAAATCCGACCAGGTGCGGGTGGGCGTGAGGGGTGGCCGGTCATTGAATATGGTTGTTGCCGCAAAGAACGGGACAGTCGCTACAAAGTTGTTGATGTTTCCGCCGTCAGGGAAAAGATAGAAAATGCCATAGCCGGTGCGAACCACCATTTTGTCGCTCCCGCTCGGACGCCACGCGATGCCGAAGCGCGGAGCAAAATCTGGCTGGCCAGGCTGAATGCCAACCGGCAGACCCAGGCTCTTCGTGTAGTTGATGCGATCGGCAAAAAGAGCCATCAGGGACGACGTCAACGATTGAACGTTCGGATCTATCGAAGAAGGAATAACCAACTTACCCGTGGTTAAGTCGAAGGCGCTCTTCTGTCCGCGGATGCCATTGTAGAATCCGTTGTACTCAAAGCGTACCCCCGCGTTGATCGTAATATTCGGAGTCAGCCGGAAACTATCCTGGACATAAGACGAGAAGAAATTACCCTCGTAGCCGTTGAGCTGTTTGAAGTAATCGCGCGTAACGGAATCGGGATAGCCGAGCAGAAAGTCCGCAAACGCGTTTCCCGAATACGTTCCCACGAAATTGAAGATTCCAACAGAGCTCGAGCCATTCACGTAGGCGGCCGTCTCATGCAAGAGCTCGGCACCCATCTTCACTGTGTGCCGCCCGTTGGAATATGTCACGTTGTCGGCGTATTGCCAGTTGCGGTGGCGATTGGATTTGGGCCTTTGGTCGAACGGGGAACCGTTGAACGTCGCGTAACCCGTCAGAGTAATTTCAGGGAAGCTGTAGATAGAGGTTGTGTCGTTAAATCCCTGGACGCCGGCGGCTTGGTTGAAATTCGTTCCAGCCAGGGTCGCGCCGAATTCGAAGTAACTCTTATAGAAGGAGATCCGGGCGTCGTCGACCCATCGGGAACTGAACAGGTGAGTAAGAGAGAGCGTAGCGCTCTGGCCGCGGCTGAAGAGCGGGAACGTGCCTAGCGTGGTGAAGGGATTTGGATCGCTCTCTATATTGTTGTTGATCGAATACCTGCCGGATAACTGGGTTGCGGCGGTAATCACCTGATCCATACGAATGTCGCCGCGCATCTGGTGTTGCAGTAGATCATTCGTGAGTGCGGAATAACTGGTGCTGCCGACTGTGTTATTGGGTGTCGGTAAATAGGGTAGGAAATACTTGGCCGGACCGGAGATCAGGCTTGGCGGGATGATGTTTCCAGGATAAACGGCGCCCGACAGCGGATCTTTGATCGCTGTTTTGAGAGAAGAGAAATCGCCTCCGCGTTGGGCCACGCTGGGAACCACATTGTTAAAGTCCACACCTTGCAAAAGCCCGGTTCTCTCCCAGTCACTGAAAAAGAACGTTTTATTGCGGATCAACGGTCCGCCAAACGTAAACCCATATTGATTGCGGCGCAAAGGCTCTTTTTGCAAGGTGGAACCGATGGGTGGGATGTAGAAGAAATTCCGCGCGTCAAAGGCGGAGTTGCGAAGGAATTCGAACATAGTTCCATGGAACTGATTTGTGCCGCTCTTCATGGTGACGTTGACCATGTTCGGAGTGTGCCCGTATTCCGCGGTCATGTTGGCGCCTTCTACCTTGAACTCCTGCAGAGCGTCCACGTCGGGCTGGATCAGTGTGCCGCCGGATTGCATTTCCGTGATGAATGCGCCGTCCAGCGACCAGCCGGTTTCGTCAATTGCCCCGCCGTTGATATTCACCGCCACAACGGAAGCTCGAATCGTACTCCCTCCCGTGTGCGTCGTCTGTCCACCCGGGTTGTAGGTTGCGCCGGGCGTGAGGCTGGTTAGTTGCCAGAAACTGCGCCCGTTGAGCGGCATGCGGTCTACGGTTTGAGTGTCCACAACCTGGCCGACCGCCGCGCTCGATGTGTCGATGATGGGTGCGACAGCCGAAACCGTAAGGCTCTGGTCAACCTGGCCCACTTCCAGTTTGGCATTGATCTGAGCGCGCTGTGCAACCAGTAACTCGATGTCCGGCACGATATAGGCCTTGAATCCGGCAGCACGGAAGGTAATGGCGTAGTGCGCGGGGGAAAGGTCCGGAATCACGTATTCCCCTTTCCCATCGGCGGTGGCGTTCCGTACCAGTTGAGTGGAAGTATTCTTCGCCTCTACCGTTGCCCCGGCCACAGCCGCTCCAGTAGCGTCCGTCACGCTGCCCGTCAGAGTTGCCGTGGAGATCTGCGCTGAGAGATTTCCAGCAGTCAAAAGAAGAATCGCCACCCATTTCGCGGAACGGGTCAGCGGAGAAACTCGGACATTGAGTCGCATCGCAATTTGCCTCCAGAGCGCTACTGCCATGGCAGTAATGTCCGGGATAATATCACCGGCTCCGGTACTTTGCAACGACTTAGACTTCGCGAGAGCGTCGCCAGTCTCCGGCGGAGGGCTTCCTCATATTGTCGATAGTCTCTTTGAGGCCGTACCGGACGTGCTGGCGGATGCGCCGGTCGGAGGACGATACGCTGGTACCAACCAAGACGGCGGCAAGATCACGATGAAAGCGCGGCGGCAACGTGCGCCTGCGCGCGGCAACGTCATAGAGCCAG